>Ga0073934_10007735_pt1 | contig 14735 bp, 14 predicted proteins | sample LarsenN4metaG_FD_76834 | JGI IMG/M metagenome (GOLD analysis project Ga0073934, IMG submission 76834) | Hot spring sediment bacterial and archeal communities from British Columbia, Canada, to study Microbial Dark Matter (Phase II) - Larsen... ...
AACATGGTGTCGGTGATGGGCTTCAGCTTCTCGGGCAGCGGGCAGAACGCCGGCCTCGCGTTCGTGACGCTGAAGGACTGGAAGGAGCGCGAGGGCTTCGAAAGCTCCGCGCAGGGGCTGGTGGCGCGCGCCTTCGGCGCGCTCGGGAAGATCCGCGACGCGATCATCTTCCCGGTCAGCCCGCCGGCGATCCGCGACCTCGGGCGCGCCAACGGCTTCGCGATGCGCCTGCAGGACCGCGGCGGCAACGGCCACGCCGCACTGCTGGCGGCACGCAACCAGCTGCTCGCGGCCGCGTCGCAGAGCCCGCTGCTGGTGGCGGTGCGCCCGGACGGCCTGGAGGACGCCTCGCAGCTGCAGCTCGACATCGACCGCGACAAGGCCAGCGCGCTCGGCGTGAGCTTCGCCGCGATCAACAGTGCGCTGTCGACCGCGCTCGGTTCTTCCTATGTCAACGACTTCCCCAACGCCGGGCGCGTGCAGCGCGTGGTGGTGCAGGCCGATGCGCCCACACGCATGCAGCCCGACGACCTCTTGCGTATCAACGCGCTGAACAGCGCCGGCAGCCCGGTGCCGCTGTCGGCGTTCGCGAGCACACGCTGGATCACCGGGCCGATGCAGAAGGTGCGCTACAACGGCTACCCGACGATGCGCATCGCCGGCGAGCCGGCGCCGGGCGTGAGCAGCGGCGCGGCGATCGCCGAGATGGAGCGGCTGGCCGCGCAGTTGCCGCCGGGCTTCGCCTACGAGTGGACCGGCCTGTCGCGCGAGGAGAAGCTCTCCGGCGCCACCGCGCTGATCCTGTTCGCCTTCTCGCTGCTGTCGGTGTTCCTCTGCCTGGCGGCGCTGTACGAGAGCTGGTCGATCCCGCTGGCGGTGATCCTGGTGGTGCCGCTGGGCGTGCTCGGCGTGATCCTCGGCGCGCACATCCGCGGGCTGGAGAACGACGTGTTCTTCAAGGTCGGCCTGATCACCATCATCGGTTTGTCGGCGAAGAACGCGGTGCTGATCATCGAGTTCGCGAAGGACCTGGCGGCACAGGGCCGCGGCCTGGTCGACGCGGTGCTCGAGGCGGCCCACCTGCGCTTCCGCCCGATCATCATGACCTCGATGGCCTTCATCCTCGGCGTGCTGCCGCTGGTGCTGGCCAGCGGCGCCGGCTCGGCCAGCCAGCACAGCATCGGCACCGGCGTGCTCGGCGGCATGCTCAGCGCCACCTTCCTCGCGGTGTTCTTCGTGCCGGTGTTCTTCGTCGTCGTGCGCCGCATCTTCAAGGGCAGCGAGCGGCAGCGGCGCTTCGACCGCGAACATGGCCACGCCATCGGCGCCGATGCGCCGGCCTCGCCCAAGGAGGACGCATGAACATGCGCGTGATCCGCAGCGCGGCAGCCCTGACCGCCGTGCTGCTCAGCGGATGCATGAACCTCGCGCCGAAGTACGAACGCCCGGCGGCGCCGGTGGCCGAGCGCTTCCCGCTGGCGCCCGCAGCCGCGGCGAGCGCACCGGCCGCGGCCGAACTCGACTGGGGGCAGTTCTTCACCGACGAGCGCCTGAAGCGCCTGATCGCGATCGCGCTGGCCAACAACCGCGACCTGCGCATCGCCGCGCTGAACATCGAGGCGGTTCGCGCCCAGGCGGCGGTGCGCGATGCCGACCGCTGGCCGACGGTCAACGCGGGCCTGACCGGCTCGCGCACGCCGACCGCCTCCGGCGGCATCAACTCGCTGTACACCGCGGGCCTGCAGGTCACCGCCTACGAACTCGACCTGTTCGGCCGCCTGCGCAACCTGAGCGACGCCGCCGCGGCGCAGGTGCTGGCCAGCGAAGAGGCGCGCAAGGCGGTGCAGATCAGCCTGGTGGCGGCGGTGGCCAATGCGCACATCGCGCTGGCCGCCGACGAGGCGCTGCTCGAGGTCACCCGGCAGACGCTGGCCACGCGCGAGGAGTCGCTGCGTCTGGTGAAGCTGCGCTTCGACAACGGCGCCAGTTCCGAGCTCGACCTGCGCCAGGCCGAATCGCTGCTGGAGTCGGCCAAGGTCAGCCTGGCCCAGGCCACGCGACAGCGTGCGCTCGACGAGAACGCGCTCACGCTGCTGCTCGGCCAGCCGCTGCCCGCTGAGCTGCCTGCGGCGGCGCCGGTGCAGGCGATGGCGGCACTGCCGGAACTTCCGGTGGGCCTGCCGTCGGAGGTGCTGCTGCGCCGGCCCGACGTGCGCCAGGCCGAGCAGCAGCTGATCGCCGCCAACGCGAACATCGGCGCGGCGCGCGCGGCCTTCTTCCCGCGCATCACGCTGACCGGCAGCGTGGGCCTGGCCAGCGGCGACCTCGGCGACCTGTTCAAGTCCGGCAACTCGGCCTGGAGCTTCGCGCCGCAGTTGATCCAGCCGCTGTTCGACGCCGGCCGCAACCAGGGCAACCTCGACCTCGCCAAGGCCAACCGCGACATCGCGGTGGCGCAGTACGAGCGGGCGATCCAGAGTGCCTTCCGCGAGGTGGCCGACGCGCTGGCCGGCCGCGCCACGCTGGCCGACCAGCTGCGCGCGCAGGAGCGCCAGCTCGCCGCCGAGGAGGCGCGCAACCGGCTGGTCGAGCTGCGCTGGCGCAATGGTGCCACCAGCTCGCTGGAGCGGCTCGATGCGCAGCGCTCGCTGTTCGCCGCGCAGCAGGCGCTGGTGCAGCAGCAGGCGCTGGCGGCCCAGAACCTCACGGCGCTGTACCGAGTGCTGGGCGGCGGCTGGCGCTGAGCCGCGGCGCGCCGCCGCCGAGCACCAGCCCCACCGACACCATGCGCAGCGCGTCCTCGGCCGCGTGGCGAAGCAGCTTGCCGGCCTGCGCGATCGCCTCTTCCAGCGTGCAGGGGCGGCTGAGGATGCTGGCGAAGGCGTCGATGCCGTGCTGCAGGTTGACCTCCACGCCGCGACCGATGGTGCCGGCCAGCGCGATCACCGGCAGGCCGCGCTTCTTGGCGCGCATGGCCACCTCGGCCGGCACCTTGCCGAACGGGGTCTGGTCGTCGAGGCTGCCCTCGGCGGTGATCACCAGGTCGGCCTGGTCGATCAGCCGGTCGAGCTCGAGGTACTGCATCACGATGTCGTAGCGTGGATGCAAGGTGCCGCCGAGCAGCGCGGCAAAGCCGGTGCCCAGGCCGCCGGAGGCGCCGCCGCCGGGCTGCAGGCTCCAGTCCAGTCCGGTGGCCTGGCGGATGCGGCGCGACCAGTTCTGCAGCGCCTTCTCCAGCAGCACCACCTGCTCGGCGGTGGCGCCTTTCTGCGGGCCGTACACGCGGGCGACGCCGCGATCGCCGAGCAGCATGTTGTGCCAGTTCACCGCCGCATCGAGTTGGACCTGCGCCAGCCGCGGGTCGAGCCCCGAGAGGTCGATGCGCTGCAGGCGCAGCAGCTCGCCGCCGCCCATGCCGATCTCGCAACCCTGAGCATCGAGCAGCCGCGCGCCGAGCGCCTGCACCATCCCGGCGCCGCCGTCGTTGATGCCGGAGTCGCCGCAGCCCAGCAGCACGCGCTGCGCGCCCGCATCGAGCGCGGCGCGGATCAGCTCGCCGACGCCGAAGCTGGTGGTGAGCATCGGGTCGCGCCGGTCGCGCGGCACCAGGCGCAGGCCGGCGGCGGCAGCCATCTCGATCACCGCGGTGCGGCAGCCGCGGCCGCCGAGCAGGCCGAAGAACGCCTCGACCGGCTCGCCGACCGGGCCGGTCACGCGAACGGCATGCAGGCTGCCGCCGGTGGCATTGACCAGCGCGGCGGTAAAGCCTTCGCCGCCGTCGGCCATCGGCGCCTTGATCACGCGTGCACCGGGCATCACGTGGGCCACGCCCTCGGCGATGCGCTCGGCCGCTTCCTCGGCGCTGAGGCTCTCCTTGAACCCCGAGGGGGCGATGAGCACGGTCATCGGTGTGCGGCGGCGCGTTTGCAGGCTGTGCAGTCTCATGGGGTTCTCCGGGGGGGTGAAGTGGCCTTGTGACTGCACGGAGGGTCGGGCGGCGGCGGTGATACGCGCATCGATCACGAATCCGTCACCGGACGTGTCCGCGACGGTGCGCGCCTCAACCCAGGCCCTGCAGCGGCCACAGCACCGACGCGCACAGCAGCAGCATCAGCCACAGCCCCGGCAGCAGCGCCAGCGCGAGGCCGGCGAGGTCGCGCGGCGCATAGTGGGGCCGATCTCCGCCGGCGAACATCGCCACCGGCTTGGCGCTGACGCTCAGCGTCTGGCAGAAGCCGCTGCCGATGGCCATCACGAAGATCAGCAGCGCCGGGTTGGTGCCGGCCGCGGCCAGCGGCAGCGCGACGGTGGGAATCAGCACGGCGGCGCGCGCGGTGCGCGAGGTGATCAGCAGGTGCGACAGCAGCGCCACGAGGCAGGCCAGCGCGAGCATCACCGTCGGCGGCAGCCGGTCGAGCGCGAGCGGCTGCAGCAGCGCCTGTGCGAGGCCGCTCGCCGCGCCGCTGTCGAGCAGCGCCTCGCCCATCACCAGCGCGGCGGCCATGAAGACCACAAGGTTCCACTCCACCTGCCTGAGCGAGCCCTTCAGGTCGGTGCCGGTCAGCGGCCGCAGCGTGGCGAGCAAGGCGCCGCCCACGGCGACGATCGGCGCAGGCACGCCGTGCCAGCCGCTCGTGGCCCAGCCCAGCAGCGTGGCGGCGGTGACGGCGATCACGCCCCGCTGATGCCGGGTCAGCGGCGCGGCGTCGGCGCGCGGCAGGGCGAGCGGCGCAGACCGCTCGGCACGGGTGAGGAACAGGCGCAGGATGAGCGCGCAGGCCAGCCCGCTCGACGCCAGCCCGAACGGCGCGGCCAGCGCCATCCACTCGAGGAAGCCGGGTGCATCGGCGCCGAGCCGATCCATGAAGTCCAGTGCGACCAGGTGTGCGCCGGCGCCGAGCATCGACACGCAGGCCGACAGCAGGATCACGCTCGGGAACAGCAGCGCCAGGGCGCGCACCAGGCGCGGTCCGGGCAGCGCCCGGGCCAGCGCGAGGAACACCGGCAGCAGCAGCGCCGCGCGCCCCGAGGTGGACGGCAGCACGAGGGCCGTGGCGGCGATGAAGCCGGTGAGCCGGACCATCAGGGCCGTGGGCGTGGCCGCCGACGCGACCAGCTGCAGCGCCCAGCGCTCGGCCAGTCCGCTGGAGTGCAGCACCGCCGCCAGCACGAAGGCGCCGACGAGCAGCCAGATGAAGTCGTCGCCGAGGCCGGCGTAGAAGCGCTCGGCCGAGGTGGCGCCGACGGCCAGCAGGGCCAGCGCGGCGGCCAGGGCGACGGAGGTCTCGTCGAGTTCGAGCACCGTCCAGGCCACGATGGCCGCGCCGAACACGAGCAGCGCCCAGCGTGCGCCGGGTGCCAGCGTCGGCAGGCCCCAGTGCAACGCGGCGCCCGCGCCGGCCAGCAGCGCGGCGGCCAGCAGCCAGCGCGGGCTCATCGCCAGCCGAGCACGTCGTGGCCGCGCGCGGCGAGGCAGCGCTCGACGTAGCCCTGGTAGACCTCGTCGCCCTCGTTCCATTCGAGCAGCAGCTTGGCCGCCATGCCGGTGGCGCCGCCGGCCGCGGCAACGCGGGCGCGCTCCCAGGCCTCGCGCGCGCCGCCGACCAGCGAGCCGACCGCGGTGGCCGCGAAGCCCACGGCACCGGCTGCGCCGGCCTGGCGCGCCACTTTCTCGCCGTTCAGCCCGTTGCGGCCGACTCGGGCATCGGCGAGCCGGCTGCAGTCGGCGATATCGCGGCGGGCGCGTTCGTCGAGCACCACGGCGTCGGACTTCTTCGAATAGAGGACGGGCGCGGTGTTCGCGCAGGCGCTCAGGGCGAGCGCGAGCGCCGCGAGGGCCAGCCGGCCGGTTCGGGGTGGGCGAGTGTTCATGTCGGTCTCCGCAGGATCGGTCAGCGCCCACAGAGGCGCGAGCGTGGCGCCTGATACGTGCCCGGCCGGCGGTCGCGCACAATGCGCGCCCTGTCTTTTGGAGTTCGTGTTGACGATGCAGTGGTTTCCTCTCGGCTGGCAGCACTACCTGGCTGGCGGCCTGCTGATCGGCGCCGGCGTGGCGCTGCTCTACGTGGCCACCGGCCGGCTGGCCGGCATGAGCTCGGTGTTCACCTCGAGCTGGTCCTACGTGTCCTCGCGCGCCGCCTTCCGGCAGCCGCGCTGGCTGGCCAGCCGCGCCTGGCGTCTGCAGCTGGCGCTCGGCCTGGTGCTTGGCGCGGCGCTGTGGTGGCTGCTGCTCGGACCGGCCGAGCCGCTGGCCACCGGCGTGCCGGCGTGGCGCCTCGCGCTCGGCGGCTTCGTCGCCGGCTTCGGCGCACGGCTGGCCGGCGGCTGCACGTCGGGCCACGGCATCTGCGGCATGGGCTCGCTGAAGCTGCCCTCGCTGCTGGCGGTGCTGACCTTCATGGCCACCGGCTTCCTCACCGCGATGGCGCTGTCGGCGCTGGGGGTGGCGCCATGAGCGCGGCGATCGTCACGGTCGTTGCCGGCGCGCTGTTCGGCTTCGGCCTGGCCCTCTCGGGCATGGTACGGCCGGAGGTCGTGCTGTCGTTCCTGCAGTTCCAGGACTTCGGCCTGATGCTGGTGATGGGCGGCGGCCTGGCCGTCACGCTGGCCGCCTACCAGCTCGCGCCGCGCTGGCGCCGCACGCCGCTGCTGGCTGCGGCCTACGAGGCCCACACCGCGCGCATGCACCGCGACACCTTCGTCGGCTCGGCGTTGTTCGGTGTCGGCTGGGGCCTCAGCGGCGTCTGCCCCGGCCCGGCCATCGCGGGTCTGGGCACCGGCAACCTCGACATGCTGTGGGTGCTCGGCGGCCTGGCGGCAGGCGCCTGGCTGCAGGGCGTGTTCGCGTCCGGCGGCACGCCGGCCGCCGCGCCGCAAGAGGGCTGACGGTCAGCCCAGCGCGCGCAGCGCGGCCAGCAGCTCGCGCTGGGCCGCCTCGCGCCGCGGCGAATCCTCGTCGGCCCAGCGCGGGTGGGCGCGGGCCGGCTGCAGCGCTCGCAGCAGCGGCTGCAGCGCGTCCATCGGCAGCGCGCCGCGTTCGAGGTCGATGCGGTCGTCGGCCGCATGGCCGCGCGCCTGCAGCGCCAGGTGCAGGCCGATCAAGCGCTGGGCGACCACCAGCAGCACCGTGTCTTCCAGCGAGAGCGACTCGCGGCCCTGCACGGCATCCGCCAGACGACGGCCGAGCGGGCCGAAGCCCTGGCTGATCGCGCCCCCGACGGTGGCGCCCAGCGCGGCGGCAGCGCCGAGCGAGAGCCCGGCCAGCGCCACGTCGGCGGCCAGGCCCACGCCGGCGCCGATGGCCGCACCCTTGCCGAGCCGCACACCGGCGTCGCGCAGCGTCTCGGGGTGGAACAGGTCGGCCGCCCAGCGGCCGTCGAGCCAGGGCAGCATCGCCAGCTCGGCATCGTCGCGCGCGAAGGCATGCAGGTCGAGCAGTTCGTGCACCGCGCGGCGCGCGCGCTGCAGCACGTCGGCGCGGAAGGCCTCGACGATGGCCGCCTTGCGGCGCGCATCGGCGAGTTCCTCGCGCGAGACGGTGATGCGCAGCGCCGCCAGGGCGAGCAGCGCCTGCGCGACGGTGCGCAGCCCGGCCTCGCCGCGCGCGGCGCGCTCGCGCTCGACGAACGCCGCCATCGTGCGCAGCGCCGCCTGGCGCTGCGGCAGCAGGGCCTGCAGCGCCGCGTAGAGCTGCGCCTCGCCGCCATCGAACGGAGCCACCGCATCGAAGCGCACCTGCGCATGCAGGGCGAAGTCTCCCAGCAGCGTGCGCCAGGCTGTCTCGCGCGAGGACGGGTCGCGCACGAAGTTGAGCACCGGCAGCACCGGCTTGCCGCACGAGGCGAGGATCTCCGCCTCGCAGCGGAACTTGGCCACCACCGGCTCGCGGCTGTCGACGACGAACAGCGCCGCGTCGACGTCGAGCAGTGCACGCAGCACCTTGGACTCCTGCTCGAACTCGGCCTGCGCGGCGCGCGTGGCCAGAAGAGCGCGGATGCGCTGCGGCGGGGTCATGTCGGCGCGCAGCGGGCCGAGCGCATCGAGCAGCCCGATCGGGTCTTCCAGGCCCGGCGTGTCGAGGAAGCGCAGCACCACGCCGTCGTCGCAGGAGAGTTCCACCGCCTCGACGTGGCGCGTGGTGCCTGGGCGCGCCGAGACCTCCCCGAAGTCGCGCCGCCGCGTCAGCGTGCGCAGCAGCGAGGTCTTGCCGGCGTTGGTGTGGCCGACGACGGCGATGGTGATCGTCTCAGCCATGCGCGGCCAGGGCCTCGTCGGCATCGGTGAGCACGGCGATGTCGGCGCGACCGGCGGCATCGAGCCAGTCGCGCCAGCGTGCGGCGTGCGCGCCGTCACCGAGCAGCAGCAGCGCGATGCCGCCGGCGCGCGCGGACTCGAGGAAGCGCAGCGTGCCGCGATCGGGCGTCGAGGGCGCATGGCAGGCCAGCAGCAGCCTTGCCGGCGGGTGCTCGGCGAGGCGGCGCAGCACGGCCTGCCGCTCCGCGATGCCGCCGTCCAGCCGCTCGCTCCAGGCGGCGCGTGCCAGCAGGGCGGCAGGCAGGGCCACTTCCGGCGGCAACTCGAAGCCGACCAGCGCGAGCGTGCCGGCCTCGAACCTGCCCTCGGCACGCTCGCGCGGCGAGGCCGGCGCTGCGTGCTCGTCGTCGATCACCCGCGTGGGTGCCAGCGCCTCCAGGCGCGCGAGCACGCGGCGGTGGTAGGGGTCGTCGATGTCGAGCGTCAGGCGGCGCCGGCGCGCCGCCAGCACCGCGCCGCACAGCAGGGCCAGCAGGACGCGCGGCAGCGCGCCGTAGGCCAGCGTGCCGGCGATCAGCCAGACGCCGAGCATCTGCGAGGCCTGCGGATCGTCGAGCGTCTCGGGCACCGGCGCCGGCAGGCCGATGTGCCGGGGGAGCCAGGCGATGACGCGGGCGATCTCCTGCAGCGCCTGCGGCGAGAGGATGGTGGTCTCCCAGGCGAGCTGGTAGCGGCTGAAGGAGAACACCGCGGCCACGGCAAAGGCCGCCAGCGTGTAGACCAGGGTCCACACCAGATGGTTGAGCCCGCCGAGCGCCCAGGCTGTCAGCCCTTGCGCATCGAGCACGCGGGCTGCCGCCGGCCAGATGCGCCGCACGTGCGCGCCGGCCCAGCGGCTGCGCGCCAGGGCCGCCACGGCGCGGCCGGCCAGGCCGGCGCCCGCGCGGGCGCCGAGCGCCGCGTAGGCGAGCCAGGCCAGGATGCCCAGCAGGTTCGGCGCCACGAGCAGCGCCATGGCCGCCACCGCGTTGATTCGCCGGCCCTCGCCGAGCAGGGCGAGCGTCACCAGCCCGGCGAGCAGGAAGACGCCGCCAGCCACGACGATCCCGAGCGTGACCATGCCGTCGCGCAGCCGCGCGGCGTCGGCGGCCAGGCCGGTGTCGGCCGCGAGTCGGCGCGCGCGTGCCACCAGCCGCGACGATCGGTCGGCGGCGGCCGACAGCGCCTCGATAAGGGCGTCGTCGTCGCGCAGCGGCGTGTGCGTCTCGAAGTCCTTCACCGCCTCGGTGAGCAGCAGATCCTGGAGCGTGAGTCCGTCGTTGCCAGATGCCATCGCGGCAAGGGTAACAGCCCGGCCGGGCCGGCGACTCCGTGGCCGACGTGAGATTGCGGCGTGAAATCCTGCCGCTGTACGCGCCGCCCCGATGGCCACGCCGCGAGGCGGCCCGCACACTGGCTGCATGAGCTCGACCCCGCGCAAGCCCCTGCACCAGATCGTCGTCAACGATGCCCGCGAGTTCGCCGTGTGGCCCAGCGCGAAGCCGCTGCCGGCGGGCTGGCGGCCCAGCGGTCGCACCGGCACGCGCGACGAGCTGCTGTCGCACCTGCGTTCCTCGTTCGCGCCATTGGTAGAGCTTCCGCCGCCTGTCCGGAAGTGATCGGAGATCGGCGGCGGGTGCGTGGCGCACCCTCGGCCGCGGCGGCACAGTGCGGGCTTCCATCCCTTGCCGAAACGGAGCCCCCATGCGCAGTGCCCTGATCGTCGTCGACGTCCAGCAATCCTTCACCCGCCGCCCCTACTTCAGCGCCGAGGCGGTGCCGGCCTTCCTGGCGGCGCAGAACCGCCTGATCGACGGTATCGAGGCACTCGGCCTGCCGATCGTGCGGGTGTTCCACGTCTCGCCCGGCGGCGAAGCGGCCGATCCCTTCTCGCCGGCCAGCGGCCTGGTCAAGCCGCTGGAAGGCCTGCGCGACTTCGCTGCCGCGCTGGAGGTGCGCAAGACGCGCCACAGCGCCCTGGTCGGCACCGGCCTGGACGTGTGGCTCACCGAGCAGGGCATCGGCGAGATCGTGGTCAGCGGCATCCGCACGGAGCAGTGCTGCGAGACCACCACGCGCCACGCCAGCGACCTCGGCTGGAAGGTGGTGTTCGTGCCCGAGGCCACGCTGACCTTCGACATGGCACTGGCCGACGGCACGCCGCTGCGCGCGGCCGACATCGTGGCGCGCACAGCGGCCGTGCTGAAGGGCCGCTTTGCGCAGGTGATGGGCGTGGAGGAGACTCTGGCGCATGTCCGCGCCGGTTGACGTCTTCTTCGTCCTTCCCCGAGGCAGCCTGATCCTCGACTGGGCCGGCCCGGCCGAGGCGCTGCGCTTTGCCAACACCGAGCTGCCGGCGCGCGCGCCGGCGTTCAATCTGCACTTCGTCGCCCCGCGAGCGGATTCGGCGAGTTCGGTGGGCGCCACCATCGCCGGGCTCGCGCCGCTGCCCGAACGCCTCGACGCGCCGGCCTGGGTGGTGCTGGTGGGCCGCACGTCGACCGGGCACCGCCGCGACGACGACCAGGAGGACCGCATCGTCATCGACTGGCTGCGCCGGCTGCGGCCGGGCTCGCAGGGCGTGCGCCTGGTGACGGTGTGCTCCGGGGCGCTGCTGGCGGCCTCCGCCGGGCTGTTCGCGCGCCGGCGGGCGACCACCCACCACGCCGACCTCGGGGAGCTGGCACGCCGCGCGCCCGACGCCATCGTGGTGCCCGACCGCGTGTTCGTGCAGGACGGCGAGGTGTGGAGCAGCGCGGGCGTGACCGCCGGCATCGATCTCGCGCTGCACCTGGTGGCCGCGCAGTGCGGGCCGGTGGTCGCCGCGCGCGTGGCGCAGCGCATGGCCGTGGCCCTGCGCCGCGGGCCCGACGATCCGCAGCTCTCGCCCTTCCTGGCCCATCGCCAGCACTTCAACGCGCGGCTGCACCGGGTGCAGGATGCGCTGTCCAGCGCGCCTCGCGAGGACTGGAGCGTGGCGCGCATGGCGGCGCTGGCGCACACCACCCCGCGCACGCTGACGCGCCTGTTCGGCACGCACGCCGGCATCACGCCGCTGGCCTACCTGCGCGGCATCCGACTGGCGCTGGCGCGCAGCGCGCTGTCCGCCGGCAGCACGGTGACGGCGGCGGCCGAGGCGGCCGGCTTCCACTCCGACCTGCAGCTGCGCCGCGCCTGGCGCGCGGCCGGCCTGTCCGGATCGCCGGGCGCACTGCGTGAGACAGGGTGAGCACGGCGCAGCGGGCGCCGTGCACCGGTCCACGGAGTGCCCATGCGAACCTTGCTTGCCGTCTTCCTGTCCCTCGCCTCTGCCTTCATGCTCGTCGGCTGCCTGCAGGAGGTACCCGTCGAGCGCGGGCCGATCCTGCCCACCGCCGAGCCGCAGGCCCGCTTCGATCAGGCCCAGCAGGCCTTCCGCAGCGGCCGCCACGCACACGCCTATGCGCGCTTTGCGTCGCTGGCCGATGCCGGCCACGTGCCCTCGGCGCAGATCGCGCTGGTGATGCACGGGCACGGCGCCGGCCTGTTCGACAGCGACTGGGCCGCCACGCCGTGGCAGCAGGAGCGCTGGACGGCGCTGGTGGTCAATGCGGCGCGGCAGCGCATCGAGATCGAGGACAACGAGCGCGGCGACTGAGGCGTGCCGCGTCGTCGCGCCGGCTTGGGCCCCGTCAGGCGGACGCCGGGCCGCCGATGGAACAATGGGTGCGATGAACCGCCGCACCCTTGTCGTCCTGACCGTCGCCGCCGCCGCGCTGGCCGCCTTTGTGGCCTGGGTGTCGATGCGGCCGCCGCTGGTGCCGGCCATCGTGGTGCAGGAGCGGCCGCTGGTGCGGACGCTGGTGTTCTCGGCGCGGGTGGCCAGCGCTTCGCGCGTCGAGCTCGGCAGCACGCTGACCGGCCGCGTCGAGCAGGTGAACGTGCGCGAGGGCGATGCGGTCCGGCGCGGCGACGTGCTGCTGCGCTTGGAAGGCGAAGAACTGCGCGCCGCGCTGTCCCAGGCGCAGGCCAGCCAGCGACAGGCGCAGGCGAGGCTGGCCGGGTTGAAGAGCACCGGCCGCAGCGCCGCGCAGGCGGGCGTGGCGCAGGCGGAGTCGGTGCTGCGCGCCGCGCAGGCCGACCTGCAGCGCACCGAGGATCTCGTCGCACGCGGCTTCCTCAGCGCCGCGCGGCTCGACGACGCGCAGCGCGCCGTGGCGGTGGCGCAGGCGCAGCGCGACGCCGCGCTGGCCCAGGCCGGCGCCAATGCCGACCAGGGCACCGACGTCGTGCAGGCGCAGGCCCAGATTGCCCTGGCCCAGGCCGCGGTGGCCGCCGCGCAGGCGCGGCTGGAGCAGGCCGAGATTGCCGCGCCCGCCGATGCGCGCGTGCTGCTGCGCAGCGTCGAGCCCGGGCAGATCGTGCAGCCCGGCCGCGCGCTGCTGACGCTGGCGCTGGCCAGCCCGGTCGAACTCGTCGGCCAGGTCGACGAGCGCTACCTCGAACAGCTCAAGGTGGGCCAGGCCGCCAGCGTGCGCGCCGATGCGTATCCGCAGTCGGGCTTTGCCGCCACGGTGCGGCAGATCGCGCCGGTGGTCGACGCGCAGCGCGGCGCAATCGAGGTGAAGCTGGCCCTGCCGCAGGCCGCGCCGGCCTTCCTGCGCGAGGACATGACGCTGTCGATCGAGGTCGCCACCGGCCGGCGCGAGCGCGCGCTGGTGGTGCCGATGGATGCCTTCAACGGCGAGCGCGGCAACAGCAACGCGATGCTGCGCGTGCTGCGCGACGGACGCGTCGAGCTGCGCGCCGTCAAGCTCGGCCTGGCCACGCTGGATGCCGCCGAGATCGTCGACGGCCTGGCCGCCGGCGACGTGGTGCTGCTGGGCAGCACGCTGCCCGGCGGCGCGCGTGCCCGCGCCGACACCGGGTCGGCGGCCGCGCAGCGCGCCGCCAACGGCGGGCAGGCGTCGAAGGACAACGCCGGCGGCGCCATGGGCAATGCCTTCGGCCGCTGAATCGCCGCGATGCTCAATCCCCTGGGCTTCGAGTGGCGCGTGGCGCTGCGCTTCCTGCGCGAAGGGCGCATGCAGACGCTGCTGATCGTGGTCGGCGTTGCTGCCGGCGTGGCGGTGGTCGCCTACATCTCGGCGCTGATCAGCGGGCTGCAGCGCAACACCCTGGAGAAGACGCTGGGCGCGCAACCGCACGTCACGCTCTCGGCGCCCGACGACGCAGTGCTGCCCGCCGCACCGGCCGCCGCGGGCACCGAGGCGCTGCTGCAGACGCAGCCGCGCTCGCAGCGGCCGCGCTCGATCGTCAACTGGCAGGTGCTGATGCCGGTGCTGGAGGCGATGCCCGCGGTGGCCGCGGTCTCGCCGATGGTGGCCGGCGCCGGCCTGGCGCTGCGCGGCGAGGCCTCGCGATCGATCGCGCTGGTGGGCGTGGACCTCGACCGCTACGACCGCATCGTCGGCCTGCGCGGCAAGGTGGTCGAGGGAGAGGCCCGGCTTGGCCCGGGCGAGGCCATTCTCGGCCGCGACCTGGCCAGCGATCTCGGCGTGCGTGTGGGCGACCGCGTCTCGGTGGTCGTCGCCGGCACCGGCGGCAACATCTCCGACTCGGCCCGCGTGACCGCGCTGGTCGACCTCGGCGTGCGCGAGCTCAACCGCCGCACCGTGATCGTGCCGCTGCGCGCGGCGCAGAGCCTGGTGGGGCTGCCCGGCGGCGCCACCAACCTCGACCTCACGCTGGTCGACGTGTGGACCGCCGCGGAGCTCGCAGCCGAACTCGGCCGGCGCTACCCGTACAAGGTCGAGAGCTGGCAGCAGCTCAACGCGCAGCTGGTGTCGGCGCTGAACGCGCAGTCGGTCAGCACCACGCTGATCCGCGGCGTGGTGATGATCGTCGTGGTGCTCGGCATCGCCAGCGTGCTGGTGGTGTCGGTGGTGCAGAAGCGCCGCGAGATCGGCATCCTGCGCGCGATGGGCGCCACGCAGGGGCAGATCCTGCGCGTGTTCCTGCTGCAGGGCGCGCTGGTCGGCGCGGCGGGCTCGGCGCTCGGCGTGCTGCTGGCGGTGGTGCTGATCTGGGCCTTCACCACCTTCGTCAAGGGCTCCGACGGTCTGCCGCTGTTCTCGATCACGCTGGCGCCGGCGCTGGCGCTGCGCATCGCGCTGGTGGCCACGGTCTGCGGCGTGCTCGCCGCAGTGGCCCCGGCGCGCCGTGCGGCCGCGCTCGACCCCGCGCAGGCGATCCGGCTGTGAGCGACAAGAGCCTGCCCCTGATCGAGCTCGACGGCGTGCGCAAGCGCTACAACGTCGGCCGGCCCAACGAGGCCGAGGTGCTGCACGGCATCGCGCTGTCGCTGCGCACCGGCGAGTTCGCCGCGCTGATCGGCCCGTCGGGCTCGGGCAAGAGCACGCTGCTGAACATCATCGGCCTGCTCGAGACGATGAGCGGCGGCA
>Ga0073934_10007737_pt1 | contig 14731 bp, 12 predicted proteins | sample LarsenN4metaG_FD_76834 | JGI IMG/M metagenome (GOLD analysis project Ga0073934, IMG submission 76834) | Hot spring sediment bacterial and archeal communities from British Columbia, Canada, to study Microbial Dark Matter (Phase II) - Larsen... ...
CACGCCCTCCCATTGAGGTTCACGGGATGGGGACGCGCCCAACGTGTCGGCGACGCTTCGGTCTGCATGGCGACGTCCTGAATCGGACAGCGTCGAGATCATGGAAGAGAGGGAAAGCTGACCTCGACACCTCGCGATGGTACTCGCCCTTGGCGGGGAGTCAAGAAAAAGCGCGAAGAGCTTCACAGCGCCGCGGCGACATGCACGAGAGCGGCGCGGCGTCAGCCCGCCGGTGCAGACCGGCGACCTTACGGTGCGCCGCTCACATTGGTGCGCCGCTCACGTTGGTGCGCGCGCTGTGCGGGAGCGGCGTGGCTAACCACCAGCGATTCGCCAGCGGGCGGGGCGATAGGCGTGCGGCTCCAGCCACCACACCTGCACCTCGGGCGGCGTACACAACAGCGAAATGATTACACTGGCCACCGGCTGACCTACCCAGAGGTTCTCCTCGGGGTCGGTGTCCGTCCGGCTCGGCACTGGCGGCGACGTGGGGTGAGAATGGTAAACTGCCAGGATCTGCAAGCCCAATTCGCGGCAGCGCCGCTCTGCTTGAAGCTGGCTGCGTCCCTCAGTGACGAAGCGGCGCGGGTCCGCCAGCGCGTTGACCAGCGGTAGGTGCTCAAGTACCTGGCCGTCGGAAGTTCCCGCCAGCATGCCGACGCACTCGTTGGGCGCCTCGGCCAGGGCGTGGGCCATCATCGCGTCGTGAACCGCCCTCGGAATGACCAGTTCCATGTCCATGGCACGTCTCGTTGTGCAATCTGCTCTCCTAGGCATACATTATTCAAGGTTGCGGCATTCAACGCCAATCCTCGTGAGCGCACAAGGATCGCCTCCCATGAGCCTCGATGGCAACATCGCCGACAAGAGTTCCGCGCTTTGGCGTCCCAGTGCCAAGCTGACCAGCAAGCTGTTGTTGGGTGCGCTGGGAGCCCTGGGCTCGGCCGCGGGCTTCGCGGTTGTGACAGTGATGTCACTCCTGGGGAACTTTCCCGACCAGCCATTGCATCTGACCTGGTGGCTTGACCTGGCCAGCAGCTCGCTCCTCCTGCTGCCAATGCTGGCTTACCACGCCCTGGGAAATGAAATCGAGAGTGCGGGCCTGAAAAAGACCAGCGCGTGCCTCGCCCTGGCAGCGATCATTCCGCCGATCCTCGAGCTCGCCGACCCAGAAGTCGTCCCTGCCGGTTGGCCAGGCGTCTTCCTGGGGATCGGCGGCCTTGGAATTGTCGTCATGGTCTTGCTTGGGTTCCTTTACCCACGCAGCCCGACGCCCTCGAAGAGCGCCGCTGAAACCAGCGAAGGCGACTGGAGCGGCCAAGCAAGGGGAGCAGGAGTGGGCGTGGGGGGCGGCACGCTATTCTTGACGTTTCTCGGCCTCAAGGCGCTTGCTCGAGGTCTGTTTCGGCAAGGGAATCTCTGGGACCTTGAGGTGGTCATGTTCGGCGCTTGGGGAATTTTGCTCCTGCTGTCGCTGATTTTCGTCGTGTGGTTCGGAGCCGTCAAGCTGCGCCACTGGGACAAGCTAGGTGCGCTGGCTGGAGCGTTGGGGACGTATGAAATCGTGGGGGCTGTTCTGGCGGCCTGCGCCATTGGTTTGATGCTTATGGCCCTGGTCAACGTCGAACAGCCTGGGATGAATGAGCAGCAGGTCGAGCAAGCGATGAATGAGCTGGGGGAGAGCTGGGCCCGTGCAGGCTTGGTCATCCAGACCATCGCGATGGCGTGCTGGGCGATCCTCACCGCCCTGCTGTTTACTGTGTTGCGAAACCGTTACGAGCCGGAATCAACCCTGGAACCGCTGGCCGGCTGATCCGGCAAGCGATTGAAGGAGAATGCATGCCTGCGGACAAGGTCATCCTCGCCTACAGCGGCGGACTCGACACCTCGGTGATGGTGCCGTGGATCAAGGAAAAGTACGGGCTGGACGTGGTCGCCTTCACCTGCGACCTGGGCCAGGGCGAGGACATCGAACAGATTCGCCAGAAAGCGCTCAAGACCGGCGCCGTGGAGGCCGTGGCGATGGACGCGCGGAACCTGTTCGTCGATTGCTTCGTCTGGCCGTCGTTGATGGCCGGTGCGCTCTACGAGGGCAAGTATCCGCTGGCGACGGCCCTGGGCAGGCCGCTCATTGCCAAGCTCATGGTCGATGTGGCCAAGGAACATGGCGCGAAGGCCGTTGCCCATGGCTGCACGGGGAAGGGGAACGACCAGGTCCGCTTCGACGTAACGTTCCAGACGCTCGCTCCGCACCTGAAGATCATTGCTCCGGTGCGGGAGTGGAAGATGACCCGCCCCGAGGCCCTGGCCTACGCCGCCAAGCACAAGATCCCCGTGGAGGCGAAGCCGGAAAGCCCCTACAGCATCGACCAGAACCTTTTCGGCCGAAGCTGCGAAGCGGGCGTGCTGGAAGACCCGTGGGACGAGCCGCCGGCCGAGGCGTTTGCGTGGACGGTCGATCCGGTCAAGGCCCCGAACGAGCCGGAGTACGTCGAGATCGAGTTCGAGCACGGCCGGCCAGTCGGATTAAATGGCAAGAAGCTGGACGGCGTGCCGCTGATTGAGGAGCTGAATCGCATCGGCGGCAAGCACGGCGTCGGTCGGATCGACCATGTCGAGAATCGGCTCGTGGGCATCAAGTCGCGCGAGCTTTACGAGGCCCCCGCCGCAGAACTGTTGCACCTTGCCCATCGCGAGCTGGAAACCCTCTGCCTGAGCAAGCAGGCGGCGCGCTTCAAGACGCTGGTCGCTCAGGAATACGCCGACCTGATCTACAACGGCCTGTGGTTCAGTGCGTTCCACCAGGACCTCGCGTCCTTCGTGGCGAGCAATCAGCGGTTCGTGACCGGCGTGGTTCGGCTCAAGCTGCTCAAGGGGCACGCCCAGGTCGTCGGCCGCAAAAGCGAGTACAGCCTCTACAGCAAGAAGCTGGCAACCTATGAAGGCGGCGACCTTTTCGACCACGAAGCGGCCAAGGGCTTCATCAAGCTGCACGGCCTGGGCCAGCAGACGCAGGCGCAACTGCAGTTGCTCAAGGGCGGAAAGTCGTTCGAGCTGCCGGGGCTTTTGACTGAGTAACCAATGGACCCCGAAACGATGGACCTCGAAACCTTGGCCCGCTTCCTCCAGCGGGATGTGCGCGAGGTGGCCCACCTGGCGAGCCGAGGGTATTTGCCAGGAAGGAAGGTCGGGGGCCAGTGGCGTTTCTCGCGATCGGAGATCACCCGCTGGGTCGAGAGCTAGATGCACGCCTACACTGAGGAGCAGCTGGCCTCGTTAGAGGGCGGCAAGTCGCCGGAACAACCCGAGCGGATTGTCGGGACGCTGCTGCTGCCCGACTGCGTGGCCGTGCCGTTGCAAGCACGGACGCGCGGTTCGGTGCTCCAGGAACTCGTGGCTGTTGCCGAGAAGTCGTGGCAAGTCTACGATGCTGAGGCGATTCTCAACGCCGTCAAGCAGCGTGAGGAAATGGCCTCGACTGCCCTGGAAAACGGCGTCGCCATTCCGCACCCGCACCGGCCCTTGCCTAATGCACTCGGCGATGCCGTCGTTGCCTACGGTCGAACGAGCACGGGGATTCCCTTCGGCGGACCGCGAGGAACCTTGACGGACATCTTCTTCCTGGTCTGTTCACGGGACGACCGCAGCCATCTCCGAACGCTGGCGCGCTTGTCGCGGCTGCTGCTCCGCCCCACGATGCTCGACGAACTCCGCGCCGCCCAGTCGCCCGCCGAGACCTTCGAGGCGCTGGATGCTGCCGAGCGCGAACTGCTTGGGGTGTGAGCTAGTTCGGCAACCTGATCGCCACTCTACCAAAGCCATCTTGGAGATTGCCATGGCTCAAGATCAAGTCAACTGGGACGAACGCTACCAGACGAAGAACACGCCCTGGGACAGCGGCGAGGTTTCCGTCGAGTTGCGTCGCGTGGTCGGCGAGGGCTGGTTCAAGCCGTCGCGAATGCTGGAGATCGGCTGCGGGACAGGGACCAATGCCGTCTGGCTGGCCCAGCAGGGCTTCACGGTGACGGCGTTCGATCTCTCGCCGCTGGCCATCGAGCAAGCCCGCGCCAGGGCCGACAAGGCCAGGGTTGACGTGCGCTTCTTCGTCGGCAACGCCCTCGAGCTGCCCGACCTCGGCGAGCCATTCCCGTTCGTGTTCGATCGCGGGGTGTATCACCATCTGCGCTCGGTGGACCTGGCCGGCTTCCGCAAGACGCTGGAACGAATGACGACGCCTGGAAGCTACTACCTGACGCTGGCGGGCAACGGCAACGAACAAGGTCCGCCGGAGAATGGACCGCCGACGGTGCTCGCTCACGAGATTGTTGCCGAGCTGGGGCCGATCTTCCATCTTGTTCAGCTTCGCGAGTTCCGGTTTGACGGCGTGGTGATCCAGGAGCGCCCAGTGCGTCCGCTGGGCTGGTCGATCCTGTCGCGGAGGAAGTAGACGCGTGACGGGCAGGGCGGTTGGCCTTGCCCGCAACTGGCCCGTTTGCGAAACTGGGACAGAATCACAACACGGCAAGGAGGCCGAACGTGGCCCTGGTCCAGCGCAGCTCTTTCCTGCCCCAGTACCGGCTGCCAGCGGATTCCAGCCGCTTCGCTGGGCCCGAGTCGATCGGCGTCTGGCGGCTCGCGGTTCTGGCCCTGGCAACCGCCGTCGCACTGCTGCGCTTGGCCTATCTGATCTGGAACTGCCCGTACGATCTAGCTCCCGATGAGGCCCATTACTGGGACTGGTCGCGGCATCTCGACTGGAGCTATTACAGCAAAGGGCCCGGCGTGGCCTGGCTCATCGCGGCCAGCACCGCTGTGTTCGGCAACCACGCCTGGGCAGTGCGTCTGCCGGCCGTGCTGTGCGGCAGCTTGACGCTCATTGGGCTGTTCGAGCTGACTAGCCGCGTCTATCGGTCGCCGAGCCTGGCCCTGGGCGTCGTCGCGCTGGCGTTGACCGTGCCGACGCTGGCCGTCGGTTCCATTCTGATGACCATTGACGCTCCCTACGTGTGTCTCTGGACCTGGGCCCTCGTCGTTGCTCACCTTATCTGCTTTCCGCCGTCCAACCGAAGCCGAATCGCCGATTTGTGCATGTGGGCGCTGCTGGGCGCCCTGGTTGGCGCGGGGATCCTGTTCAAGTACACGATGGTGCTGTTCGTGCCGTCGCTGGGAGTGTTCCTCGTGCTGGCGAACTGGCGGGCAAAGGGGTCCCTGGCACGACGTGCGGCGTTCCCCCGCCTGGGGGCCTTCGGGCTCCCGATTTTGCTTTCCCTGTTGCCGATTCTCGTCTGGAATGCCCAGCACGACTGGGTGACGTTCCTGCACGTGGGCCGGCAGGCGGGCGTCCAGAACTCAGGTGGCATCCTCTGGCTCGGTCCGCTGGAATACCTGGGCGGGCAGTTCGCGGCCCTGTTCGGCTTCTGGTTCGTCTTCTGCACGGGGGCGGCATTTGCAGCTCTCCGGCAAGTGGCCTACGATGGGCCGCCCTGCGCCGAGGATTGCTTCGAACTTCAAGGACCTGGTGGGGCGACGACCGCGGCATGGCGACGGGCCAACCAGCTATTCCTACTGTGCTTCATGCTCCCGATGCTGCTGGTCTTCCTCGGCTTCAGCTTGCGGACGCGGATCGAGTTGAACTGGCCGGTGACGGCGTACATCTCTGGCGGCGTCCTGGCGGCGGGATGGGTAGCTGGAAACTGCGTGTCGAGCATCGGCTGGTGGCGGCGGCTATCGCAGGCATCGCTGAGTGTCGCAGCGGTTCTGGGCCTGTTATTCGTCGTGCTTATGCACCACACCGAATGGCTATATTCGCTGTTCCCCAAGGAGGCTGAGCCTGCAAGCTGGCGGACCGCGGGCCCTCGCGCCTGGGACCCGACGTGCCGGCTGCGCGGCTGGCAGACGCTCGCCAGGGAAATCGAAGCCGTGCGTGCCAGTTTGCGAGCCCATGGCATGGAGCCGGTCATCGCGGCGAACGGCTGGGCCTTGCCTGGCGAGTTGGGCTTCTACTTATCTGACCATCCCGAGGTCTACTCGCTGGCCCTGGCCAACGGCGGAAGGCGAAGCCAGTACGACTTCTGGCGGCCCAATCCCGTCTGGGACCCTGAGCACTTCCGTGGTTCGACCATCATCTGCGTTGGCGATCTCGGTTCGAAAGCGCGGGCTGCCTTCGACAAAGTCGAGCCTTCTCGACAGGTCGAGCATTCTGTCGACGGCCATGTCGTTGCTGCCTGGTCGATCACCGTTTGCCATGGCTTCCGCGGTTTTGAAGTTCTTGAGCCTCAAGGTTATTGATTGCGCTTCGTTCCCTCCGCGACTCTCCTTCATCAGACATGAGAGTCTAACTAATCCATCATTAAGCATGAAATCGGCATGAGATGCCGCTGCGAACGGCGTTCGCGATGGTTTGTAACCCTGGCAAGCGGCAGTGCGGTCTGCCCGCTCCCTTACGTTTCAGGCCCGATGAGGACGCGGATGTCGGGACTAGACAGCCAGGGCATGGAATACCAGTGGTTCGCAGCGCTCGGCCTGGCGTGCGCCTGCGTCGTCGTTGGCATCGTTGGACTGCTCTGGCCGCGGCAGTTTCGCAATCCCCTGTATTCCGTCCTTACCGGCCTTCTCGTGGTCGCGCTGTGTCTGCTCGGCGTGAACGAACTGGTCTTCCGTACGCATCACTCGTTCGCCTGGCTGCTGGCGGTTGGACTGCAACTCGCGGGCCTGCTCATGGGCGGGCTGATTGTCGTCGGCCTGAAGAAGCTGCCGGCCCTTCAAGGGATATTGCTCGCCCTCGTTGCCATGGGCGCCGGAGCCGGCACGCTGACCTGGCTCACCTGGCAACTCGATGAGCCCGCCGCCCCGGTCGATCGCAAGCACGATCTCGTCATGCCAGCCCTGAGAGCTTCCGACTTCGAAGGCAACGAGACTTCCTACGCACACACAGACCTGGGCACACCGGTGGCCGTTTATCAATGCCCTCAAGATCTCCCCTGGCTGGAAGCTGAGCTGGCCACCCTGGAGGCGGAGTACGCCACTCGCGTCATTCGCGTCGATGGCGCCTGCCCGCGCTACAACTGCCATGGTTGGACCTTCGCGGGAGGAAGGTACCACGTCATGGGGGACCAGGCGGAACTGATCCTGCGCGAGAATCGCTATTACCAGGTCACGGACCCGCGCCCAGGCGATGTCATCGTTTACAGGGACCAGGACGGAGTGCTTGCCCACACCGGCGTGGTCAAACTGACTGACGGCAAGGGCATGGTCGTGATCGAGAGCAAATGGGACCTGCTAGGCCGCTACCTTCATGCACCGGACGTGCAGCCGTACTCCGGGCACTTTGCCTACTTCCGCACTGACCGGGGTAGCAACTTGATCCAGGGCCTCGATGAAGCCCAGGCCGCCGCGCGATCCCAACGCTGAACTCTGCGGACAATCGCCCTTCCCCAAAGGACGCTAGAAGTACCCGTCTACAGCCGCAACTTTCATCCAGTTTTCTGTTGCCTCCCCCAGAAGCGACCCTTATAAGCGATTCGTTCAGAGCACCAGGCAGGTCTCATATTAGCCGAGGCCAAGCCACTTCCGTAGCCTTGCTCTGAGTCACTGGAGCCAACAGGCTGTCCTCTCGAAGCTGGCGGGCTGCCTCCGCGGGCAACGCACCACTGGACCACTCAGCAAGGAAACCCCATGCCTAACCCCATCCGCGAAGTTCACGACAAGTATCAGCAAAGCATCTGGTACGACAATATCCGCCGTGGCTTGATCACGAGCGGCGAACTGCAGCGCATGGTGACCGAGGACGGGCTGATGGGCCTGACGTCCAATCCCGCCATTTTCCAGAAGGCCCTGGCCGGCAGCACAGACTACGACGACGAGGCCAGGGCGCTTATCAAGGAAAAGCTGGATGCCATGAGCATCTACGAGCGTCTGGCCGGCAAGGACATTCAGGACGCCGCTGACATCTTGCGACCCGTCTACGACCAGACCAAGATGCGGGACGGCTACGCGAGCTTTGAGGTCTCGCCCTACAAGGCCCACGACACCAGGGCCACCATTGAGGAGGCTCGCCGACTGCACGCCGCGCTGAATCGGCCCAACGTACTCATCAAGGTCCCCGCGACTCCGGAGGGAATCCCCGCCATCCAGCAGCTCATCAGCGAGGGCATCAGCGTGAACGTCACGCTGCTCTTCTCTGTCGAAGCCTACGAGCAGGTCGCCTGGGCTTACATTGCGGGGCTGGAAGCCGCCCTCAAGGCTGGCAAGGAACTTGCCCGAATTGCCAGCGTGGCCAGCTTCTTCATCAGCCGCATCGACACGCTGGTTGACGAACGCCTGGAAAAGTTGCTCGATCAAACGCGCGACAACGATCGGCGAGCCAAGCTCAAGAGCCTCGTCGGCAAGATCGCCATCGCCAACGCCAAGATCGCCTACGAGAAATACCTGGACATCATCGCCACCGATCGCTGGAAGGCCCTGGCAGCCAAGGGCGCTCAGACGCAGCGGCTCCTGTGGGCGAGCACCAGCACCAAGAACCCGAAGTACCCCAGGACGCTTTATGTCGATGAGCTGATCGGCCCGGACACCGTGAACACGGTGCCCGAGGAAACCTACCACGCGTTCAAGCAAGAAGGCGTGGTGCGCCCCAGGCTCACCGAGAACTGGGCGGAGAACCTCGAGTCCGCCAAGGAGAAGCTCCGCACGCTGGCCGAAGTCGGCATTTCCATGAAGGAAGTGACCGACACGTTGCTCGACGAAGCCGTCAAGAAATTCTGCGATCCGTTCGATCAACTCCTGGCGGCGGTCGAGCGCAAGCGGCAAGTGACGCTCGGCCAGGAGCTGGCCAAACTGACAGCGGAGCTGGGAGAGTACGCCCCGGCCATCAAGGCTGCGCTGGAAGACTGGCGAGCCAGCGGCAAGGTTCGGCGGCTCTGGGCCGGCGACACAAGCTTGTGGTCGGGCAAGGACGAGAACCAGTGGCTCGGCTGGTTGCACATCGTCGACATGCAGCAAGAGCAAGCTGCACAGTTTAAGAACGTGCTCGACGACGCCAAGGCGGCGGGCTTCAAGCACGCCGTCGTGCTCGGCATGGGCGGCTCCAGTCTCTGCCCCGAGGTCATGCGCGAGACGTTCGGCGTCATTCCCGGCTGCCCTGAGTTGCACGTCCTCGATTCCACCGTCCCCGCTCAGGTCAAGACGCTGGAGAAGAAGCTGGACATCGCCAGGACGCTCTTCATCGTCTCCTCGAAGTCCGGCAGCACGACCGAGCCGAACGTCTTCAAGCAGTACTTCTTCGACAAGGTCAGCAAGACCATCGGCGCGGACAAGGCCGGCACGCACTTTGCGGCGATCACGGACCCCGGTACGAAGATGCACCAGATCGCCAAGAACGATCGCTTCCGCCACATCTTCTTCGGGGTGCCCAGCATCGGCGGACGCTTCTCGGCGTTGTCGAACTTCGGCATGATTCCCTCGGCAATTCTCGGAGTCAACGTACCAGACTTCCTGAGCCGCACCGAGCTGATGGTGCAATCGTGCTCGTCCTGTGTGCCGCCGGAGTTGAATCCCGGCGTGGTGCTCGGCGTCATCATGGGCACGCTCGCGAAAGCGGGCCGCGACAAGGTGACGGTGATCGCCTCGCCTGGCATCGGCAGCCTGGGGCTCTGGCTCGAACAGCTCATGGCCGAATCGACCGGCAAGGAAGGGAAGGGATTGATACCCATCGCCGGCGAGAAGCTGGGCGCCCCCAGCGCGTATGGCAAAGATCGGCTCTTCGTCTACGTTCGGCTCGAGAATGGCGCGTCCCCAGAGCAGGATGCGGCCATGCAGGCCCTGGAGAAGGCTGGGCAGCCGGTGGTCCGCATCGCCCTCGCCGACAGGATGGACCTGGGCCAGGAGTTCTTCCGCTGGGAGATCGCCACGGCCGTGGCAGGCTCGATACTCGGCATCAACGCCTTCAACCAGCCCGACGTCGAAGCCGCCAAAGTGGCCGCTCGCCGGCTCACGGGACAGTATGAGGAAACTGGAAAACTTCCGCCCGAATCGCCAATTCTCAAGGACGGCAGCATCAGCATCTTTGCCGATGCCGGCGGCCCGCCAGCCCTGGGCAATCCGAAGTCCCTGGACGAAGCCGTCAAGGCGCACCTGGGCCGAATCAAGCCTGGAGACTACTTCGCCATTTGCGCCTACATCGAAATGAACGGCGAGCACGACGTCGAGCTACAGACCCTGCGTCTCTGCGTCCGCGACAAGAAGCAGGTAGCGACGACGCTCGGCTATGGCCCGCGCTTCCTTCACTCGACCGGCCAGCTCCACAAGGGCGGACCCAACACCGGCGTGTTCCTCCAGATCACCAGCGACGACGCGGAAGACCTGCCCATTCCCGATCAGAAATACACCTTCGGGGTCCTCAAGCGGGCCCAGGCCCAGGGCGACATGGAGGTGCTCTGCGAACGTAAGCGGCGGGTTCTCCGCGTCCATCTCGGGGCGGACGTCAAGAGCGACCTCAAGCGGCTGCGGGAAGCGATCCAGAAGGCACTGGCTTAAATCGTGGGGCCGTGTCCTGCAGGCTGCGACTGGGCTTTCCGCGCGGCAACCGATTCCTCTGCGAGTGATCCATGACCGACCTTGAAAAGATCGACCAGCTTTGCGTTAACACCATCCGCACCCTCTCGATGGATGCGGTGCAGAAGGCGAACTCAGGTCATCCAGGCACGCCCATGGCCCTGGCGCCGGTGGCGTACTGCCTCTGGCAGCGTTTCCTGCGGTTCGATCCGGATGACCCGATCTGGCCTAACCGCGACCGCTTCGTGCTCTCCTGCGGCCATGCCTCGATGCTTCTCTACTCGCTGCTCCATCTGGCCGGCGTCAAGGCGGTCAATCCGAATTACGAGCGGCTGGGCGAGCTGGCCGTGAAACTGCAAGACATCATCAATTTCCGGCAGCTCGACAGCAAATGCCCAGGGCATCCCGAGTACCGCTGGACTTCCGGCGTGGAGACGACGACCGGCCCGCTCGGGCAGGGCGTGGCGACGAGCGTTGGCATGGCCATCGCCAGCAAGTGGCTTGCCGCTCACTACAACCGCCCAGGCTTCAAGCTGTTCGATTTCAACGTCTACTCCATCGCTGGGGACGGTTGCATGATGGAAGGCGTCTCCGGCGAGGCCGCCTCCCTGGCCGGCCATCTCAAGCTCGATAACCTGTGCTGGATTTACGACAACAACCGCATCACGATCGAGGGCGAGACTAAGCTTGCATTTTCCGAGGACGTCGCGACCCGCTTCCTCGGCTACGGCTGGAACGTCACCCGCGTCGGCGATGCCAACGACCTCGCCATGCTGGAGCGCGCCTACCGCATTTTCCTCGAAACGACCGACCGGCCCACGCTCATCATCGTGGACAGCCACATCGGCTACGGAGCGCCAACGAAGCAGGACAGGCACGAGGCCCACGGCGAGCCGCTGGGCGTCGACGAGGTTAAGGGGGCGAAGCGGTTCTACGGCTGGCCGGAGGACGCACAGTTCCTGGTGCCCGACGGAGTCCGCGAGCACTTCCAGGCGGTAATGGGGGACCGCGGCCGAAGTCTGCGCACCGAGTGGTTCAAGATGGTCGAACGCTACGGCGACCAGTATCCCGAGCTGGCGGATCAACTCCTGAGGATGCAGAAGCGGCAGCTTCCGGACGGCTGGGACAAGAACTTGCCAACCTTCGAGGCCGACCCGAAGGGCCTGGCGACCCGCGATTCCTCGGGCAAGGTGCTCAACGCCCTGGCCAGGAACGTGCCCTGGCTGATCGGCGGGTCGGCGGACCTCGCGCCATCGACCAAGACTCGCCTTACCGATCCGGCCGCCGGCGATTTCCAGGCCAGTAGCTACGGCGGCCGCAACTTCCATTTCGGCATCCGCGAGCACGCCATGGGGGCGATCCTGAACGGCATGTCGCTCTCCAAGGTCAGGCCTTACGGTTCGGGCTTCCTGATCTTCAGCGACTACGGCAAGGCGCCCCTGCGACTCGCCGCGCTCATGGAGATTCCGGTCATTTATGTTTTCACTCACGACTCGATCGGGCTGGGCGAAGACGGGCCGACGCACCAGCCGGTGGAGCAGCTTGCGTCGTTGCGGGCCATACCAGGCTTGATCACGCTGCGGCCCGCGGACGCCAATGAGGTGGTGGAAGCGTGGAAGGTCATCATGCAGCTTCGCCATGAGCCCGCCTGCCTGATCCTCTCCCGCCAGGCCCTGCCGACATTCGACCGGAGCAAGTATGCCCCAGCAAGCGGCGTGGCCAGGGGAGCGTACGTTCTGGCCGATGCCGCGGGCGGCAAGCCCGATGTCATACTGATGGCCACCGGCAGCGAGGTGAGCCTCTGCATCAATGCCTACGAGCAGTTGACCAGGGAAGGCGTCAAGGCTCGCGTGGTCAGCATGCCGTCGTGGGAGATTTTCGACCACCAACCGCAGGACTACCAGGACAGCGTGCTCCCGCCGACTGTCAAGGCCCGCGTCTCGGTCGAGCAGGCCTCGACCCTGGGCTGGGAACGCTACGTCGGCATGCACGGCACGAAGATCGGCATGCACACGTTTGGCGCCTCGGCGCCGTTGAAGAACCTTCTGACCAAGTTCGGCTTCACGCCGGAGCGCGTCGCCGCCGCCGCCAGGGAACAACTTGCAGCCCAGCAGAGAGCTGCCAGCAGGTGACGCCATGAACTACGATGCCAGCACGCTCAGGCCCCTCGCGGAAAGGGCGATCGCCTTCCTGAAGGAAGGCACGACGATCGGGCTGGGCTCAGGGCGGACGGCGCACGCCTTCGTCACGTGCCTCGGCGAGCAAGTGCAGGCTGGGTTTCGGATCACCGGCGTCCCCACCTCGCGGGACACCGCCGACCTTGCTGCAAGCCTGGGCATCCCGCTCACCACGCTGGAACAGGTCGAAGAACTCGACCTCACCGTGGACGGCGCGGACGAGGTCGAGACAGCCACGCTCAACCTGATCAAGGGCCTTGGCGGTGCTCTGGTGCGAGAGAAAATCGTCGCCGCCTCGGGCCGTCGGCTGATCATCCTCGTCACGCCGGAGAAGCTCGTCCAGAAGCTCGGCAGCCGCGGCGTGCTGCCGATTGAGATCGTTCCATTCGGACTTGCACTCTGTCAGCGTCGGCTGGCTGGCCTGGGTCTGCCTCCCACGCTGCGCACGAAGGAAGGCAAGCCGTTCGTCACCGATAACGGCAATTTCATTCTCGACTGCAAGGTCCCGCCATTGGAGAATGTGGCTGGGCTGGAACAGACCCTGCTCTCGATCCCCGGCGTCGTCGGCACGGGGCTGTTCCTGGGCATGGCGGAGATAGTGCTCGCTCAGGACGGCAGCGTCGTTACGGAGTACCAGCGAAGCCAGCGGATGGCGCCGGCGACCCGCTGGTAAACCGCGCAATCACCGAGGGCTCTCGCCCTCTGCTTAGCAAAGCAGGAGTGTCATCGTGCAACTTGGCATGGTCGGTTTGGGTCGAATGGGTCAGAACATGGTTTACCGCCTGGCGCGGGCAGGCATCGAGTCGGTGGTTATCGACTCCAAGCCGCCGGTAGTCGCTGAGACGGTTGCCAGGGGGGAGGGCAAGATCACGGGCGCTTCCGACCCGAGAGACCTCGTGGCCAAGCTCAAGCCGCCGCGGGCGGTCTGGCTGATGGTCCCCGCTGGCGTCGTGGACAAGGTCATCGCCACGTACGCGCCGCTCCTGGAGAAGGGCGACACGATCATCGACGGCGGGAATTCGTACTACATCGACGACATCCGCCGGTCCAGTGAGCTGGCGGCCAAGGGCATCATCTACCTGGACGTGGGCACTTCCGGCGGCGTCTGGGGTCTCGAACGAGGCTACTGCCTGATGATCGGCGGCGACGAGGCCACGGTAAAGCGGCTCGATCCCGTCTTCAAGGCCCTCGCCCCAGGTCAGGGGAAGACGCCGGCCACCGTCGCGAAAGCACTCGATGACAACGGCAATCCGACCGGCCAGTCCATCACCGCGCAGGGCACTTCGGTCAACGGCTATCTTCGCTGCGGGCCTTCCGGTGCGGGGCACTTCGTCAAGATGGTGCACAATGGCATCGAATACGGCCTCATGGCAGCCTATGCCGAGGGCTTCAACATCCTCAAGCATGCCAACGTGGGCAAGGCGGGCCGCGAGCACGCCAGTGCCGAAGTGACGCCCCTGCGGCATCCCGAGCACTACCAGTACGACTTCAACTTGCAAGAAGTGGCCGAGGTGTGGCGGCGCGGCAGCGTGATCTCCTCCTGGCTTCTCGACCTCACGGCCGAGGCTCTACTCGAAAACCCAGGACTGCCCAGGGAGGTCCAGACCGTCGCCGAGCATGGCGTGCCCGACTCCGGCGAGGGACGCTGGACCATCCAGGCCGCCATCGACGAAAGCGTGCCCGCCACAGTGCTCAGCGCTGCCCTCTATTCCCGCTTCTCCTCGCGGCACGAAGAAGAGTTTGCCTGGAAAATCGCCCAGGCGATGCGCCGCAAGTTCGGCGGACATTGAGCCCGTCGAGCTGCAGACGAGTGACCGCAGGCTAGCGTTTCCCGACGACGCAACTTTCGAGAATCCCTATGGCCGCCAATCCGACTCCAGCCATCAATCCTCTCACCGCCGGCGCCCCCAAGACGCTTCTCCCCCAGCCTTGCATCCTGGTCATCTTCGGCGGCGCTGGGGATTTGTCATGGCGCAAACTCCTTCCCGCCATTTACAACCTGAACG
>Ga0073934_10007739_pt1 | contig 14726 bp, 11 predicted proteins | sample LarsenN4metaG_FD_76834 | JGI IMG/M metagenome (GOLD analysis project Ga0073934, IMG submission 76834) | Hot spring sediment bacterial and archeal communities from British Columbia, Canada, to study Microbial Dark Matter (Phase II) - Larsen... ...
CGATGTTCGTGATGCGGGATGTCATGGCGGAGGGACTTGCGAATCGGGACTACAGCAGCGTGGAAGAGGTCTTGGAAATTGTGGGAAAGACCGACGAGTCCGGCCGGGCATTTGCTGAATCCATTCTGCGAGCTTTTCAGCCAGCCCTTGTACTCAATCGTGTTTCAGGACGAGCTCGCGTGAACGTGCTTCAACTCAGAAAGTTGCTTAAAGAGTACGTGGGCGGTGACTTAACGTTGTTAGGTGAAATTCCCGAAGACCCCGCGATGGAACAGGCGGTACGTGCGTACGTCCCTGTTGTTCAGTACGCTCCTTCTTCACTTGCGGCCGCCGCGCTGGTGAAGACGGGTGAGACGCTGCTACAGATCCTCACGGCCCCTTCTGCCCACGCGGCATAGCCGCCATCTTCCGAAACGACCGGTTCTTACAGGACGGACGTCCGTTGGGTTCTCAATCGTTCGGCTTGTGTCTGCAGAATATGACGGATCAGGTGTTCCTGATCATCGGCCTTGAGATCGATGAATTCGGTGGCGATCGCATGACCTTGTCCGTCTACCTGAGGGACAGAACGAATCACTTTCGCCAGGGTCTGGATGAGAATGAAAGGCGGAAGAATCAACTTGATCGCGAGCTGATCACCGGGGGCGAACTCCCGAGAGGAGACGAACCCCACTCCTCCCCCACTCAGATTGACATCCGTCGGCCGGGCCATGGTGACACTCGACGGTTGGCTGGTGGCTAAAGAATTGAGGATGACTTCGAGCAGGTAATCGACTTTCAAGATCCATGGAAGCACTGGTGAACCGATCAATGACTCTCCTGTGCGCGCCAGCAGATCCGCAGTCGGCTTCGTGACTGCTGCGGAAATAACCTCCGGAGTGGTACTGGCCGTCTCGACAGGCACGACTGTCCCTGTTTCGGTCAGCACACGATATTCCATCAGCACCCGGTCATCGATTCTGATCCATTCTCGCCGTTCATCCGTAATCGTCGAGGATGGAGGTGATGACGAGGTCATCGCTAATTGCGCCATGGTCTCGTTCCCAGACTCTCCTATGCGTCTACGGACACCGTTTCTGGTGCAGAAGGCAGCACAACGAATCGCTGACGAAATCCTTGTAGTCGCAGCTTTGCCGCCGTCGTCTGACCCAAGAGAGACGCCAACACAGCTTGAGCCGTCGTGACATGATCTCGGACCTGTTCATCAAGCTTCAGAAGATCACCAGTCTCAGGGATCAGTGCCTGCACGGATTCCAACAGTACACCTCGGTCCTGATAACACTGAATGACGATATCCCACCGCCCTGCCTGAGCTGCCTCAACTGCAGCTTTGGTGAGTCGAATGATGTCAGCTTGACGTTCTTCTGCCCTTAGGTGACTCATCGCGATCCTGCCACTCGAGTCTGCTTCTGAGCCGCAATCTCGCGCCACGCTTCACGCAAGGTCGTGAGGCAGCGGAGCGGGCCATCAAGTCGCTGTTCATTGTTTCGAGTATTGGCCTCCACAAGCTCCATCAGTATGTAGTCATACAATCGTCGGAGAGAATGCGAGATATCTCCTCCTTGCTCGTGATCCAGCACGCTATTGAGCTCACCGACGATCGCAATGGCCCGCCCAAGATACCACGCTTTCTCTCGGACATGGTTCGCCTGAATCTCCAGTCTGGCCATTTCAATCGATTGGATAGCGCCATCGTATAACAAAACAATCAGCTGGACGCCGGATGACGTGACGACCTGGGTTTGTTCATATTGACGAGCATACTGGGTGATCATAGGGTGGAGCCCTTGTTCTTCCTATTGTTGTCGTTGAGACTGCGACTGAAGAAAACCGCTTTGTCCCTGAAGCTGCCGTAAGAGCCCGTCCAGCGCTGCAAACTGACGCCTCAGTCGTTCCTCGTACCGACTCACGGCATCCTCTTGTCTGGTGATATCATTTCCGACCCTTGAGATTTCGCTCGTCAAACCGTTCTTACGAAGGGTCAGTGCTCCACCAGTGATATCGTTCAATGCGTCCACCGCAGACACGAGAGACTGAGCAAGACCGGTTGTCTCTCCCTGGTTGCTGAAGAGAGCTTTCACTCCGCTGTAGTTTGTGCTCAAGGCAGTGGTAAGTTGTGCGTCGTCGACTGTAATCGTTCCGTCACGCTCGGTCTTGAACCCGACTTCCCCGACACTTGTGTACACGCCGGCGCCTCCGACCGGCGATGAAAGCGCGGTCCTGAGCTGAGACAGCACTGTTCTGGCCGACGACTCGTTGAAGAATACGCCGCCTTGTTTGGTCGTCACGTCGTAGGTCGTGCGTTCATTGATGAACTTCACAACTTCGTTGTACGCCGTCGCCAAGGCCTGGATGCCCGTCTTCACTGCCTTCAGGTCCTGGGACAGACTCACCTGAACCGTCCCCGTGCCAGTAGTCTTTGTGAGCGTAAGAGCCAGTCCGGGGATTGCATCGGAAATAGTATTCGAGGTCCGCTCAATCGTAAGAGGACTTAGAGACTGGTCACCGATCTGGATTTGCGCATTCTGAGCCGCTGCGAGTGTATCAATCCCTCCGGTGCCGCTGCTGTTCAGGAAATCCAAATCCGTCCCGTCAGAGAGAACCGTGATGGCATTGTCACTCCCGGTATTATTGGACGAGAGGGCCAGGCGAAAGGAGGGCGCAGCTTCCGTGCCGGTATTGATAAGCGACGCTGTAACACCGATTCCTAAGTTGTTGATCTGGTCACGCAAGTCGGTCAATGTACCGGTTGAACTTAAGGTCACGGTTTGGTCCGGCCCGGATCCCACTTTGAAGGTGAAGGTGGCCGACCCTCCACTCACGATATCCGCCGTCGCGGACGACACGGCTTTCGCAGCCTTACTGACGATTTGATGAGATTGTGCGAGCTGAACAACTCTGATGCTGTAGGTTCCGGCAGCGGTCGGGGAAGACGCCGTAGCAGAAAGGACCGTGGAATCGGTCACCGAGGCCGTCGTCTTATCGAACGATACCGGCAGCCTGAGGGCTTGAGCGGCGCTTTGCAATGCCGCTACTTTGGTACTCACAGTCGTCAAGTCGGTGAGCTTCGTATTAAGATCGGTCTTTTTCTTGTTCAATCGCTCAACCGGCAGGTTGGCAACCTTCACCAGTTGATCGACGACCTGTCCAAAGTCCAGTCCGTTACCGAGTCCCCCAAAACTTATGGTCGCCATCTCACGTCCTTGTGCATCAGCTAGACATGTTCCTCAAACAGCAGGCCCTTGTGGTTCGACAAATTTTTGGCCAATTCGATCACTTCCTGTGGGGGAATCTGTCGAATCACTCCCCCGGATTCCCCATTCAGGATCTTGACGACAACCCGCTGTAAGTCGGGATCGATCTCTATCTGCAAATGAGACTCTGACTGCTGAAGGATTTCCCTTACCTTGCCCACAGCTTGCTCAAGTGAAACCCGGTGTGCAGGAGACGCAAGGCTAACGTCGGAACCATGGGCTTTTTCATCCCCTTGCCCTTGCTCATTCGTGGGAAGAGCATCGGTTTGACTTCTACGGTTGGCGCTGGCCGGGAGATCCACCTTGGATGTTACATTGGTGATCATGACAGCCTCCACATCATCACTCCGTTCACCGAGACCCTCTCCTATTCAGGAGAGGGTCGGTGGACGAAGTGCTCCCGTTATCCTCTGAGCAAGGCCAGCGCTTGTTGCGGCAGCGCATTGGCTTGCGCCAGAGTTGCGATACCTGCCTGCACCAAGATCTGGTTCTTGGTGAAGACGGAGGTCTCGTATGCGACATCGGCATCGCGGATCCGAGATTCCGCAGCCGTCAGGTTTTCACTGGCGATCTGCAGGTTCGCGATCGTCACCTCAAACCGATTCTGCACCGATCCGTACGTGGCTCGGGCGGACGCCACGGCGCTGATGGCGTTGTCGATATTGTTCAACGCACTTGCCGCATTTGCAGCAGTGGACGCGTTGACGGACGTGAGGCCTAACGATGCGACCGTCAGGTCGGCCAGGCTGAGCGAAAGTGTGTTCGCAGCCCCACTCTTGAACCCGACCTGCACGCTGAAGCTGATCGATGTCCCGCTCAACAAGGCCTGCCCGTTGAACTCGGTCACTTGGGCGATCCGATCGATTTCCGACCGCAACTGGAGAAATTCTCGATCGATATAGGACCGTTCGGTCGACCCCACCGTGGCGCTGGCCGATTGAGCAGAAAGCTCGCGCAGCCGAGCCAGTATCGATCCGATCTGCGCCGCTCCACCGTCGGCAATCTGCGTCAAACTGATGCCGTCGGACGAGTTTCGCACCGCCTGATTGATACTCCGGATGTGTGCGCGCAGGGTTTCGGACAGACCGAGACCAGCGGCATCATCCGCTGCCCGTGTCACCCGAAGGCCGGATGACAGCCGTTCAACCGAACGGGTCAAGCTCAGAGTATTGATCGACAGGTTGCGCTGAGCCGCGATAGACGCGGGGTTGTTGTTGACGATAAGAGCCATCGTCTTTCCTCCTTGAAACTAAAACAGGAACCCATTTTCGCTTCCGACATCCGTGCAGAAGCCGCATTGCCTAACGCCGCAAGTGGCGTGCCTGTCTTATCGGCTGATTGAAGTGGGACTTGAGCCTCTGAAGCAATTGCGGTGAAAGGAGCCACTGTTTGGCAACGGAAACTAACGAACAATGCGGTTTCAGAATGCAAGTCGTGGCAAAATTTCATATTCGAGGAGATCAGCCATGCGCACGGTATCGCGGAGGTACCTGGCTTCTAGGAGCTTCTCTATCCATCCTGCAATCACCTGTGCACCTGAATCAGCTGCTGGATCGTGAGGACTGTTTTCCATTAACTCCAAGACATCGGCCACCTGACCCAACCAGCGATCCAGAGGGGCAAAATCTTGAATGTCCAAGCGCAGACGGCTGACCAGCGAGTTCCCTTCCTGCACAATGTGTTCGCAATACCGGTTCATAGACCCACGGGCGGTTTCGATAATGTCCTGCTGCGTAGCCGACGTTGCAACAAGATTGCTGAAACAGGCCGATGGTTGTTGGAGCAACTGTGGGTCAATGTCGCGGTCCGTAATTCGGCGATGGTCGAGCATCATGGTCGTCACGATACGTGACTGAGCATGAGCTCGCTCGCTCAGCTCGGCAAAGATGTCGCCCAGCGTGGCTTCTGCCGCCGCCACCCATTGATCGTCATCTAATGTAATACGCATATGATGTCTCCTTGTCGAAACATGGAATCACGCCACCCGCTGCTCTGACTCGACTGAGTACGCATCCGGTCGGAAAGGAAACTTTGGACTCGAATCACTTGCGATCGAACCAAAAAGATCTCGATCGATTGCAGCTACACGCGTCAACCAGGTTCGATACGCACCTGCCTGATGACGTGCAAGCCGATCCACTCCTTTGACATTGTCATTTTGAAGCTGTCTGAGAAAGGCAGCTGTGACTGGTGCTGTTCCCGGGGTACTCATGCCGATCACAACTAACCGTTCCTGTTCAGCCCCTTGCTCCCGCTGAAGCCGCTTCAGCTCTGAAAGGTTCATGGGTGTTCGACCGGCCAGACGAGCAATATGGTCGGCTTTTTTGCAGGCCACTTCCAGAAGCGGAAGCAGGCGTCGCATCTGTCCCTGCACCTTCTTTGCGTCAGGAGGAGGCCCGTCGGGGGCAGGAAGATTGCTCCGAAGTCCGGTGTGCGCTTCATACCAATAGCGACGCCAATAGGCGGAGTACCACGCGTTCAGAGGAGATTCCGTCCCTACTCTCAACCGAAAGACTCCCAACCGGTCTTCATCCACACCGGATTCATAAAGGCGTGCCCCTGAGACATACGACGGACAGGGTGTGTTCTTCAGTACATGAAGCAACAGATCCGCCACGAGATCGGGCAAGATGCGGTCTTTGCAAGTATGGTGGGCGCAGATCTGATCGAACCCACAGGGCGAACACGCCAGTTCAGGTTGAACAACCCAATGACCAGGACCATATGGTCCGGTTTCCTGAAAATCGACATGTCCTACAGAAAGATCGATGACCGATGTTCCCGCCGCCACGCCGATATGCATGGGTCCAGTATCATTGGTCAGTAAGAGACGACTTTCTGCCAACAGAGCGGCGAGCTGGCTTAAGGTCGTGCGGCCGACCATGTTCTTGACCTGGCTCTGTCCTCCCGCCTCCCGATAGACCCGCATTACTTCTCCAATAGTCGCTTCCTCCTCGGCACTACCGATGAAGGCGATGCCTCCTTGCCATTGTTTACTAACGCGCGCCAATGCCAACCCAAAGAGATGCGGACGCCAGGCCTTGATGTTGTCACTTGCCCCGGCCTGAACGGCCACCCACTGAGTCGGACCGGTTAACGTCCGCCTGGCCCATGACCGATCCTCATGAGGAATCATGATCTGCAGCGGAGTAAACGACCCGGGGCCACTGCCCCCCAGCGCGTAGACGTCAACGAGATTGAACCGATTAAACCGGCGGAACTGATGAAAGTCGCAGAAATAGGCCATCCATGGATTATCGACGACCAGACCGCCGTCCCACGCACTTCGTGCGCCGCGAATGTCCGGAGCTCCGATAAAGCCGGCCAACAGCGCACTCGGCTGATTGAACGTTAAATTCACGATGCGATCGTACCGGCGCTCCACCAAGGGCTTTACCCATGACGTCATATCCCGATAAAGCGAGACGACATCTTTCACCGCCGCCCGGCTCTCGTCGATCAGGGTATGAAAATCGAATGCGATCACGTCCCGCAGGCCTTTCAACAGCCCTGCCACCGGAGCAAACCGCCGATCCACGACAAGATCCACAGCAGCTCCAGGCCACTCCTCTTGCAGACGGCTCAAGAGTGCTCCCATCTGAACAAGATCACCCATCCGCGTGATATTGATGATCAAGACCTGTCGCGTCATAACAGATCCCTGGTTTCCGCTCGATAACTGTCGAGCATCAATACCAACAACTCTTCTCGCGCAAGTTCACGTCCCCGTCCCCGTGCCCTGATATCGGCGGCGAGATCCTTCAGTTCGACGCGTTGGCTGGGTTGGAATCGGCTCAGCAACGGCGAGAGCTCCGGCAGAGCGGCCGCTCGTTCTTGCAATTCGGCCGCCGACCGATCACCTCGCAAGATCGATCCGAGCCGATCCGGCTGGTGCATGCCGACCGCTGTCAGCAAATCCTGGATGCGGTGTCGATAGGTATGTTCCCGTAACACTCGGCGGCGCGCCGCCTCCGCATGGTTACGCCGCCCTGCCTCGTCCTTAAGCCACGTCCGAATCATTTGCGGAACGTCTTCGGTCCGTCGGAACGCCACCACTTCCTCAGGTGTAAAGAGATCGGGAAGGAGCGTTCTCTCATCGACCAGTTGGAAGGCGCCGCACGCTGCGAGTTCAAAGGTCCGAGGGTTGACGAAATCCGGATGCGCATCCAATCCCGTGCCGGAGGAGGAATGCAGATTCAGGTTCACCGCAGTGGCGTTGAATACCCTCATGCAGGTATCTGTGTCGATACGGGACCCGTTTCGTTGAAGCACACCGGAGAGATCGGTGGCACCGTCCCATTCGTTCCCCCACAGCTTGAAGGTCCACTCATTCGACAGCCACTGAGGCAAGACGCTTCGGCGATTGGCATACCCTGCCCCTACAAACGAGACATCGGCTCCATATTCCTGTTGCTCAGCAGCAGTAAGCGTTATGGAACGATGGACGGTAAGATCTGCCGCCATGGGAAGATAGTGAACCTGAGTCGCTCCAGCCCGCTTCAATGCGTCGATGCATTCCGTTTGTTGAATGACGAACCAGTAATCATAGCCCGCCGCCAGCTGCTGCCAGTAGGTCAGATGTCGGTAATTTTCCACGAACCACATGGCCGTCAAAAACTTCTTCTTCCGCAGATGCTGCAGAACCGCCAGCGTCAACGGAGCTTGAGCGATGGCCAGCACCAAATCCGGAGGATCCTCGGCAATGTGCGTGATCGTCCCGAGACTGAGTACCTCGGCGAAACGACTTTGCAGGGTCAGTCGATGTCGATCCTCGCGAAATGATCCGAAGGCCTCATAGCTCGCGTGATGAATACTGTGGTCAATCCAACTGACCCGATGCCCCAACTCGCCCAAGGCTCGAACGACATAGCGGGCGATGGGAAGCGATCCACCATAGATCGGACCGACTACTGCGACATGCAGTCGACCTCCTGCTTTACTGGCCACGATCCGACGCAAACTTTTCTCAACTCGCTGGTGTTCCTCGACATGCAATCGTGCCGCCGGTGCGTATGTAAAGAATCTCAGTGGTGCTGAGTGTGACGCCAACTGTTCTGCCATTTCTTCCGATGTACCAGTTATCCACTGAATGGTGTTGAGCCAAGATCCGAGCGGTCTAGCTCCGGCTGCATCCTTAAAAACCGATACATCAGGCACGACGACCGCTAGGCGTGAATCAGCGGGCTTGATGAGAGCCAACGCCTCCACGTGATAGAGCAGCCCGACCCCGAGAATAACTCCCACCTCCCCCGCTTTCCATTCTCGGAGCTGTTGCTCTGCCCAGGCTTTAGCTTCTTTTCGAGGATCGTAGGCACTATGGACCCACTGCCCTTGATAAGTGGCAGAAGGAGACCCTTCGCGTGAGGAGACGATTGTGAGGACACCACCGCAACTATCTTTTACGGCTCCAATGAGTGCCGGAAAGGTCTGGCGGAGGTTCTCTAAGTTTTGATGTAGATACTCCACGGAACCTCTCATCATACTGGAGAAAGCTGCAGACCTTGCCAGATCTGCTCCCGTTGAGGCGGCGCGATCGGTTCATGCCCTGCCTCAACATAGTAGGCACCCAACCGATCTCGATGACTCGCCCACAGCGACCAGTTCTCGACGGAAGTAACGGCTTGCCCAGACAACAGCGCAATCGTCTCCTCGATCGGCCAGCGGGACGGCCGAATGAGCCCCTTTTCTTCTTCTCCATTTTCTGCTTGCCACACCCAATGGTTCGATCCATACGGTCCCGTTTCATGAACTCGAGCTCTGGCAAAATACCAGCCGATCACCTGCGTCCCCGCAGCTGCCGCGAGATGAAGCGGACCGGTATCGGCCCCGATGACGACCCGGCAGCGGGTGAGTACAACGGCTAATTGGGTTAGTGACAGACGACCGGTCGTGTCCCAGACTCGACCCATGAGAGAGGGAGGAAGTGCTTCCTGAATAGACCGGGCTCGCTCTTGTTCACACTCATGTCCGACTAAGACGATGCGACGACGAGGGAACGCATCTAGGCAGGCGGTAATCAGTCGGTTCCAGGCCGTGACCGGGACCAGTCTCTCTTGGTCTCCCGCACCAACGAGGAGAGCGATCCACGGCCCCTCAGATTGTCCGATTGGATCAAGATCGACAGGGAGCGGGACAGAGGGCACTTCGATCGGCATCAATCGCTTGGGAGGGACCAGACCACACATTCCGCAAAAAGCATCGGCCAAGTGGATGCGATTGTTTTCTCTGTCGGTGGCCACAGCTCGTACATACGTCGCCCAGGGCGACAATTTCTCGGCGAGCGGCCCCCCGACGATGGTTCCGATGCTCTTTTTCGCAAGCAGGGCGCCGGCTAGGATCGCTCGAGCATGCTGGTTCAGCACAAAGGCACAATCATAGAGTTCGTGCGTCACCGCACGAAGTTCGGCATCGGCTTCTCCAAGATGTTCAGTGCGCAATTCAGTTTCCGCCTTCATCGCTCTTCGGTTCCATGCGGCTCCATCCCATTTCACGACCCGCGAAATTCCAGGCAACAACCGACCGATGGGCTCCAACGAAGCAGGGCAAAGAAGGTCCACATGCCAATCCGGATGAGATTCCTTAAGAGATGTGATTGTCGGGATCGTCTGAATGAGATCACCTAGTCTGGCCAGTTGAATGACGAGCACGCGCTGCATCATCCGACTAGGAAGAAGCGGCTTCCATGGCAAGGACCGCTTCCCTCCCTGTAATCGCCTGGCCAAGTTGATCCAGCCCGTCGTAGTTCGGCGCCCTCTTCTTGAGCGCATCATATTCCCGGCGGGCCTCCTCAATCTGCTCGCCTCGCAACAACACGCTGGCAAACGCAAATCTGGTCGCGACATCGTCGGGATTTCTCAGCACGTAAGCACGTAGGTGTTCGCCTAACTCTTGCCAACGGTTTTGTGCTGTGCCGGCACGAAGCAACCAATGGATCGCCTCAACATCATCAGGGTAATCAGCCAGCACTTGTAAAAATCGCTCCCAAGCTCCTTGGGTATAGGCCCTTCCCATCGCGGCCATTCCCATTCCCACGAGGCATTTCTTGCGATTAGCTCCCTCCTGCATCGCCGCACCAAAGGCAATCTCTGCTTGCTCGTACTGCTCCCGCTGCATGCACAGAACTCCTTGCATGAACAGTGCCTCCGCATGACTCGGCGAAGACGCAAGGAGAACCCGAAGGTGTTCCTCTGCGTCGGCCCAGTTCTTCTGTTCGAGCAACGTACGGATTAACATGAGCCGCTCGGCCGGTGCATCAACCAACGCCAAGTAGCGCGAGAGAAACTGTGTACGACTATCCGACTCTTGCAGCCGCTCGGCCACCATCGCGCCCCAGGACAGCACAAACTGATCGTTCGGCCAATCGTTCACCAGCCGTAGTTCACGTTTTACACCTTCCCAATCTTTCTTGAGTGCAGCGGTTTGCGCCGCCGCCACATGCGTCCAGGAGGCTCCATCCTTGATATCTTCCACCAACACAATATCACCGCCCAGTTGCCCATGGCGGAAGATGCGTTTTAATTTGTAGCCGTCCACATAGAAATGCCGGTCCTCGTCGGCTGCCCACCATTGCGCCCCCCATCGGTCCAAGAATCGAGCGGCATTCGTATTTTCGTGTGCCTTTCGCCCAGGAGTTTGGCTTTCGAGATGAACGACGACGCTCCGCGGTTGATAGACAACCAAATGGCCGAGCTCCCTCACTTTCAGACAAAGATCCGCATCTTCGAATCCGTTTACATATCCTTCGTCGAACCCTCCCACTTCCTCGAACAAGGATCGCCGGATCAGTAGACAGGCGGCCGTGACGATCTGGAACTCTCGCCGTTGGTTCACGGCTGGATGGTTACTCGCGAAGGATTTGTAAATATGGTAGGGCAATCGATGCTCCAAGTCGCGAACGACGCCAGCATGTTGAATCGTGCCATCGGGATATAAGAGCTTGCTGCCCACAATGCCCACATCCGAATGGGTCTCCACTTCGGACACCAGCGAGGAAAGCCAGCCAGGCTGTGGAATCGTATCGTTGTTCAGAAACACCAGGTATTTGCCGCGTGCCGCACGTGCTCCTTGGTTGCAGGCCTTGGCGAACCCCAAATTCTCTTTATTCAGAATGAGCTGTACATCTCCGCTTAACGTGGGCAAAAAATCCTGAGTGCCGTCGGTTGAACCGTTATCGACGAGAATCACCTCGAACGAGATATCGGTCGTGTTGGCGGCTAGTGCTGTCAGACATTGCTTGGTCAGTTCACCCCTGTTCCACGTCGGGATGATGATGGAACAAGTGAAGGACTTTGGAGAAGGCTGCGCATACAGCTTTTCAAGATGACGCTGCTGGCCCTCCCGTACGCCGGCAATGAGTTCTGCGTAGGGTGCGTACTTGCGATAGATGAGCTCCGTCGTGCGTTTATAGGTATCTCTTGTTCCGCTTGTCATGGACGTGCCGTCGCTTCGCCAGGTGAACTCGGCCGTCGTCACTGGCAGATGCTTGAACGGGAACCGGGTCGCCATCCTGATCCAGAGATCCCAATCCTCATGGGCAAAAAGCGACTCGTCGAAGTACCCCACCTCCTCCAAACACTGCCGCGCGTGCATAACACACAACACAGGGAAGTAGTTGTTGACCAGTAGGTCGGCCGGACTAAAGTCGTACGAATACGGAACATCGCGCCCGGTCTCGACATACATGCCGTCGATCTGCCGTTCCTGCACTCGCCAGGCATCAGTGTACGCAACCCGGCATTCATGGCGATCCAAATAGCCGACAAGCGTTTCCAGATGATTCGGAAGGTACCGATCGTCGTCATCGAGATAGGCGATATAGGTACCCTTCGCCGCACGGAGTCCGCTGTTGCGGGCTGCAGCCAAGCCGCGGTTTCGATCGTGAGTCAGAGTTGTGATGCGGTGTCGGTCCGCACAGGCGGCGATGACGAACCCGACCTCGCAGCCTGCGTCGTTGACGACAATGACTTCGAAGTCCTGAAACGTTTGGGCGGCTAGGCTTTCAAGAGCCATCCGGAGGCGATCGGGGCGGTTGTACGTCGGGACGATGACGGATACTTTGGGTGCGCGCGTAAAAGGAATCGGGGCCGGATCGGTGGTCCGCTGACAGACCCATACTTGATAGATAGGGAGCAGGTTCATGGAACGCAAGTCAGCTGGCGTCGGAGCCGGGACGAACCGAAGATTCGGCACTTCGACATGGACACGCTCGAGCCCCAGTTCCGAGAATCCCTGCGATGCGAACAGCGTACGCAATTGGTCTTCGGTCACCCAGTCTTCCACGGGCTGATTCGGCGCTGCGATCGTCTTCCACTGTTCCCACATTTCGCCCCGTGGCGTCGTAAGAATGAGGTAGCCGTCGGGTGTGAGCAGCTGAGCCAGTTGTGCAAGGAAGGTTTCTTTTTGTCCATGGGGGACATGCTCAATGACTTCCGACGTCAGAACGACATCATAGGGTGTAAAGTCCGGCCGCCTTAAGATACTCTCTGCCGTCCCTGCCTCAAACCGAAGATGCGGAAACAGCTTGCGTGCCCATTCAATCACCCCAGCGACCGGCTCAATGCCCTCACACGTCCCGTAGGCTGTGGCAAGGTTGGTAAGCCAGCCTCGACCGCACCCGACATCCACCATCCTGAGCTGTTTGCCCGTATCCTGCTGCTGGACGCGGCGCAAGATGTACTCCAAAAAGGCTGCGATCTTGCTCCACCGCGCTGCCTCATCCGCATTCGGATAGGGCGTGGACCAGTGCGGTGCCTTGACGAACAAATTGACGTAGAAATTATCGCTGTCCATCGATTCCTCACGCATAAGACCCCTACCCTCCCAAACGTCACCTACCGCACATGCGCCGGTTGGTTGCTCTGCGGAGACGGGTTGGATGCCATAGTCCGGTTCCTTCCCGGACGCAATCCATTCAAGCACCTGCTGCATGCGCCGTTCTGCCGTGTGATAAGTGAGGAGCTTGCGCTGCCCGGCAGCCCCGATCGCATCGGCATGTTTCGGGTCCGACAAAACGACCTCGATTCGTTCTGAGAGACGGTGGGGCGAATGAGCCGGGAACAGCACGATTTCTTGATTATTCTGAAACAGTGCGTTCGTTTTCGGACGATCTGGAATCTCCCAGGAAATCACAGGACGCCCGACCGCCATGGCTTCAAAAACCCGACCACCATAACAGCGCGTGAGTCCCGGAAGATTGACAATGGCACCACAGTTTGAGAGTCCGTTGAGCCACTCCCAAAACTCTGCTTCGCGGACCGTCCTGAGCGCCTCCACATATCTCCCCAAATCTTGCTCAACCACCAATGGCTGTTGGAGCAGTCGAGTGCGGATCGACGATTGAATTACATCAAATTGTTGCTGATTGGGCGTGAGTCGAGCTGACGACTGGGCAAACAGCATCCTCTCACGAAGGAGTGGATGGTTGAACCAGTGGGCACGATGACCATAGGGCACTCCGTGAAAGACTGCACGTCTATCGAGGCGTGAGGGCCTCTGCTGTACGATAAATCGGCGGGGGACAAAACCGGGCCACCATAAGACAGGTTTGCTCCCGTCTGCCATGAGTTCAGAAGCATCGCGCTCATCGCAGACCAACGCATGCGTCAGATATTCGAGCTGTTGAGCAAACACCTGCTCCCGCTGACGCAGTTCCGGAGCCCAAGCATAGTCTTCCCTCTCATACCGTAGGGACTCCATGACAAACCCGATACGAACCGGGGCTAACTCTGTTATCCATTCCAGAATTTGATGATCAAGCGGTGCATGCACAAGCCATATCCACACCTGATCGAAACGTCGCCCCGCGAGAAACCGGCGTGCGTGATAGAGCCATGATGCTGGTGTCGAGGGCGGCGTATCAGGACCGATCGGAACCGTAAGACAGCTGACGCCCTGAGCGGCTAAGCCTTCAGCCACGGCAAAACTGGCCCCGTAGGTCCAGGGTCTTGCGGTTTTCCATGTTGGGAATTCGAGCTGGAGGAGTAGAACGTTCATCGACACCCTATGACCTAATCGCAAAGTTCTGACTCGTAGGTTTTCTTCCCAAAGCCGATCTACTTCCGACAGTTAAGCCATGCAATGGGCATACGCTCCAAAGACCGTCCCCGCCGGTCCGGGTCGGATAGAGCCACAGCACTTTTATGTCGCACCTTGTGTGAGGCTCAGTGGAATCACTGAATGTCCTGGCGATGTGACCGGCAATCGCATCGATGTGTGCTCCGGTCGAGTGACGACCCTGGACAGCCGCTGTTGAGTCATCCTATGGATGTGCGCGACCGTTCCGTCTCCAAATCGTTCACGCATCATGAGCTGATATCGGGAGTTGGAAAAATACGTCCGAAACGCGGCGTCCCGGAACCGCAACACATCGGCCGATGTGAGATGCCTCGTCGGTAGCGGGAAGCTGTCCGCTGCAAGCTGCGAGTACCCGGACCAGCGATCCGGCAGGGGCCAGCCTTCCGCCAAAGCCTGACG
>Ga0073934_10007740_pt1 | contig 14722 bp, 14 predicted proteins | sample LarsenN4metaG_FD_76834 | JGI IMG/M metagenome (GOLD analysis project Ga0073934, IMG submission 76834) | Hot spring sediment bacterial and archeal communities from British Columbia, Canada, to study Microbial Dark Matter (Phase II) - Larsen... ...
CGAGGTTTCGCTCGGCGAGCGACGACGGCACGATTTGGTAGGAGGGCAATCGCGGAAGCCGGTTGGCCTCGTCCGTCTGGCGTCGCATTTCTCCCGACTGCATTGAAACCTCTAGGTTCTTGTCGTTCTGTCGGAGCAGCCAGAGATCCATGGGCGACAGACGGCGCGCAACTTCAGGTGTGATCCACTCCCGATACATGGCCGGCACTTCGTCTCGCGGGTCTCGGTTTGACAGTGCACTCGAGAACGCCGTCGGCACACTGGCCATTCGCCGACCGTCAGCAGGTGGCGGGCTGATGCCCGCCCGCCGCATTGCATTCATGGCTTGCTCCCTGGCCGTGATTCTCGCGCGCTGCTGTTCCTGCTCGCGACGCACTTCTTCTTCCCTGCGGAACGCCCACATTTCGTTCACCACGTCCTGCGCGTCTTTCAATCCGCTCAACCGGATTTCCAGTTCGTGAGGAACCGATTTCCGGTATTCGGGCGGGACGCTTTCTTCTGAAATCATGACGGGCTGCCCGGAAAGCACGCGTTGCCGCACGGCGCGATGTTTCGATTGCACCAACTCGTCGTAGAAGCTCCAGAACTCGGCCAGAATGGATTGCGCGTCTTCCAGCTTCGCTTCCGCGATGCGTTGCGACAGTTGGGGTGGAATCAGTCCGCGCTCGAACGGTGGCAGGAAATCGGCAGGTATTCTTACTTCGGTGCCAGATGGAGCGTGGTAGCGAAGGACAAGTTGCGGCTGTGGTTCTCCGTGCTGGTCGGACGCCACATCGACGCCCGGTTCGATGAACGGCTTCGTGTAGTCGGCGAGTTCGTTGTGGAAATCCGTCACAGCCTGCTCAATGGCGGCCATGTCCGCACTGTGATTCATCAGAAAATGCAGCCGAACTCTGCGGTCCTGGAAATAGACGTAGCCAGGGCCGGGCGGAACATAGACGCGTGCGATCTGGTCCCACAGCGCGTTCCGTCTCTGCTGCTCGTCCTGGTGTTTGGCCATCTGCTGCATGTCCTGGGTGATGCGTTTCCACATCGGCGTGTCGGGCAGGTACCGGGCTGCGTTCGCCCAAGCTTCGACCTGCTGGTCGTGCTGCTTCGTGCTGCGCAAGACTGCTGAGCGGGTCAGCAGAGAGTGGCCCAGAATTTCCTTGTTGCTCAAAGGCCGGAGATGCCCCAGCCCAGTGATTTCCTGCTCGCTGACATGAAGTTCCCATGGATTTCGGTATTCGTCATCCGACGGGGTGAGAAAGGCCCGGTGTTCGGTGGCTTCGATGTTCAGGTGCTTGCCGTCGCCTTCTTCGTAGCGGACGTAGAAGTGGGAAGCCGTCGTGGCCAGCGTTACGGGATACCCCAGTCGCCGACCGACGGCGACGTAGATAAATGGCAACGAGGCGCACGTGCCGTAATGCTTTCCAGCAAGCAGCCCGTGAATGAAGACGTCCTTGGAGTCGGCGAAGAACCGCTCCTGGTCCCTTTCGGTTCGCAGTGAGTGGCCATTGTCGAGCTGCTTCTCGCGTTCAGGATTGTATTGAATGCGCAAGTCCTGAACGAGGAGTGTGGCCAGCATGGCCATGCGAAAATGCGCCAGCGAGTTCTTGAAACGTTTGGGATGCTCGTCGAAGAGGTGCTGATTGCGCTTGGTTTCGCGCTCGACGTGCCGCGCCCACGCATCCAGCGTGTCAAGACTCTTCTGGACGTTCAGTTCCTCCGAGCCGCGCAGACCCTCGGCACAGAGGAGGTTTAGCAAAGCGAGGTCCACGCCCTCGAGTTGGTCCGGTGGGACCTGGAGAAGCTGCTCCAACGTCTGCGGCTGTTGCTTGAGTAGAACGGGGGCGATGAAAACCGCGTTTGTTGTGACGAACTTCGAACTGGTGCGGAGCTGAGGCGAGGCTTCTTTGCGGGGCGCAAATGCGAACACGATCGCAGCTGCGACCAGGACGAGAATTCCAGCGAGGACAACAGCGTTGGGACGAGACGCAGAACGTTTTCCCTGAGCACGCTGGTCGGGTTTCCCCGGCCGCGTTCTGGTTCCCCCAACGTCGCGGCTCCTCTTCATGTCTGAGAAAGAATAGTGTCCCAAAAGTTGGGGCGGCACAAGAAGGAATATGGAAGCCGCTGATTATAGGAACCGGCCATAATTGAGCGGCATCTGCGATGGATGGGGAGGATACGAACGTGCGGCGAATTCTGAACAAGGCCACCTCCGGCAATGGAAGAGGCCCGGAGAGATAGGCGCTCGGCGTGAGCTACGGGATAGAGGTGTCAAGGGGGATTGGTGACAAGGATGTGCAGCGCGGCGCGGGGTGACGCAGCGCCACGCAGCGTGGCGCAGTGGGGCGGTGCCGCTGCGGCCAGGTGCTGCCGGAAGCCATGCTACGGTGGCGCCATGTCTGTGAACACAACGCATCCTGAATATGACACGAGCCTGCCGGCGTGGCTGCGAGCTCGCGATGTTATCGGTGGGGAGGACGCAGTAAAAGCTGCTGGCGAGAAATACCTGCCGCGCCTGGAGCAACAAACAGATCAGGAGTACGACGCCTACCGGGCGCGTGCCGCTTTCTTCAATGCCACCGCGCGCACAGCGGATGGCTATCTCGGACTGCTCTTCCGACGTCCACCGTTTATCAAGGTGACCGAAGGTGGGCATGGATTGGGGAAGGCGATGGGGGTGTTCATCAACGATGCCGACATGATGGGCACCTCCCTGGCAAACTACGCACGGAACGTGGCCAGAGAAGTCATCGATGTTGGTCGTGCCGGCAGCTTGATTGATTGGGAAGACGGGAGCGAGAATCGCGTGTATGCCTCGCTCTACAGGGTGGAGAACATCCTGAACTGGCGGGTGGAACGCAGCAACGGCCGCAACGTCCTAACCCTGCTCGTGCTGCATGAAACGGTGCGGCGTGTCGGCGATGGCGGCAAGGATGAGTTCGAGACCGAGATCGGCGAACAAATCCGGGTGCTGAGGTTGACAGACGACAGAGGACAGATGACGGGAGACGGCGAGCAGATGGGGACTCGTATAACTCGTCCCTCCGGGAGGATGTGCCAGGTGGAAATCTGGCGACCGAAGGAGAAACGGGAACGGCAGAACAAGGCGGAATGGGAGAGAGTGGAAACGCGCACACTGCTGCGCCTGGGAAGACCACTGCCGATGATTCCGTTTGTGTTCCATGGCGCAAGCCATGCCATGCCGGACGTGGACCGTTTGCCACTGGGGGATGTGATCGCAGTGAACCTGGATCACTACCGACTGCACGCGGATTACCGCCATGGCATGCACTTCACCGCACTGCCCACGGCTTGGGTGAGTGGTTTCGACAAGGAGGCAACGTTGCGCAATGGGTCCAGCACCGCCTGGGTGACGGAAACAGCGGGGGCGACGGCTGGGTTCCTGGAATACACGGGCCAGGGATTGGGCACGTTCGAGCGGGCGATGGACCGCGATGAGCGATTGATGGCGATTCTGGGGGCGCGACTGCTCGAGAACCAGAAGCGGGTTGGAGAGGCGGCGGAAGCCATCGAGCTCAAGCAGAGCGGCGAGAATAGCATCCTGGGTGCGCTGGCCAACAGCGTGGGCATGTCGCTGACGCATGTGCTGCGGTGGGCGCACTGGTGGAACTCGACGGAGGCGATGCCGGATGACGTGAGCAACGAGCAAGTCGTCATCGAGTTGAACACCGACTACAGCACGCGAGGGTTGTCGGCACAGGAGATCGCGGCGGTGGTGCAGGCCTGGCAGAACGGCGCGCTGAGCCGGGATTCGATGCTGGATATCTTCCGCCGTGGGGAGGTGCTGCCGGAAGGACGCACGAATGAAGAGGAGGTCAAGCTGATTGCGATTGGGAAGCCCGAGGTTGAGTCGCCGCAGAAGCCGTCAAGCGGTATGTGAAACTATTTTGTGCAGCGTGGTGCAGCATGGTGCGACGTGCCGCAGCGTGGCGCAGCATGAAAAACGACACGAGTGGCAAGCGTTCCGAGATTGCACAAAACAGGGTGTAGAAGAGGAGCCGACGCGAAATATGGCACTGAAGTTCAAATACCAGGCGAAGGATGAGGTTCCAGCGGAAGTCCTGAACCACTACGTGGAGCGGGAAGGGGCGTGGGTGCTCGACGCGGAGGGAGCGACGGACAAGAGCAAGGCCGATGAGGTCATGGGGAAAAACGGCGCGCTGCTCAAGCAGATTGAGGAGCTGAATAAGCGATTCGAGGGGATCGACCCCGAGGAGGTCCGCAAGCTGGCGGAGGAGAAGCAGCGGCTCGAGGAGGAGCGGCAACTGAAGGCCGGCGAGCTCGACAAGGTGGTGGAGAACCGGGTGAAGGGGTTGCGCGCGGACTGGGAAAAACAGGTGACCACGCTCAACGCGGAGCGTGAGGCGCTGGATGCCCGCCTGACCGCCATACAAATCGACCAGGGCGTGATCACCGCCGCGACGAAGCGGGGACTGCGGCCCACGGCCCTGGCGGACATTACCGCGCGAGCTCGAAGCGTGTTCAAGCTGGTGAACGGGGCGCCCAGGGCCTTCGAGGCGGATGGCCAGACGGTGCGTTACGGGCGCGATGGTGTGACGCCAATGAGTTTGGAGGAGTGGGTGGATGCGCAGGTGTCCGACGCTCCTCATTTGTTTGAACCCAACGCTGGTGGCGGGGCTGCCAGCAATCCTGGCGGGGCCGGGATGGGGGGAAGATCGGTGAAGAATCCCTTCCGCAAGGAGACGTGGAATCTCACCGAGCAGATGCGGCTGCTGAAGAGTGATCCGGGCCTGGCAGCCCGGCTCAAGGCGGCAGCGTAAGGTGCCCGCCAAACACGCCAAACAGGCGAAGGTGGGACACGGGAAAAGGGAATCAAGGGAAAGGGTGAGTTATGGGTAAGACGGCGATTGCGGACATTATCATTCCGACGGAGTTCGAGCGGTATGCGATCGAGCGGACGGCGGAGCTGAGTGCGTTTGGACAGTGCGGGATCGTGGAACATGCGGCTGAGTTTGACGCGCTGGCTAACGGGGGCGGCCGGGAAGTCAAGATGCCGTTCTGGAAGGACCTGAGCGCGACGCGCCAGTTGCTCAGCGATGCGGCGTCCCTGACGCCGAACAAGATCACCAGCGACCAAGACATCGCGCGCATCCACAACGATGCGCAGGTGTGGGGTGTGAACCACCTGGCGAAAGTGATCTCCGGGGATGATCCCATGCAGCGGATCGTGGACCTGGTGGCCAGGTATTGGGCGCGGACGGACCAGAAGTTCATGGTGTCCTGCCTGAAGGGCATGTTCTCGGCGGCGAGCATGGCGGCCAACCTGTTGGCCATCCACTCCGAGTCGATCGCCAGTGAATCGGACTCGACCCGGCTGAATGGGTCCACATTTGTGGACGCCTGCGCGCTGATGGGCGATGCGAGCGACCGGCTGACGGCCGTGGCGATGCACTCGGCCACCGAGGCCGCGCTGCGCAAACTGGACCTGATCGACTTCATCCCGGACAGCGAGGGCAAGGCGCAGTTGCGCACCTTCCAGGGCCGCCGGGTGATCGTGGACGACAACCTGCCGACGCGGGCAGGCACCACGGACGGACTGGTCTATACGACCTACCTGTTCGGGACAGGGGCGTTCGCCAAGGGTGCGGCGCCGCTGGATGGGACGCCGCTGCAAGGCGGGATCGGCACGGAGGGGGTGGAGATTTCGCGCGATGGGCTGGCCAGCGACTCCCACTTCATCAACCGGCGACGCTACATCCTGCATCCGCGGGGTGTGAAGTTCACCAGTGCCAGTGTGGCGGCGGACAGCCCGACGGACGAGGAGTTGGCGACGGGGGCCAACTGGGTGCGGGTCTACGAGAGCAAGAACGTGCGGGTGGTGGCGGTGACGCACAATAACTAGGCCGAGGTTTCAGGTTCAGGGGTTCAGAGAAAGAGGGAAGGCGAACATGACTGGTTTGTTGGCAATCGTGCGGAGGGTGAGGCGGCCGCTGGTGGTGGGGACGGGGAGCAAGGGGTCCCCGCCGCCGGTGGCCGTGAATGCAGAAGGAAGAATGCAGAATGTAGAAGTGCAGGCCGGCTGCGTGGGTGAGGAGTGCCAGAGGGCCGCTTCGCGGAATGACCAAGGACCAAGGACCGAGGACCAAGTTCAAAGTTCCAAGTTCCAGGACCCAAGGAATGGCGGCGAGGGACAAGTGACGGTGGAACGTGCCGCCACTGGGAGAAGGAAGGCGAAGGCGTGAGGGTGCGAAGGCACAGGGCGTTTGGGCGGACCTACTGGCGGGCGGTGGTGTGGTATCTGCTCCAGCGCAAACGCAGACGCGGGGCCGCAACGACGGGAGGCACGGCGGACAGCGACCGGCTGACCGCCGACAGCACGGTGGTAACAGTGGATCGAGGTTGACCATGAAGAAAGTGTTGATGGTGGCTGGGTGCGTGGTGGTGCTGGTGTGGATCGCCCTGGGGGCTGATCTCTACACGGTGAACGTGGGGACCACGGCCAATGATGGCACCGGGGACCCGTTCCGGACAGCGTTCCAGAAGGTGAACAGCAACTTCGCCGCGATGGTGCGGTCGCTGGCTGGGGCGGCCACCAACCTGAGCCTGCATGGGCCCATGGTGAAGAGTGGCGGGCTGACGCTGGATGGGGGCGGGATCTATTTCAACGAAGGCAACCCGCCCATCATCAAAGAGGCGATGGGCAAGGCGATTTCGTTTCCGGGCGGTGTGGAGGCCAGGGGTCTGTTCAGCACGAACGGGTTCTTCAACGACGCCCAGGGGACCAATGCCTACACCTGGTGGGCGCCCAGGATCGCCGCCCAGGACGGGAACCTGCTGCTGGGGAACAGCGCAGCGGACCTGGTGACGGTGGTGGGGACCCTGGTGGGCGGGGCGTATTCCTTCGGGCCGTCCATGGCCACGTTCAAGTCCGCTTCGGTGACGAATGATTTCGAGGCGCGCAAGATGGTGTTGAGCGATTACGACCGGACCAACAGCCCCGAGAGCCTGATCACCCTGGCCCACGGCGGACAGGGGGCGGCGGAGAGCTACGGGATCAATCTCTACAACTACCGGGGGGCGCGGTCGGCCATGGTGATCCACAACTACTCGTCCAACGGGCTGGGGCTGCAAATCGACAGCGTGGCCAACCAGTCCATGATCAAGCTCAAGAACGCCACCAATGATGTGCTGGCACCGGGACAGGTGGGCACGTCGCCCTTCTTTGAGTTCGCGGGTTACGACGGTTACTTGGGGAGCGGGAACGAGGCGCTGCTGGGGATGCTGACCGAGTCGTTGTATTGGGTCAGTTACACCAGCGGCAAGCCGTGGACGTTCACGGCCAGCGGGGCCGGGGCACCAGCGTTGTTCTGCAATGGGCAGAATGACGGGGAGGGGCTGCGGGTTTATAGCTTTGGCAGCGGGGAGGGTGTGCGGATTCGGCAGTGGAACACGGCCCCGGCGCTGAATGTGCAGACCCCGACCGGTGGGTATGGACTGCTGGTGAACAGCAATGGGCATGTGGCCATCAATACGAACACTGACGCCGGGTACGGGCTGCATGTGGGGAATGGGTTGTCGGCCGGCATCGATGGCTCGGTGACGGTGGGAGGGAACGTGCGGCATCTCCTGGGAACCAACCAGGTCACCGGGAGCCTGACCAATCGCATGGTGGATTTCAATGCACCCAGGACGGTGCTCTTGGCCACCAATGACCTGAACTTCACCCATGCCACCAACCTGGTGGCGGGGCGATGGGTGGATGCGGTGGTGAAGATGTATGCCGGGCCGACGAATCGGCAGGTGTGGCTACCGTCGGCTTGGGTGCAGATCGGGAGCGGAGGAACCAACTACTGGCTCCTGGCCAGCAACAAGGTGGCCATTCTGTCGATCGCGGCGGATGGAGACCAGCAAACCAATGTGTGCGCGGTCTACGCCGTGCAGCCATAGGGAGGGTCGCGCGAAGGCGGCAAAGGAAGCGAAGGACTGATGAAGGGGCGTGGAACAATGCTGTGGGCGTGGGGGCTGGCACTGACCTGGTGGGTGGTGTCCGCCGCGGCCCAGTTCACGTTCAGTGACCTGGCGTTTATGGCCAGGGTGGAGGGGGTGTCCACGGGGGGCGATGTGCCGAACGCGCCGCCGACCGAGGGGTTGGTGCTGTGGTATCGGGCCAATGACTCCAACGCCATGGCCAACAACACCACCTTCAATTATATCCATGACAAGTCCGGGTTGGGAAACCACTCGACCAATCTCTCGGGGCGTGGCGGCCCGGTGCTCTCGAACAATGTCATCAACGGGAAGTCGGCGTTCTCCTTCAACGGCAATGGCACGATGGGCATGGTGCTCAAAGCCCCACCGTTCAAGGGGCTGGATAGCGGTCAGATCGAGACCCTGTGGATCGTCCGGAATATGGATGAACTCGCCCCCTCAAGCATCAACCGCGCCTGTCTGGCTAGCTGGGAGGGACCCAACATGAACGGGGCGGGATGGGGAGCGACGCTTCAGGGTTACCAGAATCTCAACAAGTGGGCGGATCAGATGGGGAAGACGAACGCCTCCTACGCCTGGCCTGAAATCACCCATCGCTACGTGACCAACTGGCATGTTTACAGCATGAGGCTGAAGACCAATGAGCAGTTGATCTCCATCGACGGCCATGTGGTGGCGGGCATGGATCGGGTGCAGCCCACCGGCGTGACCAACATGTACTTGGGAATCTACATGGCGGGAAGCTTCGCGAACTTCCGAGGAGACATTGCCGAGGTGATCATCTACTCCAACCATCTGAGCGAGGCGGATCGGACGGTGGCCTATCGCTACCTCTCCAACCAGTACGGCCTGAACCTCTCACAGAGCGTGTGGAACAAGGTGTGGTATCCGACCAATTTTCCCGGCCTGTGGGGATGGTGGAGCGCCGAGTCGTTCGACGGGCAGCAGGCCAGCGGGACCCAGGCGAACACATGGGCGGACCTGAGCGGGAACGGGCGGAACTGGACCAACGCCAGTGCGACCACCGCCCCCACCTACTCGTCCAACCTCTACAACGGTCATTCGGCGCTGGTGTTCGACCCGACCAAGCCAAGCTGGCTGACCTGCACAGCCAGGCTGACCAATGTTTACAGCGCGGAGTCGTGGTTGATCGCGGTGCATCGGCTCACCAACGCCAATGCCTGGATGTTCATCAACTCGCTGTATGCAGTCTATGGCGGCTACCGGCTCAATGAGTATTACAGCGGAAGTCCCCAGTGGGATACCGTCAACATGTCGGGTTGGTGGCCCGCTGGCCCCTACGCTGTTTCGACCAACGATCTGCGGGTGAACGCTTGGGCCGCCCAGCAGAGATACCCTGGCGAAACAGGGGCCTACAACCGGCTGTGGAGGAACAGCCAGTATGGAGCCGACACGATGTACTACATGGGCGGGGATTGGATTTTCGACCGGATTGGGGCGGGGTCTGATCTTGCTTTTCCAGCGGGTGGGGAGATTTGCGAGATGATCTGGTATCAGGGGCATCTGGACCATGACGCCTACGCCAAGCTGTTCTTCACGTATCTCAAACCCAAGTGGGGGATCCCGTAGGGAAATGACCAAGGATCCAAAGACCCAGATCCAAGTAATGAGCCAAGGGCGGGCCGACAGGACCGAAGCCTGGGCGATGGCGGTGGAAGTGAACGCGGAGCAACAGCGGACGCTGGCGCGGTTGCGGCGGCAAAACCAGTGCCTGCGGGAACAGTGGGCGGCGATGGTGGCCTGCCTGGGGTTGGTGGCCGACGCGCCAGGGGTGCCGCCGCATCTGCGGGGCAGGATTGCACGGCTGCTAACCGGGCAAGGACAGGAAGGGAACGGGTAACGGTATGGCACTGATCCTGGTGAAGGAAGATGGGACGGGGAAAGCGGACGCTAACACCTACGCGAGTGTGGCGGACGGGGACGCTTACCACGAGGGGCATCTGTATGCCACGGGCTGGACCGGCGCCACGGCAGGGCAGAAGGACGCGGCCTTGGTGATGGCCACACGGGTCATTGATGCGCTGGTGCGGTTTCACGGGTTCAAGCGGCTGGTGACCCAGGCCCTGCAATGGCCGCGACGGGCGTGTCCGGACCCGGATGGGGATTCCGGTGCCGTCGATATCCTCGGCTTCGCGAGGGGGCCTTACCTGGATGAGACCAAGGTACCGGTGGTGATCACTCACGCCACCTGCGAGATGGCCAGAGAACTACTTCAGGGTGACCGCACGGGTGATCCAGAGGGCGTGGGCATGGTGCAGCTCGCGGTGGCGGGGAGCCTGACGGCCATCTTTGACACCAAGCACCCGCGGCCGGTGGTGCCCAGGCTGGTGAAAGCCATGCTGGCACCCCTCGGCTCGGTGCTGGAGGGCGGGTCCGGGGAAGTCCGGCTGGTGAGGTGCTGAATGGCCTTGGACGTGTCCAGGATGGTGGCGGCCGCGTTGCGGGTGCTGTTCGGGCTGGGACCCCAGGTTGTCAGGCCAGCGACCTACGTGAAGCCGGTGGGGCTGAACCGCTACACGGGCGTGGACGTGAGGACGGAGGTCACCGCCTCGTGCCTGGTGCTGGTGGGCAAGTGGGCCTTGCCCCAATGGAGTCCGGGGACGTTGACGGCGGGGAGTGAACGGTTGGTGGTGAGGGCCTCGGATTTGACGGGTGTGACGGCGCCAGGGGCGGGGGATTTCGTGGTGGAGAGCGCCACAGCGCTGGTCTGGCGGTTGGTGGCCGGGGTGTCGGAAGGCGGCGGGCAGTTCTGGATCTTCCAGGCGGAACGGCGTGGAGATGAATACTGGGGTGACCTGGTGGGGGCGGTAGCGGCCACGAAGGATCGAGGCGATCTGAGCACGGCCACGTTGCGGGAAGACTGGTTGGGATTGGAGTGAGACATGAGCAAGCAAGTTCAATTGAGGCGGGGAACGACGGCGCAGCATGGCACCTTCACCGGCGCGGCGGGCGAGATCACCTATGACACCGACCGGAAGTGCCTGGTGGTGCATGACGGGGTGACGGCGGGGGGGCGGCCTTTGCTGGATGCGTTGATCCTGACGCCAAGCGGTGGGTTGAGTTCGCTGCAGAACATTGCCTCCCGGGTCGCGATCCTGGGCGGGTCTTACTCCTCCCCTGCCCTCACGGTGACCAACGCCGCCTATTTCGGCGGGCCAACGACGATCGGGGATCTGTTGTCCTCAGTGGCTTACCTGGGAGGAACGGGGACGGTCACGATCGATTTTGCCCTGGGACGGCTGCAGATCCTCATGCCGCTTTATGGGGATGTGACCTTTGCCACGGCCAACCGGCTGGTGTCGCGGGTGTGCCAGGTGAGCATTCCGTGCGGGGCGACCGGTCGGAACCTGAGCTTTCCGGCGGGGTGGATCTTTGTCGGCGGCGCGGCCCCTGTTTCGATTGCCGCGAACAAGACGGCGTTGCTGGAGCTGTGGTGCACGGGCAGCAACGACACGGAGGTCATCGCCAGGTATTCGGTGCAACCATGACGAACATGAATCCAATCGACTTGATCCACGTGGCCGACAAGGGCGCCGGAATGAATGACCGGTGGTTGTTCCTTTTTGCCCTGATCGTGCTGGCGTGTGTCACGGCCGCCGTGGCGCGTTACTTCGTGAGGCAATACGAGCGGCTGCAGGCGGAACACCAGCAGGTGCTCGCCACGCTGATGGGGCGCCAGGAGGAACGACAGACGGAGTTGGTGCGGGTGGTGGCTGCGAACACCGAGGCTTTGCGCGCGGTGTCGCAGGAGTTGCGGTGGTGCAAGGAACGCAATTTGGCCTCGGGCGTGGGGCGCGAGGCGGTGTGAGAAGCAATCAGAGAAAGGAAGCATGAAGACCCTGAAACAGAGTGCGGTAATGGCGGTGTTGATCGGCGTGAGCGCGGTGACTTGGGGCGGGTGCAGCACCCTGGACCGGGCTTACAAGAAAGAAGTCACGGTGGAACCACGTCCGGTGGTGGAGGTCGTGACGAATACGCTGGTGCTGACCAACGTGGTGACCCAGGTGATCGAGCGGACCAATGTGGTGTTGGTGACGAATGAAGCCACGGGAACGGTGAGTGGCTACGCGACCAGGGAGCCAGTGGCGACCAACTTCGTCACCATGGTCCTGACCAACCTGGTGCCGGTGTTCTACACCAACATCGTGCATGTGCCGGTGACGAACCTGGTAGCCAAGCCGGAAGTGGAGGCGACCATTACGGCGGGCGGTTCGATCCTCAACACCTTCCTGCCGGGAATCGGGAGCATGCTGGCGCTGGCCCTGGGCGGGCTCTACCACGGGTATCGCCAGGTGCGGAACCGGAAGGTGAACGAAGCGCTCATCCAGGGCGTGGAGACCGCGCGGGCTGTGCTCGAAACCACGCCACAGGGGCAGGCTGCGGACGCTGCGTTTGTGAAATGGCTGATGGAGCATCAGAAGGAAGCCGGGGTGTTCACCACGGTGTCCGCGCTGGTGGATCAACTCACGGATAACCCGGCCGCTCGGCTGACCGCCCAGGAGATCCTGGAGCGCATCCAGAGGGCGGGGCAAACCGGGTCGGCAGTGGTCCCCTCCCCTGCCCCACCGGCGAATTGCCCGAGCGGGAATTGTGCGGTGACGGCGGCGGCGGGCTGAACGGGCTGGAAAACCTGAGTGAGCACCATGAATCGAGACGCATTGATCCAACAGAGTGGAGGGGCGGTGGACAGTCGGTCCTTGCCGGCGTGTCTGGACGCGGAAGCGGCAGCGCGGTTCCTGGGGTGGCCGCCCTATTTCATGCCGATGTTGGCCAGGTCGGGCCACCTGAAGCCGCTAGGCAAGCCAGGGCAGAATGCCCGCAAGTGGTACGCCACCGTGGAGCTCGAGCGCCTGAGCCGCGACCCGGTCTGGCTGGACAGGGCCATCCGCATCGTGGATCGGTTGATCCGCCAAGCCAACGGAAAGGAAAAAGGCAAGGGATCGGAAGCACCCCTTGCCCTTTGAAGCCCGACTCTGAACGAGCCGCTACGCCGGAACCACGGCGGGCGGCTCGTTTCTCTTCTCGTATTCCTCCAGGGAGGGGATTTTCACCAGGGCCCGCTTGGCGTAGGCGCGATGCACCGCTTTGGAGTTGTGCCCCAGCGCCTCCTGGGCAAAGCGTTCCGGGTAACCCGCCGTCTTGGCTCTTTCCGCCCACGCATACCTGTAGCTGTGGAGCGTGACCCCCTCGATCTTCAATTGCTGGCAGCGCTGCTTGAACTCCGTGGCGCGGTCCCCTGCCCTAACGCGTGACAGGTAGGGAAAGAGCGGGCCTTCGCCTGGCAGGTCCTTCAGCAGGTTCAGCGCCTCGCCCCCCAAGTGCACCAGCACGGGCACGCCCGTCTTCTTGCGGAAGAAGCTTACCGTGGTGTTCTCCCAGTCGATGTCTTCTCCCTTGAGGGCGGCAATGTCGCCCTGGCTGGCCCCCAGGTGCCAGCAAAGCTGATAGAACACCTTCCGCTCCGCATTCACCTCGGCGGCCAGGATCCTCTGGTGCTCTTCCAGTTTGATGGCGCGCTTCTCCTTGTAGTGGATGGCCGGCCACTGCCGCCGGGGAATGACCGTGGCCGGCAGCCAGTTCATGTCCACGGCGAAGTTGTGCGTCTTGCGCAGGTAGGCGTTGGTGGACACGGTGCCCTTCCTGAGCACCTCCAGGAAGTGCTCGGCCTGGGTTTCGATGAGCAGGCGTTTGCGGATCAGGTCGAAGGCCTTGTCCTTGGCCGCGCTCTGCCACCGGTACTGCGTGGGGCCGGACTTGAGTTTGATGATCTCCTCGAACACATGCTGCCAGGTGCGCAGGGAAACCATGGGGTCGCTGTGCTTGAGATACACCCGGGCCAGGCCCAGGTTCATGGCCGGTTGTTTACCGGCTTCGTTGAGCGCCAACAGGAGGCGTTGGGCCTGAGCCTTGTCTTTGGTCTTGAGGCTCTCGAAGGTTTTGGTGGTGTTGTCGAAGGCGTAGTAAACGCTCTTGCGACGCAGAAACAGACGGTAGCGGTCTTTCATGGCTCGTTCAGAATCGAGCCTAGCTCCTTTCGGATTCCGGCGGTTAGCCCAGTGTGGCCTCAAGGTGCCACAAAGTGGAACAATCTGGCACAAGGTCCAAACTGTTAGCCAAACCGTTAGCCATCGGCTTTTCCGTCCTCCTAGTTCCTTGCTGCACACGCAGTTAGAGCTGGAGGCGAGGGTCGGAATCGGACAGGAATTGGTGCTTTCAGTCCCAACACACCGTCCAATCACAACTCCCGCAATCTCAGGCCCATCGCCTGACAGGCAGCGAAATCGCCCGTAAAATGGCCCCTTCCTGAGCGTTTCGTCAAGTCGCTGATTACTCTGCCATTACTCACCAATTAGGAGGAAACAACCCGTTCAGTGAGGCGTTGCTGGCACTTCTGCTGGCACTTCTGCTGGCACTAAAACACTGCGAAACCACGTGAAATCAGGGCAAGCCTGCAAGATGCGTCCGCAACCTCGCAACATTGCTTCAGTGATGGTCAGAGTGTCAGATTCGTCGAAGAGGATGCAGTGCATGCCCGGCATCCGCCGATGAGGTAATCCGTTGTGTTCATCCCGCCTGTGCCCGCGCCTCTGGTTGCTCCGCGCAACCTCGCGCCAGCGGTCGAAACATCTTTCCGCCCGCTGTCACTTCGTTGCTGATGCTCCGCCGCCCGGCGGCACGGGCACAGGCGGGTGCGTTTCGCCAGGAGCGGGGCTGCTCTCTCGGGGCAGGTGAAGAGAGC
>Ga0073934_10007741_pt1 | contig 14722 bp, 18 predicted proteins | sample LarsenN4metaG_FD_76834 | JGI IMG/M metagenome (GOLD analysis project Ga0073934, IMG submission 76834) | Hot spring sediment bacterial and archeal communities from British Columbia, Canada, to study Microbial Dark Matter (Phase II) - Larsen... ...
ACCGTCGCGCCCACTCGATGTTCTCGCCGTCGTGCCTGGCATCCTCCCAGTTGGCCTCGATGCCGATGAGGATCGGGGCGCTTCGATCCCCGAAAGCAGTTTCCTCGGGCGCCGCTCGGCTCATGGCTCCGCCCTGGAACCAGATGTCGATCGTGGACAGGTCTGAGGGGGCGGCGTCGGCCAGCGCTTGCAGGCGCTCTATCGACTTCTCCTCGAGCGATTCCAGCTCGATCGACGTCCAGTAGTAGCGCGCGCCACGCGGGTAGTCCTCGTCGAGCAGGCGCTGGGCCTCGACGTAAGGCATCGTGTCGCTGAGATCGGCGATCGTATCGCCTGAGGCGCGGAACCGACGCAGGGCCCGCTCGCCTTCGGAAGCGTCTCCAGCGAATGGACAGAGGATCGCAACGAACGGCTCTCCGTGTCGCTCCTTGCGAAAAGCCTCCGCGCTCGGGATCCTTCCGAAGAAGGCAAGAGGGGCGATCTCGTCGGGGGCCGTGGCCAGGTAGTCGGCGCAGTCGCCCAGAACCTCGAGCGCCCGGCCCGCCGGGTAGAAGACGAAACAGACTGCTACCTGGGGACCGAGCGGGTATGCGCGGAACTCGAAGGACGTGACGACCCCGAAGTTGCCCCCGCCGCCCCGGATACCCCAGAACAGGTCCGGGTGCTCCTCGGCGCTCGCGGTGAGGACACTCCCGTCGGCGATCACAACTCGAGCCGAGGTGAGGGCGTCGCACGAAAGACCGTGCTTGCGTCGCAGGTAGCCCATACCGCCGGACAGCGTGAGCCCCGCGATGCCGGTCTCGGACACGACTCCGACGGGGGTCGCGAGCCCATGCTCCTGCGTGGCTCGGTCCACGTCGCCTAGCGTCGCACCGCCGCCGACGGTCACCAGGTGCAGCTTCGGATCGACCGTTACCTCGTCGATCGGCCCCAGGTCGATGACCAGGCCGTCGTCGACGGTACCCGTGCCGGCCACGTTGTGGCCTCCCCCACGCACGCAGATACGGAGGTCGCGTTCGCGCGCGTGAAGGACGGCGGCCGCCACGTCGGCCTCGTCGTGGGGCCGGGCGATCAGCGCGGGCCGACGGTCGATAACGCCGTTCCAGACGCTCCGCGCCTGCTCGTACCCCGGATGGGAGGGGTCGATGACCTCACCGGACATCGCCCCCCGCAGCGTCTCCACGTCATGCTCGGGTCGCATGGCCTCCCCCTCAACGTCTCGATCGCCGGGTCGGCTCCGGTTCACGGAAGCCTAGCCCAGCCGGGGGATGGCCCGTAGGGCTCGACTGCCGCTAGCTCGTCAGCTCGGCCAGGGTGACCGGGACCGACAGCACCTCGCCGCCCCGGAACACCCGGACCGCCACGGTGTGCCCGATGAGGTCGCTCACCATCGCGGCCTGGAGGGCGCCGACGTCGTCCACGGCCATGCCGTCGATGTCCAGGATCAGATCCTCGCGCCGCAGGCCGGCCCTTGCCGCCGGGCTTCCCTCGACGATCTGGACGACCTCGACTCCGCCCTCCCTTCCAACCTGCGCCGCAGCGCGGGGAGGCAGCGGCCTGGGGCCACCGGCGATCCCTAGGTAGGCGCGACGGAACCGCCCCTCGCTCATGAGCGCTGCGAGGATCCGCCGGGTGGTCGGGTCTATCGGAACCGCCAACCCCAGGCCGACTCCCGCCACAGCGGTGTTAACGCCGACGACGCGACCCAGGGCGTCGGCCAGCGCGCCTCCGGAGTTCCCGGGGTTGAGCGCAGCGTCGGTCTGGATGACCTTGTCGACGACACGCACGGTGTGGCCCGATCGAGTGGGAAACGACCGACCGAGCGCGCTCACGACACCCGCCGTCACGGACCCGGAGAACCCGAGCGGGTTCCCCACCGCAACGACCAGCTGACCCACCCGCAGGCGGTCGGCGTCCCCTAGCTCTGCCGGGTTCAGGTCGTCCCCCCTTGCCCGGATCACCGCCAGGTCCGACAGGGGATCGGTGCCGACCACGGAGAAGTCCAGCACGCGCCCGTCGACGAGGCTTGCGCTGCCGCCCTCGGCCCGCCCTACCACGTGGGCGGAGGTCAGCAGGAACCCATCGGGCGTGATCGCGATCGCGGAGCCGGCGCCCTCGGCTCGACGTCCGCCGGGAACCCGTCGCATCACGCGGAGACTGGCTACAGAGCGGAGCAGTCGTTCCGCGACTCCCGTCACGATCGCCGAGTAGGCGTCGAGGGCCTCCGTTTCGAGTCGCTCGAGGATGTCGTCCATCGCTTGTCTCCTGTGGGCTTACTCTGTAATCAAGATTACATCCAATCCGCGATGAGGTGGACCGGCGAGCAGGGCTGGCGCCCGAGCGCCGGCGATCGTCCTTCTCCTGGCTGTCGCCCTCTGAAAGGTCACGCCGGGACTCCACCGAGCGAGCGAGCCTTCATCTATCGGGCCGGGATTCCGATGGATAGGTGGCGATGTCACAGAGCCTTGAGAAGAGGACCGGCCGGCGACGCCCGGCGAGCATTTCCGGGCCTGTCCCCGATATAGGGGATAGACCCGGTGGGGCGAACGTCGCTTCCCCGGACCTCATCCGAGCTCTCGTGAGGAAGGCTCAGGCGGGTGATCTGGACGCGTTCGGACATCTCTACCGGCTCCATCACGGAGCGGTCTTCCGCCTGGCCCGTTTGCACCTTCCCGATGCCGCCGAGGATGCGGCCCAGGAGGTCTTCCTTCGCGCCTGGCAGGCCCTGCGCCGCTATCGCGACACCGGGAAGCCATTCCTGGCGTGGCTCTATGGGATCGCGAGGCACGTGCTGGCCGACGAGAGGGCCAGGCGACGGCGCGAGGTTCTCACATCCGAAGTCCCCGAGCGGGCCTCCGCCTGGGTCGAGGACGACCGGCTCGCGATCGGCCAGGCGATGGAGGGATTGCCCGGTGACCAGCGCAGGGTGTTGGAGATGAAGTTCTTCCTGGGGATGAGGAACCCCGAGGTCGCGTCCGCGATCGGCAAGAGCACAGGGGCCGTGAACGCCCTGCAGTGGCGTGGTTTGAGGGCCCTTCGCGCAGCGTGGGGGGAGCCATGAGACGGGGCCTCGAGCGCGATCTCGGCCGGTGGGAGGAGGATCTTCTCTCCCTCGATGAGGTCGTCGCTCGTCATGGTACCGAGGAGGTCGACCCGCTCCTTCGGGTGCGCTCGCGGCTTGTCGCCCTGGCGGAGGCGCCGGTTCCGGAGCCGGACTGGGAGGGGTTCAGTACGGTTGCGCTCGCCGGTACCCCGGTTGGTCGGAGGCCGCCGGTACGGAAGCTTGTCCTCGCACTCGCGGCGACGCTCTCGCTCGGAACCGGCATCGCCTACGCCGTTGCGCCCGAGCCACTCCGCGCGATCTTCGTCCACGTGCGGGACGGCATCGAGTCGATCTTCGACGCAGACGATTCAGGCGTCGCCGACGAGCGGTCGAGCTCGTCCTCGACCGACGGGATGACGGGGTCCGAGGAAGCGCCCGACCCCGCGGAGTCGGGCGGGTCGGGCAATCAAGACGACGGTACGGACGATCGTGAGCGCGACCGCGGCGAGGCCACGGACGACGAGGGAGCCGAGGAGGAAGTCGCCGGCGCGGGAAACGAAGACCAGAGCCAGGGCGAGGACCAAGACGAGGACGCCGGGGATGTCCAGGGCGATCAGGAGGCCAACGAGGAGGACGCCCAGGGCGGCGACGGGAAGGACGGCCAGGGCCAGGACGAGACCGAGACCGGTGACACGGACGACCGGTCCGGGGAGGGCGCCGGCCAGGATCAGGACGGGGACGCTCCTGACGACGGCCAGGACTCCGGCTCGGCCGGCGACGGGGAGCAGTAGACCGCCCGGATCACCCTACGCGTACATTTCCGCGGCTTGGCCCGATATGAGGGGTAACGAAAGGGCAAACCCGTCGCGAGGCGGGGACGCAAAGCCGAGGACCTCATGGGAGGCGGCCCGGCTGCCGAAGGGAGCGAGGCCCACATGTTGAGGAAGAAGCCGATCGCCATCATCGCGGGCATCCTGCTGCTTCTGGGTGCAGGAGCAGCAAGCGCCAGCGTTCGCCACGCCGTCGGATCGGCGTTCCACGCGATGTTCTCGAGCGACGAGGACGTGACGATCGAGCCCGTCGATAGGAGCTCCGGAGACGAAGACGCGGTCGAGAACGACTCGGGAGACGACCAGGGCGAGAACGAAGACGCCGACGTCGAGGACTCCGACGACCAGGGCGAGAACGAAGACGCCGACGAGGAAGACTCCGGAGACGACCAGGGCGAGAACGAAGACGCCGACGAGGAAGACTCCGGAGACGACCAGGGCGAGAACGAAGACGCCGACGTCGAGGACTCCGACGACCAGGGTGAGAACGAAGACGCCGACGTCGAAGACTCCGGAGACGACCAGGGCGACCAGGGCCAGAACGACCAGAACTGACCCCCGACGGAACGGGGGGCCTCCCCCTCGGCCCCCCGTTCCCCTCCTTGGCGATCGCAGCAAGCTATGTTCCCGGCACCCAAGACGTACGCGGCGCAGGCCGTCCGCCTACTCGCTGTGGGTCTGCTCGTCGCGATCCAGGCCATCGCGGGCGGGCCCCTGCTTCAAGCTGCCAAGGCCGCGGACCCACCCAGCGTGGTGGTGATCATGACCGACGACCAGCGTTGGGACACCCTGTGGGCGATGCCCACCGTCCAGTCGGAGTTGGTGGGCAAGGGAGTGACGTTCACCAACGCGTTCGCCTCCAACCCGCTCTGCTGTCCCAGCCGTTCGAGCACGCTGACCGGGAAGTACTCGCACAGCACCGGCGTCTGGAGGAACCAGCCCCCCTACGGCGGCTGGGACTCCTTCGACGACAGCTCGACCGTGGCGACCTGGCTGCAGGGGGCCGGCTACTCGACCGGCCTATTCGGCAAGTACCTGAACCGCTACTGGAATCCCGCCTACGCGACCGGCTACGTACCTCCCGGCTGGGATCGCTGGGTGGCCTTTCCCCAGTCGGAGTACTTCAACTACGACCTCAACTTCGACGGGACCATCAGGTCGTTCGGGGCGGGCCCGACAGACTACTCGACCGATGTGCTCGCTTCCGAGGCGGTGTCGTTCATCCGGGACACGCCCGGTCCCCTCCTCGTTTGGTTCACGCCGTACGCACCCCACCAACCGGCCACCCCGGCGCCGCCATACGCCAACAGGTTCGCAAACCTCAAGCCCTGGCGGCCGCCCAGCTACAACGAGACCGATGTCTCGGACAAGCCGGGCTGGCTTCGCGCCAGGCCGCCGCTCAAACCAGTAAGGCAGGAGAAGGTGGACGCCTTCCGTCTGAACCAGTACCGGACCCTGCTCTCGGTCGATGACGCCGTCGGCCAGATCGTTAGGGCCCTCGCCGCCACCGGACGACTATCCAACACCCTCCTCGTGTTCATGTCCGATAACGGGATGTCCTGGGGGGAACACCGGTGGACGACGAAACGGGTGGCGTACGAGGAGAGCCTCCGGATCCCTCTGGTCGTCAGGTACGACCCTTTGGTAGCGGCGGCCCGACAAGACACGCACCTCGTGCTGAACATCGACGTTGCCCCCACGGTCACGGCGGTCGCCGGCGTTGGCGCACCGGGGGCGGACGGCTCGAGCCTGCTTCCACTGTTGGCGTCGCCGACGGTGCCGTGGCGACATGCCTTCCTGACCGAGCACCTTGAGAAGGAGATCGATGTGCTCCCCACGTTTTGTGGGGTTCGGAGCCAACGCTACCTCTTCTTGTACCTCGTCACGGGAGAAGAGGAGCTCTACGACCTGGCTGCGGATCCCTATGAGCTCACGAACGTCGCGGCCGACCCGGCGATGGCGTCTATCCTGGCTCGCCTGAGGACAAGGGTGGCGCAGCTGTGCAACCCGCCTCCCCCAGGACTCATCCTGCCGTTCTGAGTTCTGAGGACCAGGCCCTCTCACCAAGGCCACCGCAGGCGGTCGCGATCCGAGTTCCGGCGCGTCGAGTGACCTCGCCTGGCGAGAGCGACCGGATGAAGGGGGGGCGAATGCCCGGGGGCCGGTACCCGCTCTATCGGCGCGAACCTGCGTTCGGCCAGGGCAGGGGCTCCGCACCAGCCTGAGGGGTCGTCGCGACCGAGCAGAAGTGGAGGGTGATCCACTCCTCTATGGCCTCGTTCAGGATCTCCTCGTAAGGCCGACGCGTGCGTTCGGCGATCGTTCGCAGGAGTTCCTGGAACCGCTGGTAGGCGGCCTTCCTCGCCTCGTCGCTTCGAGACCTCCAGTCGTTCTCGGCCTCCAGAACCTCCCGGCACAACGCGGCGATCTCCTTGCTCGCTTCCATCTCCGACCTCCGTATCGGAGGGGCCGACGAGGACCCCTTCTGCTTCGAGCGTCCCAGGCCACCGGACGCTCGGTCAGGGCCCAGGGCCCCAGGCGAGAAGGGACTTCGGGTCTACCCGGGAGCCGCGAAGGCTCAGTAGGTGGCCATCCTGGCGGCGATGGTGTCCCTCTTGTCGGGATCGCCCTCCGAACGAATGGTGATCGGGCACCGGTATGAGACGCCCTCGGCGGTGGTCGGGGCGATGATGTTGAGTGTCAGGAAGATCCGCTCCTTGTCCGATGCCGGGCCGAATGAGAACTTCGCCGTTCCGTTCTTGAATCTGTTGGTGATCTTGACGGCCCCGGCGTCGGGGTTCTTGTACTTGCCGATCTGGACCTTGTTCACGCGGAAACGTCGGTTGCCCTTGCAGCCCTCGACCATCAGGGTGTCCGCCTCGCTTCCGTCGTTCTGAAGGGCGAGCCAGAAGCGAACGCCCTCCCCGTCCTCCATGCGCACGGCGATCGTCTGCTTGCGGGCGGTGCCGTTGTAGATGTCCTTGCCCCTCCACGGGTGCGGAGGTGGGTTGATCTTGCAGCCGTTGCTGAGGCCGCAGAGCTTGATCCAGGCGTCGGGTCTGTGCGGGGGGTTTCCGCCGGCTGCCGCCCCCCCGGGGAGCAGCGTGAGGACAAGGGCACACACGACCAGGGGGATTGTCGCTCGCGCTCCGCTCACGACTAGGGTATCGGCGGGACCGGCGTTCGGGTTGAAGCGGATCCGCCCGGGACTCAGTCGAACAGGTGGAACTTGATCAGCGTGGTTCCGTCGGGCTGCGGCTTGATGTGCGCCTCGCCGCGAGCTCGCTCGAACTCGTTCGTGCCGCCGTTCACGATGCCGGTCGTCGGAAGCGGGAACTCGGGCAGGGCGTCCACCGAGAGCCTGCCCCGACCGGTCAGGACGAAGATGCCCCTGCACACATGCCGCGCCCCGAAGCTCTGGGTGCAGGTGATGTGTAGTGACCCCACACGTTCCGTGTTGGTCTCGTCGAACAAGGCGCTTCGGAAGATCAGGACGTCACCGGGGGAAGGTCCCTGGGACCCGAGGTCGAGCGCGGCGGCCTGGGGCGTCCGCTGGGTGATCGTCAGCGTCGTTGACGCGTCGCCGGCGCCCGACGCAGCGCCGACCCCGAGCGCGACGCCCGCCAGGGTCAAACAGGCGGTCGTTACCAGGTATCTGCGCATGCCCCCTCCTCTCTGCGGCGGAACTCCGCATCCGCCGCCTGCTCCGGAGGCTATGCCAAGCCTCTTGGGGCGGTGTTGGGGTAACGTTGGAGGCCTCGACGCGGCGGACCAGCCTCTACGGCGGTGCGGGCGACGGCACCTGCTCGACCGGTCCGGAAAGACGCTACGGACAGCAGCGAGCCGCGTCCGCGGCGATGGTCACCACGTGACGCCGACCGCTCCTGCTAGGAACCTCATCAGCGGGGCGATCCGCTCGCAGTCACGGAGGAACGTTCTCATGAAGTCCCGGCCGAGCACCTGCTTCTCCGTGAGCGGCGAGGACGCCGTGAAGCTCTTGCGCTTGATGTCCTCGATCATCGGGTGGGACGGGTCGAACCCCCGCGGGGGGCGCTTCAGCCCCGCCTCGTCGGGATCCAGTCTCCCTCGCGCCTTCTTCCACACCGAAGGACTCCGCACGATCCCCTCCCGGATCCTCTGGAGGGCCGCCGTCTTCGGCATCCACATGCCGCCTGCGACGAAGCAACCGGCCGGCTCGATGTGGAGGTAGTAGCCCGGACCGTGGACGCCCTTGCCACCGAGCTGGAAGTGCGCCCCCACGTGTGTCTTGTAGGGGCTCTTGTCCTTCGAGAACCGGACGTCCCGGTGGATGCGGAATATCGACCCGCCCGTCGGGCTGGGTCGGCCACGAGGTTGCGGCTGGTCCTCTGTAGCCCTTCGCCCATGTCGGCCATGGCGATCGCCACGGCTCTTTTGAGAGAGACGACCGGTGTCGGGACCCTCCGCTCCAACGCCTCGTACAGCGCGGCGATCTGCGGCCAGTCGGTGTCCTCGGGTCGCGCCGCTCGCGCGTGCAGCGCGGCGATGGCCCCCTGAACCTGGTACTGACCCGGCAGGCCGGCAGCGAGAGCCCGATCGATCAGACCGAGACCCTCGTCGATCATGGCGTGATCCCACCGGGACCGGTCCTGCTCCTCGAGGGGCACCAGCTCTGCCGCGGCCGAGACCCGGGCATCCCCGGCGCGAGTGATGCCGCAGCATCAGAGCAAGCAGATCCCCCGCTTCGGGCTCGCGGGGCATCAGCGCGACGACGACCCGCGTGAGGCGGATCGCCTCGTCGCACAGGTCGATCCGAACCAGCGGGCCCGACGTCGCGGCGTACCCCTCGTTGAACACCAGCTACAGCATTGCCAGCACACCCGGAAGGCGCTCGGGCAGCAGCTCCGCCGGAGGGACCCGATAGGGGATCCCGGCAGTCCGGATCTTGCGCTTGGAGCGAACGATCCTCTGGGCCATGGTCGGCTCCGCCACCACAAAAGCCCTCGCGATCTCGGCTGTGGTCAGGCCTCCGAGGCATCTTCAACGTGAGAGCGACGCGAGCCTCCATGGGAAGCGCGGGATGGCAGCACGTGAAGATCAGCCGAAGCCTGTCGTCGGGGATCCCACCCGGTTGCGAGCGGTGGCGGTGATCCACGCGCCGGGGTTGGCCGGCAGGCCTCGTGAGGGCCAGGTGCGCAGGGCCTCCGCGAAGGCGTCCTGCACCGCGTCCTCCGCGAGATCGAAGTCGCCCTGGATGCGGATCAGGCTCGCGACCGCCCGTCCCTGCTCTTGGCGGAACAGGCGGTCGACGACAACACGCGCATCGGCCGCTACGACGGCTGCACCGGGAACTCCATGATGGGCCGGACCTCGATCGATCCCTGGCCGACGCTCGGTATCTTGGAGGCGGCCTCGATCGCCTCGTCCAGGTTCGCGCATTCGACCATGTGGTAGCCGCCGAGCTGCTCCTTCGTCTCGGCGAAGGGGCCGTCGGTAGTGAGGACCTTCCCGTCGCGCTCCCGCACGGTGGTCGCGGCGGCGGTCGGCTGAAGGGCGTCGCCACCCACGTACCAGCGCTTCTCGCGAAGCCATTCCGTGTAGTCGTACCAGGCCTTCATCTCGACGGCCTGCTCCTCGGACGATCCCTCCGGTCGGGCAGACTCGTCGCCGTAGATGAGCAGCAAGTACTGCATCCTTTCCCCCTTCCACGCACGCGGTCCCTCCGGCCGCTTCATCCTATCGACGAACGGGGAGGGGCCGCTTCGACAACCTGCGCTCTGCTCTGTGAGATCGCGCGGGCGGGCTGGCCGGCCGGCGGACACTCGCTGTACGGTGACCGCGAACGCGGGTGCGGGGGGTGAGTCACGTGAGGTCGGAGGCGCACGGCCGCCATCACCACGACGGGGTCAAGCACAGGCACAAGCACTTCCATGTCACGCACTACCTGCATCGTGGAGAGAACTGGGGTCACCTGCTGTCGACGCACGCGCACGAGCACGACCACTCCGAGGTCGAGCATGTCCACATGCCCCACAAGGACGTGGACAGGGAGCACCGGAGAGAGGCTCACGTACACGATCACTCGCGCCCGGCGGAGTCGCCCGGCTAGCCCGGCCGGGTGCTCGGGGGAAGGGGGGCGGTCGTGCGATACTCGCCGCCATGACCTCGGGACCGGGGGGATCCACGGTCTTCGCTTTCAGCCAAGCCGCCTATGACTGGCTCAAGCTGCTCCATATCCTGGCTGCGATCGTGTGGGTCGGCGGCGGCGTCTTCGTCCAGATCTACGTCACGCGTCTCATCAGGGCCAACGAGATGCCACGGGTGACGTCCTTTGCAAGGGACATCGAGCGGATCGGGATGACCGTCTTCACGCCCGCATCGATCCTGGTCCTCCTGCTCGGGGTCGCCATGGTCTGGTACTCGCCTGCGTGGACCATCGGGCAGCTCTGGGTGATCCTGGGGCTGATCGGGATCGCCAACACGATCGTCGTGGGAGCAGCTTTCCTTGGACCCGAAGCGGGTCGGCTTGCGCGCGTCATGGAGGAACGGGGGAGCGACGACCCGGAGGTGCGGCGCCGGATCCGGCGGATCTTCGCGGTCTCACGCTACGACCTGGTGGTCCTGGTGCTGGTCGTGGCCGACATGGTGCTGAAGCCGGGCCTGTAGCCCGCTCTCCGCAGGCCAGCCCCGGGGGGCCGTCTCCAGACAACAGGCATGGCGCGTGCAGGACCCTCGGCCCCCCAGTGACGGCGCAGGAGATGGCCGAGCATGGCTATCTCCGACCAACCGAGGAGGCGAAACGATGAGAGCGTTGGTCTACGAGTCGCCGTACGGCAACACCGCGGTGATCGGTGAGGCCATCGCAGCGGGACTGCGCGCTGCGGGGATGGAAGTGACCGCGGGTTCGGTGTCGATGGTCGCTCCCGTCGTGGCTGAGGCGTTCGATCTCCTCGTCGTTGGGGGACCGACCCACGCGCACGGGATGAGCGAGCTTTCCCCCCGCGCCCGACCGTCCTGCAGCCGCTTTCGATACGACGATCGACAAGCCCGTCATCTTCACGGGCTCCGCCGCCAAGGGGATCGCTCGGCGGCTCGAGCGTCACGGCTACCGATTGGTCACGGAACCAGAGTGCTTCCTCGTATCGACGAGGAACCGGCTGCTGGAGGGTGAAACGGCTCACGCAATAAGGTGGGCCGTGGATGTGGTCGAAGGCGCGACCGCCGGCGCCCCTCGCTAGCCGCGCTCGGAATGCCCTTCCACGGAGAGCCGTGTCCTAGCGCTCCAGCGCTCGACGGACCCCGGCGAGACAGCCGGCGACGCCATCGGGGCGGAACGCCTCCCAACCGTCGGTCTGCTCGATCGAGAGGGCGTAGCGTGCCGCCCCGCGGGCCACGTCCATGGGCTTCCGGCTCCCTGCGTCCACGGCCCTGGCCACCTTGCGGATCCCGTACTCCTCCACAGCGGCCTTGCAGCCCCGTCTCATCAGCCGGTAGGCGTCGTCAGCTGATGGGTCCGGCAGCTCGTCGGCCTGTTTGAGGAGCCGTTTGACCTCGCGCTGGGGGTCGGCGCTCAAAGGATGGGGCTCTCCGCAGGCGGTCAGCCCGATGACGAGGACAGCGACGCAGACGGCCAGCGCCTTCACGTGACTTCTCCCCCTCGGCACCGCTAACGATAGACCCCTCACGCAAGCCCCCGGTTCCCCTCTTGACACCCGATCAGTTTATCCATATTTTACCGGAGGGTTATTTAACGGAGGGGTTTAATGCCTAGCGCGACGGATCTCGACAGGACGTTCGGAGCACTGGCGGACCCGACGCGTCGGGCGATCCTGACCAGGCTGGCCGACGGAGAGGCCTCGGTGACCGAGCTGGGGCAGCCGTTTCGTATCAGTCTCCCGGCCGTCTCCAAGCACCTGAAGGTGCTGGAGCGCGCGGGGCTGATCTCGCGGGGCCGCCGGGCCCAGTGGCGACCTTGCAGGCTTGAGCCCGAACCGCTGAAGCGGGCCTCGGATTGGCTCCAGGAATACCGGCGCTGCTGGGAGGAGCGACTCGAACGTCTGGACGAGTACCTGCAGGAGCTCCAGGGGAGGGGGGAACGCGATGGTGGAACAGCTCAATCGTGAGATCGAGATCTCGCGCGTCGTCGATGCTCCGCGCGAGATGGTGTTCGCAGCGTTCACCGAGGCCGAGCACCTGATGAGGTGGTGGGGACCGGAGGGTTTCGGCGTCTCGTCGGCCGAGTCAGATGCTCGGCCCGGGGGCGAGTTCACGATCGTGATGCGCGGGCCCGATGGCACGGACCACCCCGTCAAGGGAACGTACAGGGAAGTCGACCCGCCACGTCGTCTGGTGGCCGAGTCGACCGCGGTCGGGCCGGCCGGCGAACCGCTGCTCGAGGCCGTCACCACGATCGACCTCGGCGATCTGGACGGAAAGACCGAGATCAGGCTCCGCTCGAAAGCCGTCGGGTTCGTCCCGGAGGCTGAGGCCATGCTGGGCGGCATGGAGCTGGGCTGGGTCCAGAGCATTCGTTGCCTCGATGACTACCTGACCGGCGCAGTGGACCGACAGATCGTGCTCATGCGGCTGTTGGCGGCGCCACCCGAGAAGGTGTTCGAGGTCTGGGCAACGCCCGAGCACGTGGCGGCTTGGTGGGGCCCTGCCGGATTCTCGCTGACGACCGAGGCTATGGACGTACGCCCCGGTGGCGAGTGGCGGTTCACGATGCACGGACCCGACGGCGTCGACTACCAGAACCTGATCGTCTACGAGGAGGTCGCGCCGCCCGAGCGGCTCGTCTACGTCCACAGCGGCCTGCCCAGTGACGAGGACCCCGCGTTCAGGACCACCGTGTGGTTCGACGAGTACGTGGGGAACACGGTCCTCACCATGAAGATGGTGTTCGAGACGGCCGAGGGCCGCGACATGATCGTGAAGAAGTACAACGCGATCGAGGGCGGGAACCAAACGCTGGACCGGCTCGTGGCCTACGTCGCCCCCGTGTAGGGGCGGGGGAGGAGGGGGAGATGGGCGCAGGCAAGCTGGACATGGCCACGCCGTCGGACCGGGAGATCGTCATCACCCGGGTCTTCGACGCGCCGCGCGAGCTGGTGTTCGAGGCGCACACGTCCTGCGAGCACCTCTCGAACTGGTGGGGCCCGCGAAGGTACGAGGTCGCCGAATGCGACGTCGACTTCCGTGTGGGTGGGAAGTGGCGCATCGTCCACCTCGCAGAAGGCGAGCAGCACGAGTTCCGCGGCGAGTATCGCGAGATCGTCAGCCCCGAGCGCATAACGTGGACGTTCGAATGGATGGGCATGCCGGGCCACGTCGCCGTCGATACCGTGGCGTTCGAGGAGCATGACGGCAAGACCACGGTCACGACCAGGTCCGTGTTCCACACGGTCGAGGATCGGAACGGGGCGCTCGATTCCGGCATGGAGGGGGGTCTGGCCGAGACCTGGGAGCGGCTCGACGAGTACCTCGCCGTCCTTCGAGCGCGCGCCTCGGCCTGATGTTTCGCGCTGCCCTTTGGTGGCGGAGGTCCGTGCCTCACCGTAGAGTCGGGGCTTCGGGACCTGGAGGGAGGCCGGCATGGACAAGGTGGTTCATTTCGAGATACCTGCCGAGGACGTATCAAGGGCCAAGGAGTTCTACGGATCGATCTTCGGATGGGACGTGCAGGACTACGAGATGGGTGGAGGGACCTACGCGATCCTTCAGACGGTGCCCGTCGATGAGCGCCAGATGCCGACCGAGCCCGGGGCGATCAACGGCGGGATGATGCAGCGTTCGGCGGCCACGCCGGGTCCGGTGATCACGATCCAGGTCGACGCCATCGACGAGGCCCTGAAGAAGATCGAGGCAGGAGGCGGCGGCGTCGTAACTCCGCGCACGGAGGTCCCGAACATGGGCTGGTTCGCCTACTTCAAGGACTCTGAGGGGAACACGATGGGGCTTTGGGAGACCGCCGTCTGAGGTCCAGAGCCGAAGCCATCCAAGCGCGACCGCCTTCGCGTCGGTCTCGCGGCCTGGGTGCCGCTGCTTCTTCCCGGCGTACTGCGCTACGTGCTGCGCGATCCCGGAAGTGGCTCGGCGGTCGTCGACTCGACGATCTGGTCTCTTATCCCGGCGCTGTACGAAGGAGATCTGGTGGAGTTCGCCCGGTCGAAGCACGAGTTGTTCACGCCTGCCGAGCGTCGCGCGATCGGGTAGATGACGCTCTTCATGCCCCACGTCTTGTAGCTCCTCCTTCCGCATATCTGTCACATCGGCCTGTCCTCGGCGCGTCACTACCATGACGGGTTCCGACGAAGGGATGATCGATCGGGGTGGGCTGCGGGCTCGTCGTCTGGTCCTTCTTGGTCGAGACCATCGCCGCCGTCTTCGACTCGAACCACTGGCTGCGTGACACCTCGCCCTTGCTGAACATCACTCCCGAGCCCGTCGCCGATCCGAACTGGACGGCGGCAGCCTGGCTCGTGGGGCTCGGGCTGGCGGCCGCCGCTATGGGCGCAGCGGCGTTCGGCCGCCGCGACCTCGTCGGTGCATGACGACCGGACCGGTTCGCTGGCGAGCGGCTCCGCCCTCGAGTTCACGTACTCGTCGCGTCGTCGGCGAAAGCAACCACCTCGTTCAACAGCTCCGGATGGTCTTTGAACATCCCAACCCCGTGGCGGTCCCCGTCGACGATGCGCGGATCAACGCCCGCGGCATCCGCGATCGCGTTGGCGTCCAACGCGTATGCTCCGTCGCCCTTGGCCGCCGCCGCGAACAGTGGAATCTCCAGCTCAGCGGCCGCATCAAGCGCGCCGAACGCATCGGCCGACGCCGAGAGGCTGACGACAGCGTCGGCGTCGAGCTCGGATGC
>Ga0073934_10007742_pt1 | contig 14721 bp, 7 predicted proteins | sample LarsenN4metaG_FD_76834 | JGI IMG/M metagenome (GOLD analysis project Ga0073934, IMG submission 76834) | Hot spring sediment bacterial and archeal communities from British Columbia, Canada, to study Microbial Dark Matter (Phase II) - Larsen... ...
ATCATGCCACGACGTGGTTGGAGGTGTGTCCGATGCGAGGACGGGAGGCAGGCCGGAACTCAAAAGAACCTCCCACGGGTATCACCCGTTTTGGCACAACGAATCACCCTCTCGGGTAACAGTCACTTTTGGCGCACGGCGCACATGCAGGGAAACGCCCCGATACACCGGTGCCACTCGAGTTCTCGGTCTGCGACGGAAGTGGTCGCGTCGCTTCGCTGAAGCGTCCCGTTTCGTGCGAAACCCGGTCGGCTTGGCCATGCGACCCGCCTGCTCGTTCAATGAGAACTGCTGCCGCTGCCACCGCCATCACCGCCACGCCATGTTGCCGCTGGACAGGTGGCTTTAATCAAAGCACCCTAGCGGCTCAGGCAAACGTGAATCAGCAACCCATCAACTTATCCATTTATGAAACTCGGATTCGTAACCGCTATTCTTCCTGAATTGTCTCTCGAACAGGTCCTCGAGGTGGCGCGCGCCCAGGGATACGGCTGTGTCGAAGTCATGTGCTGGCCGGTGGGAAAGGCCGAACGCAAGTTCGCCGGTGTGACACACATCGACGTGAGCGACTTGTCGCAAGCCAAGGTTGATGAAATCCGGGGGCTTTGCGCCGAATACAAGGTCGGTCTTTCCGGGCTTGGGTACTACCCCAACCCTCTCGACCCGGACGCGGAGGTCTCCAAGAAGGCGGTCGATCATCTGAAGAAAGTCATCCTCGCCGCCGAGAAACTGGGGTTGAAAAATGCGAACACATTTGTCGGCCGGGACTGGACCAAGACAATCGATGAGAACTGGCCGCGGTTCCTGAAAGTCTGGAAACCGCTCATCGCCTTTGCGGAAGACCACGGGATCAAGGTCGGAATCGAAAATTGTCCAATGTCCTTTTCTCGGGACGAATGGCCTGGTGGAAAGAACCTGGCGGTTTCACCCGTGGTGTGGCGCCGGATGTTTTCGGACATCCCCAGCGACTTCTTCGGGCTGAACTATGACCCGTCCCATTTCGTGCTCCAGTCCATGGATCCGCTCAGCCCCATCCGCGAGTTCAAGAGCAAGTTCTTTCACGTGCACGCCAAAGATATGCAAGTGCGCCAGGACAAGCTGAATGAGGTCGGACGGTTCGCTTTCCCGCGGGAGTGGCATACCCCGCGCATCCCCGGATTTGGCGACATCAACTGGGCGCATTTCATGGGATTGCTCTACGAGGTCGGCTACGATGGTCCCGTGTGCGTGGAAGTCGAGGACGACACGTTCGGGAAGACGCTGGATGGAAGGAAGAAGGCGCTCGAGGTGGCGTGCAAAGTCCTGGCCCCTTATTTCTGACCGCCGACCCGGACAAAACGGCCTGCGTCAGAAACTGACAGGCTGGAGGTCCGTTCCGCAGGACGGCGACTGGCCTAGGCTAGGGCACGTTGCGGCGAAGTTCCTCGATCCAGACATCCGGTTCCGAGTCGCTGGGGGCACGCCAGTCGCCGCGAGGCGAGAGCGAGCCGCCCGAACCTACTTTAGGCCCGTTCGGAATCGCGGAGCGTTTGAATTGGCTCTGCTTGAAGAACCGGAGGAGGAACACTTCGAGCCACTTCTTAATGGTTGGGAGATCGTAAGCGGTCCGCTTTTCCTCGGGAATGAGGTGTGGCCAGTCGCCTCTTGCCGCATCGCTCCACGCCTGGTAAGCCAGGAAGGCGACTTTGCTGGGGCGGAACCCATAGCGGGTGATGAAGTAAAGGTTAAAGTCCTGCAGCTCGTACGGGCCAATTGTGTCGGCCGTGCGTTGCGCCGGCCGGGTCGTATCGCCTTGCGCATGCGGGATCAACTCGGGCGAGATTTCCGTGTCCAGAATGGACTGGAGCACCCGGTTTACATCGTCGTCAAACTGGCCGGAGGAGATCACCCAGCGGATAAGATACTGAATGAGTGTCTTGGGAACGGAGACATTGACGTTGTAGTGGGACATGTGGTCGCCGACTCCGTAGGTCATCCACCCCAGGGCCAGTTCGCTGAGATCGCCCGTGCCGAGAACCAGGGCGTTGTGGCGATTGGCGAGACGGAACAAGTGGGAAGTGCGCTCGCCGGCTTGCACATTCTCGAAGGTCACATCGAACACCGGTTCGCCGCTGGCATAGGGATGGCCGATGTCGCGGAACATCTGCATGCAGGAAGGACGAATGTCAATCTCACCGGCGCTGACTTCCAAGGCCGCCATGAGCCGGTGGGCATTGTTGCGGGTCATTTCACTGGTGGCAAAGCCTGGCAGCGTGTAGGCAAGCACGTTTTTGCGCGGGAGATTCAAGCGGTCCATCGTCCTGGTTGCGACAATCAGCGCCTGGGTCGAGTCCAGTCCGCCGGACACTCCAATCACGACGCGCTGCAGCCCGGTGCTGGCCAGTCGCTTGGCCAGGGCATGCACCTGGATGTTGTAGGCTTCGAAACAGCGCTGGCTCAACTCCGCGGGATCGGCTGGAACGTAAGGGAAGCGCGGAACCGTCCGCTGCAGCGGAATCTCGCGTTCCGGGGTTCGGAACTCGAACGAAACCCGCCGGATCCGCTCAACCCGTTCGCGGCAATCCTGGACGGAGTCGTTGAAGCTCGTGCTGCGCATCCGGTCCTGAACGAGCCGGCCCAGATCGATATCCGCGGTGATCATCTGCTCCCGGCCGGCGAACCGCTCGGCTTCGGCCAGCAGGTCGCTGTTCTCGTAAATCAGCGCGTGGCCGTCCCACGCGAGGTCAGTGGTGGATTCGCCGGGCCCGGCCGCCGAATAGAGATAGGCCGCGATGCACCGGCCGGACTGCCCCGCGCACAAGTGGCGCCGGTACTCCGCTTTGCCAATGGTTATGTTGCTGGCCGACAGATTCGCCAGAACGGTGGCGCCCGCCAGTGCCGCATAGGTGCTCGGGGGGATGGGGGTCCAAACATCCTCGCAGATCTCCGCGTGCAAGGCAAAGTCGCTGATATTGGCGGCGGCAAAGATGAGATCGTTGCCGAAAGGGACTTCGCTGCCCAGGAGCGAAACTGTCGATCCCAGCGCGTCCCGTCCCGAGGTAAACTGGCGTTTCTCGTAGAACTCGCGGTAGTTCGGCAGGTAGGTCTTTGGCACAACGCCCAGGATCGTGCCTGCGTGGATCACCACGGCGCAATTGAAGAGCTTGGCATTGAAGCGGAGGGGCGCGCCTACTATCAGCACCGGCGTGAGCGCCTGGCTCTCGCGCAGAAGTTGCCCCAGGGCGCTTCGCGACGCGTCCAGCAGCGCATCCTGATGGAACAGGTCCTCGTTGGAATACGCGGACATGCCCAATTCCGGGAAAAGCGCCACCGCGACCCCGGCCTCCGAAGCCCGGCGGGCCAGGTCCAGGGTTGGTTCGAGGTTAAACTCCGGGTCTGCCACGCGGAGCGAGGGAATGCACACCGCCACCCGAATGAAGCCGTGCGAGTAGATCGAATGAAAACGATCGCTCATGGCCATGAGGTACTAGGAGATTGGCGCGGAGCCAAGGCTAAAGGCGGATCAAAGCAGGAGGGCGCAACTCAAAGCGGACTTGGCCAGGGAGCGGGATTCAGAATCCGGCTATGAGCCGAATCGGATCCGAGCGCACAAAAGTGAGAGTTCGTTTTCACAGTTTCCGCAAAGCAGAGTCTACTATCTGAACCTCGGAGGGCTGGGTTCGGCTTGTTTTTGAGCGCTCGGTTCAGGGTAGTACAGGCGGCCCAGCTTCAAGAGAAGGCCCTCGAGGTGTCCGTAGTATTCCGACTCCTGCATCGAGGCCTTTCTCTCGCGGAACTGCAAAATGGACTGCACCAGTTGGTCACGCTCGACCTGTTGCTCCGGCGTGAGGTCGCGGTCAGCCTCGCTCGGCAGAAGGTGCCACTGCTGGGCGAGCACACCGTCGATCGCAGCCTTGTCATTGGGCTTCTTTGTTGGCCGCACCCCCCTGAACCAATCGGCCGGGGTTCCCAAACCATCGCCGTTGTCATCAATCAGGGCGTGCTCGGTCGCGATTCGGCCGTTGAGCTTGTAGAATTCCCCGGCACGGCGGGATGCGACAAGAAAGGCCTCCAGGAGAGAAACCTGCTCGTCCTTGTCAAGGTCCGCGGACTTGCCTGTCAGTGCCTGGGCGAAATACTCGCCGAACCTGGTATGATACTGCTCATGCCCGCTGCGAGTGGCGGTGATGATCAGACGGTTTGTGGCTGAAAGAGCGTTCAGGAAAGGAGCACTGCTGGGCGAAGTGTTCACAACGGCGATGGGGCGCACAAACGGCTTCAGCCACGCTGCAAGTTGGGTGGCAGACAGGTCCGGCCCGCGGAGATTGAAACGGGCTTCCTTGCCGTCAAATGTGCCGTGACCGATCAAGACGATCCAGAGCCGGCCTGAGCCGTTCCTGGGCTCGCCAGACAGGGCTCCGTTCAAAGTCTCAAGGTCGTTTGTGGCGCCTTCGTCCCGGCCGATGACAGTGACCGCGTAGCCTCCGCGGCCGGCGGTTTGTTCCCAGACGTCCGCCTGTTTTGCGAATACCTCCTCGTATTCCTTGGCGCCGGGAGCTCCGACCACGACCAGCAGAGAGGCGTTTGTAGCTTCGATCGCCCGCGGAACCGCCTGTGAGGTATCGGGCATCTTGTTCGCAATCGGGGGCGAACCGGCAGCGGCGATTGATGCGGCCGGAAGAAGACAGGCGGCAGCGCGCGCGGCCTGGAGCAGCAACCGCTTCATGGGAGCCCTTTCCACCGGCGCAAGCCCCACTCGCCAATAAAGCAAGCCAGGGCGAAGGCGAACAGCGCGGGTGTATGCCACAGCGGATAAGTCCATGGTTCCATAACCGGCGCGGTCCGCGTGGGGAGCGACTTCACAAAACCGCTGACGGCCGACGCACGCACGAGCTCTCCTCCCGTCCGCCGGGCGATTTCCTCCAGGAGCGCGGTATTGGGTTTCAGGGAATGGAACTCTTCCGAAGCGAGATCGGTCGCCCAACCCGTTTGGGCCCGGCCACCGTCCGCACCGGACTCGGAAGTAACCGTGGCCACCGCGTGGTAGGCGCCGGCGCCTCGTGAGACATAGGTTGCCTCGTACAGACCTGGACGATTGGGAGCGGGCTCGGCCGGCAGACGAATGACATTGGTTTGCGCGCCGCCCGCGGCATCCACGATCACCGGGCGCACCTCGATAATCACTGAAGCGTTGTCCAACGGCTGAAACTTCGGGTCGCGCACATGGACCTGCAGGCTGACGGCCCCATCGCCTTCAAGAGGCCGCGGTTCGGCAAGGATCTCCACCCGACCCGGTGTGTCGGCAACCAGCCACCTGAAGAACTGCCGCCAGGCCTTATCCATATCGCGATGGGATTCCTCGTTCTGCAGCCCCCACCGCCAGGTATCGCCAATCATCATTGCGGCTGTGCGGCCATGGCCAAAGCGTTGGACAACCAGGGCCGGATAGGAGTTGCCTTCGGAGTCGCTCACCCGTGAGATAGTGCTGGCGCCGGGTTTCACTTCCCGCACCGGGTTCAACACCTGAAATGGAGCCATCGATTGGAGACGGAGCTTCTCATCGCCCTCCTGGTCCCTGAGCCGGGCCCAGGACTGCAGCAATCCCTCCCGCGACAACTCCATTCGCACCGGCCCTTTGGGATGTTTTTCCACGCGGTCGAGATACACGGGCAGCATATCTCCGATGGGAGTGCGGTAGTAGCCGCCTTGCTGAAATGATTCCATCCCGCCAAGCATCACAAAGCCGCCCCCGCGCTCCGAGACAAACTTCTGAAGCAGGGCGGCCTGGTCCGGCGTGAAAAAAGCAGCCTCGAGGTCATCCACAACCACAGCGTTGTAGACGTAGAGGTCCTCCGGTGCGGTGGGAAAACCGGTGCGCAGTTCCTGCTCGTCGCGCGTATTCAGCCGGACCAGCACGGGTTGATCATAGCGCTCCACTTCCTCGGGCGCCTGTGTGCCAAAGCCGCGGAATAGAGGATTGCTGCTTTCCCCGGCGCGACCAATGAAATTGAACTTGGGCTCCCGTTTTGCCACACGGATCAAGGCCGTCAGTTGCAACTGTGGATCCTCCTGGATGGCCCGATTCAGAAACTTGAAGTCCCAATTCGGGCGGCCCGACACATACAAGACCCGGTACGGGCCGGATCCGCGGTCCACGGCCACAAAACCGAAATTGTTCGCCAGGGTTGCCTCCTCGGAGGGGCCGGCCGCATCCGGCAGTTCCCGGCGTGCCCGAACCTGCACGCGGTAGAATGAAAGACCCGGCTTTTCTGGTTTGACCTGGAACCTGAAAGTCAGCGTCTCTTCCTCGTTGCGGACCCTGCTGCTCTGTTCCGAAACGACCTTTCCTGCAGGGTCTGTCAGCTGGGCAACCACGGTACTGCCACGGTAGCCGGCGGCAGTGGCATCCACCTGAATGTGCACCGGAGCGTCCTCGAAATCGGTTTGGGTTGTGCGCACCTGGGCCAGCGCCAAATCCTGGATGGAATCTTCGCGGCCAATGACCACGGGGAACACGGGCGGCATGCCTTGCAGCTCTGGCGGCGACCGGAGATCGGTGGCATTGCCGTCAGTCAGCAGCAGCACCCCCGCGACCGGCCGGCCTCGATAGCGTTCCTGGATGCTCCTGAGCGCGCCGCCGAGCGCGGACGAGCGGCCGTTGAAGTGCAGCTCGGAGAAATCCCGGAGGGGCTGCAGTCGCGAGTCAAAACTGTAGCGGCGCAGTTCGAAATTCTCCTCCAGGGCGGCCTGCCATTTCGATCGGCGCGGATCAAGCATGTCGGCGAGAATCTGGCCCCGGCTGCGCGCCTCGCCAGAGTCTTTGACCTGGAGGCCCTGGCTGTTATCCGCGACGACGAGGAAGAGGTTGGCCCCCGGACGGGCGCGTTGAGTGGACCAGAGAGGTTCGAGCAGGCAGCCGAGCAGGGCAGCCAGTCCCACCGCCTTGAGGAGGGCGCAAACCCAGCGCGGGGCGCCCGGAGCCGCCGCGCGGTAGCTCCACCAAAGAAGCAGCAGGCTCGCGAGGAAAGCCCCCACGACTGGCCAGAGCCAGCGGTCGGAAGACAAAATCAAGTTCGCCAGCATCTCAATGGAGGAACGCGCCCGGCCGGCCGAAGCTACTTGCCAAGCTGCTCATAGTAACGCCGAACCAGATCCGAAAACCGCGCGGGCACCGGGTCGCGATCGATCGGCACCAGAGCTTCTCTGGATTCACGCCTGGCCAACTCTTCTGCAATCTGGTTCTGCACCTCCACGAGCGGCTGCACTATCTGGAGACGCACGACCGCCCAGTCCGGCTTCTTGCGATCGCGTTTAAACTCCTGGCGCAGTTGCCGTGCCCGGTCGCGGACCCGGGAGAGCTCGTTGCGCAAGTCGGGGATATCGACCAGATCCTCCACGTCGCGCAATCGATCGGACCAGGCGGCATAGCCTTCCCCAGTGATCGGACCTGATTGGTCGTCCGGAACCTCGTCGAACAGGGTGTCAAAGGCTCGCCGCAGCGTGCCGCTCAGGTCCGCTCCTTCGGCACCACCGGCTCTGGGCCCTCCAAGATTCATGCGTGTGCGGTCGCCGCCGGTCTGGTTGCCGCCACGCTGCTGTTGTTCGCTCCGGCTGTCGGCAAGCTGTCTCCGGTCTCGCCCCTGGTCGGCCTGTTCTCCGCGTTCCTCACCGGGCTGCTGGCTTGCCTGTTGGCCTGGAGTGTCTTGTCCGCCGCGCCCGGCTTGCCCCGGACGATTCCCTTCAGATCGTTCCTGTCCTTCCGCATTTCGCGCCTGCTGGTTCTCTCTTCCTTGCTGCTCGCCCGGTTGAGCGGACTGGCCTGGCGCATTGGTGCCGGCGCGGTTCACGCCCGCCAACTGGTTTGTGTCGCTCCCCTGGCCGACAGAAGATGGAGCGTTTGTGGAGGCGCGACCAGTGGCCGACGCAATGCCGTTCGTGTCGCCGTTCGCACCCGTTTGCCCGGCAGCCCCCCCGCGGTTGGTTCCATCCCGGCCTGCCAGTGCTGATTCGCGCTGGAGTTGGGCCGTCAGTTCGCGGAGTTCATCCTGCGCCAGGTGCAGCGCTTCCGTGTCATTCCCCAACACGCTTTCCGCCGCTCGTTCCACGCCGTTCTTCAGCGCTTCAAAGTCGGTTGCCGCGCGCGTCGCGGAGTCCCGGGCCTGCGGCGTGAACTCCATTCTCAGCATTTCGGCGATGGTCTCCAGCAACTTCGAAGCCTCGGACGCCTTCGAATCGCGCAACCTATCCATCAGGTTGCGAGTCATCAGCCCGCGGGTGAGCAACTGCTCCTGCAGTTGTTGAACATCCCGTGCCGTGCTTTGGGCGAAGTTCCGGAGCGTGTCGTGGAGTTCGCGCGAAAGCAGTGGTTCCGACACTTCCGCCTCGCGGGATATCTCCGTGGCGCGATCAACAATATTGGTGATTCTCTGCTTCTGCCGCGCCAGCTCCTCCAGCAACTCGCTCTGCCGCGAGGGACCGGAGAGGGATTTCCGGTCCTCCCTGGGCGCGTTGCCGATTTGATTGGCGATTTCCTGCTGCTTCTGCGCCAGCTCCCGCGCCTGCTGGCGCATTTCGCGCAGGTCCTCCGAGAATTGGCTCGAATTCTGGTCGCGCAATTGATCCCGCATTTCCTGCAGCTGGTTTTGCGCCCGCGTGCCTGCGGCCAGCGCCTGGGAGGCCGAGCCCTGCGCGGCGGCTTCGGCTGCTCGTTGCATATCCTGGCGCGTCTGCTCGAGCTGCTGTCTTTGCTCGGCCATGCTGGATTGGTTTTGCGGCTGCTCCATCCGCTGGCGCAGTTCGTCGAGGTCGGAGAGCATCTGTTGCTCCTGTTCCTGCAGCCGTTTCAGTTGCCGGCGGATTTCTTCCTTCTCCTGTTCTGTCCGGGCCTCCTGCAGAGCCGATTGCAGCTCCTTCAGGCGCTCGTTCAGGTCCTGCTGCCGGCGGGCCAGCTCCTGCAGACGGCTTTGCACCTGGAGTTGTTCGCGGCGCTGTTCGTTCCGCGGCCGCTGCGCCTGACGTTGTGTTTCATACCGGTTCTCGGTTTGAGTCAGCTCCATTTGCTCAAGCTGCTGCTGCATCTGGCCTTGTTGGCCGCCCTGCTGTCCCTGGCTTCGCTGACGCGAACGGGATACCTGGAATTCATGTTCCTGCAGCTTGAGCAGAGACTGGTAGGCGGACTGTTCGGCCGCGAGCGCCTCCGAATATGCGGCGGGGGACTTCTCGGCTTCTTTCAGACGCGCGAGCGCTTTTTCCATGTCCTGAACGGCCGCCCGCCACAGGGCGGCGGTTCTGGGATCCTCCTGGCGCAACGCAAGTTCCTTTGCCTGGTTCAGCGCTTCCTCCTGGGACTCGCTCAAGACGGCGGAATCGGCTTCGACAACCGGTGCTGGGGCCGGGTTGGCTCCCCGACGCGCACGCCGCGGAGGCTGGGCTGGGGCGGGATCGGCAGGCGCGCCGAAGAACAACCGGGCGCGCCTGGGGTGGAGCGACGATTGATCTGGAGGACGGGAACCCGCGCTGTTGCGAGGGACCACGCCTCGCTCACGCTGGACTTTCCAGGTTGCGCTGATGATCTGCTTCTGCAGTTCCACCAGACGCGTGCTCGGACTTCCCTGCGGCTGGCCTTGCTCGCCGCCGGATTGTCCGCTCATGCCGTCCTGCGACTGGCCCTCGCGAAACACCTCGTCAAACGGCCGGACTTCACCGAAGAACAGGTCACTCGTGGTCCTTCGGACCTGCCCGTCGGGTCCGTTGTCATCGGCCCAAAGAAACCAGGAGATGAGCTGGTCCGGCTCCAGCTTGAGCTCCTCGATCGGGAGCACATGCTGGAACGAACGTTTCTCCGCTCGCGGAACGGCCCGGCCAAGCTCAAGGTAAACAGGTTCCGACCCGGGTATCACGTAGCCCAATCCAAAGGACTGAACCCCGAAATCGTCCCACACGGTTCCTTCAAAGGCAATTTCCTGGAGCGGAGAGACACGCAGGTCCCCTCTGGGGGACGTGAAGCGCAGCTCCGGGGCGCGGTTTGTCAGAACGGAAAAGACGAATTGGCTGGCGGCTTTGTTCGTTCGGCCCTCGGCGTCCACCAGAACCAGGTCGTAGCTGTGGCTGACCAAAAGGTGGAAGCCCGCCAGGTGAGCCGCGGCGACACTCGCTTCGGGCGTCAGCCGCAACGGCGGGAGCGACTTGTCCCTGGCCACCAGCACCGCCGAGGTGACCGGCTTGTTCAACTTGAGGGCAAGATCCAGCCGGGTGCCCTGGACCCCGCTGATGCGCCGCGTGTCCGTGATGTGCTTGGGTTCAAGTCCCGTGTACTCGGGGAAGGTGAGGTCCGCGTCTGCGCGTTCGAGGCGCGGGTGTTCGTAGACGCGCACCGTGAAATCCCGTGTGCGTTGTCCGGCGTATTCGACACGGTAAAGAAGGTCCTCGGACACTTCAGGGACGCTCCCGCCGAACATCGGGTCGGAGAGGCTTTTGACGAGCGGAAGTCGTTGGACGAGCCCGGTTGTGCCGGTGAGAACGAGTTCGACCTGGGAGGGCAGATGTCCTCCGAAGCGGGCCAGGACTACCAGCGCCTGCCCTTTTTCCAATTCGGTGTCGCCAGGGCTGACGTTCACACCTGCCACGGGATACTCGGAGGGCAGCCGGGCTTTCCTCCAATCGCCGTCCAGCGCCCAGAGTGAAAGAACGAGCAGCACCACCGACAGCCAGTGCGCAAGCTTCGCAACCGCAACGCGGGTTCGCGGAATGATGCCGGCCCAGTCCACCAGGTCATCGTGGTGCAAGGTCTCCCGCAGGAGTCTTTTTTGGAGGTAACCGAAGCCGCCGGCGGAGTTCTCCTCCTGCTGCATTGCGGTAAGCAGGCGTCCGTCCAGGGCAGGATGGCGCCTCTCAATTTCGCGGGCCATTGTTCGCAGGTCGCCCACGTTTCTGAATCGCCAGAGAACGCAAATCGCCGCGGAGCAGGCAACGAGCAGCAGGAACGGCCCAGCCAAAGGCAAGCTCAGCCCGCTCTTCTTCTGCACGGCCGCCGCCGCCAATCCCAGGAAGCCCGTTGCCGCCCAGCACAACGCGAGCAGCGACCACAAGCGCAGGCTGCGACTCCGGCCCGCCGCGCGCTTAAGCTTCTGCTGAAGGATTGGGTGCATATCAAGTCGACGCGCCTTGCAGAAGTATCCGCCTGGTCGTCCGGCCCGACAACCACGTTTCTGCAAATAAAACAGCCAGGGCCGCAAGCACAACATAGCGCCACAGCTTCTGCCGGTTTTCCAGTTCACCGCTCTTGAGCCGCTCCTGCCGGGCGGCGAGTTGGACCTCGGTTGGCAGCGGGGTGGCCTGGACTGGTGCGCCCAACTTTTCGAGGTCTTCGAGGCTCATCCTTCCCGGCCGGCTCTCAGCGGGGTCAATGTTGACGGCAAAGCGTGAGGTGGCGCCGCCGGACTGGACCTCATACACGCCGGGCATCGCGGCCACGATGGGGGTCTCATTCGCGGTGGAGATCTCCTTCATGACGCCGTCAGGCGCGATTACCCGGGCGATTTCCGACCCCTGCCTCCCAATCGCGGGAGCGGGCAGGTTGTCTCCCACTATGAGGGCCGTGGCCGGTGGTGGCGCATCGCCACTCTGCTCGAGCAAAGTGTGCAGCAGCGGCACGAACTTCGTCGACAGCGCCAATTGACTTCTCTCTGGCTGCCATCCGGCAGCCAGAATAATGACTCTGCCGCGGCCCAAGGGAACTTCCAGCATAGCGGGGTCCCCGGTATCGAACCTTGCCAGCACTCTTGACCCAGGGATTTGGGCGGAGTCAATCCGCTGGTAAGTCCAGAATCGCACTTTTGAGAAATCGGCATAACGCGGATCGGCGAAGAGCGCGAACAGGGGATGTTTGAAATCAACTTCCGTCAGCATGGCAAAGCCCGGCTTGCTCTCGGAGAGGTCGAGGCGGGGAATTTTGAGCAGTTGAACCAGACCCGGACCGAGGCTGGCGTTCTGGGCGGACACAAAGAGCGTTTTGCCTGCCGTCACAGCCTCGCGGAGCGAATCCAAGCCATAACCTGGCTCGAGATGAGTAGCGATCAGAAGCGAAGCATTCTCCAGTTGGCTCCGGTCCAGTTGTCTCCCCGGTTCGGACGTGATTATGGTCGTTTCCCGGGCGCCACTTGCTGAAAAGGCTCGCCTCAAAAAGTAAAGCGGCGCTTTGGGATCCTCCAGAGACTGTTGCGAAGCGCCCTCCCCGACTGGCCTGGCGTCCTGGCCAAGGTAAAGGACTGTGGCTTTGGCCGGCTCGGGGCGGACCACGTAGACGGTGTTGTCGTATGGCTCCTGATCTCCAAGCAAGACAAGCCGCGTCGGTTTGTTTGTCCCTTCCGGTACGGGAATCGTGAACGTGCGTCCCTGGCCCGAGGGCACATAGACGTCAATTGGGGGCAGAACGGGAGTGGGGTTCGCGGGTCCCAGCCACGCCGCTTTAAACTGCTCCCGGTTGGAGTCGGGGGAATTCATGACTCTGAACCGGATGGGACGAACGCTGCTATAATCCGTGGACTCAAGGTCGTCCGGAACGAGCTGCATCGCGGCGTTGCTGGAGCGCGCGGGCTTCACCTCTGCCACCGTAACGCGGACGTCCTTCGGCCACTCATAGCCCTGAATGGACTCGAACCGGCTTCCCTCCTGCAGGTCGCTCACGAGGACCAGTTCCTTGCGGCCACCGGTCAGGCTTCGCCCCGTATCGGCCAACAACTCGGCGCCTTGCTGCAGAGCGGCCCCGGCCCTGGAGGCTGCCCATCCTGGAGCCAACCCGGAAACACGAGCCTCCGCCACCGACACCCGCTGGCCGGGGGGCGTTTGAGTCCACTCATCAAAAGAAAGCACCGGTCTGACATCGCGGTCGAACGCGTAGATCGCCAGTTGATCCGCAGCAGAAGCCCTCCGGACCTGTTCGAGGGCGTCTTTCCTGGCCTGCTCCCAAACGCCCGCCCGCCGCATGCTTGCGCTGGTGTCCAGGAGAATGAGCACTCGTCCGGGGCCCGTGGCCGGAGGCTCAGTGACCGGCGTGGACAGGAAGGGCCGCGCGAACGCAAAAGCGAGCAACACCAGGACTGTGCAACGCAACACCAGCAGCAGAATATTACTGAGGCGGCTTCGGCGCGTCAGTCTCGGGGGAGTCGGCTCAAGCAGGAAGAGCGAGCTGAACACAGTGCGGTCCCGGGTGGTCTGCCGAATGAGGTGAAAGAGGATCGGCAAGCCTATGGCCAGTCCTCCGATCAAGAACAGCGGCGCAAGGAAGCTCATTTGACGCCTCCTGCCAGTCCAGGTTGCCGGCCCAATCGCCGCATGGTGCGGCGCCGGCTCATCCGGGCCCGGAGCAAGTCAAACAGGGCGAGTTCCAGCGGTTGGGCGGTGGAGAGCCGGTGGCAGCTCGCGCCCAGCCGTTCGCAGGTGGCGGTGAGCCGGCGGCAGTGCTCCTCGAGTTTCTGCAAGTAACGCGCTCGCGCCGCACCCGGCTCGATAAACAGTGTTCGGCCGCTCTCCAGGTCTTCGAACAGCGACGTTTTCTCGAAAGAAAAGTCCAACTCGGCAGGGTCGAGCACCTGAAAGACAACGATTTCGTGACCCATTGCCGCCAGGGCCGTCAGGTCCTGCTCAAACCCCTCCAGCGAGGAGAGAAAATCCGAAATAAACACCACCAGCCCGCGTTTGCGCACGATCTCCACGATGCGTTGCAAGGGCGGACCGAGGTTGGTTGATCGGCCTTCGGCCGGCTTTTCCAGCGCGAGCATCACTTGCCGGAGGTGGCCGGTCTTGTGGCGGGCCGGCAGGAATTCCCGGATGCCCCCGTCGAAGCTTAGCAAGCCCACAGCGTCGCCCTGCAGGTAGAGAAAGTAGGCCAGGGTGGCCGCGAGAGTGGCGGCGTATTCCGCTTTGGTAAAGGCGCCCGAAGTGAACGACATCGAGCGGCTGGCATCCGCCAGCAGATAGCAGCGGAGATTGGTTTCGTCTTCGAACTTCTTGATGAAATAGCGATCGCTGCGGGCAAAAACCCGCCAATCCAGATAACGCGGATCGTCATCCGGTGTGTATTGGCGGTACTCCGTGAATTCGACGGAGAACCCGTGATATGGGCTGCGGTGAATCCCGCTCCAGAAGCCTTCGACCACCACCTTCGCGCGCAACTCCAGGTTGCGGATGGCCATAAGGGCCCGCGGGTCAATCAGACTGGATTGCGGCAGACCCTGGCTGGCGGCGGAGAGGCTCATTCAGCGGGTGGTGGCGGAACGTTCTCGATCAATTTGCGGATGGCATCTTCGACTTTCACGCCTTGGGCCTCGGCACGGTAATTCAGCAGAATGCGGTGGCGCAGCACCGGGTGCGCAAGCTCCTGAATATCCCGCACACTCACGTGAGCCCGGCCTTCCAGGAGGGCGCGTGCCTTGCCGCCCAAAACAAGAAACTGTCCGGCGCGCGTGCCGGCTCCCCAACTGACCCACTCGTTTACAAATTCCGGCGAACCCGCCTGGTGCGGGCGGGAGCAGGCGGCCAGTCTCACGGCGTAACGAACGATATCCTCGGCGACCGGCACACTGCGGACCAGTTCGTGGAAAAGCTGGACATCCTCGCCTGTAAAAAGCGGCTCGATATCGGCCGTCTTGCCCCCCGTAGTCCGGGTGACGACCGCCACTTCCTCCTGCTCTGGCAGGTAGTCCATCACCACATTGAACATGAAACGGTCCAACTGCGCTTCGG
>Ga0073934_10007744_pt1 | contig 14719 bp, 10 predicted proteins | sample LarsenN4metaG_FD_76834 | JGI IMG/M metagenome (GOLD analysis project Ga0073934, IMG submission 76834) | Hot spring sediment bacterial and archeal communities from British Columbia, Canada, to study Microbial Dark Matter (Phase II) - Larsen... ...
CATCTGGTACCGCAGATTGCGGCAGAAGGGAATCAAGCTGCTCAGGGACAAACGCGAGGAAAACATGCTGTCTATCCTGTGAAGCGTTGTACGTCAGTCCCGATCATAGCCGAAGCAAGGGGCCTTGCAAAGCAACGGAGCCCTGCCCGACATTCACGCAGTTGGCCCAGGCGCAGGCTTGCGAAATCATGAACCTTGGTGTTAGGATATTGTACTGACCCTGTAGAGGGCCCCTTCATTCATCAATCGCCCGCGTAGCCCAGCAGCGCCCGCACTGCCAAACTGAGGGTAAGGCAGCATGGCCGAGCAGTTCGAACTCCTGAGTCAAAAGGCCCGTCAAGCGCTGGCCGAGGGCAATGGCGCCATGGCCAGAACCTACTACCTTCAGGCCCTCGCCGAGCGGGCCGACTCGCCCGACGCCCACTACGGTCTGGCCACCGCCTGCTTCCTGCTCAACGAGCTGGAGACAGCAGCCTTCCACTTCAAGGAGGTGACCAGGATCGATCCGCTCCGTGCTGGCGCCCATATCAACCTGGGAGCCGTCTACAATCGGCTCGGCCAACTCGAGGACGCCATCAAGGCCCTGCGCCGCGGCATCCAGCTCGATAACCGACGGGCGGAAGCCTACTACAACCTCGGACTGGCTTACCGGCGGAGCGGTCAGGCCGAGCTGGCCATGCAGGCTTACCGCGAGGCGACCAGGCTCAACCCCCGCATGGCCGATGCTCACTACAACCTTGCCAATCTCCTGCTCGACATGGGACGATTCTCCCAGGCCATTGCCCATTACAAGCAAGCCATGGAGGTCAGCCCGAACTTCGAGAAGGCCAAGCTCGGCTTGCAGCAGGCCGAGGCGGCGCTGAAAGCAGAGTCTGGCGAAAAGCCCGCCGCTGCTGGGGACGTCAAGGTCTCGAACGTCAATCTGGAGCGGAACCTCGACCCGGTGATCGACGGGCCCGTGCTCACCGCCCTCCACAAGGCGACCATCGTTTTCGAGAACTACGGCAGGGACTTCGTCAAGATTCTCGAAAGCGACATCGAACCTGCCATCAAGGAGCTTTCCTCCACCCTGCTCTACCCCGACAAGGCTTCCGGCGAACTCAGCGAGCGGCTCGAGCGCTTCGAGGCCGCCATGGATTCCCTGCGAGCCATGCAGAAGAACTTGCAGGTCAGCATGAAGAAGCTCAAGGAGATCAACGAACGCTTGCTGACCACGCCAACGGCCTCCGCCGAAGCTCCACACTAGCCTGTCCGCCTAGTACCTGAACTCCGCACCGACATTGAAGCCCTGCGCCCAGAAGTCCGATCGCTCAAAGCGAGGCAGTGGCCTGACCGCTCCGCCGACGTTGCGATAGAACTCGCTTACCGGTATCAGATTAGAGTTGATCGCGTAATCTACTTGATCGCCAGGACGAGCAACCTGGGTCCAGTAGAGCAAATCGTAGCCCACAGAAATCCGACAACTAGCACACACCTGGTAACCAAGCTTCACGTTCAACTCCCCGACGGCACTGAAACAACTGCGGGTGTACTCGCCAGCGTTGCTCGGCAAAACGAGGAACCCGCCAGCCTCGAAATCAGCCGTGAGGTTGAGACCACGGTCCAGCTTGCTCAGGCCGATGCTGTCAAACTTGGTGCGGTTGCCGCCGAGGGCCACCTTGGCGCCTGTCGTCAGGAAGAAGTCGCCGTAGTTCCACTGGCTCTCCGCGCCAATCTGGCCGCCGAAAAACTGGTTGACCGTGGAGAACGAATCAAACAGATTGATCGTGGCCGCCCGAGTAATTGGGGACCCATTAAAGAATGCTTGACCGAACGATAGTTCCCGCGTTCGTTGGTACACTTGCAGATCTTCATCGAGATCGAGATAGCGGAGGCCGGCGAGCAGGATGACGTTTCGCCCAAAGTCGGGCCGCAGATCACGCCGCACGTTCAACTCCACCCCGAGCAGCTGGCTGCTCGATTCCACGGCGATGGAACCTTCAAATGCGCCGGGCGACGACACCAGCAGACTGCTCTGCAACCCTGTGGCAGGATCGAAGAATGGCCGAGCCAGAACTGGCGCTCCATTGGCCGCGGAGTTTGCAAAGTACCGCTTTGAGCGATCCTCCAAGAAGAACCCACCCGCACCGACCGACCAGCAACACTGGGCGTCGCACCAGAATCCGCCGGCGAATCGGCCACCCGAGAAGGCTCCGTAATCAAGACCATCTCCACCAAAGAGGATCGAAGTGCCTGGATCGCCCAGCACGCCGCCTTCCACCCCTGGACCACTGATAATCATCGGCACATCCTCGCCGAAGCCGACCGGCGCCGACCCGGTCGTCACCAGCGGCACAGGCAGTGGCCCGTTCTTGGTCCACCACAGCAGGTACTCCGCATCAAACCAGAGCCACTGCGAGGTCTTCACGGGATCAACCGGCTGATTGAACTGTACCGGCCGACTGAAAAACTCCTCCGTGTTCGACCACACGATCGAGTTGGGATGCTTGGAGGGCTTCAGCCCGCTGGGTTCGCCTTGCTCCGGCACAGCGGAGGTCGGCGTCGGGACTGGAAAGACGTAGGACTTCTTCGCCATTGGCCACTCGACCGGCGGCGCAGACTCGACGACTTCCGACTGCGCCTGGACCACAGCGCTGAAGCCGAGCAGCACGAGCCCTGCCAGGATCCTTCTGGTCATTCCTCTCCTCCTCCACCGGCGTCGCAGGCCTCTATCTGGCCGGCCCCCGCTAAGCTGAGCAAACCGCGCAGATCTGGCTGAAACTAACGGCGTTACCGCCTTTTCTGGTTATCGGCTTGGCGGCTAGAGCCGCATGATCCGAACAGATGAAAACTGCTCAAGCAAGCAGACAACCCTACTTCGCGTCCATGACCCAGACCTCGTAGGCTCCGCTTCGATTGGAAACCCAGGCGATCTTGCGGCTGTCGGGAGACCACGCAGCGTGGTTGTCCTGCCCAGGATGCCGCGTCAGGTTTCGCTGGTCCGAGCCATCCGCGTTCATGACCCAGATGTCGTAGTCGCCGCTGCGGTTGGAAGTGAAAGCGATGCGTTTGCCGTCGGGCGACCAGACGGGCCAGTAGTCCATGCTCGGATGCGTCGTGAGCCGGGTCATGCCCGAGCCGTCCACCTTCATCGTGTAGACGTCCCAGTTGCCATGCCGATGGCTGGCGAAAACGATGTGCTTGCCGTCCGGCGACCAGTTGGGGTTCGTGTCGGCGGCGACCTCGCTGGTGAGGCGCTGCACGTTCTTCCCGTCCGCCTCCGCCAGGTAAAGCTCCTGCTGCCCGTGCCGCGTGCTGACGAAGAGAAGCTTGTGGCCATCCGGCGACCAGCGGGGCGACTCCTCGAAGGCCTTGTTGGGGATCACGACCTTGTTGTCCGTGCCGTCGGCGTTGATGGCGTTGATCTGGAGCTTCCCGTCCGTGCCTTGCAACACGTCAAAGACGAACACGATCCGCCTGGAGTCGGGCGACCAGGAGCCGTCGAAGTCGGGGGCCTCGTCGTGCTTGAGGAGTCGGCGGAGGTTCTGGCCGTCGGCGTCCATGAGCCACAGGCCCATCTTGCCCTCGTGGATGCGGGTCAACAGGATCGTTTTGCCGTCCGGCGACCAGGCGAGCTTCTCCTCGAATGAGCCGTCGGTTGTGAGCCGAGTCGCCCCGAACTCGTCCGGCTCACGGGCGACGAGAGCGGCACACAGGAGGAGGGCCAGAGCCAATCCCATCAGCTTGACGAATTGTTTCATGGCACTCCCCCGTGTCCGTCTTGCTTGCGTCATCGACCTTGCGTCATCGACCTAGTTGCTGGCCGTCTTCAGCTTGGAGCTTGGCGTCGCGTCGCCAGGGACCTGGCCGAGGGCCCACTTGAGCCCGCCCAGCAGGTGTTCCTGGAAGCGCGGATCGCGCCACACCTCGCGGCGATGTCCAAACGATGTATAAAACGACTTGCCCTTCCCCACTTCCTGGCACCAGGAGATTGCGTAATCTCGGTCCGCGCGCTGACCGTTCTTCGGCTCGAAGGAGGACGGGTCGATGCTCAGGATGATGTGCAGCCTGTCCCGGCTGTACGGCTCCTTGCGAAAGATGTACATCTCGTCCTCGTACATCTGGCCGTCCTCGAAGCTCTTGCCCGCTGGGTGACGCGGATCCTCGACGCGGACCTTGATCTTCTGGAACCCTGGCGGATGGGTCTGGAAGTAGGCGCCGATCAAGTCGCCGTAGGCTGGGGCGTCGTAGAGCGTGTCTGCCCCGCAGTGCGTTGCCGCCACGGCCCCGCCTTGCTTGACCCAGTCTACCAGGTCCTTGACTTCCTCCCTGGTGAGCGGAGCTTCCTGCCCGCTGCCAGTAGTGAAGAACAGGACGAGATCGAAGTTCTTGAGCGTCTCCTTGTTGATGCGCCCGCAGTGAGCGGCAGTGACTTCCTCGCCCGGTTTGCCCCGCTCGCCGGTCCTTTCGCGGAACTGCTGGCTGTAGCGGGCCAGGGCGGTGGTCTCGCGCTCCTCGTCCTTGCCGTCCACCTTGACCTTGTACTTCACCTTCCGTTCCGGATCGCCGGTGAACCGCCAGGCAGTGACTTCCAGGCCATTTTTGGGCCCGATCTCCTTCAGGACCTGCTCGGCCACCAAGATCGAATCGTGCATGAACCCGCCCGAGTGAGTCACGAGCAAGACCCGCTTGGGCCCTTCAGCTGCCAGTCCGCCCGAGGCGAAGCAGGCCAGTACCAGGCCCAGACCAACGATGCGCAACATTCTCAAGTCCTCCGCGAACGATCTTTCTCAAGGTAGTGCAGGCTGGGCAGGGGGCGTCCGACGCTGCCCTCCCGCCCGCGCTCTGGCCCGATTCTAGGCCCCGCCAAACGGCACTGCAAACAAATCCAGGCGGGCTCGGGCAAGGAGCGCAACATTTGAAAATGCCCGCGAAGCCTGTTCCGCTCGGCGGCGTGCCGAGACTAACGCCAGCAGCCCGAGGCGTGCGGAGCAGGCCCTCGATTCTCCAGCAAGCCATAAAACTATACACCAGAACATATTGCGCTTTTACCGTTCGATTGGCGTTCGTGGGGCGCAACATCCCACAATCTCGCGGAAGCTCATCCCTGACGGGGTGCGAACCACTGGCCGCACCGATCCTCCGTCGCGACGCGCAACATTCACATAATGGCTTGCGGACTCCTTCGTTCGCACCCTGACGAGGGCGATTGCCCTGCCCTGCGCAACGAACGGACCAGGCCTGGCAGGCCAGGCGGGCTGACCCGGTGCGAGGTGCAATTCCCAAGAGCGCAACAAACCCACGCATGTCGAAACCCTCGGCGAGCCCAGGACGACGCGCACGTGCCGCCCTGGTCCTCTAGCCACATATTAACATGCGTTCAGATGAACTAGGAAGGTCAGAAGGCCTGCCTTTTTGGCAGACTAGCGTTTTTTTGTCCAGCATGAATTGCCGATGATGCCTGTCAGCCTGGCAGGAGGCTACTTGCCCGCGCCGACGTCCGCCCGCTGCTCGACGACACGGAGCACGAGCCGATAGCCGAAGTCGCGCCGGGGCACCGCGCGGAACGGCCGCAGGGCGTCCGCCCAGAAGGCGTCGAGTTCGGGAGCGGGGTCGAAGTCGGCCACCGCGTAGCGGCGGTTGAACACGCCCTTCCCCTGGCTGGCGGCGATTCGGAAGGTCGAGTGCAAGCGATAGCACCCGACGACGGCGGGGGCTTCGACCGGACCGTGCCGGAAGTTCACCGAGGACTCCTGTCCGCAGGCAACGCTGGAAGGCTTCACGACGGTTTGCAGCAGCGGGACCTCGTCGATGAAGAGCGTGGCGGCCGCGGGCCCCTGCTCCGCGCTGCCGCTCTCCTTGTGGAGCTTGCCGCACGGACTGACCTGGATCGTGCCGACTACCCGGCCGACCATGCCGACGCGCGGCGGCCGGACGCCTTGGCGGAGCGGCATGATCTCCAGTTCCTGGTCGAGGACAAAGTCGACCGCTGCCGCGGACATGTGGCAGTCCGAGCCGGCCACGGCGGAGCCGTACATGTAGACGACGATGGTGTTCGGCTCCGGCTGCTCGACCGTGATGCTCCCACCGCCGGTCTGGGCATCCTTGGTGCGAGTCGGCGTCGCCTCGGCGTGGCGCGATCGCAGTACGATCTGGTAGGCAGGTCCAGCCGGCAGGTCGCCGGCCTCTAGCGAAGCCAGGCTAAGCGTACCCAGGAAGCCAAGCAGGAAGAGGGCGCGGCGAATCAGCATGGCGGCATCCTTGCGAGCGGATCGGGCTGATCGACGGAACTCCATCGTTACCTCAGTTACCTCATCGACTCCTGCCGCTTGCGATTCCAAGCAAAGTCCGCGAACATTCCAGCATTCCGCTCTTGCAGGGACGCCTCCAAGCGCGCAATCGACCCAGGCGCGTGGCCAGGGAACATGAGATTGACCCTGCCGGCAGTGCTGGTTATGCAGCCAGGTCGTGGGTTGCGGAGGGGGATGCCGCGCCCAGTGCTGACGGGGACTACCAGACGGGGAAGCGGATGTTGACCAAAGTCGCCCAGGCTCGGGTAGCCGTGCTGTTGTGCCTGGCCGCGTTCGTGGTCTCCGTCGAGACCGCCCACGCGGACGAGTTTCCGCCGCCCCACCGCCCGCCAGCGCCGCCGTTCACGCAGCAGGTGTTTGCCGAGCCTGGCTTGCCGATCTATCCGCGGAGCTTGAAGCCCGAGACCGCACCATCGCCCGCTGAGCCGACGCCGCCTCGGTCTGCTCCCATGGAAACCATGGAGCCGCCCTTCGGGTCGCAGGTGTTTCCGGAAGGGGACTTTCCTGACGTGAAAGCAGCGCCCGAGAGCGAACTGCCGGCACGGATGCGCCGGCCCGGCTATCTGCCCGTTCTCCAGCCCGAAGACTCCAACTACCCCGTGCGCGATTACGAGGCGGTCCAGGACGCCCCGGGCAGGGAGTACTATCGTCCGGTGTCACCGCCGTTGCCAGCATACATCTTCGATCCGGCGTACTACGAGCAGCCGATCATCAGCCCGCGCACCATCATCGAGTACGCCCCTCCCGGATATGAAACCCGCGACCAGCAGGTGACGCCGGACGTGCCCGAATACACGCCAATCACGCCGCCGCTGCCGGTCACGCCAACGGAGCGCCAGCGATTCGTCACGCGCGGCATCATGCCGGGTTCATTCCTGGTTCCCGGAACGAATACGTCTTTCCGCTTCCGCGGCTTCATTCGGCTCACTGGGCTGTACGACCTGGACCCGATCGGCACGCGGGACATCTTCGTGACGAACAGCATCCCAGTGCCGCAGACGGCTGGGCAGAACTTTAACTACAGCGCCCGCCCGAGCCGCCTGGCCGTGGAAACCTGGACGCCCACTCCGTTCAAGGAATGGACCGTGCACACGTTCCTGGAAGGGGACTTCTTCAACGGCCCCGCCCAGGCTGCGGGAGGCGGCGGCAATCCGTTCCGCCTACGGCATGCGTTCATCGACTTCGGCTACTTCCGAGTGGGCCAGCAGAACACGGTGTTCATGGACGCCACGACCTGGCCGAGCGTGGTCGATTTCCAGGGGCCGGCGGGCTGGGTCAATCAACGCCGGCCTGGGGCGCGGGCCACCCTTCCGCTGGCCGACAAGTGGTTCTGGGCCATCGGCGTGGAGCAGCCATTCTCCGACATCACCACCAACGGCCTGGGAGACAACGTCCAGGAGGTTCCTGATTTCGCCACTCATCTGCGTTACGAAACGGACTTCGGGCACGTGCAGCTAGCGGGGCTGGCGCGGGTGATCGGCTACGAGCCCATCGGCGGTGACACGACACAAAGGACCGGCCTCGGCGTGGCCGCAAGCACGACGTTCCATCCGTGGGCATTGCTCATCGGCAGCAACCCGGTTCGCAAGGCGAATCCCACCGCACTTGAACGCTGCCGGCTGATCGGTCAGTTTGGCTTCGGCTGGGGCGTGGGACGGTACTTCAATGACACGGTCGGCCTCGGGCTCGATGGGCAGGTCAATCCGATCACTGGCGATTTCGATCTCGTCCGCACCACCGCCTTCAACGCGGCCTACGAGCACTGGTTCACGGAGAACTGGCTGGCGAACGTGGTCTATTCCCAGACGTTCGTGGACAACAACAGCGGCCAGCCGGGCACGACCTACGCCGGCGCCAGGTACGCTGGCGCCACGCTCTGGTACATTCCCTTCCCTGGCCTGTCGTTCGGCCTCGAGTACCTCTGGGGCGAACGCGAGAACTTCGACGGCGAGCGCGGCCAGGCCGACAGGATCAACGTCCTGGCCCAGTACAACTTCTAGGCTGCAAGAAGTTCTCGTGCAGATGAGGCCGCCAGCCAGCGGCCGACCTGGCCTGCCTTCGGCGCAGCAGAGCTAGATCCCTATTTGCACTCGCCAAACCCACTGTCGGCGTCTATAACTGCACAAGCTGGATTGAGTTTCTTGATCCGGTTTCCTTCCACCACACTCGGCACACCCATGGAACGTGAATGAACCCAGCACTGGCACTCGTCCTGGTGCTGCTGGCAGCCGCCATTGTGATGTTCGCTCTGAATCGGCCGCGCATGGACGCCGTCGCTCTCATCATGCTCACGGCGCTGCCGTTCACCGGCGTGCTCACGATGAACGAGGCGCTGGCCGGATTCAGCGATTCGAACATCGTTCTGATTGCAGCACTTTTCGTCATCGGCGATGGCCTGGTGCGCACTGGGGTAGCCCAGTTGCTCGGCGACTGGCTCCTGCTCCGCGCCGGCGGCAACGAGGCCCGCTTGATCGCACTGCTCATGCTCGTCGTGTGCGCCCTCGGGGCCACCATGAGCTCGACCGCGGTGACGGCGATCTTCATTCCCGTCGCCCTCCGCATTGCCGACAGCACCGAGTCTTCACCAGGCAGGCTGATGATGCCCCTCAGCGTGGCAGCCCTCATCAGCGGCATGACCACCCTCATCGCCACCGCTCCGAACATGGTGGTCAGCAGCGAGCTGGAACGCCAGGGAACGGCCGGCTTCAGTTTCTTCGCCTTCACGCCATTCGGCGTGCCGATCCTGTTCCTTGGCATCGGCTACATGTTGATCGCCCGCCGCTGGCTGGGTTCCAGGGAGCCCGCGGCGACGGCCGCCGACGCCCGCCCCAGCCTGACCGACTGGATCCAGAAGTATCAGTTGGCGGACAAGGAATTCCGGCTTAGGGTCCCCGAAGGCTCGCCCTTCGTCGGCAAGACGCTGGGGGACCTTCAGATCCGGAGCAGCCACGGGGCCAACATCCTCGCGATTGAGCGGGCTGGACGGCGGAAGAGCCTGCTCAGCCCCACGGCCCAGACCGAACTGCGCGGCGGCGACGTCCTGCACGTCGATCTCTTTGCCCCAAACGCCACCATCTCGGCCCTGATCCAGGAGGGCAGCCTCGAAGCCCTGCCGCTCAGCGGCGCGTACTTCACCGACCTGGCCCAGGACCTCGGCATGGCGGAGGTGATCATTCCTGCCGAATCCGATCTCATCGGCAAGACGGTGATGAGCGCGGGCTTTCGTACGCGCTTCGGCCTGACCGTCGTCGGTCTGCGGCGCGGGAAGGAAGCCCAGGCTCGCGGCTATCTCCAGCAGCCGCTGCAACTGGGGGACACGCTGCTGCTCATCGGTCCGTGGAAAGCGATCCGCCGCATCTCCGCCGCCGAACGCCACCTGGCCCTGGTCAGCTTGCCCGCGGAACTCGACGAGGTGCTGCCGGCGCCGGGCAAGGCCGTGCACGCCGTGCTTATCCTCCTGCTCGTGGTGGGCCTGATGGTTTCTGGGCTAATCCCGAACGTGCAGGCGGCCCTGATCGGTTGCTTGCTGATGGGGCTGTTCGGTTGCATCAGCCTGAACAGCGCGTATCGAGCGATCGACTGGAAGACGCTGGTGCTGATCGTCGGCATGCTGCCCTTCTCGATCGCCCTGGAGCGCACCGGCGGAGTCACGCTCGCCGCCGACGGCTTGATCGCCGCCACCAGGAACATGGGGCCCCACGGCGTACTGGCGACGCTGTTCGTGCTCACGGCCGCACTGGGAATGTTCATCTCGAACACGGCCACGGCAGTGCTCATGGCGCCGGTGGCCATCGCGGTGGCGAAGGAAATGGGGGCCTCGCCTTATCCGTTCGCGATGATCGTCGCCCTGGCGGCCTCGACAGCCTTCATGACGCCGGTCTCTTCGCCCGTTAACACGCTGGTGGTGACGCCGGGCAACTACACGTTCTGGGACTTTGTGCGCATCGGCGTGCCGTTTGCGATCATCGTCATGATCTTCACCGTCGTCACAGTGCCGCTGTTGCTTCCCCTATAAAAAGCGGGAACGGGAAAGGAATGAGGCTATGAGTCAGTCAGGCGAACCAGCCAAGGGATTCATGCAGCGATTTCTTGACGTGGTCGAGAGGGTGGGCAACATGGTGCCCCACCCCGCTATCATCTTCCTGATCCTGATTCTCATCGTGGTGGTGCTGTCGCACGTCTTTCATTTGCTCGGCGCCAGGGCGACCTTCGAGGTCATCGTACCCACTCCCGCCGAGGCCAAGCCCCAAGCTTACGATCCGGCGGTCTACGACTCGCCCATGGACGTCGAGTACAAGGGCTACCCACCGAAGAAGTACGGAATCGAAACGCAGACGCTTGAAATTCGCAGCCTCTTGACGATCGAGGGCCTACGGTTCATGTACGTGTCGCTCATCCCGAGCTTCATGGGCTTCACAGCCGTGGGGCTAATGATCGTGGCCATGGTCGGCGCCGGCGTGGCCGAGGAGTCCGGCCTGGTGAAGGCGTTGATCCGCAAGCTCGTGAAGGTCTCGCCAGCCTGGGCCTTGACGTACATCCTGGCGTTCGTGGGCATTGTGTCCAGCATTGCAGCCGACGCAGGCTACCTCGTGCTTATCCCCCTGGCGGGCATTGCGTTCATCAGCGTGGGGCGGCATCCGCTCGGCGGGCTGGCACTCGGCTTCGCCGCCGTCGCGGGAGCCTTCACGGTCAACATGCTGATCAAGCCTCTCGACGCCGTGCTGGTCGAGTTCACCAACGACGCCATTCACCTGGTCGATCCGAACAAGTCCACTGGCCTGGCCTCGAATCTCTGGTTTTCCATCGCCTCGGTGCTCGTGTTGACGGTGCTCATCGGCTTCCTGACCGAGCGGATCATCGAGCCTCGGCTCGGCACGTATCAACCGCAGGGGAAGCCGGAAGGCGACAAGGAGGGTGAAAGCGGCGGAGAGAGCGCGGAACTGACGCCGGCAGAGTCGCGCGGTCTCCTCTACGCGGGGTTGGGGCTGCTGGCGACGCTCGGCATCTTCGCCGTACTGGCCCTGCCCGCTGGCGCGCCGCTGCGCAACCCCGACACGGGCGAGCTGATCGGCAACTCGCCGTTCATGAACGGGCTGATCGCCCTCATCATGGTGGTCTTCCTGGTGACCGGCACGGCTTACGGCTACGGGGCAGGCGCGTTCAAGAACGCCACCGACATCATCAAGGCCATCGAGAAGGCCCTCTCCGGCCTGGGAAGCTTGATTTTCCTGTTCCTGATCATCAGCCAGTTCGTGGCCTACTTCAACTTCACGAACATGGGCACGATCATGGCTCTGAAGATGTCCGACGCCCTGAAGACGGCGAACATCGGCGCGCTGCCGCTGCTGATCGGCTTCATCTTCGTGGTGGCGATCCTCGATCTGCTCATTACCGGCGCCATTGCCAAGTGGGCGATATTCGCACCGATCTTCGTGCCGTTGCTGATGAAGCTGGGGGTCGATCCGGAAGCAGTGCTGGCCGCCTACCGCATCGGCGACTCGCCGATCAACTCCATCACGCCGCTCAACGCCTACTTCGCCCTGGTGGTCGGCTTCGCTCAGCGCTACGACAAGAACGCGGGCGTCGGCACCGTGGTCGCCCTGATGCTGCCGTACGTCATCTGGATGTTCATCGTCTGGACTGCCCTGTTCGTCGTCTGGAAGCTCCTGGGGCTTCCCTGGGGCCTGTAGGCGGCTTGCAAAAACTCGAACATGCCACACCCGAACAACAGAGGTATGACACCATGAGCGCCATCAAGACTCCCGTGGACGAGAAGGCGGCAGTCAATCGCCTGATGCGGTTCCTGGCCATCGAGGGCGTGACCGGCGAGGAGAAGGCCATCGCCGCCGCGGTCAGCGAGGACCTCAAGAAGGCTGGAGTGCCGGCGTCGGCGATTCGCTTCGACAAGGCGAACGAGAAGATTCCCGTGCCGACCCAGACGGGCAACCTCTTCGCCGAGCTGCCTGGCACGGTCAAGGGACCGCGGCTGCTGTTTGCCACGCACCTCGACACCGTCCCTCTCTGTGCTGGGGCCAAGCCGATTCTTGAAGGCGACCGAATCAAGACCGACGGGAGCACGGCCCTCGGCGGGGACAACCGCACGGGCTGCGCGGTGCTGGTCACGCTGGTCGAGACGCTGCTCCAGCACAAGCTTCCCCACCCGCCGATCACCTTGCTGTTCACGGTGCGCGAGGAAAGCGGTCTGCACGGCGCGCGCGAGCTGGACCCGAAAGAACTGGGCGGCGCTGAGATGTGCTTCAACGTGGATGGGCAGCTTGCCGGACAGTTGATCACCGGCGCCGTCGGTCAGGAGAACTGGGATGTCGCGATCAAGGGCCGCGCCTCCCATGCCGGAGTCGCACCTGAGAAGGGCATCTCCGCCACGCTCGTTGCGTCGATCGCACTGACCGAGGCCCACCGCGGCGGCTGGTTCGGCAAGGTTGTCAAACCGAACGGCCACGGCACGAGCAACGCCGGCATCTTCGAGGGCAAGCCCGGCAAGCCGGCCGGCGACGCCACCAACGTCGTCACCGACTACGTTCACATCAGAGGCGAGGCCCGCAGTCCGGAGTCGTCGTTCGCGGCGGCGATTGCCGAGGCCTATCGTGAGGCTTTCGCCAGGGCCAAGGCGGAAGTGAAGAACGTGGATGGCGCTACAGCGGAGGTCAACTTCACCCACAAGCCTTCCTACCCGCCGTTCAAACTGGCCGACGACGCCCCAGCAGTGCAGCGTGCCAGAAAGGCTGCCGAGGCGCTCGGACTCACGCCGACGACGATCTTCTCCAACGGCGGGCTCGACGCCAACTGGTTCGTCAAGCACGGGGTGCCAACGGTCACCATTGGCGCGGGACAGTACGAGATCCACACGGTCAACGAGTGGGTGGACCTCAAGGAGTACCTGCAAGGCTGCCGGATGGCCGTCGCGCTGGCGACGCTGGACTACTAGCTTCGGCGGCGGAGGTAGCGTTCGACGCGACCGATTTGCAAGGCAACCCAGCCATACCGTTCGGTCAGGGAGCGATAGAGCGAGGCCCCGACCAGCGTGCCCAGGGCGATGGCCGCCAGGGCCAGGAACATGCTGACGATGCCATCGAGCTCGCTGGGTTCGCTGAGCATTCTTTTCACGCTCAGCAGGCCGAGCGCCCCTGGCACCATGAGCCAGAAGCTCGGCAGAAAAGTGACCATGGAAGGCGGCCCCTTGTAGCGAACCTGGATGAGGTAGCCCATGGGCGTGGCCACCAGCATGCCAAAAAAGCCGCTGATCTCCTGCCCGAGGAGCCAGGCCGAGACTTGCTGGGCTGCGTAGGTGCTACCGACCACCAGCAGCAGCCAGCTAAGGGAGCCGGCTGGGGCGGAGAACGTCAGGTAGGCGCCGACGGCGAAAACCATCACTCCCATCCAGGCCGCAACGACGCGCCAGCTCTCGAGCACTGCCTCGGGCTTGGCCTCGGCAAGGTCTTCAGGCCGATAGCCCACGAGCGCCGCTCCCAGGGCGAGGCCGAAAGCCAGAAGGACGAGTTGCACGCCGCCGGTCAGCAGACGGCTCGACCCGCTGACCATGTCGCCGTAGGCCAGTTCCACCATGCCAAACGTCAGCATTGCCCCCGGCAGGAACGTCACCAGCGGCGGCACGAGGGCGAACTCCGGGTTCACGGGCAGTCCGTAGCGGATGCCCATGAACACGAGGAACGAGGTGAGACCCGCGGCGACAACCGAGAGGGGCGCTGCCAGGATCGGCCGGTCGCGGTTGAGCACCTTCAACAGTCCGATGAGCGCACCGAGGATGACCGCCGTCGCCAGGTTCACCGGAGTGGGCATCAGCACCAGGGCCAGGCCGGTGGTCAGGATCGTGTGTCCCGCCACGACCACGATCGGCCCGAACCGAGGCGGCTGCTTCATGATCGCCGCAAGACGCTGCAAGCCGTGTCGAAGCACGACGTCGCCGCGCTTCAGCTCATCGCCCAGCGTGTACACGGCCGCGATCTGGTCGAGCCGCAGGGTCTGCGTCGGCCCCTCGGCCAGTGTGACGCGCTCCCCTGTCGCATCGTGAACCGAGATGAAAATGGCGGTCGGAAAAGCCACCACGCGCGAGCGGCGCATTCCGTACGCCGTCGCTATCCTTTGGAGGAACAGCTCGACAAGGGCCGTTTGCTCCCCGCTGGCGAGGTACGCCTGGCCCTGCCGGGCCATCAGTTCGAGCAGCAGGTTTGTGTCGGTCCTGGCCGCACGCGGCTCCACGCCTTCACCCCGGCCCGAAGGGCAGTCCCAGGAGATACCAGGCAAAAAACAGGGCCATCCAGGCGAGCAGCGTCGCGACGGTGTACGGCAACATCATCGCCACGATGGTCCCCACTCCTGATTGCGGCTGCCAGCGCTGGGCAGAGCCGACGACGAGTGCAAAGTGCGGGAGCAGCGGATTGATCACGTTC
>Ga0073934_10007745_pt1 | contig 14717 bp, 8 predicted proteins | sample LarsenN4metaG_FD_76834 | JGI IMG/M metagenome (GOLD analysis project Ga0073934, IMG submission 76834) | Hot spring sediment bacterial and archeal communities from British Columbia, Canada, to study Microbial Dark Matter (Phase II) - Larsen... ...
CTTCCGGCCTCGAGAAATTTGAGCGCCAGAGCGTCATCGACCGATTTGCCGATGATATGAGCGCCATAGCAGGCTTCACTAAAGATAATTGAAGGTGCTCGGCCACCATTAACTACATCTTCAGGCCTGAGAGCGATCGGATAGTCTGGATCGCCGGATTGCTCAGCCGGGTCCCGCTGACCAAACCATTCATTTGCATCCTGGAGGCCATGCAAGTTGAAATACCCGAGTTTCGTGGGCGGGATGAGCGCGGCTTTTCGCCTCCCATTATGGTTCCCATCCACCTGAACTGGCGGAGAGACGAACATGCTGTGTGGGTCGCCGATCGGCCGAAAGACGGAGAGGGAAGCTCTGCGCCAGATCGCTGCTGTGTATCCCCAGCTGTGGCGTGGATGGGGAGACCGGATTCTTTTTAAGGGGTAAATTAAGGCAAACAGACGGCTGTACCAGGGGTGGCGGATAGGTTCCTTCGCTCTCTGTTCTGCTATCCGCCGTAAGGTTGAGAGCAGCATCGCTGGATCTTGTTGATTGCCTCCTGGTAATCTGCCGACAGGCCATTCTGGGATAAAGTAATTCTCATCACGAGTCGCGTAAGGGTTATCAGACGGCACATCCGGGTCTTCGTCGTCGACTGGATTAGGGAGCTGGTGGAACGGAACCACCTCTGGACCTCCGACGATCAGCAGGGCGCCGATCATCTCGCCGTGCCGGGCAAGCGTAAGGTCCAGGTCGGTGATCAGCAATTTAATTCCCCAGGGATCATCATAGGCCGCCGGCGTCAGGCTAAACATCTGTGTGGAAGCCGGGTCGTCGGCATATAAGAGGACTGCGCCCCAATCCCTAGAAGCCGAAATGATCGAACAGAGTCTGTTCAATTCTCTATCGACAGATTCAGCAGCCTCTTTTCCATAACATTTATTCAGACCGGTCCTAGTCGTCAAAATTACATAGACTGGAAAACGACCGTCGGTGCGGACCAGTTGGTCCTGTTTCAGACGCCCTGCGATTCGCTCCAACTCAGCCTGAACAGATCGTAACGATTCGGGAAGGGCACGTTGCCATGTCTGATGTTTCGCCGGGTGGGACGCGAACTTGTCAGGGAGGTCGGGATCGGTTTCCGGTAAGGTCAATGGCGATTCTGCTCCTCGGTCGGACAGACTCACCTCTTGCGTGTCTCCATCATCGGATAGGAATTTGCCATCTGTCGGTTGAGAGAAGTTTGCTCGTCCAGTTTGGATAGGGACGGATGAACTCGACGGAGCAAGCCTGTTCCAGCCAAAGACAGCAGCGACTTCGGCAGGAGGTGTCAAGGTGAGCGGAGCTTCCAGTTTTTCCGGCCAGAGGCAGGAATAGGGGTGGTTCTCTCCCCATAGCCTGGAGGCGACCTGACCGGCAACATCAAGGGCAGCAGCCTCATGCAAGGAGGCAACAGCTTTTTCTGATTCTCCCGTATCCATGAGTGCAGTCGCATGCACCAGAAGAGGGATCAAGCAGTCTGGATGGCTTTCTCTATAGTGGCGTGCGAGATCGAGTAGGGCAGCCTCCGGCATCTTCTGGATCAACGCCAACTCAAGATGGGTTACTACGACGAGCGAAGGAAGTGGATCGGTAAGAAGAGCGTTGTGAAGGTGAACGTTGGCATTTTCGATGTCCTTTTGCACGGCAAGAGTACGCGCCAGGAGGACTGAGTCTGACCAGGCCGGTAACTGGAAACCGGTCTCTGGAGTACCTCCCAAAGCATGGATGGAGGCAAAACAATCCGCCAGATCATAGGCGTGAGCGGCAGGACCGTCATGCGCAGCTGCTTGTTTGAGCGCGGTTGCGAGATTTTCCCAGGCTTCGAGATATTCGGGATCGGCAGAACAAATCTCGGCGATCACTCGCCGGGCACGTTTATAATTTCCAGCCTGAAGTTCAGCTTTTCCATACAGGAGTTTGACACGAAAATCACCTGGAAAGTAAGCCAGCCAGGAAAGGGATGCCTGCCGGGCGAACCTGGTCGATCCTGTTTGAATGGCGGTTTCCACCAGTCGAATCAATGTAGCTCTCTGGATTAATTTCCAAGGGTTAATGAGGGGTGAAAGGATGTTCTCAGTCATAGTTTCTGTCTTGATAGGATCTATCGAGTACTATGGACGAGATTCAAGGCGATCAGAGCAGCCAGCTGGCGATGGATGGCTACATCTTTGGGTGACAATTCAGCGGCGCGTCTCAGCATGGCTTCTGCAGCTTGGTAGTCGTGAGTTTCTCGGAGTGCCACACCAATTTGATAATAAGGTCTTGGATCGTTAGGCGCCAGTGTGATCGCCTTTTGCAGAGTTTCGATCGCTTTCCCATACTGCCTCCGCTCTTGCAACAGTTCACCCAAATCCAGGTAAATCTCTAAATTCTGAGGAGTCTCGCGAGCTGCTTCGGACAGCTGATGCACTGCCTGATCGAGCTGGCCGGTCTTTCGCAGGAGGGTCCCAAGCAGATGATGCAGATCGGCACGGTCTTCCTGAGAGAGATGCCCATTTCCGCTGCGCAACGCTTTTTGCGCTGTCTGAATTGCCTGATCCTGATTTCCGGTTTTTGCCAAGGATTTTGCGAGTTCAGCCAGAATGAATGGTTCATCCGGATAGCGGTTTGAAAGTTCCTGGAGCTCGGTGAATGCAGCTATATCACCATGGGCATAGCCGATCAATTTTGCTCGCGCTAACAATAATGGGATGGGATCGGAAGCATTGGGGAGCGCTTTTTCGATCACTTTCAGGGATTCCTCGGGTCTTCCCAGTTGTTCGAGAGATCTCGCCAGGAGGTGATTGGCGGCAGGATCGTCGGGTTTTAGTTTCAACGCTGCTTCAGCATAACGCTTCGAAAGATCCGGTTCGCCAGCTTTCAAGGAGATCTCTGCTGCGAGCAAAAGCGGGGTAACTTCATCAGGAGCCAGATTTATGGCTTTTTCAGCTGTAGCTGCAGCATCTTTCTGCTTCCCGCAAGCGAGCTGGGCAGAAGCAAGTGCGAGGTAAGCTTCGACCCGGTTTGGCGCGATCTCTAAAGCGTGTTCCAGAGCATTTACCGCTCGATTTGGATTGCCAATTTGGAGATGGGCTTCTCCCAACGCCAGATAGTGTGAGATGTTACCGGGTTCCAGGGAGATCGCTCGATCGAGCTGATCGATAGCAGCAGGTACATCTCCTGCTGCCAATGCGATTTTCGCTGCGAAAGCAAGCCACCGAGGTTCATCCGGCCAGAACACTATTGCGGTCTGCATTGCATCCCATGCAGTTTTGAGGTCCCCGTTGACGTGAGCCAAGCGGGCGAGAATTACGTAGTATAACGGTTGGTCTGGTTTCTGAGCAATCGCAGCTCTGGCAGCTTGAATCGATTCATCTATATCGTTTTGCCGCCTTCCCTTCAGACCGATCGCGGTAGCAAAATGCGCCAGAACCAGATGGTGGATCGGGGTTTTACCAGGTTGATTGTTATAAGACCTGAAGATCTGAGAAATTGAAACGAGATCATCCAGCTGGGCGAGTGTAAATATCAATGCTGCCTGGTCCGAAGGATTGGGGGGCAGTTCTTGCAAGAGTTTGACCGAATCTGGACCTGGCTGGAGAAGAGCCTGGTACCTTGCCTTCCATCTCTTCAACAAAGTGGGAGGGTTATCAGACAATTCCTCCGGTAGACCCTCTTTCGCTGATTGAAGAGCATTCCCTGCCGCCTGGAGATCAGAATCCGTCGAATTAGGCGGGTCGGGAATATGGGTGACGACATTGAGTGCCTTGCACAGTCTAATATGTTCTTCTTTCAATATCAGCGCTCGAGCGATTTGGACAGAGATATAAGGATTCGGCTTGGCATTCTTGGCGAGGGCAGTCAAAAGGTCGACTGCTTTATCCCACATCCCCAGGTCGATCGCTGCCTGTGCGACACCCACTATTGAATTGTCGCTGAATGGATAACCTTTACCTTGCTGCACCTCTCTGAGGATCAAGCTGTCGAGGGCTGTTGAAAAGAACTGTTGTGCCGCAGCTGAATCCGATTGGCGCAATGATAAACGGGCCTGGAGGGCGAGGACCCGAGGTAGAGACGGGCCAACACTGACAACAGGATTGACAGCTTCCGCGGCAGCAATTTCCTCGTCGGCTTCAAGAGCAAGCTCCGCTTTAAGACAGAAGAAATCCACCTCCTGCTCACCAACCAGGATTCCAGCCAGCTGCTCCTGAGGAAGTGACGCGAGATCAATTTTCGCCAGAATTGCCCGGGCTGATTCCAGGTCCAGCAAGGACCTGGCAGTATTTGCTGCGAGTTCCAAAGCATTCAACGAGAACCGATCGATTTGCCTGGCATTGATCAGTTCGACCAATTTCTCGGTCAGGCTACATGCTTCAATCAACCTTCCCTGGTCAATCAATAATCTTGCGAGTTTGTAATAGTGCTCAGGATTGGTCGGTTCCAGAACAAGAGCATGCTCCAAACTGGCCTGGGCAGCCTGGTATCGTCCAAGACTGGTTAAGATATCTGCTTTAATTCTGTGAAGTTCAGGGAGATCTTCATGGCGACTGACCGCCATCTCGATTGTCTTCAGCGCTAATTCATCATTAGAACTTGCGTGATAGGCGTTTGTAAGGTCCGTTAGCAGCTGAAGTGGAGGATCAGGCTGGAGTTCGAGAGCGCGCTCCAGGCATAGAAGTGCATTCTTCTCATCCCCGAGGCTGCTCAACCGAGAGGCAGCGTTGAACAGGTCATCTGGGGCTGTATGGGGATTTGTCAAGACCTTCAGCAGGATCTCATGCGCTTTGTCTTTCTTTCCAACAGCGAGATACACCCCAGCCAGTTTGACCATTAGATCGATGCGCTCTGGATCGATCTCAATTGCCAGCTCGAGCATTGGGATGGCTTCTTCGATAGCACTCAAATCCAGGGCTTTATCTATAAACCAGCTGAGGATGGCGAGGTTATCAGGAGCCAGCTGGACTGCCTGTCGACCCGCCGATAAAGCTTCTTCGAAAAGGTTGATGGCAGAATACGCTTCACACAGAATCCTGTACACCTCCACGTTCTCTTTTTCTTCCCGGATGGCATCCTGAAGCGCCGCGATCGCGATCTCTGGCTGACCCATCTGAAGAGCTACCCGGGAGATCCCGAGAGACAGGCGAATTCTCCAATCATTCTCAGCCGCGAGTGTTGTCTCTAATGCCCTGGAATACAGGCGGATTGCAGAATCTGGATGACCTGTAGCTTCCAATACTTCTGCCAGCAGTGCTATCCCAATACCATGAGCTATCTCTGGGATCTGGTCATCCGTCGCATCGGGGGATGCGCTGCAAGTAACGAAGCCGTACTTCCACTCAGGCTTCTCATAGATCCATGCAATTGCAGGTGTGGGCTGGGCGAGAATTCCCGAGCTCGACTGAGTTTTTCCCTCACCACTTGACCGGTCAAGGATGGAGATAGCCTTCTCGAGGTTGTGGATGGCAAGGTCTGGCTGTTCTTTTAACCTTGAAAGAACAAATGCGTAATCCAGGTATGGACCTGGATCGCAGGAACCTGCAGCTACCGCCACAGCCAGTGGAGAAATTGCTTTCCGAGTTTCATTTTTCTCCAGGAGCATTCTCCCATAGGCATAAGCCAATCCAGGATAATGGGGATGAACTGCGTAGATATCAGCAAGGACACTTAATGCCTTGTCGACCTGCCCCAGCTCGTATAGGGTCATTCCATAAAGGTATGCTACACGGGACCTGACATCCTGCCGTGTTTTTATATCGCCGAGGTCATTGGAATTTTGAGTGTCAAAATGAGGTTTGACCCGGCTGCCTTCCTCGCGATCGATGAATCGATAAGCACGGCTCAGGCAGTCCTCTGCCTGAGTCAGAGATTGGTCCGCAAGATAAAGTTCGGCCAATGATAAATGGATCGATGAATCATTCTCTACAGTGTTTGCCGCGGATCGCAGAATCTCTATCGCCTTCTCTTTCTGTCCTACATCGACATAGAATTTCGCCAGTGAAATCCAGGGTTGCGGCCTGTCGGGAGCCTGCTGCGTGGCCAGAGCCAGGTGGTTCAAAGCCTGTTCATTTTCTCCGAGGGCGAAAAATACTTTCCCCAGGATGCCCTGTGTAAGACCATCTTCAGGGCTCATCTCGAGCGCCTTGAAACAGGCCGATTTTGCCTTTTGAAGGTCGCCTGCCTGGACAGCGCACGCAGCGAGCTCGCGCCAGTCTGAAGCCGGAGGCCAATCGGATTCAGCTTGAGGTGCGAATCTGCGGTCGGTTAGTTTCTCGCGTTCAATCAGACTCTCTTCCCAATTGCCGGCAGACTCATAAATCATTGCGAGTTCGCGCCGTATTTCCGGTTTCGCCGGTCGGGCAGCAACCGCCAGCTGAGCTGCGTTTATCGCGGTTTCGTGGTTCCCTGCCAGGCTTGCGGCAGTTGCAAGGATTCGCAGGATGGATATGTCCTCCGGATTCAATTCGTGAGCCAGCTGGAGAGCCCGCAGGGCTGCTTGAGGATAAGACAAACTCAAAAGAAAATTTCCCAGCCAGGTCAAGACCATCTCCAGTTCTTTTGAATCGGCCTCCTCTGGGACTTTAAGTTCTGCCTCCAATGAGTTGAGTGCCTGGAAAGCCAGGTTGCGCGCTTCTGGAATCTTGTTGTCCTCGGCAGCCTGGACTGCTTCAAGGTAGAGCCTGGCTGCGGATTGCTGCATCACCCCATATTCGTCTACCAATGCGAAGGCTGCGCCTATGTCCTTTTCCAATGCTTTCACTACCAGCGAATGGGGGAGATGCGCCTTGGGTTGTTTAATTATCTGTTTCCAGACTGGTATCCCGGTCTCGTTACCACCTTTTACCAGGTTGCAATTTATTCTGCGTGAATAAACTCTGTCGGCAACACTGTGATGTGCATGTGCAGCCTGAGAGTAGAATTGATCTGCCTCCTCGTAGCGACCAGCCAGAAACAAAAGCTCCGCGAGTGCGAAATCCTGGTTCAACTTGTCCAGGGATGCATCCTGGAAAAAGATTTGATTAGAGAATCCACCAAGGAACGATCGATTTAAAACCCATCTCGCCAGCCTGGCAGATTCCTCTTTCCGATAATGGGATAATTTGTTCAACCACCTCGAGCTGGCCTGCAGCCCAATTTCTGCAAGCAGCAATTTTGTTTGATTTTCGAGCTGACCCGGTGGTTGAGGGTTGCTGAGGCAGGCGTGTATACCAAGGGATACGGCGCTGGATGCGGCGTCCGGACCTCCCAGGACTCTCAACAATTCGATTGGGTCGTCGAGGATGCCCAATAAAATGGTGAAAGTTCCCTGCAGGGTTATCCTGATATTTCGAATTCCTAGAGGGGCATTCAACAACGAAGTAAGGACAGGTTTCCAGGCGCGAGATTGATTGAAATTATCGAACAACCCAGTCGCGATTAAAGTCACCCTGGAAAGATCTGGACAATATTGTGCGGATTCCTCTCTCCAAGATTTGATGAAAGCGTCGAATTCTTCCTTTGCCTGTGCGGAAAGATTGACATCGGGAGGTGCATCGATTCTTGGGGGTCTGGCATCCAGAGACAGATAACCGATGTTTGCAGGAATCCAATCCTCGGGATTTGAGAGGGCAATAAAAACTTTTTCCAGGAATGGGTCGGTTTGCAATGATTCCCAGATGATTGGATCGTGGTGCAGCGCGGGGATGATCCAGTTCCAGCAAGACTCAGGAAGTCTTTCTCTAAGAGATCTTATGAGGAGGGGATTTTCAATCATTTGTCCTCGATGCCCGTGAGATTTTAGTGAGCGAATAAATCTAATTGATGCGCAGGACTATCCAAGAAGAGACCACCATCAGTAAGAATCCAAGGATTGATAGGAAAACACCGATCCCTGCCGAAGTCCGCACCAGCTCACTGGTCGCGCTCAGCAGGGAGGATGCATTTCCGACCAATCCAGCGACGTCTTCAGCCAGGCCCTTCTTGACGAGCAATGCAGTCTGATTCGCGAGAGCTTTCACTTCCTTCCCAGCGGACCTTGAAATTAAGAAGAATATGCCGATAGCGAAAGAGATCACGCCCACTGCGAAGATCCCGATCGCCATGCCGAGTTTGATTTCAAGAATGCTTATCGATTCCATATCACACTCCCTATGGGCTGATAAAGTCGAGAGTTGGAAACTCGCAAGAAAGGGACTTGCTCTGATTAGGTCTGAAGAACCTCCACTCTTTCAAGAAATCTGAAAGGTCAAGGTCCGACCGATAATGGTCAATAAGCCGGATCAACTGGCTTTCTATCCTCTCCAGGGCTGCTCCTCGGCGAATTCCGGCGCAGATGGCGCCAATTAATTCCACCTGACTTTGAAGCGCACTGTGTGCATCTACATCGACTTCGGGGATCGAATCAATCACGCTTCGCCCATCTAAGTGTTTTTCCGACATCGAAATCCCTCCCAGGAGGACGATGCCATTCACAAGGAGAAATTCGTCGATGACAAGATAGTTATCCCACCAAACCACATCCCCGAGCTTCTCGATGAAAGTCGGTGAGAGTTTCCCGCTGTCATCGAGCGCGAATGACTTCTCGAGTTCAGGGTCGTAAAAGGGGATTCCGTTCCGCGTGGCGGGATAAAGGGGGATGAATGTCAGATCGAGTTCACCTGGAAAATATATTCCCAGCCAGACACTTCGCAGATGTATCTCCGGAGAAATAAAATCATCTACCCCAATGATCAGCAGGTTCTTCTGACCGGTGCGGACGGGTGAGCGGCTGGTTTCTACAAGCTGTTCATCCGCGACATCGAGCCTCGATAAGGACAAACCGATCGATCTACCCAGCCAAATCCCACTGATCATCAACATCACAAATAAGAAACCATAAATCACCTTGACTGGTGATTTCAAAGACTTCTCGAGATAAATGCCAGTCATGATCTTCAAATTCGGGTCAAACCAGACTGATAAAAAACCCTATCAGGAAACCCAGGACCAATCCTGCCAGTGACAGGCCCGTTGCCAGCCGCGTGTTAAATGATTCCCGGAGTGCAAACAATTCGGGGAGAATCCGCTTGTGAAAAAAGCGAAAAATGTCCTGGAACAGCCTGGAATCACTGAGCAAATCGATGAGAATGGACAACATCCCGATTTCCAGTCTGATTGTCAACTGCCTGATATCCATTCAGCGCCCCTCCAGAAGTTTACAAGGCTGATCGATGTACCGGGTGTTACCTGGAAGTAGTCACTTTTATGATCTTGCCGTACGAATCGGCTATTACTCGCACGATCCGGGAGATCGATTTCCCGTTGGATGATCTCACAATACCCCGGTAAGTGATCAAATAAGAGATCCCAGATGAACCGGACTTGGCATGGTGGGACGAGTGGAGGCTCACTTTTGGGGAAGCACCTTCTACCTCGGGAAAACGACGGTAGATTTGATAAGAGATAGATTTAAGCAGTTTTTCGTCCATTTCGGTATCATCCGTCGGCAGGCGCTCTCGATAAATGGGTCAGGAAGCCTCATGGACTCGCCGGCGCAGGAATGCTGGGATATCCAGGTCATTCTCGTGAGGAAAATTGAACGATACGCGCAGAGGATTAGATTTTTCAGGGATAGGCTCGGGGGTTGAAACCGGCTTGAGTTCCTGGGACACATCAGGAGACAGCGCATCGCACTTCGTTTTAATGCCAGACATGGCTTCCTCCAACGTCGGCGCCCCAAGCCCTGTGATCACAAGGATCACCTGTGTTCTTCCCTTCATGAGTTCATCATTACTGAGGCCGAAAACGATCTCGATATCGGGATTCGTTTGTTGGTGCAGAGTGGTCAACACCTCGCTCACTTCGTATAAGGTGAGGTCGTCTCCTCCTTTGAAATTAGCGATAATCCCGGCAGCCCTGTCGATTGCGATCTCGTCAAGGAGAGGATGGTGGAGCGCATTATCCAGGGCTTGTCTGGCTTTTACCGGACCTTTCCCGTAACCGACGGCCATTAATGCTCCACCACCGAGCTTCATCAGGTGCTTGATATGGGCAAAATCAACGTTAATCAGCCCCGGTTCGGTTACCAATTCTGTAATACCTTGCACTGCCTGTCGTAAGACATCGTCAGCCATTCGAAAAGCCAGATCGAGAGGGAGATCACGAGGGGCGACATCCAGCAACCGATCATTGGGGATTGAAAGCAAGGTGTCTGTTTGCTGGGCGAGCCTGGCCAATCCTAAAGCAGCATTCCGCTGCCGGTGACCCATCTCAAATGAGAATGGAGTCGTGACAATCGCGATTGTGACAGCTCCCACTGAACGAGCCGCCCGAGCTGCGATAGGGATCGATCCTGTCCCTGTACCACCTCCCATCCCAGCGGTCAGAAAAACCATGTCGGCTCCCTCGAGCGCGGATATAAACTCATTTTCACTTTCTTCTGCTGCGGCTTCACCGATCTCGGGCTTCCCGCCAGCGCCCAGACCTCTTGTCACTCGCGGCCCGATCTGGATTTTTTTCTCTGCGAGGCAGGTCTGCAGCGCCTGGTAGTCAGTGTTGGCTGCAATGAACTCAACACCTTTCAGACCCAGCTCGATCATGCGGTTGATCGCATTAGACCCTCCGCCCCCGAGACCGATCACTTTGATTACAGGTGCTGGATTCGACGTGTAGGAAAAATTGTAGGGATTAATCATAGGAATCCTCCGGTCACCTCTCTGAGAGTTGTGTTGCAATACTCATGCCATCTCCGTCGATTCGCTCAACCAAGCAGCCAAAACCACGGAGAGTATCAAGTTCTTCTTCCGGAAACTGCTCTGGACCGCCCACCACCGTTACCCGGGCAGCGAGCCTAGCTTCTTTCAACGAAAAGCCGATTGTGGGTTGATATTTAGCGATGAATGGACGTGCTGCCGTCAGGTGCCAAGCGGATATTCCCCAATCGAAGGCGGGCAGCAACAGATAATGCCGGATCGGATGCCTGTCCACCGGGCTCCGGACAGATTTAGACATCGTTTCCGGTGGTGACGGATTTATCCCCGCGAGCCAGAATCGCAGGGCCTCAGCGAGCCTGCTTCTTGCACCGTCCCCCTGGATCCAGGCCTGATTCTCGTAAGGAGTGCCATGCTCAGCGGTCAATAACCAAAAGTTTGCAGCGAGGATGCCGGGAGGAAAAGGATCCAGCCCCTGCGAATAGGCGTGCGAGACTGCTGCTCTATTGTTGGTTGTCCCTGGAGAAAACAGGGCTTGCGCTATGGCGAGGGTTCTCATGACATCAGAATCCTCCCGCCTGAGGGGTTGTTTGGAGTAGATTGGTCGCCCGGTGATACCGAATAAGAACTGCGGGGGTGAAAATCCAATGACTGATTCTGCGATCGCAGAATACCATTCATAGATGTATAACCCTCTGTGGTCCTCGCAACCCCGTGAATCGAGGTAAGGATGGGCAGCCGGCCATCGTTCTGGTCCTCCTCGCCCCCAGGTGAGGGATCGCTCGCCTGGGAGCGCGTAAGCTCCCAGCACCAGGTTTTCCAACAATCTGTGATGCCCTCGCCGGTCTAACGATTGGAGAGCCTCCCTAAGAAAGGCTGTATCCCAATAATCGCCGCCCGGGAGCAGGGGCGGGAAGACTGGATGCAGACCTGCTTTCAAGCTTTGTTCGGCGAGCAGGATGAATCGATCCAGGAACCGGTCTACGAGGGCACTCTGCACCCAGAGAGAGGCAGGCCATGAAGCTCTCCGGTTTGGTCGATCGAACAAGACCACATAATGAAGTCCCCATTTCGCATAGATATCGAACAACAAGCTGATGTCGTCAGCTTTCAGCGAGGCAGCAAGTGGAAGATTGAAATGGAGTATGGGCTCAATGGAAGACGAAACCAGTCCTTTGATGAAACTCTCCGGAATGGCGCGGTCTGCAGGAGCCAACAGGGTGATCCAGCTTGCTCCCAAGGATTTAAGTTCCGGTATCCATAGAGCCAGATCACTATCCCGGTAATGAAGCGTGTCCGGGCAGTAGTGAAAACCCAATCTTGTATTTAGAGGAGGTGTTGGAAAGCTTGGCATTAACTCTCTCCTGGTTAACCTGGTGCAAGAGGTATGCCAGGAGAGAGGGCTGCTATCAACTGTCCCTGGCGTTTACGACTTCGTCTGGGAGTTGCGCGAGGTCTATCGCTGCATCATCGCAAAACAGCATTGCCCGATCGATCACGTTACGAAGTTCTCTGATGTTGCCTGGCCAGTTATAGGTCATTAAAGCTTTCATGGCTCGTGGAGTGACATCAGTGATGTTGACTCCCATCTTGAGGTTGTTTTCTCTGATAAACAGACCCACGAGCTCCGGTATATCTTCTTTCCTCTCACGTAGCGGTGGGATGTGCAAATCGACGACCTTGAGACGATAATACAGGTCTGCCCGGAACTCTCCCTGTTCGATCATTTGCGGCAAGTTGCGGTTGGAAGCCGCGATCACCTGCACATCGACTTTGATCAAATTTGTTCCTCCGACGCGACGGAAGCTTCTTTCTTCAAGCGCGCGCAGAAGTTTTGCCTGAATGTCTAGTGGAGTGGCAGCAATTTCATCCAGAAACAAGACACCTCCGTCTGCGATCTCTATCAATCCGGGTTTACGGCTTTCAGCACTGGTGTATGCCCCGGGATCGTGTCCGAAGAGCTCTGATTCCAGGACAGTACTCTGGATCGCTGGGCAACTTACGTCGATGAACTGTTTGTCTGCGCGCGGCCCCATTCGATGGAGCGCTCTTGCCAACACCTCCTTGCCGGTGCCGGTTTCGCCGGTGATCAATACGGACGCGGAAGCGGAGGCAGCTCGGCGGGCGTGATCCATCAACGTTTGCATCGCCTGGGTCTTGCCAATTACGAAGTTCAGGTTTTTATATACCTGTCCGCGCAGGTGAGCCAGCTCACGCCGCATGGACACAATTTCCCCGGCGCGCCAGATGGAATTTTCAAGGTTGTTCAGGTCGATTGGCTTCTGGAGGAAATCATGCGCGCCGTTTTTCATCGCGTCCACGGCGGTCTCGACATCGCCGTATGCTGTGATCAAGATGATCGGTGGGCGAACCGGGAGATGCATCGTCTCTTCCAGCAGCACCGGCCCGTATCCATCAGGTAAGCGGATATCCAGGAGGATCACATCGGCATTCCCCCTTTCAATCTCAACCCGGGCTTCGGAGAGCGTGGCGACGTCAATGACCTCGTATCCTTTTCCAGTAAGATAAGTCCGATAATTCAGGCGTGCGTTAACTTCGTCGTCAACGATAAGGACTGTCAGGCTCATGGTAAGTTTTCAACCTCGCCAGGCTGCGCGAGCGGAAAGATGGATTGAAATACTGTGCCGCCTGGAACGCTGGTGACCTTGATTGTTCCTTTATGTTTATCGACAATTCGTTTAGCAATCGATAACCCCAGGCCAGTGCCGTTCCTTCCAACTTTGAAAAAAGGATCGAAGATCTTATCGACGATCTGTTCCGGGATTCCTGGTCCATTATCGACCACATTGACTTCGACGTATTCTTTGCCAGAAATTGATTTCGAAGTGCGGATATTGATCGATAATCTACCACCTGTATCCTTCATCGCTTCTATCGCATTGCTGATCAAGTTGTTGAATACCTGCTCAAGGGCACGGGGATCGCCAAGAATCTGAGCTTTCCTGGCGTGCAAGTGGATATCATGTGAGATGTTGTGGCGAGCGAGCCTTGGCCGCCACCGCTCGACAATTGCCGGGAGCAGCTCCTTTAAATCGACGACTTCGAGTTGCTTTTCCGCTGGTTTGGAGAAGGTCAATATTTCGTGCATGAGGTGTGTCAAACGGTTACAGTCATGGGACATGCGGGCGATCACCTCCTGGTTCGGATGATCCTCCGGCAGCGCCATGGACAACAACTGCAATCCTGTACTGATATTATTTATGGGATTCCGCACCTCGTGGGCGAAGATAGCCGTCACCTCGCCGAGGAGAGCTCGCTGTTCGAGCTGCTGGTTTTGAACTTCGAATTGTTCGTGTTCGCTCAGATCGCGCAGGAATACTGCAATACCTTCCAAATCTCCTGAAAGGATCAAAGGGACCGTGCTGACGTGTGCTAGGAATGTGCTGCCGTCTCGCCGCACAAGATGGACTTCACCAAGATTTGGGGAGGAGATCCCAGCTTGAGCTGTTTGCAGTGCTGGGATCAGATTTGAGGGATCAATCATTACGTTGCCGATCGGTTGCCCACGCACTTCCCTGGTAGCGTAGCCCAATAAGTTCTCGGCTGCGGGATTCATCTCCTCAATTACCAAATCTGGCGATAGAAATATTAACCCCTCCTGGCAGGATTCGATAAAAGTCTCTCCGATCAACAGCTTTCTTTGATTCTTACGGTCGTTTGAAAGCAAGTGCTCCTGGAATGACTTTCGTTGAATAATCCCTGTGATCGTCGTAGAAAGTATTCCTAATATGGCATCATGATCTTCAGGCAGATCGCAATCGGTTCCAGCCACAACCAATAACCCGACGACGTGGGATTCTTCGCCTAAAGGTTTGATGACCAGGTATGAGAATCTTCCCCGATGGGCGATTCGGTGAAGCTCGGTGCTCACGCGCTTACCCGGTTTCCATACTTGAGTATCCGTAAAAGACCAGGCAGCGTCGGGTTTGATAATTTCAGGCAGTTGATCTGTTGGACCTTTGATTAAGAACCGCCTTAACTCCGGCTCTGATGCCTGCACTAGGTAAACAGCCAGATATGTTGCGCCGGTCATTC
>Ga0073934_10007747_pt1 | contig 14712 bp, 12 predicted proteins | sample LarsenN4metaG_FD_76834 | JGI IMG/M metagenome (GOLD analysis project Ga0073934, IMG submission 76834) | Hot spring sediment bacterial and archeal communities from British Columbia, Canada, to study Microbial Dark Matter (Phase II) - Larsen... ...
ATAATTGCCAATGAACCGGGCCACGAATGCGACTCGACGCCAATGACGATCCCATTGACAACCTCGTTGAGCGTGCCGTCGCCGCCGCCGGCAACGATCAACTCGTATTCCATTTGCGCGGCACGGCGAGCAAATTCCTGTGCATCGCCCGGTTTTTCCGTCATTCGAAAATCGACGCGCCAACCGATATTTCGCAGGGAGTGAATTGCCGAGCGCACATCCTCTCGGTTGGCTGACTTGCCATGAACAATGAAACAAATGGTCGAATGTGACTTGCTCAGGCTGCACCCGTGTATTGCGAGAAATCATGTCGCACATTTAGCGACCTTTACCCTTCTTCTTTTTCTTGCGTTCTTCGGCACGTTCCTTGGCGCTTTTGCGATGGCCCGTGCCGATCTTGTTGTGCTTGAGGATATTCGAACCAGGATTGAACGCACCCATCTTTTGCAAACCGGTGGCCATCTTGAGCCGCTGCCAAAGGCTCATGCTCGCCATTTGCCGCATCAGCGTTCGCACTTGTTCGAACTGGCCGAGAAACTGCTTGATCTCGTGAGGCTGCGTGCCGCTGCCCGCGGCGATGCGGCGACGCCGGCTCAGATCAATGATGTCGGGATTCCGCCGCTCCTCTTTCGACATCGCGTCGATCATGCCCTGGATGCGCTTCATGGCTGCTTCGGGGTCCTCGCCTTCCGGCACCATGTCCGACATCCCAGGCATCCGGCTGATCATGTCCTTCATGCCGATCTTTTGAATCTGTGCAAACTGCTTGCGAAAGTCGTCGAGCGTAAAGTCGCCCTTGGCCAGTTTCTCTTGCTGTTTTTGCAGTTCCTCCTGGCTGATCTGCTGCTGAACCTGGGAGACCTTTTCGATCAGGCCCATCAGGTCGCCCTGGCCGATGATCCGCTGCGCCATGCGGTCCGGGTGGAATGGCTCTAATGCTTCCAGCTTTTCGCCGACGCCGATGAACTTGATCGGCACACCGGTGACATGCTTGATCGAGAGCGCCGCCCCGCCGCGGGTATCGCCATCCAGCTTGGTCAGGATCACGCCGTTCAGGTCGAGTGCGTCGTTGAATGCCTTGGCACTATTGACGGCATCCTGGCCGGTCATCGCATCGCAAACGAAGAAGACCGAATCCGGCCGGCATTGACGGTCGATCTGGCGTAGTTCCTCGATCAGTTGATCGTCGATGTGCAATCGGCCGGCCGTGTCGAGGATCACCGTGTCGAGAAACGCATTCTTCGCATGGGCCACCGCCTTGCGGCAAACCGTCACCGGGTCGGACGGCATCTCGCTGTAGACCGGAATACCCAGTTGTTCGCCGAGGATCTTCAACTGATCGACGGCGGCCGGTCGCTGCAAGTCGGCCGCGACCAAAAGCGGTTTGCGGCCCTGGTTCTTGAGCATGAGCGCCAGCTTGCCGCAGGTCGTCGTCTTGCCCGATCCTTGCAGACCGCAGAGCATGATCACCGACGGCCGATCTTTCGCCAGGGGCAGTCGATGATCCACCGGCCCCATCAGTTCGACCAGTTCCTTGTAAACGATGCTGACGATCTGTTCGCTCGGATCGAGCGAGCGAAGCACTTCCTGGCCGATCGACTGTTCCGTGACGCGGTGCGTGAATTCGTTGACGACGTTGAAGTTCACATCCGCTTCGAGTAGCGCCTTGCGGATTTCGGCCATGCCTTCGCGGATGTTGGCTTCGGTGATGCGGCCGCGCCCTCGAAGCTTCTTCAGCGCTTCACCGAGACTTCGTTGAATGCCTTCGAACATATTTGCCCCTCGCCGGATCAGCGAGCACTTTCGTTGAGTTTTTCGAGTATTAAGCGGTTCATTGTATCGGCGAGCGGCAAATCGAGAAAGCCCGCCGCTATTGGGTATCGGAAACCGCCGGCAGGAATTTTCGCGTGTGCGGGCGGCTGTGAAAAGGCGACCGACGCGCGTGAGCATAGGAACTGCGCGCCCGCATGCACGATTCTGCGTGCTTTCGAAAACTCGTCCGCGTCCGGGTTGCCGTATGTCGTTATTGCATCGATGCTTGAGAAGTGCGAACGACGCCTTCGCAAACTTCGTGCAGAAAGTATGCAAGTAAGTGCATAAGTGCGTAAGTGCGTAAGTGCGCGCATGAGCGAATGCTTGCGCGCAACACCGCGCGCCTCCGTCGGCGAACGAAAACGCAGCCCGGCGATTCCAGGAATAGGCAATGCAAGTACAAAGCTCGACACCTCAAAACGCCGGCGTCCAACACGGACCCCGCGCCCGAAGCCTATGATCCGGGAGGGGAAATGCAAATGGTGCGCGAAGGTAGCGGCCGAGTAAGATGGCCTCCAAGAACGGGAGAGTTCGAAAAGCTACTGTTGGCCGTCCAGGAAAGGCCTTTTCCTTGTCCAAAGAATGGGGCGCATTTCGCCCGGTTCAGAAACGTGAATACTGGTACTACAACCGTCGGAACTTCGCTTCCTCGAGCAAGAAGCTAGATTTTCGAGTACAGATTGTTTTCGACAAGGGAACTGCAATCGAAATCAACTACGTCAATCCCGGATGCCAAGGAATCGCTTCCTCACTTTACGGAAAGAGCCAGTTACCTGATCGAAAGCAACACCGCGTCTCGCTGACGCATTTTTGGTGCAACTCAGGATCGCGCATAGCGATACCAATTCGCGCACGCGAGTGCATTAGGTGCTTGCCGCCAGTTCGCGGGCTTGACTCGGCCTCTGCGCTACGACTTTTTCCGCGCTCGCCGTTTCTTGATGTTGCGGCGTTTGCGGCGCGTCTTTGGCTTGGTTGAGTGTGCGACCATTGCAATTCCCCTTTGGTTCGAGTGACGGTAGTTCGGTCATCAACTTCATTTGGATGTACAGGAACTCTACTGAAACGGCTGCATTGGGATCGATTCGCCGTCGTTTTTGTCCAAATCACACTGGCGGCGCCGGCGCCGCAATCTCGATTACTTCGATGGCTGGCTGCTCGTCGCAGAAGATCACGCCCATGCGGCCATAGGTTTCGCGTCCGGCGGCTTGCGGTCCGAACCATTCTTCGAGCACGGCTTGCGGCGGGATGCGAAAATACAACTTCGGCTCGATTCGCCGTAGCACGTTGTGCTCGATCAGGATGCGGCCGAGTGGTGTTTTCTGTTCGAGAATCTTTTCTTTGACCGGATCCGAACAAAAGCGAAGGCGAATGCGGACCAGACCAAACTGCACGACCGTGCCATCGGATTGTTTCCGCAACAGAATTTTTCTGGCGTACCAGTCGGGTGTTTGCCGGACCGCGAGCACTTGCACGGTGACGCGGTCGTGATGAAACGACTCCATCGTCACGGTCATGTGATGGGTGTGGACGAGCAGATCGCGGTAGGGCGGCGGAACGTCTTGCGGCGCCACGGGAAGGCACTCGGGAGTCTGATCGGCGTCGAAGAACAGTCCGAACAAGTTCTGCAAATCGGGTCCGGTCATGTCACCTGGGCCGGCACGAGCGGCAAGGGCAGGCCGGCTTCGACCGGAATTTCGGGAGTGTCGTTGGCACGATCCAAAACGGTGTCGACGAGATAGTACAGCAGTTCGCGCAGCTCGACCGGTTCGGTTTCATCGGCGATCGCCTCGGCTTTCGCGCGGAATTTCTCGATCATCTTGTCGGCTTTGTCGAAGACCTGGCAACGGGCGAAGATGCGGCGAACGCGTTCCAGCGTCATCAGCGCATCGCCGTTTTTGCCCTGATTCAAAAGAGCGAGCAGTTCTTGTCGTTCCGCGGCAGTCGCTGCTTCGAGGGCGAGCGCCAACAAGAGCGTGGGCCGGGCCGACAGCACGTCCTGTCCGGCGACAAGCTTATTGTCGTCGTCGCCGTTGAAGTCTTTCAGGTCGTTGAGAATCTGAAACGCCACGCCAAGATTGCGGCTGAAATCGGCAATCGTTTTTTCGTATTTTTCTGCATCGCCGGCCAGTCGCGCGCCGGAATACAAAGCCGCTTCGAACGCCGGCGCCGTCTTGAGCGCATAAATCTTGAGCGCGTCCAGCGGCGTCAGCGATTTATCGGCCGCATCCCGCCAAAGCAATTCGGCGCCTTGACCTTCGGATAGCTTCAAATGCGCGTCGGCGAGTTTGTCCAGCAAGTCGCTGGCGCAATCGCCCCCAAGCGTCTTACGTTCTCGGCTGACCAGTCGATAACCGAGGCCGATCAAATAGTCGCCGACGTTGATGGCGGCGCCGACGCCGTATTGTCGGTGGAGCGTTTCGCGGCCATAGCGGAAGGTGTCGTCATCCTCAATGTCGTCGTGCACGAGCGACGCCTTATGGAATGTCTCGATGGCCAGGACCGCCCTCTTCACGTGGTCGGGCAGGTCGATTCCGGCTGCCGAGCGCGTCCCGTGCCCGCCTTTGAGCGCATCGTAAACCGCAAGCGTGATGAACGGCCGGGACCGTTTGCCGCCTTGCATCAACCAGTCGTAGGCAATGGTCTCGTGGCGAGCCAAGGGATCATTCGAATGCGAATTGCGGAGTACGGAGTGCGGAATCGACGATCCGTTGGTTTGTGCCGGGTCTGGTTTTCCGTTCCGCGTACCGCTTTCCGCGATCCGGATTCTCGGTGCGAGGCGGGACAATTCGGGTTCTTCGAACATCGCGTTGGCGGCGCGAATTAGATGCACGTAGGACTTCGTCATTGTTTCCGGCGGAGCAATTTGCAACTCGATCATCTCCGCAACCCAGTCGTCGTCGACCGATGTGCTGCGACAGTTGCTCGACAATAGCGGCGTGGCGACACAGGGAATGCCGGCGAGCAGAATCTTGTCAAACGCCTTTTCCAGCACGTTCAAACAAGCAACGCCGACGATGGCATCGACGTGGCCGGACACGATAATCTTCAGGACGATCGGCGTGCCTTCGGAGACCAGCACTTTGTACCCGAGTTCTTCGGCACGGACCTTGAAATCGGCGACCGAGCAGGCGCCGCACTTTTTGCAGTCGAGGCCGAATTCGTCGTAGTCCGCCGGGCAGCCTTCGGCATTCTTGAGGCAGTGCGGCAGAAGCAGCAAGCGCCGGTGGAATGGGATGGCGGAAACCTGTTCGCGCCAAAACTCGTTCATCAGCGCGACCAGCGAGAAGCCGAGATACTGCTCTCCCAGTCCTTGTTCGGCCAGGAACGCCTCGGCAAGGCGCTGAGCCTCCGCCTTGGTCAAGGGTTTCGTGCGGTCGAACGAGCGCATGTGCTCGCGCGCGGCGGTTCGAATCTGGTCGCGCAACTCGCGCGTTTCCGGAACGGCTTTCAGATGCGCGGTGCTCGGTTTTTTCGGTTTGGTTTCGACGGGCAGCTCGGCGGCAAGCGTCACGGTGGATTCCTCATGCGGGTGCGAGGTCCGTGGCAGATGCGGGCGCTGGAGGGGGATCTGCCGGCGAAAATACAATCATCCTTATTCAACAGATTATGCGCTATTGGAGGCGACTACCAGCAGATTTCTTCCAGAAATTTGCACTAGATGGTGGACGTTCGTTCGTAACAGTCTATTCACGCCGGTTTGACCCGGCAACAGAGTGCCGATTACGATGGTGACCATGCGGTGTCACAAGAGCCACATCGACATGTAGAGTGAATCGAGTTGAATCGTCGAATTCGAAGGGATTCTCCCATGTATCGGAAATCTGGCGTTGCTTTGGTGATATTGCTAATTGCGTCGTTTCTTCGTGCCGAGGATTGGGAACCCGATCGAACGCATGCGGTCGTCACCGGTGTACTGAGCTGGAGTGACAAGGGATTGACACCATTTCCGGTAAAAAACCGCAAAGACATGGAATTGCGCGATCTGTTGGTTCGACGAGGCGTGCCCCAAGAGCAGATTACGCTGCTGCTGGACACGGATGCGACCCGCTCAGCGATCGTCGCCGCGCTGCGAACTGCGGCACAGCGGGCCAAGCCAGGGGACACGTTAATCTTCTACTACGCGGGCCACGGCGCCAAAGCGGGCCGCGACATCGCATTCGCCAACTATGACATCAAGCCGCGTGATTGTGCCAATACCGGCCTGATGCTGAGCGCCGTGGGCGATATCCTGGCCAAGGAGTTTCGGGGATCGAGGGTGATCCTGCTGGCCGACGCCTGTCATTCCGGCGGCCTGGCTCGAGTGGCCGACCAATTGGCGAAACGAAACATTGCGTCGGTAAGCTTGACCTCTTCGGAGGCATGCAACCTTTCGACGCGAAACTGGACGTTCACTCAGGCGATTATCGATGGATTGACCGGGGCTGCGCTTGTGGATGCCAATGATGACGGCAAGATCACGCTGGACGAATTGGCGGCCGAAGCGCGCGACGCCATGACATATCGCGAAGGCCAGCGCAGCGGCTACGTCAACCGCGGCGTCTCCGGCGATCTCGTCCTTGGTCCCGCTCGCCGAATGCGACTGGCACGCGGACATGGCCCGACGGCAGTCGGCGCCTATGTCTGGGCAAAGAACGACGACCGTTTTCGGTCCGCACGCATCGTTGGCCGCGACGGTGAAAAGTACATCGTCCAGTTTTACGATTACACGGAAAAACTGGAGCGAAGGCTACCGGCAAGCGATCTAAAACCGATGGAGTTCCAGCGCTTCCCAGTCGGCTCTCGATTGCAAGTCCAGTGGGGCGGCAGGATCTGGCCGGCGAAAGTTCTCGATATTCAGGGCGCTTTTCACCTAGTCCACTACGAGAATTTCGACGACACCTGGGACGAATGGGTGCTTTCGCATCGCATCGTGACCGCTCCCGATGCCAGCGTCGAATGGAAAGGCAAATGGTACCCGGCAACGATCATCAAACACGAGGAAGGCCGGTACTACATCCATTATCTCGGCTTCGACCATTCCTGGGACGAGTGGGTCACAGACAAGCGGATCAAATTGAAGCGAGCACAACCGTAACCGCACACCTGGCGTGCGATATCGCGCGCTTTCCACAAATAACTGCAGTTGGCGATCGATCAGAAACTTCGATTTTCCCCTGAAAAGGCCCCGATTTTTCCATTCAGTGGAAATGTCGCCGATGAAGGGCACGTTGTTTGCGTTTCTCCAGACATCAAAAACCGAGAAGGAGAAGCCACCATGCGCCCCAAACGATTTCTCGCACGTGCATTTGTCGTCCTGGCAACCGTCGGATTGGCGATGCCTGTTTTCGCGCAGCAAACCAACTGGACCGGCCAGACGGTTTTGGTCAAAAAATCCGGCATCAAGATCAGCTATACTGATGACGACGGCCGGCGCGTTACTGCCGCGGAACTCACGGGTGTCGATTACAAGGTCATCGATGATCAGGGAGGCTGGATCAAAGTTCGCCATGCCGGCGCGGAGGGTTGGTTCGGCAAGGAGGACGCCGTTTTGTTGAGCGAGGCCGCCGAGTATTTCAGCGCGAAGATTCGCGAGAATCCGCAGGAAGGGGCCTACTACAACTATCGCGGCGTCGCTTGGAAGCTGCGCGGGGAACTGGACATTGCCATCAAGGATTACAGTGAGGCAATCCGGCTGCATTCCACCGAAGCCGCATACTTCAATAATCGGGGACTGGCTTATTGGGATAAGCGACAACTCGAAAAAGCGCTGGACGATTTGGACGAAGCGGTTCGGTTGAAGCCGGGCGCGGTGTATTTCCGCAATCGTGCCGACCTGCTTTTGGACATGAAGCGTCCGCAGCGGGCGCTCGAAGACGCAGAAGAAGCCGTTCGCTTGGATTCCCGTTATTCGTCGGCGTATTTGAGCCGCGGCATGGCGCACTACGATCTCAAAGACTTCGACAAAGCGAAAGAGGATTTTGACGAAGCACTTCGGCTTGATCCGAAGTTTTGCCGACGCTTACCGGCAGCGCGCGGCGCTGCGGGCCGCTACGGGCAAGACTGACGAAGCGATTGCCGATCTCGATTCCCTGATTCGCTTGGAGCCGCAAAATTCGAGAGCACTCAATGCTCGCGGTTACTTGCACTTCGAGAAGAAGGAATACGCTAAAGCCAATGCGGATTACACGAACGCCATTCAGATCAAGCCCAACGACAGTTTGTACAACGAGCGCGGCCGAGTGTGGATGGCGCAAAAGGAATACGAAAAGGCACTGGCCGACTTCAACGAATCGCTGGCGCTGAACGCGAAGAACGTCTTTGCCTTGAGCAACCGAGGCACCGTGTTCCGCATTCGGGGCGAGCTGGACAAGGCAATCGACAATTACACCGAAGCGCTGAAAATCAATCCAAAACTTGTCTACGCGCTCGACGGCCGGGCAAGTGCCTGGCTCAACAAAGGCGAAAACCAAAAAGCAGCCGACGACTGGGGCGCCGTTGTAAAGGTCGATCCGAAGAATGTAGCGGCCTGGAACGATCGCGGCGTTGCCTTCAAGCGCATGGGCAATACCGACAATGCTCTGGCCGACTTCACCGAGGCGATTTCGATCGATCCCAACTACAAACTTGCGCTTGCCAACCGCGGCGACATTTTCCGCGACAAGGAGGAATTCGAAAAGGCGTTCGCGGACTATGATGCGGCGATTCGAGTCGATCCGAAGTATGTGTACGCCCTCAATGCGAGGGGCATCGCCTGCTATCGCGAGCGGCAATACGCCAAAGCAATCGCCGACTTTACCGAAACGCTGAAATATTCGCCGGATTACAAATGGGCCTTCGCCAATCGAGGCGACGCATGGCGCGATCAGGGTGAGTACGAAAAGGCACTTGCCGACTATGATGCGGCGCTGAAGCTCGATCCGAAGTACACGTACGCCCTCAATGCTCGGGGCATAACCCGCTTCCGCCAGAACGACTACGAGGGCGCCATTGTCGCGTTCTCCGAGGTGATGAAGGTGGATCCGAAATACAAGTGGGCGTTGGCCAACCGCGGCGACATGTACCGCAAAAAGGACGAATTCGACAAGGCGCTTGCCGACTACGAAGCCGCAACGAAGATCGATCCGAAATATGTCTATGCCGTCAGTGGACGCGGCGCCTGCTGGCTGAAGCTCGGCGAATTCGACAAGGCGAAGTCTGCGTTCGAAGAAGCTCAAAAGTTGGACGAAAAGTCGCCAGTCGGCTTCGGCGACCTGGCCTGGTTCCTGGCGACCTGCCCGGAAGCCAAATACCGCGACGCCAAGAAGGCCGTCGAACTGGCCACGAAGGCCTGTGAAATGACGAAGTGGAAACATGCATCGTATCTCATGATCGTGGCCGCCGCTCATGCCGAAGCCGGCACATTCGACAAGGCGGTCGAATGGCAGACAAAAGCAGTCGATCTGGCCTTGCCGCACATGAAGGCGGAATACACAGAGCGGCTGGATTTGTTCAAGGCGAAGAAGCCGTACCGCGAGACGATCAAGGGCAACTCGTTTTAGCAGCAAACGTTTCGCCCGGAGCGAGATCGACGGCGCTCCGGGCGAAACGTTCGTTTATTTTTTGTCCACGACCCAGATATTGCGATATTGCACCGGGTTTCCGTGGTCCTGAAGACGGATGCCTCCCGGTTCGGGGCTTTCGGCCATTCCTCCCGGGCACTCTTTTTTGAGTTCAAAGTTTTCGTGGATCACAACGCCGTTGTGCCTGACGGTGACCGTGGCATTTTTCGTTTTCTTGCCGCCGTCGAAGACGGCGGGCGTGAAGTCGATGTCATACGTCTGCCACTGCAACGGGGGATAGCACATGTTGGTTTTTGGCGCCGCCTGCGTGTAAATTCCGCCGCATTCGTTGTTGAGTCCCTTCAAACCGAAGCTGTCGAGTACTTGAACCTCGTATCGATTTTGCACATAAACGCCGGAATTGGCTCGCCCCTGACCGGTCGCTCGCGGCATGAAGGGCAAACGAAATTCGACATGGATCGAGCAAGCGCCGAATTTCGCCTTGCTCAAAATGTCGCCTCCTTTGACTTGCATGACGCCGTCGTCGAGTACTTGCCAGCTCGGCGCGGTCTTGCCGTCGGGCTTCGTCCAGGCATCCAAGTTCTTGCCGTCGAACAACACCACGGCGCCTTCCGGCGGTTTTGCGCCTTCGGTGGGGCTCTTGCGCGTCACTTTTTTCAGAATCATTTCCTTGCCACCGGACGTAGCCGTGATCTTGCCTTCTTCCAATACTGCCTGGCCCTGGTCGTCGCCAAATTTCACTTTGCCGTCTTCGAGTTTGCCTTTGAACTCTCGGCTCTTTTCGTTGTCCCAGCCGTCGCCGGGCAATCCACCTCGAGTCATCTTGATCGTGAACTGCCCTTCGCCGTTGGCGACTACCTGCATGCCGAGTTTTCTACCTTCGAGTTCGCCGCTGTATTCGCCCTGCAACACGAAATCGGCGCCGGCCTTGCCCGCATCGACAAACGTCTCGGCCGGTTTCTTTTCCGGTTTCGCTTTGGGTTTCTCCTGGGCCGGCAGAACCATGGGCAAAACCAACATCATTCCGAACGCGAGACTTCTCGACATGGTGCACCTCGAGTGGAAAAAATCGCAGCGCAACTATGATTTCGCATCGACCGTGCCGCGTCAAACATTTTGTCACATTAATTCGCCTCGAGTGTTTCGCGAACTTCCTTCGACCCAGCGACGCGAGCGACCTCGACTTCCATCAGGTCGAGTCGGCACAACGTCGGTTTTTGTGCGGATGAGGTTCTTTGATCCCAGCAAACAGTGAATGAGCGCCCCGTTCCAACTCCAGCAAGAACTGCTTGCGCCTTAGGCCGCCGCCATAGCCGCCTAATTCGCCGTTCTTGTTCACGACGCGGTGACAGGGAATGACGATTGCGATGCGGTTGAGGCCGTTCGTCCGTCCGACGGCGCGGACTGCCCTCGGCTGGCCGACGGCGATTGCCAGTTGCTCGTACGAGCGCGTCTGGCCGTACGGAATTGCGAGCAATGCCTTCCACACTTGCGTTTGAAACGGCGTTCCGGGGTAAACGAGCGGGACGGAAAACTCCCGCAGCTTTCGCTCGAAATACAAATTCAGTTCTTTTCTAAGCACGGCCAGATGACGGTGGCTGCCCGGGACCAAAGGCAGGTCAAAGAGTTTTCGCACGGCTGCAAATTGCGCTTCGAGCATTCTGCGGTCGCTGAATTCCAGCAGGCAAACGCCCTTCTCCGTGGCGCCGGCGACTAGCGGGCCCAAGGGGCTTGCCATCCACTCGAGAAAAACGCAGTCGCGATTCTGACTTTGGCCCGGGGTGCTGCCGAACATGCGCACGAATGCATCGTGAAAACCGCTGTGCGATTCGTAACCGCTTTCGAATACCGCTTGATCCACGGCTCCACCCTCCCGGATCTGGTTCAGGGCCCCCGTCAGCCTCCGAGCTCGTGCAAACGCCTGGAACGTCATTCCATATTGCCTTTGAAAATACCGGCGCGCGGTGGCGGGATCGATGCCGCGCCGGCGCAGGTCCGACTCGCGAATGCGCGCCGACGGATTCCGTTCGATTTCGGCGATCAACTCGCCCGCCCACGCCGGCTGTTCGTCGTGCTCCAAAGGCCGGCATCGTTTGCATGGTCGATAACCTGCAAACAGCGCCTCCCGCGGCGTCGCAAAATACTCGACGTTCTTTGGCAGCGGCTTGCGCGCTGGGCAGGTGGGCCGGCAGAAGACCCCGGTCGTACGCACGCCCAGGAAAAAAAGACCATTGTAACCGGAATCGCGATTCAGGTACGCCTGCTGCATCTCGGTAATTGATGGCATCGCGCTCATGTCAGGAGTGTAGCGATTGCAGATCACAGTGCTCCACCGATTTTCAGGCGCGGATGTCGAAAAAGCGAAGCGGCGGAGTAACTCGACGCGACGCGTATAATCCACCATCGTTTGCAACTTCCACGGAGCAGCAATATGTCAAGGGATCCGACATGCCTATCTCCGGTTCACGGCTGGTCGAAGTTGCGAGCCATGTTGCGACAGCGCTGCCCGCGCTGCGGTCGCGGTCGAATTTTCTCGGGCCGATTCAAAATGAACGATCCATGCCCGGAGTGTGGATTGATCTTCCAGCGCGAAGAAGGCTATTTCCTCGGTTCGATGTATTTTAGCTATCTTCTCGGCGCCATCCTGTTGGGCGCCAGCTATTTGCTGGCGATTTGGCTCCTGCCCGAATGGAACGGCTACCTGCTCTTCGGCCTGATTTTGATTCCCTACTTCTTGCTGACACCCGTGCTCTATCGTTATGCGCGCACCATATGGATTTACTTCGAACGATGGGGTTGTCCCGGCGACGCGTCCGCCAGCGCGTACGAGAAGATGCGGGCCCGCGAATTTGCCGAACGAATCAACCGGCCGCAATAACAGTTCGCACAGTTCACCTGCGCACCGTTGTTGGTTTTTCATTCGTCATACTCAGTTCTCCACCTTCCACACCTGTAATCCCGTCGTATCGATCAAGGCGGGCAGCACCATCATGCCGAGTTCTTCAGCGGCACGGCGGACGTGTGTATTGCAATTGCGTTTGACCAGGATCGTGACCGTTCCGCCGCCGCCGGCGCCGTTGGCCTTGAAGCCGATTGCCCCCGCCTGGAAGGCTGCCTGGTGCAGCGCCTCGATTTCCGGCGTCGTAATGTCGGCATGCAGGTTTTTCTGCGCCTGCCAATTGCGGTTCATCGCGTCGGCAAACGCATCCAGGTCGCCGCTGAGAAGCGCCTCTTTCCCGGCGACTGCCGCAGCCGCCAATTGGTCAAAGTCCGCTCGATGGCGGTCGGCCTCGGCAATCACCTTTTGATGCATGGCGCTGGAGAAGTGCGACTTGCCTGTATAAACGAGCACGAAGCGATCCTCGAGTTCGCAACGAGTGGCGGCGTCGAGAGGCAAGGAAAAGACACGCGCTCCAGGGTATTCGACTTCCATGAAGCTGACCCCGCCATAGGCGGCCGCGAACTGATCCTGTACGCCGCATTCCAGTTTGAGGTCTTCGACCTCGAGCAGTTGCGATTGCCGGGCCAATTCGTGCGGCAAAAGGCGATGGTTCTGATACGCAGCGAACGCGCCCATGGCGGCGACGCCGAGAGCGGCCGACGAGCCGAGCCCGCTGGCCGGTGGCGCATCCGAGCGCACTTGCACGGTAATCTGACGGCGAACGGAGTACAGGCCGCTGCGCCTTGCTTCGATTCCCGAACGGGCGACGGCGGCTTTGAGCAGGTCGAGCACGCCATTATATTCGACCCGGCGAATGTCCTGGAAACTGTAGCGTTCGTCGGTGTCGAGGCTTTCGAGCGTAAATCCGCCGGGGCCTTCTTTGACGCTCAATGTCACGTAGGTATACAGCCGCGCGGCGAAATTCAACACGGAGCCGCGCGGTACGATCCGCGTGTCGGTCCAGCCGCCAAGATCGCAAAATCGCACCGGCGCTCGCGCTCGCCACTCAGGCATTGCAATTCTCCAGGTAGTGCACTTCGAGGATGTGCTTGTCAATTTACCAGTTTGCCCTGCCTTCGTTTAGCGGCAGAGCCGCCTACGCATCAACGGCATTCGATGCGAAAGAACAACGCGGAACCGCCTGAATCTTCCCCTTCGCGCTCGAGCGTGAAACCGAGTTTTTCCAGCACGCGACGCGAACGCGCGTTGGTCGGCCTCGTTCGCGCCAACACGTAGCGCCAGCGCCCGTGCTCAACGATGAATTCCAGGCAGGCGTGGCCGGCCTCGACGGCATAACCAGCCCCCCACGCGTCGGGGATCAACGTGTAGGCGAGTTCGATTTCGTCGCCATCGCCCCAGGGCGAAAAGCCGCATCGACCGATAAAGTCGCCGTCAAATCTTCGAAAGAGCGCCCACATCGGAATACCGAGATACGTGCTTCGATACAGCACGGAAGTGAGTTTCTCTTGTGTTTCGGCTCGATCGAGCGGCTGGCCGTCTCCCAAAAAGTGCATGACTTCGGCATTGCCGTACAGCCGGTGCAACAACTCGAGATCGTTGGCCTCAAATCCGCGAAGTGCAAGCCTGGCCGTGCTCAATGGCGGTGTCACCGGAAGGTCAGAACGACTTCCGAATTGCCATCGGGAAGAACGGTGATTTCCCACGGCGAACTCTCCGGCGAACGGTAATTGTCCAACATCATCTGTTGTTTGTCCTTGCCCTTTCCGATCGGCCCGGCCGGCGGCAGCTCGACTCCGCCCATGCTGCCGGCGCTCGTCGGGATCGGAATCATCGTGATCTTGTATTTGCCCGGCAGGCAACTCAATGCGAATCGGCCATCCTGGCCTTCCAGAGTCGCGATCGGCAAGTTGCTCTTGTTGCTGTCGTCGCGAGGATGGAATGTCAGCACCATGCCGGTAATCGGTTTGCCGTTCGCGTATTGCGCTTTGCCGGAGATCGAAACGGGTTTCGGCGGCTCCTGTTTGCTGCATCCAAGGCAAACCAGCGCGAACACCGTCAGCGCCGGTCCGGCTACTCGAGAAATCGACATGGCATTTCCACAGGAGAACGCTACCAGTCCGGCCCCAACACCTGATCATCGCGCGGCAACAGGGCAAAGTCCCAGGTTCGCTGGCTGATCGTGCCCTGAACGAATCGAACGCTGCCGTCCATGAGGGCGACGTTTACGCCGCCTGGATGCATCGATTGAGTTCGCCAGTTGTCGCAATCGCGCGGGTGCGGATTCACTTGCATCGACAGCGTGTTCGCCTGTTGATACCAGTCGAGGCCGAAGGCGGAATAGAACCAAGAATACAGTGCGATCTTGCTGATCCGGTCGCAGGTGGAATAGCCTTCGCCGAACAAAACGGTGTTGGAAAGCCCATCGGTAATCTGCTGGAAGCCGACCGCCGGCGACCAGAG
>Ga0073934_10007748_pt1 | contig 14711 bp, 14 predicted proteins | sample LarsenN4metaG_FD_76834 | JGI IMG/M metagenome (GOLD analysis project Ga0073934, IMG submission 76834) | Hot spring sediment bacterial and archeal communities from British Columbia, Canada, to study Microbial Dark Matter (Phase II) - Larsen... ...
CTCTACGTGGTCGAATCGCGGGCCCAGCCGAACCGGCTCATCCACGCCTACGACGTGTCCTCCGATGGCCGAACGTTGCGCAACAAGCGCGTGTTCGTCGACTGCGGAGCCGGGACCGCGGACGGCATGCGGTGCGACGTCGACGGGAACCTCTGGTGCGGTTGGGGCATGGGCAGCGAGGATCTCGATGGTGTGATGGTCTTCAACCCGCACGGCGAGCCGATCGGCCGCATCCGCCTGCCCGAGCGTTGCGCCAACCTATGTTTCGGCGGCGTCGAACGCGATCGGCTGTTCATGGCGGCCGCCCACTCGATCTATGCGCTCTACGTGAACACGCAAGGCGTGGCAGGCGGCTGAGCGGGCATGGCCATAACGACATCGCCTGCGCCGCTGACCATCCGGATGCACCCGAACGACAACGTGGCCATCGTCGCGAACGACGGCGGCCTGCCGCAGGGAACGCGGTTTGCTTCAGGCCTCGTGCTCGGCGAACGCGTCCCTCAGGGTCACAAGGTGGCGCTTTCCGACATTCCGGCCGGTGGGGCCGTGCGCCGCTACGATGTCGTGATCGGTCGCGCACGGGAACCGATCGCGGCCGGGCGGTGGGTGCACGAGAAGCTGCTCGACATCCCGGAGGCGCCGACGCTCGATGATCTGCCGGTCGGTACCCGAGTAGCCGCGCTCGAACCGCTCGACGGCTACACCTTCGAGGGCTATCGCAACGGCGACGGATCGGTCGGCACACGGAACATCCTCGCGATCACGACGACCGTGCAATGTGTGGCGGGTGTCGTCGAGCATGCGGTGAAGCGCATCCGTGACGAACTGTTGCCGCGCTTTCCGAACGTCGACGACGTCATCGGCCTGGAGCATACCTACGGCTGCGGCGTGGCGATCGACGCGCCGGGGGCCGCCGTTCCGATCCGAACGCTGAGGAACATCGCCAAGAATCCGAACTTCGGCGGCACGACCATGGTGGTGAGCCTCGGCTGCGAGAAGCTGCAGCCCGAGCGGCTCATGCCGCCGGCCGTTGCGGATGGGCCTCGCGGCTATGGTCTCGTCACGCTACAGGATGACAGCCACGTCGGCTTCGAAGCGATGCTGACGTCCATCCTGCAAATGGCGGAGCATCACCTCGGCAGTCTCGACCGTCGACGGCGGGTCACGTGTCCGGCCTCCGATCTCGTGGTCGGCATGCAGTGCGGTGGGAGCGATGCGTTCTCCGGCGTAACGGCCAATCCGGCGCTCGGATTTGCCACGGACCTCCTCGTGCGCGCTGGTGCGACGGTGATGTTCTCGGAAGTGACCGAGGTTCGTGACGGGATCGATCAGCTGACGGCGCGAGCGGCCTCACGCGGGGTCGCGGACGCACTCGTGCGCGAGATGGATTGGTATGACCGCTATCTTGCTGCCGGCGATGTCGACCGCACTGCCAATACGACGCCTGGCAACAAGAAGGGAGGCCTGTCGAATATCGTCGAAAAGGCGATGGGATCGATCGTCAAGTCGGGAACGGTCCCGATCTCGGGCGTCGTGGCGCCCGGCGATCGGGCAACGACGCGCGGTCTCCTGTTCGCTGCCACGCCGGCATCCGACTTCATCTGCGGCACGCTGCAAATGGCCGCCGGGATGAACCTTCACGTCTTCACGACGGGGCGGGGCACGCCCTATGGGCTGGCGGCGGTGCCGGTGATCAAGGTCGCCACCCGCAGCGATCTCGCCCGGCGCTGGCACGACCTCATGGACGTCGACGCGGGCCGGATCGCGACGGGGGCTGCGACCATCGAGGACGTCGGTTGGGAACTCTTCAGGATGATGCTCGACGTCGCGAGCGGCCGGAAGACCCGGGCCGAGCGCTGGCGTCTGCACAATTCGCTCGCGCTGTTCAATCCCGGTCCAGTGACGTGACGATCTTCTCGCCCACGGCGCGGGTCGCTAAGGTAGCAGCCGACAGGGGGTGCCCATGACATTCGATCCCGAACAGGTCAGCTACGTCGCGCGGATGGAAGACATCCGCGCCATGCACCCGAAGGCGATGACACGCGCGACGGGCAAAGTTCTTCCGAAGCTCGATCGCCATTGCCGGGCGATCATCGAGCGCGCGACGTTCTGCGTCGTCGGCACGCAGGGACATACGGGAGGCGATGTCTCGCCGCGTGGCGATCCAGCAGGCTTCGTTCGCGTGCTCGGCGATTCCCATCTGCTGCTGCCGGATCGGATCGGCAACAACCGCTTCGATTCGATGGACAACCTGTTTCACGACCCGCGCATCGCCGTGCTGTTTCTCGTACCCGGCATGAGCGAGACGTTGCGGATCAACGGACATGGTCGAGTTACGGACGACGCAACGCTGCTCGCTGGGTCTGCCGTGCAGGGCCGCGCGCCGAAAGTCGGCATCCTCATCACCGTGCGCGAGGCGTTTCTCCATTGCGCCAAGGCGATCAACCGCGCCGGACTCTGGGACGCGTCGCGGCACATCGATCGGCGCGAGCTGCCGAGCTACGGAGACATGCTGGCTGATCAGGTCGAAGGGCTGACGCGCGAGGAGAGCGAGCGCCAAGGTGCCGAGATGGCTCGGCGCGGTCTCTACTGAGGCAGGCGCTCGGGCGCCTCCCGGATTTGACAGGGAACAGAATGTCGGCAGGTCCGTTGGCCCGTTTACCGAGCGCGGGAGCGCTCCGTAGCGGCGAACCAGACAGGGACTGTAGCCATGAAACCAATTCGATTGATGCTCGTGCTCGCCTCGGCGGGCCTCACCTCCACCGCCGTGCTCGCCCAGACGAGCCCCGGCACGCAGCCGACTGCACCGCAAACAACGACGAAGGGGCTGACGCGCTCGGATTGCCAGGGTGGCTGGCGGCCGGATCTCGGGATCACGCAGCAGGAATTCCAGTCGCTCTGCCTCGCCGTACGCAGCGGTGAAGGCAGCGGGTCGGGCGGCGGCTCGGGCTCCGGCGGATCGGGCGGTGGCGGGTCCGGCGGTGGTGCCGGTGGCGGCGGCGCGGGTGGCGGCGGTGCCGGCGGTGGTGGCAACCAGTAAGTCGTTGCTCACCATCGGCGGGCGCCCTGAGTGGGCGTCCGCTTTTCATGTCCCGGCTAGCGCCCGAGGCGCGTAGTGATGCGGCGGATCAATCCAGGATCGCGCCCGTCGAGTTCAGGATTGCGTGCCGCCAGAGAGATCGTCAGCAGGGTGCCGAAGGCCGACCAGAGCAGGATCGGCAGTCCGAGCAGCGCGGCCCATCGATCGCTCCGCGACGCCTGACGCACGAAGGCGGCCGTTGATCCGACGAGCGCCGCGCCGACCACGACCCCGCCGGAGAGGCTGCGGCGGCCGAATGTCACGAGACCGTACCCGGCCACGAGGGCGAGGCTCGTCGCCCACCAGGCGACGGCACTTCGGGTGGTGTCGTTCGCTGACTTCGTCAGCAGCCTGTACGTCCCCGCGGACATCAAGGTCATCAACACGGGCCAGATGGCCCCGAACACCGGATCCGGCGGTTTAGCCGACGGTTTGCGGAGCGCGGCATACCACGCGAACGTGCGTGGATGCGCCGGTGTCGGACTGACTCTCCGTGACAAGAGCTGTACCAGGGCGAGGCCAGTCCCGATTGTCAGGAGAGCCGTCTTGTGATCGGCAGACTTCGTGAGCTGTTGCATGCTCCGCAGAACGTCCGGCCTGCGCAGTCGTTGCAGGGCGACGGGGGGTCCGTCAGCCCCCGCGCCGCGCCACGCGCGGCGTCGCTGAAAGCCACTCCCCGTCGGCTTCGTGGCCGCCCTCGCGCGCCAATCCACCGAACAGGGCGCTGGTGCGGATCGAAAGCACTTCGCTCAGGGTCAACAGCAGAGGTGCGGTTGCCCGTGTGCGCCCCGTCTCGATCCGTTCGAGAAGTTCGACGGAGATCTGCGCACGAGCGGCGCATTGATCGGCCGTCAGACTTAGTTCTTCGCGGCGTGCCCGGAGTTGCGCGCCGATATGCTCGTTCAGCAACTGCCGTTCCGACTTGCCGTACCTGCTCATTCAATTCTCCAGTTCAGGCGGCGCAGTTGCGCAAGTCGATCGTTGGGTCGACGACGGAGGTTCCGAGCACCAGCTTCCGGTCGTCACGTGCGAACGGCAAGATGATCCGGCGATAACGCGAGTGGTTCCAACGGCCGCTGCCGAGGTCGACGAAAGCGTCGACGACCTCAATCACGGGCTCCTTCGTGCGCAGGGCCGTTTTGTAGGCTTCGATTGCGGCGAGACCGTAATGGGGGTCGGGCAAATCTTCGGCTGCGGTTCCCGGCGCGCGCTTCAACCACGCCGTCGGGAACACGCCGAAGCCGGAACCGATGTGGCGGATGACAAGGCTTTCGTCCCAGACACCGCGAGGGCTCGCCGCCACGATCCGTTCGCGTTGGCAGGCAGGGACCCAATCGGCCGCATCGTCCGGTGGCAATGCCGCATCGCGCCACTTGGCGAGTGTGAGGGCGAGCGGGCAGGTGGCCTTCAGCTCCCGAGCGGAGATTTTGCGCGAGCGGAAGTCGTCGCGTCGGTTGCGGCTGTCGACGTCGGCCATCGGCCTCAGCGTCTGCGCTGCATGACGGCACGTCGGGTAAATCGTGGTTTGCCACTCGGTGTCAAAGCGGCTGAGGATGACGCGACGGTTCTGCGGCTCGGTCAGCAGCAGGAAGAGCGTTTCGACGATGGCGCCGGGCGAGACGCGCGGCGGAGAGAGCCTGATCGCGATGCGATCGGAGCGCCGCTCGACGGCGACGAACCCGTAACGGCGCACGAGGATCTCGACGACGTCTGAACACGACGGCAGTCCGAGATCGCGTCCGAGGGCTTGCTGAACGTTGCTCCAGAGACGGCCTTGATCGTCGATGATCTGCCACATGGGGCACTCCATCCCGGGCCGAATCCAAAGATAGCGGCCTCGATGGCCGGCAGCGATGCACGTCCGGCGCTAGCATCGTTTTGCCACTGATGATCTGCAAAGAGAAGAAAAAACCGGACGCCCCGGGGGATCAAGCAATCAGCATACCTCACAAAAGGTTGTGTGGCGCTCCGATTGCGATCCAGGGTGGTGGCGATGGGCTAAATGAACGGTGGTGGGCGCGACAGGGATTGAACCTGTGACCCCACCCGTGTGAAGGGTGTGCTCTACCGCTGAGCTACGCGCCCGGTAAGTCGTGGGGTGCGGTGGCTATAGGGGCGCGGCCTCCCCCCTGTCAAGGCGATGTCGAGCCGGCCACCGGGCCGCCGGCCGCGGCCGGGCTGCCCGTACCCCTTACCGGATCTTGGGGAACCGACCGACGATCGGATAGCTCGGGTCGTTGAACCCGGGTGTCGACGGGTGGCCGGTCACGACGTGGCTGTCGACGAGGGCTTCGTCTTCGGCGCTCCACTTGTAGTCGAGGTAGCTGAAGTACTGGGTCCATTGCTCGAAAGTGCGAGGGCCGGCGATGACCGAGCTGACGGCCTCGTTGTTGAGCACCCAGGAGACGGCGAAGTCGATCGCGTTCGCCCCCTTGCGCTCGGCATGCGCCTTGAACTCCTGGGCGATCACGAGGCTTTCCTCGCGCCACTCGGTTTCGAGGATGCGCTTGTCCTGGCGTGCCGCGCGGGTGCCTTCGGCGGGGCGAGCGCCGGGCTTGTACTTGCCGGTCAGAACTCCGCGCGCGATCGGGCTGTAGGTCGCGACGCCGAGGCCGTAGTGTCGGGCGGCCGGCAGGACCTCGGTTTCCGGCTGGCGGTTCATGGCATTGTAGTAGGGCTGCAACACGACGGGGCGCGGCACGCCCTGGAGATCGCACTGGTGGGCGATCTCGGCGATGTGCCAGGCGCGAACGTTCGAGAGGCCCCAGTAGCGGATTTTGCCGCTGCGGATCAGGTCGCCGAATGTGGCGACCACGTCATCCCAGTGGCTCAACGCGTCGGTACGGTGCACGTAGTAGATGTCGATGTGGTCGACACCCATCCGCTTCAGGGAGAGGTCGACGGCCTGGAACACCCAGCGGCGCGACAGCCCCCCCGTCACGTGGCGCTCCGGCGTGCGGTAGACGTTGCCGACCTTGGTGGCGACGATCCAGCGGTGCCGGTTGGTTTTGATGGCGCGACCGGTGATCTCCTCGGAGGCGCCGTCGTTATAGACGTCTGCCGTGTCGAGGAAGTTGATGCCGTGGTCGGCCGCATGGTCGACGATGCGGCGGGCCTCGTCTTCGGGCGTCGGCGCACCGAACATCATGGTGCCGAGACAGATCTCGGAAACTTTGAGCCCGGAGCGGCCCAGCAGTCGCGTGCGCATCTCGGTCACGGAATCGATCCTCTGTGTGTGCGGTCGCGCCTCGGCGCGGATTAGGCGGCGCGTTGGATGACGAAACGGAAGACGCCGGCTTTCTCGCCCTGTTCCAGCAGGGTGTGACCCGCCGTCGAGCAAAACGCCTTGAAGTCTTCGACCGAGCCCGGGTCCGTCGCCAGCACTTCGAGGGTTCCGCCCTTAGGCAGGTCGGACAGCGCCTTTTTCGCCTTGAGGACGGGGAGGGGGCAGGCGAGCCCCTGGGTATCGAGCGTCTTGTCGGCCATTTGATCGTACCTGTGGCTGGTGTCGCCGCCCTCATACCGCCTCGCACGGGCTGCCGTCGAGGCCGCTTGCCTCGCGGAGTGGTGCGATGCAATCTCCGCGCTCGATGCGTCGGGAGCACCGGCTCCGGAGGCGCGCCCACGAGGAGACGAGCGCCACGATGTCCGGTGAGCCGCACGAACGGACTTTCGCGGTCATGCTGGGGCTCGATCGGCTCGGGCTGGTGGCCCTGAAGTCGCCACTCGTTTCCGCCGCCGTCATCCTTGCCATTTCGATCGTCGCGCTTCTCGGGCTCCTTCGTCTCAAGGTCGACGATAGCCTGTCTGAGCTGTTCCGGACGGACACACCGGAGTTTCGCCAGTACGAGGAGATCGATCGGCGTTTTCCGTCGAGCGAGTACGACGTGCTCGTCGTCGTCAGTGGACAGCGACTGATGACGCGGGAGGGGCTCGAAGCCTTCAAGAGCGCCGTCATCGAATTGCAGCTCGCCGACGGCGTGAGCGGCCTCGTGTCCATGCTCTCGGCGCGAGCGGCGCCAGATCAGAGCGGCTACGCGCCGCCGATCGTGTCCGATACGATGCCCGAGGATGACGCTCGCTTTGCCGCGATGATCCAGGCGCTGAAGACGAACGACATCGTCTCGGGCAAATTCCTTTCGGAAGACGGCCAGCTCGCACTGATCGTGATCGCGCTCGATCGCGAGGTTGTGGCTGAGCGCGGTGCGGCATCGGTGATCGGCAGTATCCGCAAGACGGCCGAGCAGGAGCTTTCTCCTCTCGGGCTCGGCGTGCAGCTGACCGGGGCGCCGGTCATGCAGCTCGAAATCCGCAACGCGGTGGAACGCGACCGGCTCGTTTACAACGGTCTCGGTTTCCTGCTCGGCGGCGCCGTTGCGTTCCTCTACTTCCGACGTATGTCGCTGACGCTGATCGCGGTGCTCGGCCCTTCCGTGGGGATACTCTGGACGCTCGGCGTGATCGGGTGGCTCGACTGGCGCCTCAATCTGTTCGTCAACGTGCTGACGCCGCTCATCCTGGTCAGCGGGTTCTCGGACTCCATGCATCTCGTGTTCGCGATCCGCCGCGACGTGATGGCCGGCGTCGATCGCATCACGGCAGCTACGCGGGCGGTGAAGGAGATTGCCCCCGCGTGCTTGCTCACGGCGATGAACGCCGCGCTGGCACTCGTCTCGTTCGCGTGGGCCGAGAGCGCCCTCATACGGACCTTCGGGCAGGCGGCGCTGATGGCCGTCGCCATCTCGTACATCGCGGTGGCCGTGGTGGTGCCGACGTTCGCGGCCTTGCTGATCCGGAAAGAGGCGGTACCGCTCACGCCGGACCAGGAGGATGAGGCCGAAAAGACTGGCCTGCTCGGCGCGACCGTCCGCGGGATCGTCGGCATGGTCATCGCCAATCCCTGGCCCTTCCTGATTGCCGGTCTCGTCGCGGTTGGGACGACTGGGCTCGCTTATCGCCAACTCGAACCTGCTTACCGACTGGCCGATCAGGTGCCCGATAAGGAGCAGGCGCTCGCGGCGACGGGCCAGCTCGATCAGAAATTGACCGGCGCCAATCCGGTTCACGTGATGATCCAGTGGAGCGGTTCGGCGACGCTCTACGATCCGGCAACGATCAAGGTGATCGCGGCGGCGCACGAGGTCCTCGAGAAAACGGCGGGGCTCGGGAACGTCTGGTCGATCGAAAGCCTCCGGCGGTGGCTTGAAGCCGCCGGAGACGGACGGATCGAGACCGTGAAGCGCTACGTGGGCGTGATGCCGGAACACCTTGTGCGCCGGTTCATCGCCGAGGACGAGCATGCGGTGCTGGTGACGGGGCGGCTGCCGGACGTCGATGCGAGCCGTATCCTGCCCGTCGTCGAAAAGATCGATCGCGCACTCGATCCGGTGCGTCAGGCCAATCCCGGCTACGAGATCTCGGTCACGGGCCTGCCGGCGATCGCCGCCCGCAACAGCGCGAAGCTGATCGGCGAGCTCAACTGGGGGCTCGTCGGCGACATGTTCGTGATCTTCATCTTCCTCGGGCTGGTCCTGCGATCGCTCGTCGCCAGCGTGGCGAGTATCTTGCCGTCGCTCTTCCCGATTTATGCGACGGGTGCGCTTCTGTACGTACTCGGCGAGGGGCTGCAATTCGCCTCGATCATCGCGATCACGGTCGCGTTCGCGCTGGCCATCGACAGTACGATCCACTTCCTCAACCGCTTCCGCATCGAGGAGGAGCGGCTCGGTGGCGCGCCCGGCTCGGAGATCCCCGCGCTGATGGCGACGGCAGACAAGATCGGACCAGCGGTTACCCTCACGACGCTGGTACTCGCGCTGGGCCTCGGCGTGACGATCCTGTCGGATCTACCGTCGCTGCGGCTGTTCGGGCGGCTCGCTGCGGTGTGCCTTCTGTCCTCGCTGGTCGCGCAGCTCTTCATCCTGCCGGCCACGATTGCGCTGTGGCGGCGGTACGTGCCGCGCTACGGAACCGTGAAGTAGCGATCATCGAGCCTTTCGCTCGCCGCGGATGTTCAAGAGGTTGGCGGCGATGATCACTGCGGCGCCGACGGCGACCAGCGGGTCGAGCGCCTCGCCATAAACCAGGGCTCCGACGGTTGCGATCAGCGGCAGGCGGAGAAAATCCATCGGTGCGACGAGGATCGCGTCCGCGCGCTTGAAAGCGCTCGCCAGGGAGAAATGCGCGACGAGACCCGCGACCGACAGCACGAAGACCCAGGCAAGGGTGACGGCGCTCGGCAGAACGAAACCCGGAAGTCCGAGCACCAGAGCGAAGACCGTCTGGATGCCCATCATGTAGACGAGAATCGTGAACGCGGAATCCGTCCGAGTGAGGATCTTGGTGGTCACCATAGACGCCGCGAAGCCGAGGGCGCTCGCGAGCGCGAAGACCATCCCGACCGACAGCGGTTGTGAGCCCGGCTGCACGACGATAATGACGCCGACGAAGCCGAGGAGGGCAGCGATGAGCCGCGTGCCTGTCAATCGTTCGCCGAGCACGAGCGGCGCCAGGATCGCGACCCAAAGGGGCGCCGTGAATTCCAGCGCGAACAGTTCGGCAAGGGGGATCAGTCCGAGCGCCGTCAGCCAACTGAACTGCGCGCCGAAGTGGAAGATGTTGCGTGTAATCTGCAGCGGCAGTGCGTGGGTCCGTGCACGGGCGCCGGTGACGAGCGCGACGATCGCGAGAAGTACGAGCGAGATTGGACCTCGCCAGAGCATGATCTGCAGCGGGTCGATCTCCTTGCCCGCTTGCCGGCCAGCGACGGCAAAGGTCGAGAAGCAGAGCAGGGCGATGGTCATCCAGCCGAGCGCGGCGAGAATGTTGCTCTGCTGACGCGTCGCCGATGTGCCGGCAGGTTCGGCGCTCATGCGCGCCTCCAACGGAAGAGGCGGCCGTCGATGACGAGCAGGGCGAAGGCGATTAGCACGCCGCCGGCGATGTCGGTGTCCTTGAGGGATTGGCCGAGAAAGAGGGCGCCGAGGGTGATCGGTGTCAACGGCAGGAGCAGTGTCACCAGCAGCGCGTTCGTGGCTCCGGCGCGCTTCAGAATGGTGAAGTAGAACATGGATGCGAGCGCAGATGCGAAGAGCCCTGTCGCGAGGCAGGCGAGGAGGGCCTTCTGGCTTGGCATCGCCATGTTCCACGGCTGCCCGATGATGATCATCAGCGGCAGGGAGAGGATGAGCGCCCACACCATCTGGCCGGTCGCGATGACGAACGGGGGCGTCCCGCGGAAGGTGCGTCCGTAGATGCCGGCGAGTGCGTAGCAGAGGGCGGCGCCGAGCATGGCGAGTTTGGCCAAAAGGCCGGCCGGGCTTGCGGTCGCGATGTCCTCGGCAGCGATCACGGCGACGCCGGCGATCCCGAGCAGAATACCGGCGACTTTGTTGAGTGTGAGTTTCTCGTCGTGGGTCAGAACGTGGGCGAGAAACGCGGCGAACAGCGGCGACGTCGCGTTGAAGACGGCAGCGACACCGCCGGTGACCTGTTGCTGTCCATAGATCAGCAGCAGGAAGGGAATGTAATTGTTGATCGAGGCGAGGAGTGCAAAACGCCACCAGTCGCGGACGAGCGGCGCGAGCGAGTGGCCAAGCGCGCTCGTCACCACGACCAGGATGATGGCAGCCGGGACTATCCGCCAGGAGCTGAACACGAACGCTGACATCTCCGTCTTCGCGACGTCGACGAAGAAGAAGGCGCTGCCCCACAGCATCGAATGGATCACGAGCATGGCCCACTCGGTGGTGCCCAGGCGCATGACGGGTTTGGAAACGGCCTCTGCCGGCACGATGCTGCAATCGCTCTTGGGTCAAAACGCGCACGGCCGGGCGGGCAGCCCGCCGCATGCGGGCCAGTCGATCGCAAGCCCGAACCGTTCCCATAGCCGTTGCCGAGGCGGTCGTGCAAACGTAAGGGACCCTGGCGCAGGTCAGGCTCGCTGCCCCTGCATATGTTGAACGACCGAGGACAGGCCGATGGCCGAACAGCAATTCGCTTCCGACAACAACGCCGGCATCTGCCCGGCCGCGCTCGCGAAGATGGTCGAGGCCAACGGGGCCGGGCACGTCTCGGGCTATGGCGACGATCGATGGACGGCCGAAGCCGCACGGCGGATTTCGGTGCTGTTCGAGCGGGAGTGCACCGTCTTTTTCGTGTTCAACGGGACCACGGCCAACGCGCTCGCCCTGGCGCATCTCTGCCGGTCCTACGGCGCCGTCATTTGTCATGCCGGCTCGCACGTGGCGGAGGACGAGTGCAGCGCGCCCGAGTTCTTCTCGGGCGGAGCTAAGCTGCTGACGACAGACAGTCCGCTCGGCAAAGTGCGGCCGGAGGACATCGACCGGCTCGGGCGACAAACCGGCCGCGTTCATGGCAACAAGCCGGCCGCCGTATCGCTCACTCAGTCGACCGAGGTCGGTACCGTCTACAGCCCGGCTGAACTCGCTGGGGTGACCGAGCGGGCGCGTGCCCACGGTCTCAAGGTGCACATGGACGGGGCGCGGTTCGCGAACGCCGTGGCACGCCTCGGCTGTGCCCCCGCCGACGTCACCTGGCGCGCCGGGGTCGACGTGCTGAGCTTCGGGGGCACGAAAAACGGCCTCGGCTTCGGGGAGGCCGTCGTTTTCTTCGATCCGAACCTCGCGTCCGAGTTCCAGTGGAGGGTCAAGCAGGGCGGACAGCTCAACTCGAAGATGCGGTTGATGACGGCGCCGTGGATCGGCCTTCTCGATGGGGACGTCTGGCTCGCGAACGCCCGGCACGCCAATGCGATGGCGGACCGGCTCGCGCGACAGTTGGCGGAGGTACCCGGCATCAAGCTGATGTTCCCGGTCGAGGCCAACGCCGTATTCGTCGACATGCCGCCGCCCCTGCAAGCGGCTGTCCGGAGCAAGGGCTGGCGCTTCTACACGTTCCTCGGCGAGACGGGGTGCCGGCTGATGTGTGCCTGGGACACGACGCCCGAGACGGTCGACCGGTTTGCGCGGGACGTTCGGGCGGCCAGCGGCGTTTCATGATCCGCCCCATCAAGACGCCAATCACCCGAACGGATCCACCATGAGCCAGCCGAGCCGACCGAGCTTCACCTTCGGCATCGAAGAGGAATACCACCTCGTCGATCGCGCCACCGGCCAGCTCGCCGCGGCGCCGCCCGGATTGATCGAGTCGTGCCGTGAGATCGTCGGCGATCGTGTCAGTCCCGAGTTCCTGAAAACCCAGATCGAGGTCGGCACGCCCGTCTGCCGCAACTTCGTCGAGGCGCGCCAGCAGCTCGCGCGGCTTCGCCGGGCCGTCGCGGAGGTGACGGGGCGGTTCGGTCTTGCGCCGATCGCCGCCGGTACGCATCCGTTCGCCAAGCCGGGTGACGCTCAGCCGACGGAGCGCGAGCGCTACCAGGCCCTGGCCCACGATCTGGCCGGGATCGGTCGGCGCATGGCGATCAGCGGCATGCACGTCCACGTCGGCATCGAGGACGACGACCTGCGCATCGATCTGATGAACCAGATGCGCTACTTCCTGCCCCATCTGCTCACCTTGTCGACGTCGTCGCCGTTCTGGGACGGCGACGACTCGGGCCTCAAGTCGTACCGCCTCGCCGTCGTCGACAACCTGCCACGGACGGGGCTGCCGGGCCGCCTCTCGGGCTGGAGCGAGTACAGCAGGACGATCGACGTTCTGGTGCAGGCGGGCGTGATCGAGGACGCCACCAAAGTGTGGTGGGATATTCGTCCGTCGGCTCGATTCCCGACACTCGAAATGCGGGTGACGGACGTCTGCACGCGGCTCGACGATGCGATCTGCATCGCGGCGCTTTACGTGTCACTCGTGCATATGCTGTGGCGGCTCCGGCGGGCGAACCAGACGTGGCGCACGTACCCGGTGTTCCTCCTCGAAGAGAACCGCTGGCGTGCGCAACGCTATGGCGTCGCCGGCACGCTGTTCGACCTCGGCAAGGGCCAGCTCGTCGCGTTCGGCGATCTGGTCGAGGAGATCCTCGCGCTCGTCGCCGAGGATGCTGCGGAACTCGGTTGCCGGGACGAGATCGTCCGCGCCCGGCACATCCTCTCGACGGGGACGAGCGCCGACCGCCAGGTCGCCTTGTTCCAGGATGCGCTGAAAGAGGGCGCGACGCGCGAAGAGGCCCTGACGCGGGTCGTCGCATGGTTGGTCGAGGAAACGGCTGCAGTCTGACACCTTCAGCGGGGCGCGTCGTCCAGCGGCCGGTCGCGGCCGTTGCCCCAGAAGCGGATCTTGAGATCGGGACGCTCGCGGGCGAGGCGGCTCGCGAGCCGGCGTCCGGCTTCCGCGTGGGCCTCGTACTGCTCCTCGCTCCAGAGCGGCTTCGAATAATCCGCGTGGTTGAACGACATGTCGTAGGCGCGTGCCCAGGTATCGAGGGCCGTCGCGAGTTCGGGCGACATCTGCACCATGTCCGTCGTAATCGTTCCCTTGCGGCCCTCGTCGAGCAGCAGCGGCCCGACCTGATAGTCGGCCATCACCACGATCGACTTGATCGAGGCCGGATCGATCGGTCCGTCCCCCGCGTCATCGTCATAAGCTGCCGATCCGGCCGAATTTCGCTTTGTCGAAGATGGAAACCACAGCGTTCGTCCGATGTAGGCGAGATGACCGCCGACGATCGCAATGAAGGCGAACCAGGCGACGCCCGAGGTCGCGGACGGCGGGTACAGACTGCCGCCGAGGGCCGAGAGCATCACGAAGGCGGTCGCGATGAGGTAGAGGAAAAAGGCATTGCGGGTGCGGTGCCGGCCCGCTTCGTCGGGCGGTTCGTCCTTGTCGATCAGGCGGGGTGCGAGGACGTAGACGTAGGCCGCCTGGCCCGCGGCCGAGACGATGAACAGCGGGACAGCCAGCTGGCTGAGGATCAGCAGGGCAGCGCCGGCTGCGAGGACCAGTACGGCGGCGGTGAGCAGCCACGCCGACTTGAAGGTCGCCGCAGCACTCGGATTCTCCATCGCAATCGCGGCGATGGCATTGTCGACCGTGCGCGACATCAGCGCGGCACGCGTCGCCAGATATCCGCCGGCCACGTAAAACGCGCCGATCACGAACAGGGCGATCTGGGTCAGATCCGGCGCCATCAGTGGATATGACTGCCGCCGTTGACGTCGATTTCGGATCCCGTGACGTAGGTCGAGAGGTCCGAGGCGAGGAAGAGGCAGCAGCCGGCCACCTCGTCCGGCCGGCCGGCGCGTCCCATCGGGATCGACGCCATCACCTGCGCCTTGCGCTCTTCCGTCCAGCCTGGCCCCGAGTGGACGATGTCGGTGTCGATCAGCGACGGGCAGATGGCGTTGACGCGAATGTTGTCGGGTGCCAGTTCGCGAGCGGCCGCCTTGGTCAAGCCGAGGACGCCGCCCTTCGCCGCTGAGTAATGCGGGCCGCCGAAAATGCCACCGCCGCGCTGGGCCGACACGGACGACAGGTTGATGATCGAGCCCGATTTGCGCCCTCGCATATGGGGGATGACGGCCTGCGTCATGTAGAGGGTGCCGCGCAGGTTGACGTCGAGCACGGCGTCGTAGTTTTCCGGCTCGATTTCCATCAGTTTGCGGGCCTGTGAGATGCCGGCGATGTTGACGAGGATGTCGACCTTGCCGAAGGCCGC
>Ga0073934_10007750_pt1 | contig 14708 bp, 7 predicted proteins | sample LarsenN4metaG_FD_76834 | JGI IMG/M metagenome (GOLD analysis project Ga0073934, IMG submission 76834) | Hot spring sediment bacterial and archeal communities from British Columbia, Canada, to study Microbial Dark Matter (Phase II) - Larsen... ...
ACCTTCGCTCACGGAGCGGAGGATACGGCGCCATCCCGCCCCAACATTGTTCTGATTCTCGCCGATGATCTCGGTTGGTCCGACCTTGGTTGCTTTGGTGGTGAGATCAACACACCCCACCTGGACAAACTGGCCGCGAATGGACTGCGGTTCACGCAGTTCTACAACACGGCGCGCTGCTGCCCCACCCGCGCCTCCCTGCTCACGGGGCTTTACCCGCATCAAGCGGGCGTTGGAGCCATGTCGGATGACCGGGGGCCGCAGTATCCTGGCTACCGGGGTACGATCCAGCCCGACACGGTCACACTGGCTGAGGTTCTTCGCGATGCAGGCTACAGCACTTACATGGTTGGCAAATGGCATTTGCACAACCAGCAGGATGTCAAACCCACTGACCGCGGATTCGATGAGTTCTACGGCATGCTTGGCGGTTACAACTCGTGCTGGCACGAACACCCCTACTACACGCGCTGGCCCCAGGGGCGCCCCGCCCGCGCCTACACGTCCCCCCGAGGAGATCAGCCCGGCTCGTTCTACGCAACAGACGCTTTTGCGGACTACGCGCTGGACTTTGTGACGGACGCCCGACGCCGTGGCCAGCCCTTCTTTCTCTACCTCGCCTTCAATGCGCCGCACTTCCCGCTTCACGCCCACGAGGAAGACATCGCCCGATACGAACGCATGTATTTCGAGAAAGGCTGGGACACCATTCGCGAAGAGCGGTTCTCCCGCCAGAAAGCTCTCGGCCTCATTCCCAATCACCTCACTCTGCCGCCGCGCAGTCCTGTGCCGCCCAAATCCCATGCCAGGCCCTCGCCTTACGCGGGCAAGGAAAACCCGCCCTGGCTTTCGCTTCCAGTTGAACGCCGACGCGACCTGGCGCGGCGCATGGCCGTGTATGCGGCGATGGTGGATCGCCTGGACCGCGCGGTAGGACGGGTGGTGGAAGATCTGCGGGAGCATCAACAACTGGACAACACGCTCCTTCTGTTTCTGAGCGACAACGGCGCCTGTTGGGAGTGGGATCCTCTCGGTTTCGATGAAACGAGCAGCCCGAAGAACATCCTCCATGCAGGAACCGATCTAACCAAGGTGGGCGGGCCAGCAAGCTACATCAGCTATGGCAGCGGGTGGGCCAACGCGGGAAACACTCCCTGGCGTTTGTACAAACACTTCAACCATGAGGGCGGCATTCGCACGCCTCTGATCGTTCACTGGCCGAACGGTTTTCGGGCTCGTGGTGAGCTGCGAGACCACATTGGCCACGTCATGGACATCATGCCCACGCTCCTGGAGGTGGCGCACGGGCGATATCCAACCGAACGCAACCGTGTGAAAATCCAACCCATGGAGGGATACAGTCTCCTGCCCGCGTTCCACAATCGCCCCGTTGCGCGAAAAGCCCCACTCTTCTTCGAACACGAAGGCAGCCGCGCTGTTCGCGACGGCCGATGGAAGCTGGTCTCACTGGCCGGAGACGCCTGGGAACTGTATGATCTTGAGTCCGACCCCACGGAAATGAACAACCTCTTCCAACGCGAGCACGCCAAGGCCCGTGAACTCATGGCCGCCTGGGAAACATGGGCCAGACGCTGCCATGTGAACTACGATATCAGGGTGCCTCCCGAAGCCCCCGGGAGCAAAGCCCCAGCGGGAGCGGCGACACCTCAAATTGCCAACCGCCCCTTGCGAATCTCCTGCGAGGTTCACACCGAGTCCAGTGACGGTGTGATTCTCGCCCATGGAGGGCGCCAGCAAGGCTATGCCCTGCATCTGGATGGCGGACGGATTGTTTTCAGTGTTCGCATCAACGGGCGGGTCTTCTCCATCAAAGGTCCGCCGGCCCCACGTGAACGGTTTCTCATTGAGGCCGCTTTGCAAACAAACGGTTTGATGCGACTGACCATCAACGGCACCAACTCTCTTACCGGCCAGGCTCCGGGGCCAATCCCCGTTCAACCGCAGGACACGCTCAGCATCGGCGAGGACAGCCAGACTGCCGTTGGGCCCTACACCGCGCCACATCCTCTTCGGGCAACCATCACGAACGTCCGAGTGACAACGCAATAGACTCCACGCGGAGGGCTGCGGCTTGCTACCCTCTCAAGTCCATGCGCACTGCGTCAGCCAGGCCCGCAACTTCGCCAAGGCACGGGCGCGATGACTGATGCGGTTCTTGATTTGCTCACCCAGCTCAGCAAAGGACCGGTTGTGGCCGTGGGGAATGAACAAAGGGTCGTAACCAAAGCCGCCATGCCCGGCAGGGGCAAAGGCAATCAACCCCTCGCAGGAGCCCTCAAAGACCTTCGGCTCGTCGTTCTCACTCCACGGCAGCCGCGTCAGGGCCAGCGCACACCGGAACCGCGCGGTTCTGTGTTCCAGAGGCACCCCTTCGAGCAGTCGCAGCAACTTCTCGTTGTTCGCCCGATCGTCGGCGTTTTCCTGCCCTGCCTCGGCAGCAAAGCGCGCCGACCTCACCCCCGGGGCGCCAGCCAGAGCATCTACTTCCAGCCCACTGTCATCTGCCAACACTGCATTCACGCCGAGATCGGCGGTTGCCCTTGCTGGCGAAAGCCAGCGCGCCAGTTGTAGCGCTTTGGCGCGGGCGTTGTCGGCAAACGTCGAGCCATTCTCGACCAATTGCGGGGCGGCGGGATAATCCAACAGCGAGCGGCATGCCACGCCTAAGAGACATTGAATCTCGGCCGCCTTGTGCCGGTTGCGCGTGGCAAGAAGGAGAGTGGGAGTTGGCATCACACTCCCTCACGCGCTCCGAGGCTTTTCCAGTGGATGACGATATTTGCGCTTGAAATTGTTGCAGGAGGAGATGGCCGTCTTGCCATCATCGTTCTCCCACACTTCATCAAACCGGGCCTCCCTTGGCAGCCTGCGCAGAGGCTCTTCCTTGAAAATGTTGCCCTTGTCGTCGCACTCAATCTCGAAGTATCGCACCTTGGCGTTACGATCCAGCCGGTTTGACAGGATCACCAAAACTTTGCGTCGTTTTGTTGTTTTTCGCATCGGATCAAGATGATTGCCATCTGTATGCTATTCGTCAACGAGTTGCTGTGCCATGGAGGGACGGTGACCCTGCCGGCTCGGCGTGCGTAGAGCTTTAGCAGGATTCCTGGGCTATGACGTGCCTCAGCCAACTTAAACAGGTCTCAACCATCTCCATCGCCCGGCCGGGTGTTGCCGCTTCGCAATAACACCGGAATTCCGGGGCGTTACCGGAGGGACGGAAATGCGCGATCTCTCCGTTGGCGAAAACAACGCGAACACCATCGGTCCAGTCCACCGAAGCCACCGGCCCAAAAAGCGCACTCAGTGCTGCCTCGGCCGGCTGCACATCCATCTGGGCTGCGCGGCTCTGAAAACGCGCCAGCAGGCGCCGGCTGGCTTCCGGCGGGCAGTTTCGCAGCAGGCCGCTGGCCGTGAAACGAGCGGGCAGGTCCTCTACTAATTCTTCAATGGTCTGCTGACGGCTGCGGGCCGCAATCAGCAGACTTAGAATGACAATGAAAGCGTCGCGGGTCGGAAGAGCCCGCAGCGTCCGCCCTTGTTCCGTGATGTCGGACTGAATCAGGAAGCCGCCGTTGGCCTCGTAGCCCACCACGCGCCTGGGCCCGTCGCGTTCAGCCGCCTGCATGGCAGCGACCACGTAGGGCGATCCGATGCGTGTTCGACGCACCTCGCGAAACCACCCGCATCGCTCCACCGCCGTATTGCAACTCACTGGCACGCAAACCACCTCGGCCCCGAGGAACCGGGCGCAAAGGATGCCCGCAATGTCGCCCCGCAGCCAGTTTCCGTGCGAGTCACTGACCAGAGGACGGTCGCTATCACCGTCCAGTGACACCACGCAAAACAACCCGAGTTCCCTGGCCCAGCGCGTGGCCAGTTCACAGTCCTCCGACCGGATGGCCTCAGTGTCCACCGGCACAAAGGCATCCGACCAGCCCAGACGCAGGACCTCCGCACCCATCGTCTCGAGGAGATCGGCTAACAATGAGCGGCCCACCGCGCTATGCTGATAGACACCCAATCGCAATCCCGCCAGCGGCGTGCCGGGGAAAAAATCCCGGTAACGCTGAACATATTGGTCCAGCGCGCCTGGGTTCACCGGTCCTAACCCCGTTTCGGCCACTTGGAATGCCCCATCTGGGGAAAAAAGTGCATCTTCAAGCGATATGGTTTGTGCTCGAATACCGGCTTCGTCCTCCTTCAAAACCTCCCCCGAGGCCTTGTTGAACTTGATCCCGTTCCGGTCATCGGGGATGTGGCTGCCGGTGACCATCACTGATGGCAGCCCCTCACTCCACCCTCCCAGCGCCAGGGCGGGTGATGGAATACGACCGCAATTCACCGCCGTGTAGCCGGCGTCCGTGATCGCGCGTGCCACAGCAACCATGATCCTGGGCGTGCTGGGACGCAGATCCCCAGCCAGCAGCACCCGCCCTCCTGTCTCCTTCAATTCGCCGGTGCTCTGAAGGTATTGCAGGAAACCGCGTGTGTAGGCGTAACACACCCGGTCGGTCATCTGGGCGACCAGCCCGCGCGCGCCACTGGTACCAAACCCCACCCCCGAAGCCAGCATGAGCTCCTGAATGGTCGCTCGCATCAGGGCAGCCTCCCGGCTCGCGCCTAAACAGTGGCCGGTATCTCGTATCCCTTGCGGCGGGGACGATCGAGATGGCTGTTTGCCTCCGCGTCGCCCACGAACTCCTCCTTGACCGGATCCCACTTCAGCCGCCGGCCAAGGTACCGAGCAATGTTTCCGAGGTGGCAAACGGTGGCGCTGCGGTGTCCGATCTCCACGTCCGCTGTGGGCTTTTGGCGGCTTCGCATGCAATCCAGCCAGTTCTTGATGTGATTGTCGCTCAATCCCGCCGGACGCTTGCGCTTGATCTCAAACGCCAGTTCTTCGGGTTCGGAGGAAATCCGGCCTCGGTCAATAGTCATGCGTCCCTTGTCCCCCACGACAATACCTCCAAAGGACGGCGGACGCTCCCCCTCAGGGGTCTTGTCAACCAGTTCCATGACAATGTCGCCATCGTAACGGAAGAACACTGAAGGCACACTGCACGCCTTGTCGCCGCGCTCCTTGCTCTCCGCCCTGGCATAGGTGGGCGGAGCATACTTGGGCCCCTCCGTCCAGACCTCGACTGGACCCGAGTTGTCCATCCCCAGCGCCAGTTGAATCATGTCAAAACCGTGCGCCCCCCACCCGGTCATCTCTCCGCCGGAATAGGGACGGAATGAGAGCCAGCCAGGGTTGGCACGTGGCAAGTACAAATCCTTGTTATATGGCACTACCTCTGTTGGCCCACACCACATATCCCAGTCCAGTCCCTGGGGAATAGGCTCCGCTGGCAGAGCACATTCCCAAGGGCTGGGGTAGTTCCATACGTACACTCGTTTGATCTTGCCCAGGCCCCCATTTCGAATGAACTCGCAACCCGCCTGATCAATCCACATCGAGCGTTGCTGGCTGCCCACCGTGAACACTCGTTTGTATTTCCGGGCCGCCTGGACCATCAGCCGTCCCTCCCTAATGGTCAGTGTCATGGGCTTTTCCGCATAGACATCCTTCCCGGCCTGGCAGGCGTGCAGGCAGATATTGATTCGCCAATGCTCGGGAGTCGCCGTCACGATGCCGTCAATATCCTTTCGCTCCAGCAGCTTTCGGTAGTCTTGATAATAGGCAATGCCTCCGTTCTTCGATGCTGATTCACGAGCGCGATTGAGATTCACGTCCGCGACCGCCACATATTCAGCCTCTTTCTGAGTCAGGAGGTTTCGCAACAGATCGCTGGCCTGCCGTCCAATCCCAATGAAACCAATCCGAATCCGGTCATTGGCCCCCGGGGTACCGCTGGCTCCCAGCACGCCTCGCGGTATCAGCGTAGGCAGCGCCACCATCGCCGCCGCACCGCCAAGCGACCGCCGCAAGAAGTGCCTTCGAGACAGAGTGGAGCAGCCCGGCAAGTCGGCCGACATCAGCTTGGAATTCAAAGTGTTGTTCACGGGCCTCAGCCTATCTTCACCCGTCTTGACCGGCAAGCCTGACCTGCAGCCCGGCCCTTGCGCTTCAGGACGGTTCCCGGAACCCGCTGGTCCGACGGTCCGCTTAATGCCTCACTCAAGAATAAAACCGCGCTCGACGCCAGGTCAGATCAACGTTACCCTCCATGGAAAGTGTGCGTTTTCTATTTTTTGGCGCGCTCTTTATGGGCCCATAGCTCAGCGGTTAGAGCAGGCGACTCATAATCGAAAACAGGCGATTTCCCCCATTTCCCGTCATGTGGACTCAATCGCCCTAACTCCTTATAGTTAATGACTTGGAACAATTATTTGAGAACTCATCAGGACGCAAGGAGACTCAATTTTGGTCCGGTAGTATAGAAAGGAGTATAGAAAGAACCATTGCAGAAATCCGTCCTCACTCCCCGTCCACAGCCCGCCACAAATATCGGGCTGCAAGGGTTCGATACGGCTTCCACCTCAGCCCGAACTTCTCCAACTGCTCGGGCTCTGGCATCTTCTTTTTGCCGTATGCGATCTGAAATCCTCTGCGAACTCCAAGGTCATGAACCGGCAAAACGTCTGGTCTGGCGAGGTTGAAAATCAGGAACATCTCCACTGTCCATCTCCCCACGCCTTTCAACTCCGTCAGCCTCGCAATGATCTCGGCATCGGTCTGGTCATCGCAATCATCGAGTGTAGGCAGACCTCCATCCACAGCCTCTGCCACTCCCCTCACGTATTTCGCTTTGGGTTTGGATAGACCGGCAGAGCGCAGTTGTTCGGGTGTGCTGGTCAAAACCTGCGCCGGACTCGGGAAGCTGCCGTCACCAAACAGCCCCAGGAATCGCTTCAGAATGGTGTCGGCTGCTTTCCCGCTCAACTGCTGATAGATGATGGCCTGCACCAAGGATTGAAAAACGGGGACTCGCCTGGCCCTCAATTGAATGGGGCCGATGCGTTCAATCAATCTGGCCATGATGGGATCAGCGCTGGCCAAGTGTTGTGTGCCGTTCTTCAAGCGGGTGGATTCTGCGGGAAGATGGACTGAAAAGGAAGATCGGGCTGCACTTCGTGAGGCTATTGTCAGAAATCTGTCTTCGTTTTTCTGACAAAAATCGGGCAGGCGAAGAGCATGGAATCCCCAGAAGATGGCCTGGCTGGACCGTTTCCCCTGACCCCGACCCTTCCAAAACCGGCCTCGATTTGGAAGAGGGGTAGGACCGTATTTGTCCAAGTGGGTGTGCCAGAATTCTCCCCGTGAAAAATCTATCCGCGATGGTTTTGGAGCGTGACCGCGAAGACGTGCTAGCCCTGTTTGGTCAAGGCCGGCTGGTGAAATTGAGCCGGCTGAGGGTGGAATTTCGTGGCGGTTCCAAGGAGGACGAGATCGAAGCGGCGAGCTGGTTGGCGATGTTCATGCCGGATGTCGTGATGGTCAATGGAAGGGCGTCCAGTGGTTGATCCGCCACAAAACCATCGAGCTGAACAATCTGAAGAGGTTTTTGTATTCATTTTCGCGCCGATTTGCTAAAAACTAGCGCGATTCCATCGGTCAAGGCGGACTGCGTACAACCAGATGGATCAGAAGCGGATGAAATGTAGTCGAGCATGAGCGAAAAGTCAGACCATCAAGATGATCGGATGCGGCTCCGCGAGAGGATCTCGTCGGGGAGGCGGCTCCGCGTCTTGACCACCCTCTTCTGGAGGCTTTCGCGGAGGGATTCATGAACTGAGGACGGCCACATGGACATTTTCCAAATCCATTCTCAGATCGTCGCCGACTACAAGTCATACATCCGCAGTTTCATCAACATCAAGGACACCGCCATCCGGGAGGCGGTGGAAACCGAACTCGATAGAGGGAGGCTTTGGCCCGAGCCGCTGATCCAGTTCAATCCCGCGTTTGAAATCTTCGGGGGAATCGGTGACGTGGCGAAGCAGGAAAAGCTGTGTCCCGAGTTCACCGACATCTTCAAAGGCTTCAAGATCTACCGGCACCAGGTTGAGGCCATCCGGCTGGGGTGCGCCTACAAGGATTTCGTCGTCACCTCAGGCACCGGCTCTGGCAAATCGCTCACCTACATCGGCAGCATCTTCCAGCACCTCCTCAAAAACCCGGAACCGAAGGGCATCAGGGCTGTGGTGGTTTATCCCATGAACGCCCTGATCAACTCCCAGTTCGAGGAGTTCGAGAAGTTCAAGGCGAACTACGAGGAGAGCACCGGCCAGAAGTTTCCGATCAGCTACGGGCAATACACCGGCCAGGAGAAGGAAGAGCAGCGGGTGAAGATCCGTGACGAGCCACCCGACATCCTGCTCACGAACTACATGATGCTCGAACTGATTCTGACGCGGATCAGGGAGCGCTCCATTCGCAACTCCATTTACAGCCACCTTCGATTCCTGGTCTTCGACGAGCTGCACACGTATCGAGGTCGGCAGGGCGCGGATGTGGCCATGCTCATTCGCCGCATCAAATCCAAATGCCAGGGCCAGGTCACCTGCATTGGCACGTCGGCCACGATGGTCTCAGCCGGCACCATTGAGCAGCAGAAGCAGGCGGTGGCAGCCGTGGCCTCGAAGCTGTTCGCGAAGCCGTTCACCACTGAACAAGTCGTTGACGAAACTCTCGTCAGGTCATTCAACTTCGATGGACAAGTTCCCCCTCAAGCCAAACTCGTCGCCGCCATCAACGCCGGCATTGATCAGAACGCGGGACAGGAAGCGCTCACGAACCATCCCACGGCCATCTGGCTCGAAAGCAAAGTGGCCCTGGTCGAGAGGGAGGGCAAGCTGGTGCGCAACCGGCCACTGCGATTCTCGGAGATCGTTGGCCAACTGGTGGAGGATTCGGGTCTCAGCGTGGAGACTTGTGAACAGCACCTCAAGGCACTGCTGGCCTGGATCACTCGCATCAACGAACAACTGGCCGACAAGCGCTACACCTTCCTGCCCTTCAAGCTGCACCAGTTCTTTTCGCAGACCGGAGCCGTTTACACCACGTTGGATCAGGACGAGCACCGCAAGATCACACTGGAGCCCGCTGTTTATCAGGCAGACGAGGCCAACAAGAAACCGATCTTCCCCAACGTCTTCAGCCGGGGCTCTGGTCATGCCTACATCTGCGTGTGCAAGAATCCCGCCACCAGGAAGCTCGAACCACGGGAATTTCGCTCCACCACGGAAGACGACGAGGAGGCAGCAGACGGGTATTTGATCGTTGGCGAGGACGTGTGGAATCCAGACGAAGACCTCGAAATGCTGCCGGAAGGCTGGGTGCGCGAGACGAAGCATGGCGCACTGGAACCCCGCAAGGAATACCGGCGCTGGCTGCCATCGAAGATCTATTTTGATGAACTGGGCAACTACTCCGAGACCGATCCCATGAAGTTCGAGGCTTGGTTCATGCCCGCGCCGCTGCTGTTCGATCCCACCTGCGGCACGTTTTTCGACACCAAGACCAAGGAAGGCACCAAGCTCACGCAACTTGGCTACGAAGGTCGCAGCACATCAACCACCATCACGGCCTTCTCCATCCTCACCCAACTCGAAGCGCATGGCTTCCCGGTTCGAGATCAAAAACTCCTCAGCTTTACGGACAATCGCCAGGATGCCGCTCTTCAAGCCGGCCACTTCAACGACTTCCTGCAGGTCATTCATCTCCGTGCTGGCGTCTGCAAAGCCCTGGAACAATCGCCCACCAAGACCCTCACCTACGCCAATCTGGGTGAGGCGATCTTCAAAGCCCTGAACCTGCCCTTCACGGAGTACGCCAACCGCGAGAAAGAGCCTGAATTCCCCACAGTTCGACGCCAATACGAGGAGACTCTGCAACGCTACCTCGTTTATCGTGCCCTCTACGATTTGCGGCGGGGCTGGCGGCTGGTGCTCCCCAATCTTGAGCAGTGCGCCCTCCTGCGCATCGATTACGCGGGCCTGCAGGAGGTAGCTGAAACAAACGAGGCTTGGAAGAACGTGCCTTTGCTCAACGAACTCGCTCCCGTTGCCCGTGCAGAACTGCTGGGCAACGTGCTTGATTTCTTCCGTCTGGAATACGCCATCTATAGCGAGAACTACCTCACGCAGACCAAACTCAAGGAAGCGGAAAAAGAGATTCGGGAACGGCTCAAGTCTCCCTGGAAGCTGGATGAAGGCGAAGAACTGCACGCCCCCTATTTCCTGCGCCTCGACACGCTGGCCAGGTTCAGCAAGGTCTTCACCAAGAGCATGGGGCCAGCCAGCACCCTCGGGAAATACCTCCGGGACTATGCCAGGAAGACCAACCCGGCGCTGAACCTGAAGGGCGAGAACTACCGGGAGTTCATCACGGCTCTGCTCGAAAAACTGGAGGCAGCGGATTTTCTCAAATCCAGAACCGCCAAGAGCGAGGCGAAAAAGGAAGTGCGGATCTACCAGATTCGGTTGGACAAGATCATCTGGAGGGCTGGCGACAAGACCACGGTGAAGCCCGATGTGGTCAAGCAACGGTCCTACAAAGAGCAGCAGCGCAAGCCGAACCTGTTCTTCCAGGGCATCTACCTCCGCGACTTCTCGCAATCGAAGCGGCTGCGTGGTGAGGATCACACCGGCCAGTTGACCGCCGATGTCCGTATTCAAAGGGAAGATGAGTTCAGGGACGGCAGGATCAGTGCCTTGTTCTGTTCGCCCACGATGGAGTTGGGCATCGACATTCGGAATCTAAGCGTGGTCCACATGCGCAATGCCCCTCCCAACCCGGCCAACTATGCCCAACGGGGAGGACGTGCAGGCCGCAGTGGACAGGCCGCATTGGTCTTCACCTATTGCTCCTCGTATTCCAACCATGACCGCCATTATTTCAAGCATCAGCCAAGCCTGGTGGCTGGCGCTGTGGTGGCTCCCAGGCTCGACCTCTGCAATCAGGAGTTGCTCAGTTCGCATCTCAACGCCCTGTTCCTTTCCGAGGTGGGGCTCAAGGAATTGGATGAATCCATTCGTGACCTGATTGATGAATCCAAGGAGGACTTGCCGCTCACACAAACCGTCAAGAACGCCCTCGCGGTTTCAGACGCGACCTTCCAGAACGTCAAGAACGCCTTCAAACGGGCTGTCCATGATTTCCACGGAGAGCTGTCGGTCAACCACAGCCATTGGTATTCCGATCAATGGATTGAGCAGCACCTGAATCATGTGGTGGCGCATTTGGATGCATCCCTGGAGCGCTGGCGTCGCCTCTACCGCGCTGCCCGAGCCACTCTGACCAAAGCCACGGCTGCGATTGAAAGTGGCAAATACACCCTCGGCAGCCAGGAGTATCGCCGCGAAAAGCGCAATCAAGATCAGGCCACCCGGCAGTTGGATTTGCTGCGGAATACCCTGTCCGAGAAATCCCGCCAGCTCACGGAGTTTTATCCCTACCGCTACCTGGCCTCGGAAGCCTTCCTGCCTGGCTACAACTTCACCCGGCTGCCATTACGCACTTTCGTTCAAACCGATGACACCGGTGGCGAATACATCTCCCGTCCCAGAGCTATTGCCCTGCGGGAGTTTGGCCCCCAGAACATCATTTACTACAACGGCCAGAAATACGAAATCCGCCAGCTCGTGGTGCAGGATGCCGAGAGCAATTTGCAGGAAGCCAAGGTGAGCAAGCAGGCGGGATATTTCCTCACCGGCGACCAGAAGGACCTCGAGATTTGCCCGTTCTCCGGAGCCAGCCTGCACGACAACGCCAACAAGGAACACCTGCTGGATTTGATCGAGATGGGCGAGACCAGGGCGGAGAAACGGGACCGCATCTCCTGCGAGGAAGAGGAGCGCGTCTCCAGAGGCTTCCTGATTGATACCTATTTCGCAGTTGACCCTGGCAATCTTGATCGCGTGAGAAAATGCCTCGTCAAGAATGACCAGGAGAAGTTCCTGAATGTGCGCCATGTGCCGGCTGCCCGTCTGGTCTATGTAAACCGTCGCTGGCGTTCCCGTCCTGCCGATGGATTTCCGATGGGGCTGATTTCAGGTGAGTGGAAGCGTGATGCCGAGGTGGGTGCTGCAGAAAGCTCTGAGGCCGTCAGGCGGGTGAAACTGTTCACCACGAACACCGCTGACGCCCTCTACATCGAGCCCATCAAAACACTGGCCCTGGCACCGGAAGGCGTCATCACCCTGCAATACGCCCTCAAGCGCGCCATCGAAAACGTCTTCCAGATCGAATCCAATGAGCTGGGGGTTGTTTCCATGGGCGATCCGGAGCATCCCAACATCCTGCTCTTTGAAGCCGCTGAAGGCAGTCTGGGCATCCTGAGCCAGTTCGTTGAAGATCCCACCATCTTCCGCAAGGTGATCGAGGAAGCCATCAAAGTCTGCCGTTTCGATGAAGTGGACTACAAAGGACCTGCCTCCTACGACGACCTCCTCAGCTACTACAACCAGCGCGATCACAAGATTATTGACCGGCACTTGATCCAGGATGCCCTCCAGAAGCTCAAGGTCTGCGAGGTCGAACTGCTGACCAATCCGAGTTTCAAGAACTACGAAGACCACTACCAGACCCTGCTGCATCACCTCGACCCCAATTCCGTCACAGAGCGCAAATTCCTGGACTATCTGCACGATCACGGCCTTCGCTTGCCTGACGCCGCCCAGAAGTGCGTTGAGGGCCTTTATGTGCAGCCCGATTTCTACTACCACCACAACGTCTGGGTTTTCTGCGACGGCACACCCCATGATGATCCAGCCGTGAAGGCGGATGATGAACAGAAGCGCCAGAGCATCCTCAACCTCGGCCACGAAGTCTTTGTTTACCACTACCAGGACAACCTCGCGGAGCGGATTGCCTCACGCCCCGACATCTTCAAGAAGGTCAAATAAATGGCGTTCACACCCGGCACACTGGTCAGCTTGCGCAACCGCGATTGGGTGGTCCTGCCCTCGGAGGATCCTGACCTGCTGGTGGTGAAACCTCTGGGCGGCTCTGAGGAGGAAATCACCGGCATCTATCTGCCGCTCAATTTCAGCCAGGATCAGCCCAAGCTCGCGCAGTTCCCATACCCCTCACGCGATGACCTGGGCGACATCAGCACGGCCCGCCTTCTCCATGATGCGGCCCGGCTCTCCTTCAGGAATGGCGCTGGCCCTTTCCGATCCCTGGCCAAGCTCTCGTTCCGGCCACGCTCCTATCAAATGGTGCCGCTCATCATGGCGCTGCGGCAGGAGATTGTTCGTTTGCTGGTGGCGGATGATGTAGGCGTGGGCAAGACCATTGAGGCTTTGCTGATTCTTCGAGAACTGCTGGAGCGCCGACGCATCAAACGCTTTGCCGTCGTCTGCCTGCCCCACCTCTGCGAACAGTGGCAGGACGAAATCAAGGACAAGCTCGACTTGGATGCCGTCATCATCCGCTCCAACACCCAGGCGCGATTGGACCGGGAGATTCAGGGGGATGTCAGCGTTTACGACTACTACCCCTACCAGATCATCTCCATTGACTACATCAAGAGCGAGAGCCGCCGTGATGTGTTCTTGCAGCAGTGCCCGGAGATGGTGGTCGTGGATGAAGCCCATTCCTGCGCCAAGCCTTCCGGCGCATCCACCAGTCAACAGCTACGCCATCATCTGCTGCATCGTCTCTCGCAGAAGCCGGGACAGCATTTGGTGATGCTCACGGCCACACCCCACAGCGGCAAGCCGGAGGAATTCCATTCGCTGCTCGGTCTGCTGAAGCCTGAATTTGAGCGGCTGGACCTTCCCAACTCCTCACAAGCCCAGCGCCGTGACCTGGCCAGACATTTCGTTCAGCGCAAACGGGGTGATGTCGAGAAATGGCTGGGCGAGGACACGCCTTTCCCCAAACGCGACCCCAAGGAATTCGGCTACGATCTCACGCCCAAGTATGCCGCCTTTTTCAACGAGATTCTGAACTTTGCCCGCAAGCTGATCTCCGGAGAAAATCCACGCCTTGGCCAGAAGCGGGTGCAGTATTGGACGGCGCTTGGCCTGTTGCGTGGGGTGATGTCGAGCCCTGATGCCGGCGTGGAAATGCTGGAGAATCGGTTGAGTGGGCTGTCGCCGGCTGATGAAACCTCCTCCGAAAACGGCGAACTGGAGAATCCCGTTCACGACACCGAGCCTGGTTTCGAATCCGACTTCACGCCCATGCAGGTGATGCAGAAGCGGGAGTGGTCACAGCATCAGCTCAGTCAGTTGCGCCAGTTCGCCACCCAGCTCAAGGCCCTTGGAAACCCCAAGCACGATCAAAAGCTCTTGGCGGCATTCCAGGTGGTGGATGATCTCCTCAAGCAGAAGTTCAATCCCGTCATCTTCTGCCGCTACATCGCCACCGCAAAATACGTCGGGGCCCAGCTTGCGCCCCTGCTAAAGGCCAAATACCCCAAGCTCGATCTTCAGGTGGTCACCAGTGAAGATCCCGATGAAGTCCGCAAGCAGCGTGTGGATGGCATGGAAAAAGCCCAGCAGCGGGTTTTGGTCGCCACGGATTGCCTGAGCGAAGGCATTAACCTGCAAAAGCACTTCACCGCCGTCCTGCACTACGATCTGCCCTGGAATCCCAATCGCCTGGAACAACGTGAAGGCCGGGTGGATCGCTTTGGCCAGACTGCCCCCGAAGTCAAAGCCTGCCTCCTCTACGGCAAGGACAACCCGATTGATGGCGTGGTGCTGGACGTGATTCTACGCAAGATTCGTGA
>Ga0073934_10007751_pt1 | contig 14708 bp, 14 predicted proteins | sample LarsenN4metaG_FD_76834 | JGI IMG/M metagenome (GOLD analysis project Ga0073934, IMG submission 76834) | Hot spring sediment bacterial and archeal communities from British Columbia, Canada, to study Microbial Dark Matter (Phase II) - Larsen... ...
ATCGAGGCCGGCGGCCTGCTTGGCGAGGATCAGGCACACCAGGCCGATCTGCATGAGGGTGTTGAGCTTGCTGGCGATGCTCGGGCGCATTTTCACCGGCCCGGCGTGCGAGGTGTAGAGCAGGTAGCCGCCCACGATCAACACGTCGCGCGAGGCGACCGCAAGCGTCAGCCAGAACGGAATATGGCCGAGGATGGTGAGCATCACGTAGGCGGTGACCAGCAGCAGCTTGTCGGCTGCCGGGTCGAGCACCGCGCCAAACTGGGTCTGCACCCCGAGGCGTTTGGCGAGCCACCCGTCCAGGGCATCCGAGACACCGGCGATCATGAAGATCGCCAGCGCCCAGCCGTAATGCCGGTCGACGAGCACCAGGATCAGCACCGGCACCAGGGCGATGCGCGACAGGGTAATGAGATTGGGCAGTTGATGGAGGCCGACGGTGGGCATGATGCGAAATCAAGCGGATCAGTAACACGGCCTGCGCCCGGGCGCCAGGCAAATCAAGGTTTGCACCCCGACGAGGCTTAAGCCTACCATAACGGCCTCATCTGGAGGCCGTGTGAGCGATTCCCGAAGAGTTTCCTTGAGTTACCGCGATGCCGGCGTGGACATCGACGCCGGCGATGAACTGGTCGAAGCCATCAAACCGATCGCCGAGAGCACCCGCCGCAGCGGCATGCTCGAAGGCCTGGGCGGCTTCGGCGCGCTGTTCGAGATCCCGCCCGGCAAGTACAAGGAGCCGGTGCTGGTGTCCGGCACTGACGGCGTCGGCACCAAGCTCAAGCTCGCGATCGACACCGGCATTCACCACACCATCGGCGTCGACCTGGTCGCCATGTGCGTCAACGACGTCGTGGTGCAGGGCGCCGAACCGCTGTTCTTCCTCGACTACTACGCCACCGGCCGGCTCGACACCGCCGTCGCCCGGCGCGTGATCGAGGGCATCGGCGAGGGCTGTCGGCAGGCCGGTTGCGCCCTGATCGGCGGCGAAACCGCGGAGATGCCCGGGATGTACGCGATGGAGGACTACGATCTGGCCGGGTTCTGCGTGGGCGTCGTGGAGAAATCGAAGATCATCGACGGCCGCGCGGTTCAGCCCGGCGACACCCTGCTCGGCCTCGCCTCGAGCGGCCCGCATTCGAACGGCTACTCCCTGGTGCGCAAGATCGTGGCCGTGACCGGCGCGCGGCTGGATGAAGCCTTCGGCGGGAAGACCCTGGGCGAAACCCTGCTCACCCCGACCCGCATCTATGTGAAACCGCTGTTGAGGCTGCTCGAAACCGTACCGGTGCACGCGCTCGCGCACATCACCGGCGGCGGGCTGCCCGGCAACGTGCCGCGGGTGCTGCCGGCCAACACCCGCGCGGTGATCGACTCGCGTTCCTGGCAGCGGCCGGCAATCTTCGACTGGCTGCAACAGGGCGGCAACGTCCAGTCGGACGAGATGTACCGCACCTTCAACTGTGGCGTCGGCATGGTGCTGGCGGTCGCGCCCGGCGACGTCGAGAGTGCGACGCGGATCCTCGGCGACGCGGGCGAAACCGTGTTCCGCATCGGCCGGATCGAGAAGCATGCCGGCGAGCCGGAGGTCGTAATCCTGACATGAGCGGGCTCCCCGCCCCCATCGTGGTGCTGATCTCGGGGCGCGGCAGCAACCTGCAGGCGATCCTCGATGAAGCCCGTGCCGGCCGCCTGCCGGTCGAGATACGCACGGTCATCAGCAACAACCCGGAGGCCCATGGCCTCGAGGTCGCGCGCGCCGCCGGCATCCCGACCGAGGTTATCGATCATCGGGCGTTCCGTGAACGCGCGCAGTTCGATGCCGCGCTCATGCAGGCGATCGACCGCCACCAGCCGAAGCTTGTGGTGCTCGCCGGTTTCATGCGTATCCTGGGAACCGAGTTCATCCGCCACTATGCCGGGCGCTTGCTCAACATCCACCCGTCGCTGCTGCCGGCCTTCAAGGGGCTCGACACGCATGCGCGCGCACTCGCCGCCGGCGTCCGCGAGCACGGCGCCAGCGTGCATTTCGTCACCAACGATCTCGACGGCGGGCCGGTAATCGTGCAAGCCGCGGTGCCGGTGCGACCCGACGACAGCGCCGACACCCTCGCGGCGCGCGTGCTCGTCGAGGAGCACCGCATCTACCCGCTCGCGATCCGCTGGGCGGTCGAGGGCCGACTGTCGATCTGCAACGGCCAGGTGCTGCTCGACGGCGCGCGCCGTCCCGAACAGAGGTTTGCGCCGGTGGCCGCACCGGCCCGCGATGCCCAGTCATGACCCGGATTGAATGGTTCGCCGTGTTTCTGATCGTCGCCGGCGGCGCGGCCCGCGCCGCGGAACCCGCGCTCCCGACACCGCTCGAGCTCAAATATGTCCTGCGCTACGCCGGCATGGAAGTCGGCCATGTCACCAAGACGCTCACGCGCGAGGCCGATGGAACCTACGTGCACCGTTCGCAATCCGTGCCGGAAGGCGGGCTGCGGCTCATCACCACCGTCGAGTGGATCGAGGAAGGCCGGTTCGAGATTGCGAAAGGCGAGGTCCGGCCGCTCAGCTTTCTCGAGTACCGGGTGGGCGCCGACAAGTCGCACCGCCACAGCGCCAGCTTCGACTGGAAGAATCAAAAGATCCACTATGCCGGCTGGCCGGATGCCGCGTTGCCGGCCGGCACCCAGGACCAGGGCAGCATTCTCTATGCGCTGATGCTCAAACCCCCGCCCGCGGGCAGCGAACAGACGGTGTTTGTCTCGAGCGGCAAGAAGCTGCGCGAGTACCGCTATCTGGAAGTCGGCGCCGAAACCCTCAAGACGATCTTCGGCGCGGTGCGGACCCGGATCATCGAGCGCCGGCCGCTCGCCAACGACAAGAACCGCGACATCTTCCGCGTCTGGCTCGCGCCGGACCGACATAACCTCCCGGTCCGCATCCGCACCGAGAAACGCGGCCAGGACATCACGCTGGATCTTGAATCCGTGAATGGCGAATTGACGCCGGCCCGCAACCCGCGGTAGTCGCGGGATGATCGTTTCCTAAAAAATATAGTCCCTGGCTTGCGGCTACCGGGGACGGAAAATTGCGGCTATTCTTCAGCAACTTACCCTTGCGAGGCGGGCGGCGGAATAAATCCCATCAGACCAGCGTCTACATTAGGCATCGGTACCCGGAAACGGCATGGATATCTTCGATTTCTTTCTGCGATCGCGCGAGGCGCAACGGGCACTCACCGAGGCACGTTCGCGGCTTTACCGCGTGGCCTATTCCTGGTGCCACAACGCCGCGCTGGCCGACGACCTGGTGCAGGACGCATTGACCAAGGCCCTGCGCAAGTCCTCGCAACTGCGTGACCCGAAGGCACGGGACGCCTGGCTGTTTTCGATCCTGGCCAACTGCTACCGCGACCACTTTCGCAAGCGGCGGGACATGGACGACATCGACGAGCTGGAAATCAGCCTGGAGGAAACGCCGGAATCGGAATCGGGCCGCAGCGAGATCATCGACAAGGTGCGCGCCGCGATCGGCCGCCTGTCCCAGGGACAACGGCAGGTCGTCACGCTGGTGGACATCGAGGGCTTCTCGTACGTCGAGGTCGCACAGATTCTGGACGTGCCCATCGGAACGGTGATGAGCCGGCTGTGCCGGGCGCGCGCCGCCATGAAGGACATGTTGCTGCCGGAATTGCAGCAGAACGCCGCTGCCACCAACCGCGGCATGCTCAGGAGGGTAAAATAATGAACAAGGAAACCCGTTTCTCGGACGAATTCCTCAACGCGTTCGTGGACAACCAGCTTGATCCGCAGGAGAAGGGCCGGGCCTATGCCGAGATCAGCCAGGACGAGAGATTGAATCGCCGGGTTTGTGAGCTGCGCAAGCTGCACGACCTTGTGCAGCTCGCCTACCGTGATGTGCCCGCACCGCCGGCGCGAACAAACACTCCGGCCGCGCGCCGCAATCGCCTGGGCTTCGGCGCCGCCGCGGCCGTCGTGCTCGCCGTCGGCATCGTGCTGGGAATCCAGGTGAAGCTGCCGGTCGCGGTACAACAGCAGGCAACCAACAACGGTGCCCCTGCAGCCAGCACCGTGCCTGCGACATCGGCGGCCGTCCGGGTCCCGTCGCAACACCGCGCGGGACGGGCCCCGGCTGCATCCCGGTCCGTCGCGGCGGTGCTGCCGACTGCCGGCCCGGCGGTGCCACCGGTTGCCGTCGCGATCGAAGAACCCAAACTGCCACCCGCAGGCGAGCCACGCTCGATCAACGATGTGCACATCGGCAACGTCCGCAACAAGGTGCTGATCCACATCGCCCACGATGACCCGCTGCGTCTCGCCCAAGCACTGGAGGAGATCGAAGGCCTGATGCGCTACTACCGCGACACCCGTCAGAGCGCGCATGTCGAGGTCGTGATCAACGGCCGCGGCCTGGAGCTGGTACGCGTCGATACCTCGGTGCACGCGGCACAGATCGCCCGGCTCCAGATGGAATACGACAACCTGACATTCGCCGCTTGCCAGAACACCATCGACCGGCTGAAGCGCGAACAGGGCATTACCGCCCGGCTGTTGCCGGGCGTGGTCGTCACCGACTCCGGCATGGCGGAAATCATGCGCCGCCAGCATCAGGGGTGGACCTATTTGCAGGTCTAGTTTTCATCATCCATTACACCGTTAGGAGGATTCAATGCGTAAAGTACTGACACTCGCCGCCCTCGGCCTGCTGGTTCTCGGCGCCACCGGCTGCGCCACGCTGGGCGGACCCGACAAGCAGAAGGTCGTCTATCACATCAACTACGACGACACCAAGCTGCTGAACGCCGCGCTCGGCAACATCAAGAACCACATCAATGCGGTCTGCAAACAGGGCGACGCCACGCCGTGCAAGGACAAGCTCGACCTCCGCGTTGTGATGCACGGCAACGGCCTCGATCTGCTCAAGCAGGCCAACACCGACCTCGACATGCAGCAGAAGGTCATTGCCCTCAAGAAGCAGGGCGTAGGCTTCGCGGTGTGCAACAACACCCTGGTCGGCAAGAAGATCAACTATAAAAACGACCTGTTCGACGTGTCCGAGAAAGACATCGTCCCGAGCGGCGTGGCCGAGCTCGCCCTTCTCCAGCAGAAGGGCTACGCCTACGTGAAACCGTAATCGGCATAACAACAACAGCAACGTTTTCTTCTCCTCTCAGCCCGCGCAAGCGGGCTTTTTTTCCGCCGCCGGGATGCTATTCTGAAATCCGGCATGGATACCTCCGCTGATTTGCAGGCGTTGCTCGATTCCACGCACGACCTGTTCGCCCAGCCCGCGACCTGGTGGCAACTGGCAACCGTGGCAGGGGGTTTCCTGGTAGCCTGGCTGCTCGGCCACCTGCTGCAACAGCGGCTGAAGCCGATCGTCCAGCCCGGCGGCATCACCGGCGTCGGCCGCACCGCCATGCGCACCGGCATCCATGCCCTGATCCCGATCCTGTGGTGGCTCTCGCTGCTCGCCGCCCAGGGCTGGTCGCGGCGGCGCGGGGCGGAAATCGACGTGCTGCATACCGCCGTGATCCTGGTGGGGGCGCTCGCCTTCATCCGCATGGGCGTGTTCGTGCTGCGCCACAGCTTCAGCCCCGGCAGCCGCCTCAAGGCCTGGGAATGGAGCCTGACGGTCACGATCTGGGGGCTGGTCGCCCTGCACCTGCTGGGTCTGCTGCCGGTGGTTATCGAGCTGCTGGACGAATACGCGATCACGCTCGGCCAGACCCGCCTCTCGCTCTACACCATCGTGAGCTTCGTGCTGTCGATCGCGCTCCTGTCGCTCGTCGCGCTGTGGCTCACCAACGGCATCCAGGCGATGTTGCGCCGCACCGAGGCGCTCGATCCGAGCCTGAAGCTGGTGCTCGGCAAGTTGTCGCGGTTCCTGCTTCTGACCCTGGCGGTGGTGGTGGCCATGGTCACGGCCGGCATCGATCTCACGGCGCTCGCGGTGTTCGGCGGCGCGCTCGGCGTGGGTCTCGGGCTCGGCCTGCAGCGCGTGGTCAGCAACTTCGTGAGCGGGATTATTCTCGCCTTCGAGGAGTCGATCCGGCCGGGCGACGTGCTGAGCATCGGCACTACCTTTGGTGTAGTGCAAGCGTTGCACGCCCGGCACATCGTGGTGCGCGACCGTGACGGCCGCGACATCCTGATTCCCAACGAGACCCTGCTCACCTCGGAAATCGTCAACTGGTCGTACGGCGACCGGAACGTGCGCTTTCGGTTGCCGGTGCAGATCAGCTATCAGGACGATCCGGAACAGGCCATGGCGCTCCTGGTACAGGCGGCGCGCGAGACCGAGCGGGTATTGAGCGACCCCGAACCGGTGGCGCGGCTCATGGGCTTCGGCGACAACGGCATCAATCTGGAACTGCGGCTGTGGATTCACGACCCGGAGAACGGCGTGAACAACGTGCGTTCCGATGCCTACCTGCGCATCTGGCGACTGTTTCGGGAGCACGGCATCGCGATCCCGTTCCCGCAACGCGACTTGCACATCAATCCGGAACGTCTAGCGAAGGAAATTTCCCCGAAGCACGGTACGCCCGGTAATCGGCCAGGATCCGGGCATGATCGAACGCCAGAGTCTCCGGCAGACGATCCGGACTGAACAACGCCAGATGCCGGGCGTCGTCCTGGGCGCGCGGCGTACCGCGCGCCTCGGCCACGTACACCACCGACGCCGTGTGCCCGCGCGCATCGCGCTTCGGATCGGAATAGACCCCGAGCAGCACCCGCAAGCGTACCGCGAGCGCCGTCTCCTCGCGCGCCTCGCGCACTGCCGCGGCTTCGACCGTCTCGCCGGCATCAACAAAGCCACCGGGAATCGCCCATCCGTAGGGAGGATGCTTGCGCTCGATGAGCACGATCGGCCGGTCCGGGCGATCGGCCAGTTCAATAATAATGTCGGCGGTGAGGCGGGGTGTAACCGGGGCGGGCATGGGGCTGGCGCTTGTGTTGGTTGGAACCCGTCGCCATTATCCGCCAACGGCGCGGCCGATGCCTCTCCGGAACCGACCGGAAAGATGAAGCAATTCAGCCGGCTAGAAAAAACCGGGGTGGCGGAGACCCCTTTCGGCTATACTGACCACAAATTGCACAACCGAGAGTACTCCCGAACATGCTAGAAGGCCTGATCTCCCTGCCCTGGTGGGGATACATCGTCGTAACCCTCGTTCTCACCCACATTACCATCGCCGCCGTTACCATCTTCCTGCACCGTCATCAGGCGCACCGGGCGCTCGACCTGCATCCGGTGATCAGCCACTTCTTCCGGTTCTGGCTGTGGCTCACGACCGGCATGGTCACTAAGGAATGGGCGGCGATCCACCGCAAGCACCACGCCACTTCGGACAAGCCCGGCGACCCGCACAGCCCGGTGGTGTACGGCATCAAGAAGGTGTTGCTCGAGGGTTCGGAACTCTACCGGGCCGAGGCCAAGAACCGCGAAACTCTCGATAAGTACGGACACGGCACGCCGGACGACTGGATCGAGCGCAAGCTCTACACCAGCCATCACGACAAGGGCATTCTGCTGATGCTGCTCGTCGACGCCATCCTGTTCGGCCCGATCGGCATCACCATCTGGGCGGTGCAGATGCTGTGGATCCCGGTGTTCGCGGCCGGCGTCATCAACGGTATCGGCCACTGGTGGGGCTACCGCAACTACGAAGTGGCCGACACCTCCACCAATATCGTGCCGTGGGGCATCCTGATCGGCGGCGAGGAGCTGCACAACAACCACCACACCTTCGGCAGCAGCGCCAAGCTTTCGTCCAAGTGGTGGGAGTTCGATATCGGCTGGCTGTACATCCGTACCTTTGAGACCCTTGGCCTCGCCCGGATCAAGAAGATCCCGCCCGAGCTGACCTACGACAAGGCCAAGAACCACATTGACCTCGAAACCGTGAAGGCCGTGATCGCCTCGCGCTACCGGCTCATGGCGCAGTTCGCGCGCGAGGTCCTCAAGAACGTGCACCGCGAGGAGCTCAAAAATCTCGGTGCCGACAAGGACCGGCTCACGCTGCTCAAGCGCGCGCGTCGGCTGATGGTGCGCGAGCCGGTGCTGCTGGACGAGGCGGCACGCACGCGGCTCGCCAAGGCGTTGGAACAGAGCCAGGCACTGCACACCGTCTACACCATGCGCCAGAAGCTCGCCGACGTCTGGCAGCGCACGGCTACCACCCAGGAGCACCTGATCCACGCCCTCCAGGAGTGGTGCCACGAGGCCGAGGCCACCGGCATCCAAGCACTGCGCGACTTCGCGGCCAAACTGCGCACCGTGCGACTGGTACCGGTTCCGGCCTGATTGGATCGGTTCTGAAACAACAAACCCGCCTTCCGGCGGGTTTGTTGCTTGGGCGGCTCGATTTTCTCAGCTCAGCGACTGCGACAGGCGCTTGTGCAGCGGGCTGTGGCGCGGGAAATGTGCAAGCAGGAACTCCATCTGATCGGCCAGCACCCGCTTGCCTTGCAGATAGACATACTCGGCATGGGTCGGCGTGAACGGCACGGCCAGCAACGCCATGCTCGCCTCCTCCGGGGTCTGGCCGGCCTTGTGGTTGTTGCAGCGCTTGCAGGCGGTGACCACGTTGTTCCAGGTATCGCTACCGCCGCGCGACATCGGCGTCACGTGATCGCGCGACAATTCGCGCGCCGGGAACTGGCTGCCGCAATACAGGCACAGGTGGGCGTCGCGCGCGAACAGCGCCGGGTTGCTGAGCGGCGGCGTGTAGTGCGACCGCGCCTTGAGCAGGCCATGGTGCTCGCCGCTGGTGGCGACGATGGAATTCACTTCGATGAAGGAACGCCGACCGGTGATGGCGTTGTAACCGCCGCGGACCCGATAGAGGGTCACGCCGCAGCTATAGGCGACCTGGCCGAGATGATAGAGGCGGACGGCATCCTGGAAGTCGATCCATTCGAGGGGCATCCCCGCGACATCCGTCCGCAACACTTGTTGGCTGAGTGGATACACGAACGTCTCGCCTGTCAGTTGCGGCTGCGTACCGGCGGGGAACTCCCCAGCGGGCGGCAAGAAACTCCGCTTGCATCTAACCAACTTTGCCCGTTTTTTGCAAGCGCTCCTGGACCGGGCTGCCTGGCGCCTTCCGCCAGTGTTACGCTGCCGTGAACAATGCGGCATCCGAATCCGGTCATGGACACCCGACCCGCGCCCGCCAAAGTCACCCGCCCCCATCCCGCCGACAGCTACCCGCGCCCGCGGCTCTTCAAGGAACTCGACCGCGCCTGGCGCCGGGTGCTCATCTGGATCGTCGGCACGCCGGGTTCCGGCAAGACCACGCTCATCAGCGACTACCTGAGCCGCCGGCGCGCCACCACTCTCTGGTACCAGCTTGATGGTGGTGATGACGTCGCCACGTTCTTTCACTACTTGGGCCTGGCCGCGCGCCGCGCCGCGCCGCGTTATCGCCGGCCGCTGCCCCGGCTCGCCATCGACCGGACCGAGGGCCTCGAGCGCTTCGCGCGCGATTATTTCCTGGAGCTGTATGGCCGGCTGAAACCACCGTTCGCGCTGGTGCTCGACAACTACCAGGAGCTGCCGGCCGACAGCCCGTTGCACGAAATCATCCGCCAGGCGGTGGACCGATTGCCGCGCGGCGGGCACATCATTGCCCTGAGCCGCCAGGAACCGCCCGTCAGCTTCGCCCGCGCCCGCCTCAACGAAACCATGACGGTGATTCACGACGCGGTGCTGCGGTTCACGCTCGAAGAGACCCGTGGCATCGCCGGCCGACGCGCCCCGTCCCGCCACCCCGGACTTTCCGTCCAGGAACTGCATGCCCTCACCCACGGCTGGGCGGCCGGCCTGATGCTGATGCTGGAACAGGCCGGCAACACCACGAAAGACGAACGGCAGGCGCTCAAGACACCGGGCGTGCTGTTCGATTATTTCGCCTCGGAAGTCTTCGACAAGCTGGACACCGACACCCGCGCGGTGTTGTTGAAATCGGCGTTGTTGCCGACCATGACCGCGCGCGTGGTCGCCGAGCTGAGCGGCGAGCGTCGTGCCGGCCGCATCCTCAATCATCTCAGCCGCAACAACTTCTTCACCTCCCGTTACGATCTCGCGGAACCGGAGTTCCAATACCATCCGTTGTTCCGGGAGTTTCTGCTGTCGCGCGTGCGACGGTTGCCGCCCGCCGAGCTCGCGGCGCTCCGCCTGCGTACCGCTCGCCTGCTGGAAAAAACCGGCGCGACCGAGGCCGCGCTGCAACTCTATCGCGATGCCGGCACGTGGGAGGATTTTGGACACTGCCTTCACCGGCTGGCGCCGGCACTGCTCGCACAGGGACGACAACAGGTCCTCGAGCACTGGTTAGCGCTGCTGCCTCCCGATTCGCTGAGCGCGTCGCCCTGGATGCAATACTGGAGCGCCGTCTGTCGCCTGCCGCACGATCCCGCCGGAAGCCGGGCGCAGTTCGAACAGGCGATGGAGACATTCATTCGTCGCGGCGAGGGCACCGGTGCGCGTCTCGCCTGGTGCGGCGGGATCAGTGCCGTCCAGTACGGGGCGCGCGAGTACGGCACCCTGCACGGCTGGATCGAACGCTACCGCACGCTGCCGGAGGATAGCTCCGGCACCACCTCGGCGACCGTCATGGCCAGCATGCTCACGGCGCTGGTGTTCTCCGACCCGGCCTCTTCGGATGCCGAAGACTGGATCACCCGGGCGACGGCCGCGGTGCAGGCGCGCACCGAAATCACCGACGCCCAGGTGGTGGCCGGAACCTGGCTGCTCGTGCTCGACCTGTTTCGCGGCCAGCATGCGCGCGCCGACCAGCTGGCGCGGCGGCTCGCCGAGATCAGCGACGCCCCCGCCACTTCCGCCAGCAACCGGATCCTCGCGCGGGTTGCATCCATCCTGCACGCCTGGCTGCGCGCCGACGCCCGCCGCGCCCACGATCTGATCGGCGAGGCCCGCACCATCGCGGTGGACAGCGGCGTGCGGCTGTGGGATCCGCATCTTGCCGTGCACGCCGCCGCGGCGGCGCTCACGGCCGGCGACATCGAAACCGCCGGTGAGTGGCTGGACCAGGTCGAACGCAACCTGAACAATGCGCGCGCGCTCGATCTCGGCTTTTATCATTACCTGATTCTGTGGCGCGCCCTGCTGCGCGGCGAGCCGGCCATGGCCCTCGAGCACACTGCCTACGTCGGCTCGATGGGCTTCACGACCGGACTGTGGTTCGCCGATGCGCTGCAGCACCAGATCCAGGCCATCGCCTGGCTACAAGCGGCCAATCCGCAACGCGCCGCCCCGCACATCGAGGCACTGAGAAATTCCGGACGAAAACACGCCAGCCGCTACTTCGAATGCCTGGCCGGGATGCTGGATGCCCAATGCGCGCTCGAGGAGCGGCGCGACGCCGATGCCGACCGCGCGCTCACGGAAGCGTTCGCGCTCGCGCGCCAGCACGACATCGTCAACTTCCCCGGCTGGCTGCCGGCGGCCGTGGCGCGACTCGCGGCGCGCGCGCTCGAATCCGGCATCGAGGTGGCGTTCGTCCGCGACCTGATCCGGCGTCGCGGACTGCCCGTGACCGACGAGGCCCGCGATCTCGAGGCCTGGCCTTGGCCGGTCCGAATCTACACCTTCGGGCGGTTCTCGATCGTCAACGGCGACAAGCCCATCGCCTCCGACGGCCGTGCGCCAAGACGGCCGATCGAGATGCTCGCCGTGCTGCTGGCCGAAGGCGGCCGCGGGGTATATGAAGACCGGTTGTGCGAGATCCTCTGGCCGGAGGCCGAGGGCGATGCCGCCCATCGCGCCTTCGACACCACCCTGCACCGCCTGCGCAAATTGCTCGGACATGAGCGCGCCGTGCTGCTGTCCGACGGAAAGCTATCGGTCAATCCGGCCTTGTGCTGGGTAGATACCTGGAGTTTCGAGCGCCTGCTGGGGCGCGTCGACCTGTTGCTCAAGAGCCCCGAACCCCAGAACGGCGACCGGCAGCAGCTGGGCCAGCTTTCGTCCCGGCTGCACGTCCTCTACCGCGGACCGTTCCTCGGGCGCGACGCCCGGGCCAACTGGGCAATCGCCCAACGCGAGCGACTGCAAACCAAATACTTGTGCCTGTTGAGCACGCTCGCTCGGCGCTGGGAAACGTTCGGAGCCTGGGAACAGGCGGCCGAGACCTACGAGAAAGCGATCGATGTCCAACCTTCGGCGGAAGAGTATTACCAACGGCTGATTCTTGCCTACCAGCAATTGGGCCGCACCGCGGACATCAAGGCCGTCTACCAACGTTGTCGCCAGACCCTGCAAGCCACCCTCGGCCGCCCACCATCGCCGCAAACGGAAGCGCTCCACGATACCGCCACGGCCGACTGAAACCCACGCTCGTTCCCTGTGTAAGTCATCGGTAAGGCCGGACGCGCTAGGGTGCGTTCCGGAAGCACTCCTGCCGGTTTGAAAACGGATTTCCGACTGACCAATCCGGACGGTTCGGAATCGCCCAAGGATGGGTCGGCAGGAAGGCTCCGTGAGCCACTTCATGGGGTACCTCGACACCGAGGGACTAAAGGGGTGCACAGCATTACGGGACGCGGACCCAAGAGACTCCCGCCAATCAATCCTCCTGGGAACCTTTCCCATCCGGCGTCCGCGACGGATGGGATTTTTTTGTCCCTGTTTAAACGAAAAAGCCCGGCCAGGCCGGGCTTTTTTTGCTGCCGTCGCAACCCCTTCTTTACTTGATCTTGGCTTCCTTGTAGATCACGTGCTTGCGGACCACGGGATCGTATTTCTTGATCTCCATCTTGTCCGGCATGGTGCGACGGTTCTTGGTGGTGGTGTAGAAATGGCCGGTATCGGCAGTCGACACCAGCTTGATCTTTTCGCGTGCGGATTTGGCCATGGCTTATTCCCCTCAGATCTTTTCGCCGTTGGCGCGGAGCTCGGCCAACACCGCGTCGATGCCCTTCTTGTCCAGTGTGCGCAGGCCCCGGCTCGACAGGCGCAGGCGGACCCAGCGCTTTTCGCTCTCCACCCACAAACGGCGGGTATGCAGGTTCGGCAGGAACCGGCGGCGGGTCTTGTTGTTAGCGTGGGAAACCGTCTTCCCGGTGAGCGGGCGCTTGCCCGTGACCTGACAGACTCTCGACATGGCTTAAATCTCCGGACCGCCCGGCACCGGCCGGGCAGGAAAGCGCGACTTTATACCAGAATCCGGCGGCCAAAGGTAGGTCATTCGGCCGGAAAAACCGGCCCTTGGGAAATTAAGGGTCCGAGCCGATGACTCGGACCCCCCTATTTCCCTACAACAGCCCCCGCTCGCTGAACGACACCAGTTCCCCGTCCCCGACCACGAAAGTGGTCCAGGACCCGGACTTCCACCAGCGCCAGGGCCTCCTTGAGCCGCTGAGTCAGGATTTCGTCGGCGCGGCTGGGTTCGGCCACCCCCGGAGGGGTGGTTGTGGGCGAAGATCACGGCCGCGGCATTGTGGCGCAGCGCCCGCCGTACCACTTCACGCGGGTAGACGGCGGTGCCGTTGAGCGTGCCGGCGAACAGCTCCTCGAAGGCCAGCGCCCGGTGGCGGTTGTCGAGAAACAGCGCGCAGAACACCTCGCGGTCGAGATCGCGCAGCCGCGCCTTGAGGTACTCGCGGGTGTCGCGCGTCGATTCGAGCGCCGTGCCGCGCATGAGCGCTTCGCCCAGATGGCGCCGGCCGATTTCGAGCGCCGCCAGGAGTTACGCCACCTTGGCGTCGCCCAGGCCGGGCGTGGCGCACAGCGTCTGGCGTTCGGCCGCGAGCAGGGCGCGCAAGGTGCCGAAGCGCGCCAGCAGATCACGCGCCACGTCCACGGCGGTCTTGCCGGCGATGCCGGTGCGCAGGAAGATCGCCAGCAGTTCCGCGTCGGACAGCGCTTCGGGGCCGCGCGCGAGGAGCTTTTCACGCGGGCGTTCGGCCAGTGGCCAATCGGTGATGGGCATGGTTGCATTTCCCTATGCAAAATGGGCGGTTCAGGGCCCGCGGTTGGATGGACTACACTCCACCCGGTACACTCTAAAACGATATGGCCTCTCTCGCAAACAAACGCATCCTGCTCGGAGTGACGGGCGGGATCGCGGCCTACAAGAGCGCCGACCTCACACGCCGCCTGCGCGAGGCCGGGGCCGCGGTGCGCGTGGTCATGACCGCCGCCGCCGCCGAGTTCATCACCGAGCTCACCCTGCAGGCGGTGAGCGGCAACCCCGTGCACCGCAAGCTGCTGGACGCCGAGGCCGAAATGGGCATGAGCCACATCGAGCTCGCGCGCTGGGCGGACGCCGTGCTGGTCGCGCCGGCGAGCGCCGATTTCCTCGCGCGCCTCGCCCACGGGCGCGGCGACGACCTGCTCACCACCGTGTGCTTGGCGAGCGGCGCGCCGCTGGCGGTGGCGCCGGCCATGAACCAGCAGATGTGGCGCAACGCCGCCACCCAGGCGAACCTCGCGATCCTGCGCACCCGCGGCGTGCGGGTGTTCGGCCCGGGCGAGGGCTCGCAGGCCTGCGGCGACGTCGGCCCGGGGCGCATGCTCGAACCGAACGAGCTGGTCGCGCTCACCGCCGGGCTGTTCGACACCGGCGCGCTCGACGGCCTGCGGGTATTGATCACCGCCGGGCCGACCTGGGAGGCGCTCGACCCGGTGCGCGGCCTGACCAACAAGAGTTCCGGCAAGATGGGTTACGC
>Ga0073934_10007752_pt1 | contig 14707 bp, 13 predicted proteins | sample LarsenN4metaG_FD_76834 | JGI IMG/M metagenome (GOLD analysis project Ga0073934, IMG submission 76834) | Hot spring sediment bacterial and archeal communities from British Columbia, Canada, to study Microbial Dark Matter (Phase II) - Larsen... ...
ATCGCGGCGCGCGCCCGCAGCACCGCGCTGATCACCATCGCTCATGAGGTGACCGCTCGCTACCGGACCGAGAAGGACCGGCGCGGCCTGCTCGACTACAACGACCTGATCGACAAGGCCCAGGCGCTGCTGGAAACCGTGTCGTCGAGCTGGGTGCACTACAAGCTCGACCGCGGCATCGATCACGTGCTGATCGACGAGGCGCAGGATACGAGCCCGAAGCAATGGGCGGTTGTGCGCGCGCTGACGGCGGAGTTCTTCGCCGGCGAAGGCGTGCCGCGGCGCAAGCGAACGATCTTTGCCGTCGGCGACGAGAAGCAGTCGATCTTCTCGTTCCAGGGCGCCGCGCCGCGCGAATTTGCCGAGATGCGCAGGTATTTCGAGCGGGCGCACGCGCGCGCCGCGCTCAGCTTCATCGTCAGCGAGTTCAAGCATTCGTTCCGCTCCGGACCGAACGTGCTCGGTGCCGTTGATTGCGTGTTCGCCCAGGTCGAGGCGCATGCCGGGCTCACCGCTGATCGCGTCGCGCCGGTGCACGAGGCGTTGCCGGACGCCGCCCCCGGCCTGGTCGAGATTTGGGATACGGAGAAGCCGGCCGACAAGCGCGCGATCGAGGGCTGGGACGCCCCGTTCGACACGGTGTCGGAGACGAGCCCGGCGGTGCGCCTGGCCGAGCGGATCGCGCGCTCGGTGACGGCCTGGCTGCGGCAGGGCTACCGCGCCGGCGACGTGCTGGTGCTCGTGCGCCGGCGCGGCGTCCTGTTCGAGGCGATCATTCGCGCGCTGAAGAATCGCGGCGTCCCGGTGGCGGGCGCCGACCGGCTGGTGCTGACCGAGCATATCGCGGTGATGGACCTGATCGCGCTGGCCGATGCGCTGCTGCTGGCCGAGGACGATTTGGCGCTGGCAACGGTGCTCAAGTCGCCGTTGTTCGGCCTCGACGACGCCGCGCTGTTCGCGTTGGCCTATGGCCGCAAGGGCAGTCTGCGCGCGAGGCTGCGCGAACAGCACCCCGATCTCGCCGATCGGCTCGACGCGCTTGCGCGTGCCGCGCGCGAGCGGTCGCCGTTTGCTTTCTATGCCGATCTGCTCGGCGCCGGCGGCGGCCGCAAGGCGTTCTTCGCCCGGCTCGGCCACGAAGCCGCCGATGCGCTCGACGAATTCCTCAATCTTGCGCTCGATTACGAACGGAGCGAGACCCCCTCCCTGCAAGGGTTCGCCGCCTGGCTGCGCGCCGCCAGATCCGAGGTCAAGCGCGACATGGAGATGGCGCGCGACGAGGTGCGGGTGATGACCGTGCATGGCGCCAAGGGCCTCGAGGCGCCGATCGTGGTGCTGGCCGATACCACGACGCCGCCGCACGGCTGGCATCCGCCGCGGCTGCTGGCGCTGACCTCTTCGGGCGGCGCGCGGACCGACCCTGCCGGCCTGGTGTGGGCCGGATCGAAAGAGGCCGACGTCGGACCGATGAAGGCCGCGCGCGAAGCGGCGCTCTCCGCCGCGGCCGACGAATACCGCCGGATCCTCTACGTCGCCATGACGCGGGCGAGCGAGCGGCTGATCGTCTGCGGCATCGACGGCGGGCGCAAACGGCCCGACGGCTGCTGGTATGATCTCGTGCACACCGCACTCGCCCCAGTGGCGCGCGAGGAACCGGCCGACGACGGCGAGGGCATGGTGCTGCGCTATCGCAAGACGACGGATGACCATGTCCCGGTCCAAGCGGCGGGCGCGCCACCCGCAGCGGCCGAACGCGAGCCGGACCGTCCGTCCTGGCTCACGCGCAGGCTCGCAGCCGCATCGCCCTCGCCTGCACCGATCGCGCCTTCGCGATTGCGCGACGAAGGCGGAACGATGCAACCGCCGTTCGCAAGCGCGGCCCGCGCGCGCGCGCGCGACCGCGGCACCGCCATCCACCGGCTGCTGCAATCGTTGCCCGAGCTTGCGCCGGAACGGCGCCGCGAAGCCGCGTTGCGGCATCTTTCACGCAGCCTTCCCGACTTTTCCGAAAGCGAGCGCGCCGACATCGTGCAAGGCGTGCTGGCGCTGCTGGACGATGCACGCTTTTCCGCATTGTTCGCGCCGGGCAGCCGCGCGGAGGTTTCCATCGCCGGACGCATTGCCGACACGCCCGTGTTCGGGCAGATCGACCGGTTGGCGGTGATGCCCGACTCGGTACTGATCGGCGATTACAAGACCAACCGCCCGGCTCCCCGCAGTCTGGAGGAAACGCAGGCCCGCTATCCGTCCTACATCGACCAGCTTGCGCTCTACCGCGCCGTGCTGATGCGCCTCTATCCCGACCGGCCGGTCGATGCCGCGCTGGTCTGGACCGAGGTCCCGGCGCTGATGCCCATTCCTGCGGCGTTGTTGGATGCGGCCTGTGCCCGGGCTCTCACCAGCCCGTGATACCTGCCTTGACGCTCAGTCGTCGCATTCATAGGTTCGCGGCTTGCGGGGATTGAATCGTCCGGAATCGAAAAGCGAGGTGTTCCATGGCCGTTGGCAAGGTCTCCGATGCGACGTTTGACGCCGAAGTGCTCAAGGCGACCAAGCCGGTCGTGGTGGACTTCTGGGCGGAATGGTGCGGTCCCTGCCGCATGATTGCGCCGGCGCTGGAAGAGATTGCCGGCGCCATGGGCGACAAGGTCAAGATCGTCAAGCTCAACGTCGACGAGAACCCCGGCGTTGCCTCGAAATACGGCATCATGTCCATTCCGACGCTGATGATCTTCAAGAACGGCGAACTGGCCGCGCGCCAGGTCGGAGCCGCACCGAAGCAGAAACTCGAGCAGTGGATTAACGCCGCGGTATGACGCCGCTGCCGCTGCTGCGGCGAGATGCGGTGGCCGGCGTTCGCCGGTCGATCGGCTTGCGACCGACGATGCCGTGACCGTGCGCCCGACGACGCGAACGGCTCAGTTTTCCTGCCATCGCGCCGCAGCCGCCCGCCGGGCGCGACGGTCCAGCACGAGGAAGGTCACGATCGCAAACGCGATCACGGCCAACTGCAAAGCCACCGCCTCGGCCGTCGGATTGAACCCGATGTCGGCGAGCCAACCGGTGCCGCGCAGCTCGGTGTAGGCGATAAGCTGCTGCTCTTGGAATTCCTGCACCGCCTCGCCAATGAAGCGGATGGCCATGATGAACAGAAACGCCGAGGTCACAAGGAAGAGCGGCCGCAGCGGCAGGCGCCGCGCCACGGTGTTGATGGCAAAGAACAGCCCGACCAGGCCGGCGGCGGCCACGGCCAGTCCGGCCAGCAGATCGGCGCCCCACCCGCCTGAGGTTTTGGCCAGCGCATGGACGAACAGCACCGTTTCGGCGCCTTCCCGGAACACCGCGAGGAACGCCAGCGCGGCGATCGCCGCCGCGGTCCGTTTCGCCAACGCTTCGTCGGCCTTGGCCCGCAGATAGCCCTGCCACGCGCGCGGGTCCTGACGCAGCAGCAGCCAGCCGCTGACGTAGAGCATCAGTGCGGCGGCGGCGAGAATGACGACGCCCTCCAGAATGTCGCTGTGTGTGCCGTTGTTGAAGGTTTCGAACGCCCACGCCGCCAAGAGGCTCGCGACGATGGCCAAGCCCGCGCCGCCGTACAGCGCCGGCAGACGGTCGCGCGCACCGGCCTTGTCGAGGTAGGCGGCCAGCGCCGCGAGCACGAGCAGGGCTTCGAGCCCCTCGCGCAAAAGGATGATCGCCGCCTGAACGAAAGCACTTGTCATGCCGGCCACACCGGTCGGAACCCGCATCCTTCCTGACGCGCAACCCACATGGGCGATCGCCGCCGCCAAGTAAAGTACAATACGTCTAAGGTGCAGTGCAGTCGCGTCGCGCTGCAGGCGCTCGTTTCGGCCACGCGCCCAACGCTCAGTTCGGCGGCGTGCCGTTGAGCGACAGAACCTCGCCCGCAAGATAGAGCGAGCCGGTGATCAGGATGCGCGGCGCAGGCGCAAGCGCGAGCTGGCCGATCGCCGCGAGGGCCGACTCGATGCTGTCGCGGCAATCGGCAGGCAAGCCGACCGCGCGCGCCGCCTCGGCGACGGCCTCCGCCGGCAGCGCCTTCTCCTGCCGCGGGATCGGCACGGCAATGACCCGACGCGCAATGCCGGCGAAATTGCGCAAAAACCCGGTCGCGTCCTTGCTCGCCAGCATGCCGACGATCATCAGCAGCGGACGCGGCACGCGCTCCTCGATTTCTCCCAGCGCCGAGGCCACCGCGCGGCCACCTTCCGCGTTATGGCCGCCGTCGAGCCACAGTTCGCTCCCGGGCGGCGCCAGCGCCTTGAGCCTGCCGTGCGTCAGAAGTTGCATGCGTGCCGGCCATTCCGCCCGGGCGATGCCGGTTTCGAATGCGTTGAGCGGAAGGCCGAGGTCAGCCGCGCGCAGCGCCGCGATCGCGGTGCCGGCGTTGTCGAGCTGATGGCGCCCGGCAAGCTTGGGCACCGGCAGGTCGAGCAATCCGTCGTCGTCCTGGTAGACCAGCCGGCCGCGCTCCTCGTGCACGCCCCAATGCTCACCGGCGATGCGCAGCGGCGCGCCGATCCGCCGCGCCTGCTGCTCGATCACCGCGAGCGCCCGCTCGGTCTGTGGTGCGATCGCCGCCGGCACGCCGCGTCGCAGGATGCCAGCCTTCTCGCCGGCGATCTTCTCGATCGTGTCGCCGAGAAATTCCAGATGGTCCATCGAGACCGGCGTGATGACACTCGTCAGCACGTGTTCGACCACATTGGTGGCGTCGAGCCGCCCGCCGAGACCGACCTCCAAGAGCAGCACATCGGCCGGATGGCGCGAGAAAAGAAGAAAGGCTGCCGCGGTTTCGATCTCGAACACCGTGATCGGGCGATCGCCGTTGGCGCGCTCGCACTCTTCGAGCACCCCCGCAAGCGCGTCGTCGGTGACGAGGCGTCCGCCGCCCGGCGCGCCGATGCGATAGCGCTCGTTGAAGCGCACGAGGTGCGGCGAGGTGTAGACATGCACGCTGCGGCCCGCAGCCTCCAGCACGGCACGCATGAAGGCGATGGTCGACCCCTTGCCGTTGGTCCCGGCCACGTGGATGACCGGCGGCAGGCGACGTTCGGGATGGCCGAGCGCGTCAAGAATGCGCCGGATGCGATCAAGCGACAGGTCGATCCGCTTGGGATGCAACGTCATCAGCCGTGCGATGATCGAGTCGTAGGTCGGCATGATCGTTTCGGACCATCGACACGGGCGCGCGGACCGCGCCCTACGGCTGTGCGGCCGCCGGTGCAGCCTGGGCTACGGGCGCCGGCAATGTTGTGCGCGCGGCCTGCGCCGGCGTCTTGGTGAGAAGCCGGCAAAGCCTCGCAAGCGTCGGGCGCAAGGCGTGGCGATGCACCACCATGTCCACCATGCCGTGATCGCGCAGGTACTCCGCCTTCTGGAAGCCCTCCGGCAGCTTCTCGCGGATGGTCTGCTCGATCACGCGCGGGCCGGCAAATCCGATCAGCGCGCCGGGCTCGGCGATGTGCACGTCGCCGAGCATGGCGTAGGAGGCGGTGACGCCGCCGGTGGTCGGATTGGTGAGCACGACGATGTAGGGCTTGCGCGCGTCGCGCAGCATCTGCACCGCGACCGTGGTACGCGGCAGCTGCATGAGCGAGAGAATGCCCTCCTGCATGCGTGCGCCGCCCGACGCCGCGAACATGATGAACGGAGTGCCGCGATCGACCGCCGTCTCGAGCCCCTTGATCACCGCCTCGCCCGCGGCCATGCCGAGCGAGCCGCCCATGAAGTCGAAGTCCTGCACGCCAACCACCACGGGAATGCCTTCGATCTTGCCGAGGCCGAGCTTGACCGCGTCGTTGAGACCGGTGCGGGCGCGCGCGTCCTTGAGCCGGTCCACGTAGCGGCGCTCGTCCCGGAACTTGAGCGGGTCGGTCGTCACCTCCGGCACGGCGATGTCGAGCCAGGTCTCGCCGTCGAAGATCGATTTGAGGCGCGCGACCGCGCCCATGCGCATGTGATAGTTGGAATTCGGAATGACGAACTGGTTGGCCTCGACGTCCTTGTAGAAGACGAGCTGGCCGGTCTCCGGGCATTTGATCCAGAGATTCTCCGGTGCCTCGCGGCGAGCGAGAAAATTGCGGATCTTCGGCCGGACGACGTTGGTGAGCCAGTTCATGGAGCCGTTTTCGCCTCGCGATCATCGTGGCCGGGGGTCGCCCGGCGAATTCCGTCGTTGCCGCGGATCATACACCACCGCCACCATGCCGGGCGCAAGGCCGAGCATGGCGCCCGCATTCTATGTTGGAAGCTTTGCAGCGCGCACCCCGGCGGCAAGTTCCGACACCAGCCTCGTCACCGCCTTGACCGTGCGCGCCGTCGCCTTTCCCTTGCGATCAAGGCTGTCCTTGACGGCATTGACGAGTGCCGAGCCGACCACCACGCCCTCGGCGCCTTCGGCAATGGCGCGCGCCTGCTTCGCCGTGCGCACGCCGAAGCCGACCGCGACCGGCAGCGCCGTGTGGCGCTTGATGCGCGCCACCGCCGCCTTGACCTTGTCGACATCGGGGGCCGCCGCCCCGGTAATGCCGGTGATCGAGACGTAATAGACGAAGCCCGAGGTGTTGGCGAGCACCGCCGGCAGGCGCTTGTCGTCGGTTGTCGGGGTGGCGAGGCGGATGAAGTTGAGCCCGGCCTTCAGCGCCGGCAGGCACAGCTCGTCGTCCTCTTCCGGCGGCAGATCGACCACGATCAGTCCGTCGACGCCGGCGGACTTGGCATCGGCGAGGAAACGGTCGACGCCATAGACATAGATCGGATTGTAGTAGCCCATGAGCACGATCGGCGTCGCATCATCGTCCTTGCGGAAGGCGCGCACCATGGCAAGCGTCTTCCTCATGGTCTGGCCGGCGGCGAGCGCGCGCAGGCCCGCCGCCTGGATCGCGGGCCCGTCGGCCATCGGATCGGTGAACGGCATGCCGAGCTCGATCACGTCGGCGCCGGCCTGCGGCAAGGCCTTGAGGATCGCGAGCGCGGTTGGGCCGTCGGGATCGCCGGCCATGGTGAAGGTGACGAGCGCGGCGCGGCCCTCGCGCCTGAGCGCGGCAAAGCGCCGATCGATGCGGGTGGTCATTTCTTGATCTTGTCCGGATCGACCAGCGGCAACGGCTGCTGGTTGCGCTCGCGCATCTCGGCCATGCGGATGTTGACGGTGCCGAGCATGATCCCGGCAAACGACAAGCCGAACCAGACCCATTCCTTGGTCTGAATCGGCACGCCGGGCGCAAACAGCCGCGCCTTGAGGAAGTAGGCGATGTAGAACATCGACACGGCGATGATGAGCCAGCCGGTCCGCTTCTGCCGGCCGAGCCCGTTCCACCAGGCAATGAAGCGCATCACAGCCGCCCTCCGAGGTGCCTGGCGACGCTCTCCAAATCCTTGTCGCCGCGGCCGGAGAGATTGACGACCATCAGGTGGTCCCTGGCCTTGCGCGGCGCAAGTTCGGCCACCTTGGCGAGGGCATGGCAGGGCTCGAGCGCCGGGATGATGCCTTCGAGGCGGCTGCACAACTGGAAGGCCGCGAGCGCCTCCTTGTCCGTGGCCGACAGGAACCTGATGCGGCCGAGATCGGCGAGCCAGGCGTGCTCCGGCCCCACCCCCGGATAATCGAGTCCGGCCGAAATCGAATGCGCCTCCTTGATCTGGCCGTCGGCGTCCATCAACAGATAGGTGCGGTTGCCGTGCAGCACGCCGGGTCGCCCGCCCGCGATCGAGGCGGCGTGCCGGCCGCTCTTCAATCCGTGCCCGGCCGCCTCGACGCCGTAGATTTCGATCTGCCGCTCGTCCAGGAACGGATGAAACAGGCCCATGGCATTGGAGCCGCCGCCGATGCAGGCAACCAACGAGTCGGGCAATCGCCCTTCCGCTTCCTGCATCTGCGCGCGCGTCTCCTCGCCGATGATGCATTGGAAGTCGCGCACCATCATCGGATAGGGGTGCGGGCCCGCCACCGTGCCGATGCAATAGAAGGTGTTGGCGACGTTGGTCACCCAATCGCGCAGCGCCTCGTTCATGGCATCCTTGAGCGTTCTTGCACCCGATTCCACCGGCCGCACCTCGGCGCCGAGCGCCTTCATGCGCAGCACGTTCGGCTGCTGGCGCGCCACGTCGACGGCGCCCATGTAGACCACGCATTCAAGCCCGAACTTGGCGCACAGCGTGGCGGTCGCAACCCCGTGCATGCCGGCGCCGGTCTCCGCGATCACGCGCGGCTTGCCCATGCGCTTTGCCAGCATGATCTGGCCGAGCACATTGTTCACCTTGTGCGCGCCGGTATGGTTGAGGTCCTCGCGCTTGAAGTAGATCTTCGCACCGCCGAAATGCGCGGTCATGCGCTCGGCGAAATAGAGCGGCGACGGCCGACCGATGTAGTTCCGGAGGTGCCGATCCATCTCGCGGCGAAATGCCGGATCCGCCTTGGCCTCGGCATAGGCGCGTTCCAATTCAAGGATGAGCGGCATCAGCGTCTCGGCGACGAAGCGGCCGCCGTAGATGCCGAAATGGCCGCGCTCGTCGGGGCCGGTGCGAAACGAATTGGGCTGCTGCAGGACGGTCATGCGGCGGACATCCTACTACGAAACGCCGCCCGTGCGGCGGCGACGAAGGCCCGGATCAGGTCCGGGTCTTTCTCGCCGGGCGCACGCTCGACGCCGGAGGAGACATCGACCGCGGGCGCGCGCGTGACCCGCAGCGCCTCGGCCACGTTCCCCGCATCGAGGCCCCCCGACAGCATGAACGGCACGCCGGGATCGACGTTCTCCAGGAGATGCCAGTCGAATGCCTTGCCGAGGCCGCCCGGGCGGGTCGCTTCGCGCGGCGCGCGCGCATCGAACAGAAGCCGATCGGCAACCCCGGCATAGCTCGCAATCGCCGCCAGATCGGCGCGGGTCTCGATCGCCAGCGCCTTCATCACGGGCAGGCCGAAGCGCGCCCGCAGCGCGGCGACGCGCCCGGGGCTTTCCCTGCCGTGAAGCTGCAGCATGTCCGGCTTCAGCGCCTCGACCGCGGCGGCCAGTTCCGCGTCGCTTGCGTCCACCGACAGCGCGACCTTCTTGGCGCGGCCGCGCACCCGCTCGCCAAGGGCGCGCGCGGCTTCCGCCTCGATATGGCGCGGCGAGGGCGGGAAGAACACGAAGCCGACCATGTCGGCGCCCGCCTCGATTGCCGCATCCAGCGCTTCGGCCGTGCGCAGACCGCAAATTTTGACCAGGAGAGTCATGGCAGCGGGGTTCTAGCGCGTTCGGAGCCGCCGATCCAACGGGTCCGCTGCGGTGTCGGCAGACGGACGAGGCGCCGCCGGCGCTACCTTGCCGGCACCGACCGGCCCCGCAGGACGGTGCGGGCAAACCTGGCCGCATCCATGGGCTTGGCGAACAGCGGGCCCTGGCCGTGGTCGAAGCCCAGGTCGCAGACGGTCTTGAAATCGGCGCTGGTCTCGATGCCCTTGGCCACGGTCCGCGCCCCGATGCGGGCGGCAATGGACAGCACCATCCCGCAGGCCGCCCGCTTGTGGCGATCGTCGGCGCAGCCGGCGATGAAGCTTCGCTCGACCTGCAGTTCGGCGATGGGAAAATCGCCGAGATCGAGCCATGAAGACTCCGCCATGACATCGTCGATCGAAACGCCGACGTCGAAGGCCGCGAGCTGCCTGGCCGCCTGCCGCGCAAGCACGGGATCACGGCTGACGTCGATGCTGTTGATCTCCACCGTCAGCCGCGCATAGGCGACGTGATCGGGCAATTGCAGGCACATGCGATCGATGAAGGCGGGACTCTCCAGCGCGGCCATCGGCAGGCGGACCGTCATCCCGATGGGCGGCCGATCCTGCGCGAACTGCGTCCAGTCGGACATCACCCGCTCGACCAGGAAGTCCGACAGCGCCAAGAGCTGCGGATCGCTGGCGCTTGCGTCGAAACCCTGCGGCGCAACCACACCGAAGGCCGGATGACGCAGGCGTATGAGTGCTTCGGCACCGGCGAGCGACATCCGGCGCAGATCGATCTTCGGCTGGTACCACACTTCGAGCCAGCCGTTGCGCAACGCCTGCTCTGCGTCGACCTGCACCTCCGGCGGCGGCGCGATCGGCAGGAAGGCCGAGAGATTTTCCCTGAGGTCGCTGTCGCGAAACGGCGTCCGCAACGGCGGCAGCATGCCCAGGCCGATCTGCTCGCCGAGTTCATGCAGCGCCAGCAGCACCGGCGAGGCGCGGCCTCCGAACAGCATGACCTTGCCCCGGAAGCCGCTTGCCGCCATCGAATGCAGCGCCTTGGTCACATCGCTCTCGGGGACCAGCAGCCCGAGGATCACCAGATCCGGCGCGGTGTCGCGCAGCACCGCGGGCAGTTCGGCTTGGCGCCCGCAGTGACAGGCAACGAAGCCGAGATCTTCGAGCGCCTCGGCGAGAAACGTCCGGATGTGCGGCTTGGCGTCGACGACACACGCGCGCGGAGCCGTGGGTCGATGGCCGAACTGGAGCGTATTGTTGGTTTGGAGGTTCGGAACCTTCATGCGCGCCGTCCTCCGGGTTACGCGAGAGGATCACAACGGGTGGGGCGCAGAGCCTATCGATCGAAGGATCGTCGGCACAGGGGCGCCCGCGCCCAAGGAGTGCCACCTGCACAGTTCTCTAATGGCAACCTTTATGCTTCGAACAATCGAATGATCGGCGATGAATTTGACGCAAATTCCAGGTTTCGAGGCAACGCAGCCCGCGGCACGGCCTCAGCGCCCGATCGTCCGCCACACCAGCATCGCCGCCGCCAGATCCTCGATGGCGGTTCCGACCGACTTGAACAGGGTGATTTCGTCCCGGCGGCGGCGGCCCTTGACCTTGCCGCGGCAGAGTTCGAACAGATCGCCCTGAATGTCTTTCAGCCGAAGGATGCGCTTTCGCAGCGGAATGGCGATGTCGCCGGAGCCCTTCGCCGCATTGGCCCGCACGTCCACATAGACGCGGGCGCGGCGGATCGCTTCGTCGTCGGCCTCGCGCATCTTGGGCGTGAACGCCCCGACGAGGTCGACATGGGCGCCCTTCTTCAGCCAGGCGCCGTGCACGAGCGGCGTCTCCGACAGCGTGGCGCAGGATACGATGTCGGCCTCGCGCACTGCGGCCGCAAGATCGTCGGCGACCTCGGTCTCGATGCCGGCGGCCGCGAGCGCGAACGCGGTTCTGACCGCCCGCGAGCGCGTGCGGTTCCACAGCGTCACGGTCTTGATCGGCCGTACCGCGCGATGCGCGCGAACGAGGTGCGGCGCCAGCGCGCCGGCGCCGATCATCACCAGGCGCGACGCGTCCTCGCGGGCAAGATGCCGCGCCGCCAGGGCGGAGGCGCAGGCGGTGCGCCAGGCGGTGAGTGCCGTGCCGTCGATCTGCGCCAGCGGCTCGCCGGTTTCTCCGGACAACAGGATATAGCTGCCGAAGACGGACGGTTTTCCCACCTTGGCATTGTCGGGGTAGACGGTCACCATCTTGCAGCCGACCAGCCGCTCGCCCGACTGCGTCCAGGCCGGCATCAGCAGGAGCTTGGCGTCGCGGCCCGAGGGTTGCGGGATGAAGTGGGTGTGCCGCGCCGGCGTCTCGATGTCGGAACGGAACGCCGCGGCGAGCGCCTCGACCAGCGACTCGTAGCTGAGCGCGCGATCGATCTCTTCGGCCGTGACGATGCGCAGAGCCATGCTTGAAGACGATGTCAGGCCGCGGGCGGCACCGCAAACGGCGGCGGCTCGACGGGCTGCGGAAGCCGCCCGCGCGGAAGCTCCGCATCCAGCCGCGCACGCAGATCGCGCAGGTCCGCTTCCGCCCGCCGCGCCCGGGCGCGCCATTTGTGCTGCCTGAGCCAGGCCGCAACGCCGCCGATCACGACGCCAAGCCCGACCAGCACAAAGATCAAGACGAACAGCGGCATTTGCAGCGCAAAGGCCGGATGCGCGGCATCGAACGGATCAAACGAGACCGTGACGATTCCGCGGTTGGCAACCGCAAACATCACCATGACGGCGGCGAGCGGCACGAGGATCAAAGCCGTGACCAGTTTGCGCATGGTCGAGCCCTCATGCGCCGCGCGCTGCCGGCCGGACCGGCGTCCTGTCGCCGCCGCGGACCTAGGTTGTGGGCGACTTGTTCAGCCGCTCGCGCATCTCCTTGCCGGTCTTGAAGAAGGGGACCGACTTCTGCGCGACGGCGACATGGGCACCGGTGCGCGGATTGCGGCCGGTGCGCGCTGGCCGGTGCTTCACCGAGAAGGCACCGAAGCCGCGCAACTCGACGCGGTCACCGCGCGCCATCGCGGCGACGATCTCGTTCAGGATGGCGTTGACGATGTTCTCGACGTCGCGCTGATAAAGGTGCGGATTCGCGGTCGCGATACGCTGCACCAGCTCGGATTTGATCATTGCCGCCGCCTCGTTACCCGCGCCCGCGCCGTCCTCGCCTCAATGGCTGGAGGGAGGGTGCCAAAGCGCCAACACACCGTCAAGATTGAGCTTTTCGATCGCCTGCACGGTTCCCCACTGCTCGAACCGGCGGGCCAGCGCGGTCAGACCCGCGGCGTCGAACACGCCGATCAGCGCCAGCCGCAGGAACGACAGTTCGCCGAGCCGCGGCGCGAGCCGGTAGTCGCGGACCGGCGTGTTGGGATCGATGCTCTTCTCCTTGGCGAGCCAGTCGATCGCCGTCTGCTCGTTGCCGAGCGCATCGATGAGCTTGAGCTCAAGCGCCTGCCGGCCGGTGAACACCCGACCGTCGGCGACGCGTTCGAGCAGCGCCGGTTCGAGTTTGCGACGATCGCGCACCAGATTGCGGAACCAGCCGTAGATGTCGTTGACCACGGCCTGCATCGCCGCAAGCGCCTCGGGGCTGGTCGGCTCGTAGCCGCTCGGGCTTCCCTTGAGCGGAGTCGAGCGGATTGCCTCGACATTGACGCCCACCGTCTTCAGCAGTTCCGCGACGTTCGGATACTGGAAAATGACTCCGATCGAGCCGACGAGCGAGCTTTCCTGGGCGACGATCCGGTCGGAAGCCATGGCGGCGATATAGCCGCCCGATGCCGCGAGGCCGTCCACCACCACCACCACGGGCTTGCGGGCCTTCAACCGCATGAACGCCGCGTGCAGCTCCTCCGAACCCGCCACGGTGCCGCCGGGGCTGTTGATGTGGACGATCACCGCCTTTGCGCCCGACCGGGCCAACCGGTCGATCGCCTCCACGCGTTCGCGGTTCGAGCGGATCAAGCCCTCGATTCGCACCCGGGCGATCGATCCGCCCGGCCCCCCGCCCAGAACCGACGGGTCGCCGCTGGCGAAGACGCCCATGGCCACGACGGCAACGATGGCCACCAGAACCGCCAGAAAGCGCCAGAACGCGAGCTTGCGCCGCATCCGCCGGCGATCGACGACAACGTCCGCATCGAGCGACATGATTGCGCTCCTTCAGATTGATTCGAAGGCATTCTAGCCGGGAGCGTTGCGCGCCGGCACGTCGGGAATCACCATCCCATGGCGGCCAAAAGATGAACCCCCGGGCATGGCCCGGCCCGGGGCTCGTCGAGCGGCGTTCCGGTTGCGTCGGAATCTACTGCTTTTCGGCTTCCTCGCCCTTGCGGCGAAGCGCCGTGCCGAGGATATCGCCGAGCGTGGCACCGGAATCGGAGGAGCCGTACTGCGCGATCGCCTCCTTCTCCTCCGCCACCTCCAGGGCCTTGATCGAGAGCTGCACCTTGTGCGCGCGGCGGTCGAACTGGGTCACACGGGCATCGACCTTCTGGCCGACCTGGAAGCGGTCGGGACGCTGATCGTTGCGATCGCGTGCGAGTTCCGAGCGCTTGATGAAGGCGGTCAGGTCGGTGCCGACGATCTTGACGTCGATGCCCGACTCCTTGACGTCGATCACCTCGGTGGTGACCACGCTGCCCTTGCGCAGATCGCCGGCGCTCTGCATCGGATCGCCTTGCAGCTGCTTGATGCCGAGCGAGATGCGTTCCTTCTCGACATCGACGTCGAGCACGATCGCCTTGACCCGGTCGCCCTTCTTGTACTCCTCGATCACCTGCTCGCCCGGGCGCTTCCAGTCGAGATCGGAGAGATGGACCATGCCGTCCACGTCGCCGTCGAGGCCGAGGAACAGGCCGAACTCGGTCTTGTTCTTGACCTCGCCTTCGACCACGGAGCCCGGCGGATGCTTCTCGACGAACACCTCCCAGGGATTGCGCATGGTCTGCTTGAGGCCGAGCGAAATGCGGCGCTTGACCGGGTCCACCTCCAGCACCTGCACCTCCACCTCCTGCGAGGTGGAGACGATCTTGCCCGGATGCACGTTCTTCTTGGTCCAGGACATCTCGGAGACGTGGATCAGGCCCTCGATGCCGGGTTCCAATTCAACGAACGCACCGTAGTCGGTGATGTTGGTGACGCGCCCCTTGAAGCGCGCGCCGACCGGATACTTGGCCTCGATGCCCTGCCACGGATCGTCCTGCAGCTGCTTCATGCCGAGCGAGATGCGGTGCGTCTCGTGGTTGATCTTGATGATCTTGACCTTGACCGTCTGGCCGATGGTGACGACCTCGGACGGATGATTGACGCGCCTCCACGCCATGTCGGTGACGTGCAGGAGACCGTCGATGCCGCCGAGATCGACGAAGGCGCCGTATTCGGTGATGTTCTTGACCACGCCGTCGATGACCTGGCCTTC
>Ga0073934_10007753_pt1 | contig 14707 bp, 8 predicted proteins | sample LarsenN4metaG_FD_76834 | JGI IMG/M metagenome (GOLD analysis project Ga0073934, IMG submission 76834) | Hot spring sediment bacterial and archeal communities from British Columbia, Canada, to study Microbial Dark Matter (Phase II) - Larsen... ...
CCGGCCGGTGGCCGAGCGCGCCGCGACCGGCACGATCGACGCGGCGCTCGCCTGGGTCGCGGCGCACGCGGCGGAACCGTTCTTCCTCTGGCTCCACCTGCAGGACCCGCACGGCCCGTACACGCCGCCGGCGGACGACGCCGCGCCGTTCGTGGACGCGGCTGCGGCCGAGCCGCGCCGGACGCTCCCGGTGCTCGCCGACGACGGCGGCAAGGGCGGCATCCCGTACTATCAGGCGCTCGACGGCGTGACGGAGGCCGCCCAGTACGTCGCGCGCTACGACGGCGAGATCCACTACCTCGACCGCGAGCTCGGCCGCTTCTTCCGCCGGCTCCACGGCACGGGCCTCCGGCCGTTCGTCGTCCTCACCGCCGACCACGGCGAGGCGCTCGGCGAGCACGGGTGGTGGTTCGCGCACGGGCACGGGCTCACCGAGGACCAGCTCCGCGTCCCGCTCGTGCTCCACGGACCGGGCGTGCCGGCGGGGCGCGTCGTCACGGAGCCCGTGGACACGCTCGACGTCGCGCCGACGATCCTCCGCCGGGCCGGGCTCGGGGTGCCGCCGGGGCTGGTCGGCCGCGACCTCCTCGCGCCGACGCTCGCGCCCCGGCCGACGTTCGCGCAGATGCCGTTCGACGGCTGGGCGGCGGTCGACGGCGGGCTCGCCTTCCACGCGTCGGGCGCGGCGAGCGTCGTCTTCGCGCTCCCGGACGAGACGCGCGACGCGGGCGGCGCCCACCCCGCCGCGCGCGCGCGCCTCGCGGCGCTGGTCGCGGCCGAACGAGCGCGGCCGGCGCCGCCCTGGCCGCGCCGCTCGGCGCGCGACGCGCTCTTCCGCGAGCAGCTCCGCGCCCTCGGGTACGTCGAGTGACGCGGCGGCCGGGCGCCGCGCTGGTGGTCGCGGCGGGCTACCTGGCGCTCGCCGTCTGGACGACGTGGCCGCTCGCCCGCCGCGCGGGCGACCACCTCGTGGGCGTGGCCCCCGCGCCCGGGCAGGCGGTCGCGCCGCTGGCGGAGGCCGACCACCTGCTGAACCTCTGGATCCTCGCCTGGGGGTTCCACGCCCTCGGCACCGCGCCGGCGCGGCTCTTCGACGCGAACGTCTTCCACCCGCTCCCGGAGGCGCTCGCGACCGGCGAGCACATGCTGGGCGCGCAGCCGTGGTTCGCGCCGGTCTACGCCGCGACCGGCAACCCGATCGCGGGCGCCAACGCGCTCGTCTTCGTGTCCTTCGTCCTCGGCGGCCTCGGCACCTACGCGCTCGTCGTCGCCGTCAGCGGGCGGCGGGCGGCGGGCGCCGTCGCCGGGCTCGTGTTCGCGTTCGCGCCGTGGCGGTTCTTCTGGCTCGTCCACCTCCAGCTGGTCGGCGTCCACCTCCTCCCGATCGTCCTCCTCGCCCTCCACCGCGCCCTGACGGACGGCCGGGCGCGCTGGCTCGCGGCGTTCGCGCTCGCGCTCGGGATGCAGGCGCTCACGTCGTATTACGTCGGCTACATGTGCGCGGTCGTGGGCAGCGCGGCGCTCGCGTACTGGCCGGGCCGCGGGGTGCCGCCCGGGGCGGGGCGGCGGCTCGCGGCGACGCTCGCGGCCGGGGCGGCGACGGCGCTCGTCGTCGGCCTCGTGAGCCTGCCGTACGTCCGGCAGGCGGGCGCCGGCGTCGTCCCGGGCGCGCAGGACGCGGCGTGGCTCGGGATCGCGTCGCTCCGGCCGGGGAGCCTCCTCGCCGGCGAGGGCGTCGCGCTCGGCTGGGTCGCGGTCGCGCTGGCGCTCGCCGGGCTCTGGCCGTGGCGCGGCGCCGGGCGGTTCCAGCTCGCGGCGGCGTGGATCGCCGTCGCCGGCATCGTGCTCGCGCTCGGCCCGACGTGGGACGGCGTCCCGCTCCCGTGGACGTGGCTCGCGGCGTGGGTCCCGGGCTTCTCGACGCTCCGCGTGCCGGGACGCTTCCTCGCGGTCGCGACGCTCGGGGTGGCGGCGCTCGCCGGGCTCGGCGCGGCGCGCTGCGAGGACGCGCTCGCGCGGCGCCTGCCCCGCACGCTCGCCGCGGCGCTGCCCCTGGCGCTCGTTCTCGCCTGCTACGTGCCGCACCGGACGGGGCACGCGGTCGTCCGCTTCCCGACGCTCGCCGAGGCGCCCGCGGCGCACCGCTGGCTCGCCGCCCACGGCGCCGGCGGGCCCGTCCTCGCGCTGCCGATGGGCTGGAGCTTCCCCGGCGCGGCGCGCGAGGCGCGCGCCGCGTACTTCGGCATCCTCCACTGGCTCCCGCTCCTGAACGGCTACAACGGCTACCAGCCGGCGTTCCACGAGGTGTACGAGGAGCTCGCCGCGCGCCTCCCGGAGCCCGAGGCGCTCCAGACGCTGGTGAACGTGGTCGACGTCCGCTGGCTGCTCGTCGACGTGCCGCGCTCCGACGTCGCGGGGCGCGCGCGCTGGGCGGCGCTGCCGCCCGGCCTCGCACCCGCGGCGACGTTCGACGACGGGCTCGTGCTCGCCGTCACCCGCGCGCCGACGGCCGACTGGCGCGCCCACCTCCGCACGCGCGCCCCGGAGACGACGACGTTCGCCGGCCGGCCGATCGCCCCGGTGCCGCCGTCCGGCCGGCGCGCGGCGCTCGCGCCCGCGGTCCCGCCGCGGGCGACCGCGGCGCGTCCGTTCCCGGTCCGCGTGCGGGTCGAGAACCGAGGCGACGTCGCCTGGCCGTGCTTCGCGGTGCGGAGCGACGGCCCCGTGCGGCTCTGGTGGCGCTGGCGCGACGGCGCCGGCCGCGTCGCCGGCGCCGAGGCGAGCGCCCGGATCCTCGCCGACCTCGCGCCGGGCGAGGCGACGGCGGTGCAGCTCTTCGCCTGGACGTTGCGGGACCCGGGCCCGTGGACGCTCGAGCTCGCGGTGGGGCAGGGGGCGCCCGGCGATCCGACGGCATGGCGCACGCCGTGGCATCCGTCGCCGGTCGACGTGCGCGCCCCGTGAGGGCGGCGGCGCGCCCCGGAAATCCCGCCCGACGGAGTGGACTCGGTCGCGCGTGCCGTAGTACCCGGGAGGGGCCCGCAGGCTCCGGAAGACCGGGAAGATCGGCGAGCCGAACGCCGACTACTTCCTCGCGCTCACCTGCTACACCGACGACCCGAATGGTCTCGTGGACGGAGCACCTGAGCGCGCGCGAGCTCGGCGTCTGGCGCATCGTCGGCATGCTCCTCTTCTACGGCGTGAGCTTCACCGTCCGGCCGTGGCGCCTCCTCCAGCTCGTCCGGAACGTCCTCAGCCGCCGGCAGGAGTCGGTCCTCGACCGCGCGATGATCGACTTCGGGCGCCGCGCGCTCGGCCTCCGGCGGACCGCGCCGCCGCCGGCCGCGCCCGAGCTCGGCGCCGTCACGACGCGCTGACGCCCTCCCGCGCCGGGCGGCGCGCCACCAGCTGGAGGTTCGACGTCCACCACACGAGGCGGTGGACGACTTCCAGCGCGGTGAACGGCGCGAGCAGGAGCGGGTTCCGGAACGACAGGAAGTCGACCACCCGGCGGGGCCAGCCGCGCTCGAGCGCGAGGTGGTGGAGCGACAGGATCCAGAACTGCGGGCAGACGAGCGGCCGGCGCTCGACCGGCTCGAGGCCCGCGGCCCGGACCGCGGCGGCGAGCGTGGCGGCCGTGAAGAGCGTGAAGTGACGCGGGAAGTGCCAGCCGCCCCAGTACCGGCGGCGGAAGAGGCGGGCGTCGAGCGAGTCGAGGTTCGGCGTCTCGATGACGACGTGGCCGCCGGGCCGGAGCGCCGCGCGGGCCTTGGCGAGCATCGCGCGCGGGTCGTCCACGTGCTCGATGAGCTGGTTCATGACGAGGAGGTCGAACGCCTCGGGCTCGAGCGCGACGTCCTCGAAGCGGCCGGCGAGCACCGTGTAGCCCTTCGCCCGCGCCCGGGCGACGGCGCGCGGTCCGAGCTCGACCCCCCAGAGGTCCCAGTCGGGGCGGCCGTGGCGGCGGAGCATGTCGAGGATGCGGCCGTCGCCGCAGCCGACGTCGAGCAGGCGGCCCGCGCGCGGGACGAGGCGGCGGTAGAGGCCGACCTTCGCGGCGTCGACGCGGTCCTTCACGCGCCGGACGATGCCCGGGAGCTTCGCCTCGAAGTCGTACGCGTAGTAGTCGTCGGGATAGATCGTGGGGAGGGCGGCCGCCGCCGGCCGGGGGCGGAGGTACACGAGCCCGCAGCGCGTGCAGCGCACGGCGGACACCTCGGTGTCGGAGGTGTCGTACTCGAAGTCCCGCCCGCGAGCGACGGGAACCGCGTCGCGCCCGCCGCAAAGGTTGCACGCGACGTCCTCGAGCGGGAGCACGCGTGGCGCGGTCACGGCCGACATTCCTACGTGCGCCGTGCCGGGGCCGCAAGGCGACGCCGGGCGTGCGGCGTGCGTGCCGCCCGGCGGCCGGCGCGGGCCGGACCGGACGGCGCGCGCGCGTGCTTTGGCGCCCGGTCGGGCGCCTGGTAGACCGCGGCGCATGCGCGGCGCGGCCGGCTTCTACCTGGCGTGGTTCGTCGTCCTCACCTGGCCGGCCGTGCTCGCGCTCCGGACCCACTTCCTGGCGGACCGGGGCGACGGGCTCCAGAACGTGTGGAACCTCTGGTGGATGCGCGAGGCGCTCTGCGAGCGCCACGTGTCGCCGCTCCACACGACGCTCCTCCAGTTCCCGCACGGGACGACGCTGCTCGGGCACACGCTGAACCCGTTCAACGGCCTCGTCGCGGCGCCGCTCCTCGCCGTGCTCCCGATGCCGCTCGTGTACAACCTGCTCGTCGTGCTGGCGTTCGTCGCGGGCGGCGTCACCGCCTTCCTCCTCGCCCGGCACGTCTCGGGGTCGAGGTGGGGCAGCCTCTGGGGCGGGTTCGTCTTCACGTTCTCGAGCTACCACTTCGCGCACGCCGAGGGGCACCTCCAGCTGGTCTCGCTCCAGTGGCTGCCCCTCTTCCTGCTCGCGTGGCTCCGGTGGCTCGAGGTGCCGACCGTCGCACGCGCCGTCGCGGCGGCCGGCAGCCTCGTGCTCGTCCTCCTCTGCGACCTCTACTACACGGTCTTCGCGCTCGCCGCGGCGGGCCTCCTCGCGACGTGGCGGCTCGCCCGGCGCGCGCCGGCCGCGCCGCGGGCGCCCGGCCGGGCCCGCTCCGCGCTCGTCTTCGGCGCGCTCGCGGGCGTCACGGTGGGCGCGTGGGGCGTCGCCCTCGTGCGCGCCGCGCGGCGCGATCCCTTCCTCGGCGCGCACGACCCGGCCGCGTCGGCGATGGATCTCCTCGCGCCGTTCGTGCCCGGGGGGCACTGGCGCTTCGCCGGGTGGACGCGCGGGTTCTGGGCCGCGCTCCCCGGAAACGTCCACGAGTCGAGCCTCTACCTCGGCTGGGGCCTCCTCGCCGCGCTCGCGTGGGGGGCCGCGCACCGCGACCGGGTCGCCCGCCCCGGTGCGGCCGCGTGGGTCGTGATCGCGGTCGTCTTCGCGGTGCTGGCGCTCGGCCCGACGCTCCACGTGTGGGGACGGCCCCTCCCGGTGCCGCTGCCGTACCGCCTCCTCGCGTGGACGGTGCCGCCGCTCGCGCTCGCGGGCGCGACCGCGCGCTTCTTCGTCATGACGACGCTCGCGTGCGGCGTGCTCCTCGCGCTCGTCTGGCCGGCGCTCCGGGCGGGCCCGCTCGCCGGCCGACGGCGTCCGGCGGCGGCCCTCGCGCTCCTCCTCTTCGAAACGTGGCCGGCGCCGCTGCCGCGGACGCCGCCGGACGTGCCCGGCTGGGTCACGGCGCTCGCGGCCGCGCCGGGCGAGGGCGGGCTCGTCGACCTCGTCGACCCGCCGGCGGTGGCGCTCTACCACCAGACCGTGCACGGCAAGCCGCTGGCCTTCGGCTACGTGTCGCGCTACCCGCTCAGCACCGTGCAGGCGAGCGCGCCGATCCGCGCCGAGACGCTCGCGCTCTTCGCGCGCGAGCCGCCGGATCCGGCGGCTGCGGCGGCGCTCGCCGCGCGCGGATTCCGCTGGGCGGTCGTCCCGCGGCAGGGCGCGCCGCTCGGATTCCTCGACGTGCGGTTCGCCGACGACGCCGTCGTGCTCTACGCCCTGGGGGCGCGCTGACCCGGTCCGTGCGCGCCGCCGCCCGCCGCGGCGTCCTGCCGGGCGCGCGCTCGGGATCGCGGCGCCGGCCGGGCCGCGTTGTGATCCGGGCGGGCCGTGTAGTAACCCCGGGCGCGGGATGACCGAGCCGGTGCAGGGGAAGCCGCCGTTCACGCCGCGCCCGGCGGGCGCGCGTTCCGTCGCGTGGTGAGGAAGCCGCGCCTGGCGTCCCGGCCCGTCTCCGTGCCCGCCTCGCCCGCCGGTCCGCCGCTCGATCGCCGCGACGTCTGGGCCTGCGCGGCCGTGGCGGCCGTCGCGCTCGCCTTCCAGCTCCCGGTCTTCGCCCGCTGGGTGAGCCTCCTCGACGAAGGGGCGATCGCGCAGATCGGCGACCAGGTCGCGCACGGCGGCGTCCCCTACCGCGACGCGGTCCACGTCGCGTTCCCGGGCGTGTTCTACCTGGCGGGGTGGCTCTACCGCCTCTTCGGGGCGAGCTTCCTCGTCGGCCGGTGCGTGATGCTCGCGACGTTCACCGCGCTCGTGGTGCTCGTCTACCTCCTCGCCCGGACGGTGGCCGGCCGGACCACCGCCGTGGGCGCGGCGCTCGCGACCGTCGCCTACCGCCTCTGGGCCTTCCCGCACTGGCAGATGCTCTCGTACACGACGATCGCGATCCTCCTCCTGACGCTCGCGGTCGCCGTCCTCGCCCGCGACGTCGGGCGCGGCGAGCCGGGGCTCGCGGGCCCGGCGGCCGCGGGCGTCCTCGCCGGTCTCGCCGCCGTCTTCAAGCAGGACTGCAGCGGCTTTGTCGCGGTCGGCCTCGGGCTGTTCCTCCTCGCCGGGCCGCGCCGCCGCCTCGCGCGGGCGGCGGCGTTCGGCGCCGCGGCGGCCGTCCCGGTCGCCGTCGTGCTGGTCGCGTTCCGGCGGATGGGGCTCCTCGCCGAGATGCTCCGCCAGACGGTGGTCTTCCCGCTCGTCGGCCTCCCGGCGTGGGAGGCGCTCCATCCCGGCGAGCCGCATCCCTACATCGGCTTCCCGTCGTTCTGGCCGCCGTTCGCGCGCGACGACGCGATCCGGAAGGACGGCTTCTTCAGCTACTTCCCGAGCCTCCTCCTCGACCTCCGCTGGAAGGACGTCTTCAACCACCCGCTCTTCCGGGAGACGCCGCTCCCGGAGGCGTTCGTCCGGGCGGTCTACCTTTTGCCGTACGCGGTCGTGCTCGCGCTCGCCGGGCACGCGCTCGCGACGCGCCGGCGCGAGCCGGCGCCCGCCGGCCGCCGGCTCGCGCTCCTGCTCGTCTTCGCCGCCGCGCTCATCCTGTCGTTCAACCGCCCGCGCGACTGGATCCACCTCATGGTGCTCTATCCGCCGACGCTCGTCCTGCTGGCGCCGCTCGCCGAGCGGCTGGCGGGTCCGGGCGGCGTCCGGCGGCGGCTCGTCCTCGGCGCGGGGGCGCTGGCGGTGGGCCTCGCGCTCGGCGCGTCCGGGCGCCTGATGCTCGCCGCGCGTCGGGCCTACGCGACGCCGATCGCGTCGCCGCGGGCGGGCGTCCTCGCCGACGCGGACGCCGCCGCGGCGCTCGACGGGGTCCTCGCGGCGGTCGCGACGCCGCCCGGCGAGCCTCCCGCGCCGCTCGCCGCGCTCCCGTATTATCCCGCGATCAACTTCCTCGCCGGCCGGCCGCTCGCGACGCGGTTCTTCACGCTGCTCCCGCTGGAGGAGTTCCCCGACCGCCAGGAGCAGGTGCTCGCCGAGCTCGGGCGCGACCCGCGGACGCAGATCGTCTACGGCCTCCAGCACCTCACCTACATCCCGCGGCCGACCGCCTTCGCGCCGCGGCTCTTCGCCGCGCTCGTGGACGCGTGGGAGCTGGGACCGGTCTTCAGCGGCACGCGCTTCGACGGGCGCGTCTTCTCGCTCCTCGTGCCGCGCCGGCCGGTGGACGAGACCGTGCTCGTCGACCTCGCCGCCGTCCCGCCGGAGGGGGCCCCGGCGACGCGCGGGATGTGGCCGTTCGAGCGGCCGGTGCTCTCCGTCGTGCCGGCGATCACGCCGGCGACGGCGCGGCTCGCGTGGACGGTCGACGCGCCCGCCGGCGCCCGGCTCCGCTTCGGCGTCGCGATGAACCCCGACGAGTGGACGCACTTCCTCCCCTCGGAGCTGCGCTTCACGGCGCGAATCGACGACCGGGTCGTCTTCGCGCAGGCGCTCGATCCGCGCCGCCGCTTCGAGGACCGGCGCTGGGTGTGGGCCGACGTCCCGCTCGGCCCGGCGGGCCGGCACGCGATCGTCTTCGAGGTCGGCGCGGAGAACGAGTACGGCGCCGTCGCGAACCTCGCCGGGTGGGCGCGCCCGCGCGTGGTCGCGGGCGACTGACGCCTCGCCGCCGCCTTGCGGTTCGGGGGGCGCCTGCGCGAGAATCGCGCGGGTATGGAGTCGGGGCCCCGCCTGTCCGTCATCGTGCCGGTCTACAACGAAGTCGCCACGGTGGCGGCCCTCCTGGAGCGCGTGCGCGCCGTGCCGATCCCGAAGGAGATCGTCGTGGTCGAGGACTGCTCGACCGACGGCACCCGGCGCGTGCTCGAGGAGATCCGGCGGACGATCCCCGACACGCCCGAGAACACGATGAAGTTCGTGTACCACGAGCGGAACCAGGGGAAGGGCGCCGCGGTCCGCTCGGGCGTGCCGCACGTCACCGGGGACATCGTCATCATCCAGGACGCCGACCTGGAGTACGACCCGGCCGAGTACCCGCGTCTCATCCAGCCGATCCTCGACGGGCACGCCGACGTCGTGTTCGGGTCGCGGTTCTCGGGCAGCCCGCGGCGCATCCTGATGTTCTGGCACGCGGTGGGGAACTGGCTCCTCACGCTCGTGTCGAACATGTGCACCAACCTGAACCTCTCGGACATGGAGACCTGCTACAAGGTCTTCAAGGCCGACATCCTGAAGCGCATCCCCATCCGCTCGAACCGCTTCGGGCTCGAGCCGGAGCTCACCGCGAAGGTCGCGCGGCTCCGCTGCCGCATCTACGAGGTGCCGATCTCCTACTACGGGCGCGGCTACGCGGAGGGGAAGAAGATCGGGTGGAAGGACGCCGTCTCCGCGCTCTGGACGATCCTCTACTTCCGGCTCGTGGCCGACGTCGGACGGGACGACGCCGGCTACGTCACGCTCGGTCGCGTCGAGACGCTCCACCGCTACAACCGCTTCCTCTGGGACCTCGTGCAGCCGTTCGTCGGCCGGCGGGTGCTCGAGGTCGGCTCCGGCACCGGCCTCATGACGAAGTACCTCGCCACCCGCGAGCGGCTCCTCGCCACCGACGTCGACCCGCAGTACGTGGAGCTGCTCCAGCGGATGTACGGCACGAGCCCGAACGTCGAGGTGCGCCGGCTCGACCTCGCGCAGCTCGCCAACGACGGCGTCCCGCCGCGGAGCTTCGACACGATCGTCTGCTCGAACGTCCTCGAGCACATCGAGGACGACGCCGGCACCCTCCGCGCGATGCGGACGGTGCTCGAGCCGGGCGGGCGGGTGATCCTCATCGTCCCCGCCGTGAAGGCGCTCTACGGCGAGATCGACCGCGCGATCCACCACCACCGGCGGTACTCGCGCCGGGAGCTGGTCGCGAAGCTCGCCGAGGCCGGGCTCCGGGTCGAGCACGTGAGCTTCTTCAACATGGTCGGCGTGCCCGGCTGGTGGCTGAACGCGCGGGTGCTCCGGCGCACGGCCGTGCCCGCGTTCCAGGCGCGCATCAACGACTGGCTGGTGCCGCTGTTCCGTCTCGAGCGCCTCGTCGGGCCGCCCATCGGCATGTCGCTGTTCGCCGTCGGTCGGGTCGACGCCGCGCGGTGATCCGCCGCGGGCTCGCGGCCGCCGTCCTCCGGCACGCCGCGTTGATCGCGTTCTTCGGCCTCTGGGCGGGCCTCTACACGGCGCCGCTCGGGGCGCGGCTCGGCACGCACTTCCCGGTGTGGTCGGACACCGTGAAGACCCCGGGCGCCGACCAGCTCCTCACCGCGTGGATCCTTGCGACCGACGTCCGGACGCTGCTCTCGAACCCGCTCCGCATCTGGGAGTCGGGCAACTTCCACCCCTTCCGGCGGACGATCACGTTCTCGGAGAACCTCCTCGGGCTCGCGGTGCCGCTCGTCCCCGTCCACCGGCTCGTCGGCAACCCCGTCTTCACGAACAACGTCGCGACGCTCCTCTCGCTCGCGCTCACGGGGTGGGGCGTCTACCTCCTCGTCGCCGAGCTGTCGGGGAGCGCGCTCGCCGGCGCGCTCACGGGCGTCCTCCTCGTCTACACGCCGTCGAAGTGGTCGGACCTCTCGCAGCTCCACATGATCGCGTCGCACTGGACGCCGATCGCGCTCTTCGCGTGGGTGCGCGTCGTCCGCACCGCGTCCTGGCGCTGGGCGGCCGCGCTCGGCGGGGCGGCGGCCGCGCAGGCGTGGACGTCGCTCCACTGGGGGCTCTTCCTGGCGCTCGGGCTCGCCGTCGCGACCCCGCTCGCCCTCGTCTTCTCGCGCGAAGCGCGGGCCGCGCTGCCGCAGCTCGCGGGCGGCGGGCTCCTCGCCGCCGCGCTCTGCGTGCCGCTCGTCGTGCCGTACCGGCTCTTCTCCTCGTACTGGGACCTCGAGCGCCGGGGGACGTTCCCCGCGTTCTTCTGGCCGCCCCACGCGATTCCGCCGTACGACCGCCCGCTCGCCTACCTCCGCGAGCGCCTGACGACGGGCACCCGGGTGCAGAGCCTCGCACCGCTCGGGCCGTGGCTCGCGATCGTGCTCGGCGCCCTCGCCGCGACGGTCGTCCGCCGGCCGCGCGTCGTCGACCGGGGGCTCCTGGCGGCGCTCGCCGGGAGCGCCGCGGTCGCCTTCCTCCTCGCGCTCGGCCCGATCGGCCTCTTCGGTCTCCCGAGCGTCTACTACTTCTTCGTCGACCACGTGCCGGGCTTCGGCGTCGTGCGCGCCCCGGTACGGGCCGCGAACTACGCCTTCCTCGTGCTCTGCGTCGGCGCGGGCTGCGGGCTCGGCGCGCTCCTCCGGCGGCTCCCGTGGCGCGCGGCGCGGGGCGCGGTCGCGGTCGCCTTCTGCGCGCTCGCCGTGATCGAGGCGGGCTGGCGCCTCGTCGTGCTCGCCCGCGCGCCGGCGTTCACCACCCCGATCTCGGCCGAGATCGACCGCCTGCCGCCCGACTGCGCGCTGGTCGAGCTGCCGGCGTTCTTCGAGACCGGCGCCGTCGCGCTCTTCCGCTCGGCGCGCCACGGGCGGCCGATCGTCAACGGGTACAGCGGCTTCTACGGGATCGAGCCGTGGATCTCGTACCACATCCTGAACGCCTTCCCGTCGCGGAAGGCGCTCGAGTACCTGTGGGAGTTCGACGCCTGCGCGGTCGTGATCCGGGCGTGGCCGGAGCGGCGCGACGCGATCGCGCACGAGGCGGCCGCGCGGGGGTGGGACGTGCGCCGCGCCGGCGGCGAGCTGCTCGTCCGCGTGCCGCCCGCGCCGCCGCCGGATCCGCTCGGGCCGCCGCTCGACCGGACGGGATGGCGGGCCGCCGCGAACGCGGACGCGGTCCTCGACGGCGATCTCGACACGCTCTGGACCGGCTCGACGAGGAAGCTCCCGCGGTGGGACCGGCTGACCGTCGACCTCGGGCGGCCGGAGCGGGTCGAGACGCTCGAGCTGGCGCTCGGCCATCACCTCCGCTCGTACCTCGTCGGCTACCGGGTCGAGGGCTCCGCGGACGGCGTCGCGTGGACGTCGCTCGCGGCCGATCCGCTCGCGGTGCCGCCGGTCGCGTCGTACCGCGAGGATCCGGCGGCGGTCCGGCAGCGGATCCGGCTCCAGCCGGTGGTGCCCGTCCGCTACCTGCGGGTCGGCCCGCACCACCGCCCGCCCGAGGAGGGGCTGGCGCCCGACGTCGGCTGGAAGACCTGGGGGGTCGCCGAGCTGTACGCCTACGGTCCCGCGTCCGGGGCCGCGGACCCGTAGGGGGGGCCCGGCCGGAAGTCCCCGGACTTCCATCCGAAAGCGCGTCGCGTCGGCCGGCGCGAGCGCGCGCCGGCGGTTCAAGTCTCGACCCGCCGCGGCCGATAGCCACCCCGGGATGCCAAAGCGGGTGGTCGTGGTGGACGATGCGCCCGACGTGCGGCGCATCCTGCGCGCCGCGCTCGAGCGCGAGGGGTATCAGATCGTGGAGGCGGAGACGGCGGCGGACGCCCTCCGCGTGCTCGCGACCGACGTCCCGGACCTCCTCATCTCCGACATCATGATGCCGGACATGGACGGCTTCGACCTGCTCACGCAGGTCCGCGCCGATCCCCGGCTGCTCGGGCTGCCCGTGATCCTCATCACCGCCGCGGCGAACGCGGGCGTCGAGGACCGGGCCCGCGACCTGGGCGTCGAGCACTTCGTCAAGAAGCCGGTCGACATCAACCAGCTGCGCCGCACCGTCCGCGGGACGATCGAGCGCTTCGCGCAGCTCCGCCGCGCCGGCGTGGTGGCGAGCGCCGCTCCCGTGGCCGCGCCCGGGGACGCGCAGCCGAGCGGGATCGAGCCGCTCGACGCGCTGATCGGCGGCGTGGTCCCCGGACGGAGCTACTACGTGACCGGCGACCTCGGGACGGGGAAGAGCGCCTTCTGCGTCCAGGTCGTCCACCACGTGCTCGCCCGCGGCGAGCGCGCGGTGCTGGTGACCACCGAGCGTCCGGCGGTCGTCCTCCGCCAGGCGAAGACGCTGGGGCTCGACCTCCAGCCGTTCGTGCAGGCCGACGCGCTCGTGCTGCTCGAGCCGGCGAGCGACGTCGACCGCCTGCTCGACGGTCCGGACGACCTGCGCGCGCTCGCGAAGGAGCTCGCCGGCCACGTGCGCGAGGCGGGCGCCACGCGGCTCGCGGTGAGCTCCGTCCTGACGCTCCTCGCCGCGAGCCCGCGGCTCACGCTGACCGCGACGGTCGCGGGCGGGTTCCTCCGCGACCTCGAGGAGAACGGCGTGACGACGTTCCTCTTCGGCGAGCCGCCCGTGACGCCGGAGGAGCAGCTCGCGGACGCGTTCATTCGCCGGTCGGCGTTCGGCAGCGTGCGCCTCGCCCGGACGCCGGGGCCGAAGGAGACGCGGGTGCTGCTCGTCGAGCGGCACGTCGGTCCCCACGGCGACGGGGCCGAGCGGCCGTACGCGATCGTCCCCGGGCGGGGCCTCGTGAGCTTCGACCCGGACGCCGAGCCGCCGCCCGACGACGTGCCGCCGCTCGTGCGCTTCGGCGAGGTGCTCGATGCGGCGGCGCGCGGCGACCAGCCGCTGCTCGCGAAGGACCGCGACGGCGGCGTCCGCCTGCGCGACGCCTGGGCGCTCGCCTTCCAAGACGCCATCGCGGACGCCCTCCGCACGAACGAACGCTGCGCGCTCATGGTCGCCAAGGTCGACCCGGCGCCGGCCGGGTCGAGCGAGGCGCTGGCGGAGGCCGTCTCGTCGCTCTGGGGACCGAACCGGATCGCGCGGTGGATCGGCGGGACGGACCTCGTCGTGCTGGCGCTCGGCGACGACGCCGCCGGCATCGGGGCGCTCGCCGAACGGTTCCGCGAGCGCGTGGAGCGCGTCGCGGCCGAGCGCTGCGCCGACGGCGTGTCGGTCGCCGCGGGCGTGGCGGCCTTCTCGGCGCACGCCCGGCCCGGCGAGACGGTGCTCGAGGTCCTGCGCCGGCTCGCGCCCCGGGGCATCGCGGCGAGCCCCGGACCGAAGGGATGAGCCGCCGCCGGACACGACGGGCCGCACCGGTCGCGATCCTCCTCTCCCTGCTCGTCACCGCCCCGGCGGCGGCCCGCCCCGGGGGCGGCGGGGGCGCCGACCTCGCCGAGGTGCGCGCCCTGGTGGCCGCGGACCGCCTCGCGGAGGCGCTCGCCGCGTGCGACGCCGTCGTCGCCCGCGGCGGCGCCGGCGCCGACGTGCGGCGGCTCCACGCCGACCTGCTCGCGTGGACGGGCCGGGCGGCACGCGCCGTCGCCGAATACGACGCCCTCCTCGCCGACCGCCCGGGCGACCGGAGCCTCCGCGTGGCGCGCGCCTTCGCGCTCGGATGGCAGGGCGACGTCGTCGCGGCCGAGCGCGAGCTCGCGACGCTCGCGCGCGAGGACCCGGGCGACGCCGCCGTCGCGCAGGAGCTGGCGCGCATCCGGGCCACGCCGGCGTTCGCGCTCGCCGCGGCGCAGGCCGCCGTCGCCGCCGCGCCGGCCGACCCGGACGCCGTCGCGCGGCTCGCCCGCCTCCTCGCCGGGAGCGAACGGTACTGGGAGGCGGAGGAGGCCGTGGCGCGCGCCCGCGCCGCCGCCCCCGACGACGCGCGGCTCGCCGCCCTGGCGGCGGAGCTGGCGGCGGTGAAGCGGGAGCGGCTCGGGCGCCGGGTGGCGGCGCGCGCCGCACGGCTCGCGGCCGCGGCCGACGGGGACCCGGAGCGCGTCGCGCAGGCCGAGGACCTGGCGGCGCTCGGGCGATGGGGGGAGGCGGCGGACGAATACGCCCGCGCCGGCCGCGCGGAGCCCGGACGGCGCGAGCTCCGCCTCCAGGAGGCGCGGATCCGGTCCTGGCAGGGGGACTACCGGCGCGCGCTCGCCCGCTACGACGCGCTCGTCGCCG
>Ga0073934_10007755_pt1 | contig 14701 bp, 15 predicted proteins | sample LarsenN4metaG_FD_76834 | JGI IMG/M metagenome (GOLD analysis project Ga0073934, IMG submission 76834) | Hot spring sediment bacterial and archeal communities from British Columbia, Canada, to study Microbial Dark Matter (Phase II) - Larsen... ...
CGGCGCGGCGGGTGGCGCCCGCGCGGTCGGTTCCGGCGATCGCGGGCACGGGCACCGGCACGCCCCAGAGGGCGGCCTGGAGGCGCGCCTGGAGGGCCCGCGGCACGCCGGCCCATCCGAGCGGCGCCGCGGCGGCGGGACCGCCGCCGGCCGCGCCCGCCGGCTCGCCGCCCGGCGCGCCGCGCGCGGGCGCCGCGTCGCCGAGCGGCGCCGCGGCGAGCGTCCGCGGGACGCCGTCGTCCGGAGCGGGCAGGCCGTGGACGCGATCGGTCGCGACGCGGACGGGCGGCGCGGGCCGCCAGCGGGGGGCGGCGGTGACGAGCAGCACGAGCGCGTACGCGCTCGCGAGCGCCGCGGCGAGCGCGGCGCGCGGCACGACGTGTGGCACGAGCCCGCCCGGCGTCCACGTCGCCGAGCGCGACGTCACGCGCGCCGCGAGGAGCGGCAGCAGCGCGGTCGGCGGCCGCGACGCGACGCCGGCGAGGGTCGCGAGGCCGCCGCCGAGCCCGGCGCGCGCGTCGACCCACGCGGCGGCGGCGCCCGCCGGGATCCACGCCCGGCGCGCCGCACGGACCGCCCCGACGCCGAGACCGACGGCGGCGGCGACGGCGACGGCCGCGCCGCCGGCGAACGCGAGCGGCCCGGCCCGGAGCGCGAGCGCGACGACGACGGCGGCGGCGCCCGCCGCGAGCGCGACGAGCCGGGCGAGGGCGCGGAGGACGACGCGTGCGTTCCAGCGCCGCCGCGTGGCGCGCACCTGCCGCCGCACGTCGTCCCACGCCGGGACCGCGACCGGGGCGGAGACGGCCGCACGCATGGGCGCTCTGTACCACAGGGTCGCGGCGCCGTCCCGCGGTTTTCCCGCGACCCGCGGGTCGCGCGCGGCATGCAGCCCGCGCGTGCGTGTCGCGCGGCCGCGGCGTGACGCGGGCGGCACGCCGCCCTCGTGACGTGCGACGGCACCGCCGGCGGCGACCCGCGCGCGATCGACGGCGAGAACGCGGCGTCCCGACGCCGCACCGGCTCCGGTGGTCCGGGTCGCCGGCTCAGCGCCCGCGCTCGGCGCCGAGGCGGAGCGCCGTGCCGTTCGCCGCCAGGCCCGCGGCCGCCATCAGGAGGCGCGCCGCCGGCGACGGCCGGGCCTGGAGCAGCTCGCTCCGCGGTCCCGTCCGCGGGACGCCGCCCTGGAGCGCGGGGATGCCGGCGGCGTCCTCGTGCACTTCGAGCCGGTCGACGAGGTCGCGGACGCCGCGCACGTGGCGAACCGCGCGCCGAAGCCCGTCCGCCTCGGCGGCCAGGACGGGGCCCTCGAGCGTGGCGACGCCGTCCGTCACCTCCACGCGGATCGCGCGCGGGTGCGAGACCCACTGCCCGAAGATGGCACGGATGCGTTCGGCGACGACGGCGTCGCTCGCGTCGTCGGGCGTGACCCACGAGCGCGTCTCGGCGACCAGCCCGCGCACGCGGTTCGCGACGTCGCGCTGCGCGACGCGCGCCGCGTCGCGCGCCTCGTGGACGGCGTGCACGAGCTGGTCGCGCACGAGCGCCTGGCGGCGCCGTGCGCTGTCCGGATCCAGGAAGTACATGCCGAGCGCGCCCAGCCCGGCGCCGGCGAGAAACGCGCCGAGCGACGATCTGGCCTCCATCCCGTCACCCGGCCGCCGCTTCCGCCCGGTCCTTCATGCCGGCGACGCCGGACTGCGCCGCGCAGCTCGCGCAGCAGAACACCCGCCCGCCGCCCTCGACGCCGTGGCCGATCACCGCGCAGCCGCAGTGCGCGCACCGCGGCGCCAGCGCGTGGACCGCGCACTCGAAGCTGTCGAAGGTGTGCGTGGAGCCGTCCGCGGGCTGTACGCGAAAGGTCTTGTCGTAGTCGTTTCCGCACACCTCGCATCGCGCCATGGGATACCTCCTTCCGCGAGGCTACCGCATGCGGCGGCGCGAGACAGTCGCCTGGGCGGCGCGGCGGCACGGGAGGGCGTGGCGCCTCGATCCGGGAGCGACGCCCGAGCGCGTCCGCACGTGGCGGTGCAGGCGCTGCGCCCGCGGCGCGGGCCCGGCCTACGATCCCGCCCGCCTCCTCGCCCACCCGGACGGGTCGCCGCCCGCGGGTGCGGGCACGGGCGGCGGACGGTAGGCGCGCCGCACGACGGCCGCGGCGAGCAGCAGGGCGACGAGCGGGAGCCGCGACGGCCGGACGAGCGCCGAGGGCGCGAGCGTCGCGAAGAAGATCGCCCAGAGCGTCCACACGCCGGTCAGGTGGAGCCGGCGCCAGGCGCGCGGGCCGAGCCGCGCCGCGGTGGCGTCGAACGACGTGGCGACGAGCGCCACCACCGCCACGTATCCGAGCCCGCCGAGGACGAGCGTGGCGGTCTCGGCGCGGGCGAGGAGCCCGCCGACGCCGCCGAAGAGCGCGAGGATGGCGCCGAGGTGGAGGAGGTGGGACACGCCGAACGAGACCCCGAGGTAGCGGCGGTTCGCCAGCAGCCAGGCGGCCGTGGGCGACGCGGGCGCGGCGCGGCGGAGCGCGGACGCCGTGAAGACGGGGAGGAAGAGCGCGAGCGACGTCCAGGCGGTGGCGCGGATCACGAGCCGGACGCCGGCCTCGTCGGCGCCGTGCGCGGCGAGGATCGCCGCGACCATGCCGAGCAGGGCGAGGCCGACCCCGCCGACGATCGGCCATCCCCCCGGCCGGATCCCTCGCGTGCGTGCCACGGCCGCCGGTCTCCCCCCGAAGGCGTCTCCTACCGTGTCCGGACGGCGGCGGCGAGCGGCCGGGGCGAACGGCCTCGACGGCGCCGCCGGCGCGCCCGGGCCGAGCGGCCTCGGGGTGAAGATCGCGGAAGGCGGCGTCACCACGCTGTGTCGGTCCGCGAATCGGGCGCCGGGCATCGACCGCGGTGCGACCTGGCAAGGCGACGACCGGGATAGTAGAGGCGCCCCGTGGTCGGACGCGCGACGACCGTCCTGCTGCTGGGCCTCGCGGCGCTCGTCGCCGCCGCCGGTCCGGGCCGGGCCGACGCGGTTCTCGAGCGGGGCCGGGCCGTCTACCGGGCGCGCTGTACGGTCTGCCACGGCGCGGACGGCGCCGGGGACGGCGAGGGCGCGTACCTCGTGAGCACACCGCCGCGGAACTTCCGGCGGGCGCAGTTCCGCTTCGTGTCCACCTGGGACCGCGTGCCGACGGACGACGACCTCCTCTGGACCGTCACCCACGGCCTCCGGGGAACGCAGATGCCCGCCTTTGCGGCGCTGTCCGACGCGGACCGCCGTGCCGTGGTCGCGGTCGTCAAGTCGTTCGCCGAGCGCCCGTGGACGATCGGCCCGAGCCGCCCGCCCGACGCCGACGGCTTCCCCGGGAGCGGCGTCATCGTCGTGCCGCCCGAGCCGCCCGACGCACGGACGAACCGCGCGCGGGCCGCGATGCTGTTCGCGGACGCGTGTGCGCCGTGCCACGGGCCCGCCGGCCGCGGCGACGGCCGCGACGACCTGGTCGACGCCGACGGGCGCCCGATCCGCGCGCGCGATTTCACGCTGGGCGTCTTCAAGGGCGACCCGTCGCCGGCCGCGCTCTACCGCCGGATCGTGGGCGGCATTCCCGGCACGCCGATGCCGGCGAACCCGTGGGCCTACGGGGACGACGCCTGGTACCTCGTGCACTGGGTGCGCTCGCTCGGTCCGCCGCCGCCCGCGCCGTGAGGACCCGTCGCGCGCTCGATCGCCGAGCTGGACCAGCGCGGCGGAGGGGAAGGGGAGGTCGCGGCCCTCCATCGAGCGGTACGTCGCCCCGGCGCCGAAGGACGGCGTGATCTTCGAGGCCGAAGCGCTCCAGGGACGGGTGGAGAAACCATGCCGCGCCGCCGGCGCGAAGTCGACCGGTTGGTGTCGCGCCGCGGTCCGGGCTAGAGCCCGCGCATGCGGCTCTTCTCCTCGGTCGGCCCGAACCCGAAGCGCGTCCGCGTGTACCTCGCGGAGAAGGGGCTCGCGGTGCCGGTCGTCCACGTCGACATCTTCGCGGGCGAGAACCGGACGCCCGCCTTCCTCGCGCGGAATCCGCTCGGCCGGCTCCCGGTCCTCGAGCTGGACGACGGGACCTGCCTCCCCGAGTCGCTGGCGATCATCGAGTACCTGGAGGAGCTGCATCCCGAGCCGCCGATGATCGGCCGGACGCCGGCGGCGCGCGCCCGCGTGCGCGCCCTCGAGCGCATCGCGGAGATGGGCGTCCTCCACCGCGTGGGGACGATGTACGTCCACGGGAGCGGCCCGCGGACCGCGGCGGCGGCGGCGCTCGGGGCCCGGCCGTCGCCCGAGGCCGTCGAGTACGCGCGGAGCTACCTGCGCGCCGCGCTCGCGGTCCTCGACGGCGAGATCGGCGCGGCGCCGTTCGTCGCCGGCGACCGGCCGACGATCGCCGATTGCACGCTCTTCGCGGCGCTCGAGACGGCCGGGCTCGTCGGCGTGGATGCCGGCGCGCGGTTTCCCGCGGTCGAGCGGTGGTACGCCGCGTTCGCGCGCCGGCCGAGCGCCGCGGCGTAGCGCGGCCGTCCCGCCGCCGTCCGGCTCAGCCGGGCTTGCGGAACCGCAGCACGAAGCGGTCGCTCGTCCCGCGCAGATCGCCCGCCGCCCGCGGCGAGGCGTTCCAGTCGCGGCGGTCCGCGGGATTGCGGAGCAGGTCGCTCGAGGCGTCGAGCCGGAAGCCGGCACGCTTCACCTCGGCGCGCACCACGGGCTCCTCGATCCGGTGGAGCGTCTGCGCCTCGCCCGTGCCGGTGCCCGGGCGGCCGCTGTGGTCGACGATCGCGTAGACGCCCCCCGGCCGGAGGGCGGCGAAGACGGCGCGGTTCATGCGGTCGCGGTCGACGCCCAGCCAGACGGTGTCGTGGTAGAAGAGGACGAGCCAGACCTGATCGAGGTCGCGGACCTCGGGCGGGAACGGATCGTCGAGCGGCCGGTCGACGCGGACCACGTTCCGCATCGGCGGCGTGGCGAGGCGCGCGCTCCAGGGGCCCTCGGCGAAGCGTTCGAGGATCGCCGGCGCGTTGTGGCCGTAGACGGTGCCGGTCGGGCCGACGGCGCGCGCGAGCAGCTCGGCGGTGTACCCGCGGCCCGCCGACAGCTCCGCCACCCGCATGCCGGGCGCGACGCCGAAGAAGGCGAGCAGCTCGGCCGGCCGGCGCCCGGCGTCGAGCGCCCGGTCCTCGGCGCTCCGGTCCGGCGCCTCCACCGCCGCGACGATCGCGGCGGGGATCGGCGCCGGAACGCGGTGCGAGCGCGTGACGCACGCGGCGGCGAGCAGCGGGACGGCGGCGAGGGCGAGGCGGACGGCGCGCACGGGCGGTCAGCGGCGGGCGGGTTCGAGCACGACGACCGGGATCTTCCGGGCGGTGATCAGCTCGTAGCGGGCGTAGAAGGGATTGTTGGCCTTGAGGAGCGGCCAGAGCCGCTCCCACTCCGCTCCCTCGGCGCGGCGCGCGACGACGGGAACCGTCGTGCGGCCGACCTGGACGGCGGCGTGCGGATCGGCGCGGAGGTTCAGCCACCAGGCGGGGTGGCGGTCGGCGCCCCCGTTCGACGCGACGATCACGTACCGGTCGCCGTCCGGGAGGTAGGCGAGCGGGACGGTGCGCGCCGCGCCCGACCTCCGGCCGCGGGTGGTGAGGAGGAGGTTCTTGATCGCGCCCGCGGAGTGCCCCACGGCGCCGCCGGTCGTGCGGTAGAGCCAGGCGTGGATCCGGCCGGTCCGCTTCCAGAAGCTCGACTCGCCGATCGCCTTCAGAAGGCGGAGCTGCGCACCCGACGGCATGGGTGCTTCTTCCCGGAGCGCGCGGGCGAAGGCAAGCACCCGCTTGACCTCTCCGGTGCTTCCACGGCGGTATCGGCTCGATGGCGCGCGTCACGATCCGTCCGCTCCGGCAGGACGACGAGCGCGAGGCCGACCGCATCTTCCGGCTCGCGTTCGGCACGTTCCTCCGCCTGCCCGATCCGCTCGCCTTCGGGGGCGACGCCGAGTACGTCCGTCCCCGCCGGCGCGCCTCGCCCGAGTCGGCCTTCGCCGCCGAGGTGGACGGCGTGCTCGTGGGCTCGAACTTCGCCACCCGCTGGGGCTCGGTCGGCTTCTTCGGGCCGCTCAGCGTGCATCCCCGCCACTGGGACGGCGGCGTCGCGCACGCGCTCCTCGCGCCGGTGATGGAGTGCTTCGCGCGCTGGGGGACGACGCTCACCGGGCTCTTCACGTTCGCCGAGAGCCCGAAGCACGTCCACCTGTACGAGAAGTTCGGGTTCCAGGCGCGCTTCCTGACCACGCTCACGGCGAAGGCGCCGGTCGCCGCGGCGGCGCCGGGCGGCTGGACGACGTGGTCGTCGGTCCCGCCGGCCGAGCGTCCGGCCGTCCGCGCCGCGGGCGCCGCGCTCACGGCGACGCTCTGGCTCGGGCTCGACGTCGGCGCGGAGATCGAAGCCGTCGACGCGCTCGGCCTCGGCGACACGGTGCTCGTCCGCGAGGGCGGACGGCTCGTCGGGCTGGCGCTCTGCCACGTCGGCGCCGGCAGCGAGGCGGGGAGCGGCACCTGCTACCTGAAGTTCGCCGCCGTGGCGCCGGGGCCCGGCGCCGCGCAGCGGTTCGAGCGGCTCCTCGACGCGTGCGAGACGTTCGCCCGGGAGCGCGGCCTGGCGACCGTCGTCGCGGGCGTGAACACGGCGCGGCGGGAGGCGCGACGCGCGCTCGTCCGCCGCGGGTTCCGGACGGTCTTCCAGGGCGTCGCCATGCACCGCGACGACGTCGCGGGGTACAGCCGGCCGGGAATCTTCGCGCTCGACGACTGGCGGTGAGCGGGGCGGTCCGTGCGTTTCCGTCGCCGGCGTCAGGAATCGACGCCGCGCCCCGGCGGCGCGCCGCGGGGCCGGCGGCGCGCCGCTGGCCCCGCGCTTGCTCGAGAGGCGGCGATGCCCCGCCGCGCCGCGCCCGCGAGCGCCGTCGAGCGCGCCCGGGCGCTCGCCGCCGCGTATCCCGCCCCGGTCGCCACGGGCGCCGTCGTCGGGCTCGTGGTCCTCGCGCCGGCCTGCGCCGGCTTCCGTCCCGGCCTCGACGCGCCGCGCGGCCGGCCGGTGGCGCGCATCGGCCGCACCGAGGCCCGGCTCGCCGACGGCGCCTGCGAGCTCGCGGCCGACGTGGAGCTCCAGGGCCGGTTCGGCCGCTGGGCGTTCTCCAGCAACGACGTCTCGATCCGCACCGCGCTCCGGGACCTCCTGCGGACCAAGCGCGTGTACGTGGTCGACACGCCGCTCGCCCGCCAGTCGCTCCGGTATCGGATGATCCGCGAGGTGAACCGCGTGGTCGGCCGGCGCGTCGCGGCGGACCTCCGCTTCACCCGGTTCGAGCTCCCGTAGCCCGGCCGCCGCTCAGCGCGCGTTCAGCCAGTCGAGGATCGCGCTGCGGTCGCCGTCGAGCGCGGGGGGCGGGCGCCGGGTGGACGCTTCCGAGACGCCGGAGAGCTTCACGGGGTTGCCGGCGACGAAGAGCGTCCCGATCCGGGGGTCCGCCACTTCGACCACCATGTGCCGCGCCGCCGCCTGCGGGTGGCGGACGGCTTCCGCGACGGTGTTGATCGGCGCGCAGGGGACGCGCGCCCGCTCGAGGACCTCGAGCCACGCGGCGGCGGGCCGGGTGCCGAGAACCGCATCGAGCTCGGCGGTGAGCGCCTCGGCGTTCGTCCGGCGGGCGTCGGCGGTGAGGAAGCGCGGATCGTCGGGGAGGTCGGGGCGTCCGATCGCGGCGCTGAAGTCGCGGAAGAGGTTGTCGTGCCCGGCGCAGACGACGAAGCGCTTTCCGTCCGAGCCGGCGAAGGCCTGGAAGGGCGCGATGTTCGGATGGCGGGTGCCGAGCGGCCCCGGGACGTGCCCGGTGACGAGGTGGGTGGTGAGCGCGTTCTCGAGGAGGGCCAGCTGGCAGTCGAACATCGCGACGTCGACCTTCGCGGCGGTGCCGGTGTCGCGCCGCCGGGCGAGCGCGGCCTGGATGCCGATCGCGAGGTAGAGCCCCGCCACCATGTCGCCGATCGACACGCCGACGCGGGCCGGCGGACCGCCCGGATGACCCGTCATGCTCATGATGCCGCCCATCGCCTGCACGACGAGGTCGAACGCCGGCCGCGGCGCGAGCGGGCCCGTGTGCCCGAACCCGGAGGCGGCCGCGTAGACGAGCCGCGGGAAGCGCGTGTGGACGGCGTCCCAGCCGTAGCCGAGCCGCTCCATCGTACCCGGCCGGAAGTTCTCGACCAGCACGTCGGCGGCCTCGAGCAGGCGGTCGAAGACGACGCGGTCGGCCTCCCGCTTGAGGTCGAGCGCGATCGACTCCTTCGAGTGGTTGAGGGCCGCGAAGTAGAGGCTCGTTCCGTTGACGAAGGGACCGATGTGGCGCGCGTCGTCGCCGCCGTCGGGGCGCTCCACCTTGACGACCCGGGCGCCGAGGTTGGCGAGGACGAGAGTGCAGTAGGGGCCGGCGAGGACGCGCGTCAGGTCGACGACGACGACGCCGGCGAGGGGGCGGGGGTCGGGGGTGGGCATGGCGCCCGGTCTTAGGGCAGTCCGTGGGGCCGGTCCACCGCGGCGGGGCGCGCACTGGTCGGCTCGCGGGGTTCCCGCTACGGTGGTCGACCCCCGTGCCGGATCCGATCGTCCGCGAAGAGCTGGCTCTCCTCGACCGCGTCGAGGCCCTGCTCGCCGCCCGGCCGCCGGCCGCCGTGCCCTCGGAGGCGCCGCTCGTCGCCGAGCTGGAGGAGCTGCGCCGGGCACTCCGCGACGCGAAGACGGAGGACCGCGCGGCGCTCCTCCAGCAGTGGGACCGCTACACGCTCCTCCTCCGCCAGCTGCGGACGGCGGCGCGCCCACCGGGGGCCGATCCGGATTCGCCGTACTTCGCGCACATGCGGCTTCGCGAGAACGGCGCGGAGCACGACGTCCTGCTCGGCAAGTCGACCTGCATGCTGCCCGGTCTCCCCATCGTCGACTGGCGGAACGCGCCGGTGTCGCGCGTCTTCTACCGCTACCGCCAGGGCGAGGAGTACGAGGAGGAGATGGCGGGACGGCTCCGCACCGGCGAGCTGACGGTGCGCCGCACGGTCGCCGTCCGCGGCCGCCGCCTCGAGCGGGTGGAGGCGCCGGAGGGCGTCTTCCGCACCGATCCCGACGCGCCCGACGGCTGGAGCCGCGTCGCCGCGCCGGCGCCGCGCCTCGCCGGCGGCCAGGGCGCCGCGCTCCGGGCGCACGACGTCGGCGCGCACGCCGGGCGCCGGCTCGGCACCGATCGGATGGGGGTCCGGCGGCGCGCCGACAAGCACCTCCCCGACATCGCCGGCCTGATCGACCCGGCGCAGTTCGATCTCATCACGCGGCCGTCGTCGGGGTTCCTCGTCGTCCGCGGCGTCGCGGGGTCGGGCAAGACGACCGTCGCACTCCACCGGATCGCGTACCTCGCGTACGACGACCCGTCGGTCGACTCCGCGCGCACGATGGTGGTGGTCTTTTCGCCCGCGCTCCGCGACTACGTGAGCCACGTCCTCCCCGCGCTCGGCGTCCACCGCGTCGCCGTGCGGACGTTCCGGGAGTGGGCGGCGGAGCAGTGCCGGCGGCTCTTCCCGCTCCTCCCGCGGCGGCTCCGCGAGGACACGCCCGCCGTCGTGCAGCGGCTGAAGCTCCATCCGGCGACGCTCGCGGCGCTCGAGACCCACGTCCGACGGACGCCCGGGGCCGCGACCGCGGCGCAGGTGATGGACGACTGGACGAGCGTCCTCGCCGACCGCGCGCTCCTCGAGGAGGCGCTCGCGGCGACGGCGCCCGGGGACTTCGGCCCCGAGGCCCTCGGGCGCGCCGTCGACTGGTGCCGGCGGCGGGCGGAGGAGCTCTCGGCCTGGCGCTCGGGCGAGCCGGGCGACGAGCCGGAGATCGACGCCGAGGACCAGGCGCTCCTCCTCCGCGCCTGGCAGCTCCGCGTGGGGCCGCTCCCCGCGCGCGGGCCGCGCGGCGATGCGTCCGAGCCGCTTTGCTACCGCCACCTCGCCGTCGACGAGGTGCAGGACTTCTCGCCGCTCGAGGTCCGCGTGCTGCTCGACTGCCTGGACGACCGCCGGAGCGTCACGCTCGCCGGCGACACGCAGCAGCACGTCGTCGAGCACGGCGGCTTCACGTCGTGGGCCGCGTTCCTCGCCCGGCTCGGCATCGCGGGGGCCGAGGTGCAGACGCTCGACACCAGCTATCGCTGCACGCACGAGATCGCGGCCTTCGCGGTGGCGCTCCTGGGCGACCTCCGGGAGGACCCGGCGCCGCCGCGCACCGTCCGGAGCGGCCCGCCGGTCGAGCTGTTCCGCTTCACGGACCACGGCGCCTGCGTCGCCCACCTCGCCGCCGCACTCACCGAGCTCGCGTTCCAGGAGCCGCTCGCGTCGGTCGCCGTGCTCGCGCCGACGCGCGAGCTGGCCGCGCTCTACCACCGGGGGCTCGAGACGGCGGAGGTGCCGCGCGTCCGGCGCGTCGCCCACCAGGACTTCACGTTCGCGCCCGGCGTCGAGGTGACGGAGATCGAGCAGGTGAAGGGGCTCGAGTTCGACTACGTCGTGCTGGTCGAGGCGAGCGCGGCGGAGTTCCCGGACACGCCCGCCTCGCGGCGGCGGCTCCACGTGGCGGCGAGCCGGGCGATCCACCAGCTCTGGGTGACGTCGGTGGGGACGCCTTCCGCGCCCGTCCGCGCGGCGGCGGCCGCGTCGTCGTCCTGAGGCCGCCGCACGTCGCGCCGCCGGCCGGCGTCACGCGCCGCGGAGCGCCGCCAGGGCGTCCGGGTGGGTGAGGTCGGGGAACGCGTACGTGGCGCCCGCGCTCCGCAACGCGGGCGCGTCCCATCGGCCGGTCGCCACCGCGACGGCGTCGGCGCCGATCGCCCGGGCGGCCTGGACGTCGAGCGGGGTGTCGCCGATGACGACGACGCGGCACGCGTCGACCGGAGCGCCCAGGAGCGCGGCGCCGCGGGCGGCGCCGATCCGGAGGAGGGCGGGACGGTGCTCGTGGTCGCAGCCGAAGCCGCCGAACGCGAAGCGGTCGAAGAGCGCGACGGGCGTGAGCTTCAGACGGGCGCCGGCGCGGATGTTGCCGGTGCCGAGGCCGACGGCCACCCGGGGCCAGCGGGCCGCGGCGTCGAGCGCGGCGACGACGCCGGGGTGGGGGCGGATCGTCCGCGCGCGTGCCACCTCGTCCGCCAGGTGCGCGACGTAGGCGGCCAGGATCGCGTCGATCGCGTCGTCGGGCCGCTCGGCGAGGGTGGCGAGCGCGGCGCGGACGATCGCGCGGTCGGTCATGCCGTGGAAGTCGACGGCGTCGAGCGGAGCGGCGCTGCCGTAGCGTGCGCGGAACGCGCGCTCGAGCGCGCGCCGGCCGACCCCGGCGCTGTCGACCAGCGTGCCGTCGACGTCGAAGAGGAGGACGGTCGGCCGCACCGGACCGATCTACGTGCGCGGCGGGAGGGGCTTCAACCGCGCCCGCGCCCGGCTGGCTCGGGGCGCGCGCCGTGTGGTAGCGGGACCGGATGAGCGTACGGCTGGCGAACCTCGACGGACGGGCGACGCTGCTCGTCGACGGCGGCGTGGTCGACGTCGCGCGGGCATCGGACGGGCGGTTCGGCGCCGACCCGATGGACGCGCTCGCCCGCTGGGACGCGTTCGTCGAATGGGCGCGTGGCCGGCGCCCCGGCGACGCGACGGCGGCGCTCGACGAGACGCGCCTCGGCCCGCCGGTGCCGCGGCCGGCGAAGGTCTTCGCGATCGGCGTGAACTACCGGGGACACGTCGAAGAGGCGAAGATGGAGCTGCCGAAGAGCCCGATGGTGTTCACGAAGTTCCCGAGCTGCCTGGTCGGGCCGCGGGCCGACGTGGAGCTCTGGTCGCCGTTCGTCGACTGGGAGGTCGAGCTGGTGGTGGTGATCGGCCGCGGCGGCCGCCGGATCCCGGCCGCACGCGCCCTCGAGCACGTTGCGGGCTACACCGCCGGCCAGGACGTCTCCGACCGGAAGCTCCAGTTCTCCGACCGGCCGCCGCAGTTCTGTCTCGGGAAGTCGATCGATACCTACGGCCCGATCGGTCCGGCGGTCGTCTCGCTCGACGGCTTCCGGGATCCCGACGACGTCCGACTCACGTGCGAGGTCGGCGCCGAGCGCATGCAGGACGGGCGCACGAGCGACATGATCTTCCCCGTCGCCGAGCTGATCGCGTACCTGTCGGCCCGTTGCACGCTCGCGGCCGGCGACCTCGTCTTCACCGGCACGCCCGCGGGCGTCGGCTCGACGCGCGAGCCGCGACGGTATCTGCGGCCGGGCGACGTCGTCACGAGCACCGTCGAAGGCGTCGGGACGCTGGTGAATCGCTGCGTGTCCGGCGCCGCGTGACCGCCGGCGGTACGCTGCTTGCTCGCCATCCGCCGCGCCGGCGGCGCGCGCCCTCTTGCGTCTCGCTGGTTATCATGCAAGGTGAGGCGCGCGTCACACGGACCCATTCCAGGGAGGACGAGCATGAGACGATTCAGCTGGGTCGCCGCCGGTACCGCGCTGGCCTTCGTCGCCAGCGGGTGCGCGTCGATGCGCGACAACCCCACCGCCTGCAAGGTCGCCGCCGGTCTCGTCGGCGGGACGCTCGGCGCCGTCGGTGGGGGCGTCGGCGTGGATCAGATCGAGCCCTCGCCGGACGACGGCGAGATCGCCGCCGGTGCGGGCCTCGGTCTCCTGGTCGGCAGCCTCGTCGGGTTCACCGCCGGACACTTCATCTGCAAGGCGGAGGAGCCGCCTGCGCCGCCGCCGCCCCCGCCGCCTCCGCCGCCCGCGCCGCGGAAGATCGAAACCATCTCCGGCCCGCACTTCGACTTCAACAAGTCGACGCTCCGGGCGGACGGTCTTCGGAAGGTCGACCACGCGGCCGAGGCCCTGAAGGGCGGCACGTCGCGGGTGTCGGTCGAGGGGCACACCGATTCCGTGGGCTCCGACGAGTACAACCAGCGGCTCTCCGAGGAGCGCGCGCGGACCGTCGCCGAGCGGCTGATCGACCAGGGCGTCGAGTCGAGCCGGATCACCACGAAGGGGTTCGGCGAGTCCAAGCCGATCGCCAGCAACGCCACGGCGGCCGGTCGGGCCAAGAACCGGCGCGTCGAAATCCTCACGGAGTAGCGCGGCGCTCGGAGTCTGCTTTCCGACGGGGGGCGGCGGTCACGCCGCCCCCCGTTTCGTTTTCGTGCGCCGGGCGCCCGGGCCCGGCGTTCACGGTCGTCCGTCTGGAGGGGTCCTATGTCGCCGGTCCGCCTCGCGGTCGTCCTGCTCCTGGGCGGGCCCGCCTGGGCCGCCGCGGCGGAGGGGCACGCGGATCCGCTGCCGAAGGTCGCGCTCGGGATCGCGGTCATCCTCGTCGCGGCGAAGCTGGGCGGCGACGCCGCCGTCCGCGCCGGCCAGCCCGCCGTGCTCGGCGAGCTGCTGGCCGGCGTCGTCCTCGGCAATCTGCCGGCCGCCGGCGGGCTCGGGGCGCTCGCGAGCGACCCCTATCTCGACCTCCTCGCGGGGCTGGGGGCGCTCGTCCTCCTCTTCGAGGTGGGCCTCGAGGCGACGGTGGGCGAGATCCTCGGCGTCGGCCGGGCCGCCGCCGCGGTGGCCGTGCTCGGCGTCGTCGCGCCCTTCGCCCTCGGGTGGGCCGCGGGGGCGTGGCTCCTGCCCGACGAGTCGGGCCACGTCCATGCGTTCCTCGGCGCGACGCTCTGCGCGACGAGCGTCGGGATCACGGCGCGCGTGCTCCGCGACCTCGGCCGGACGCGGAGCCGCGAGGCGCACGTCATCCTGGGCGCGGCGGTGATCGACGACGTGCTCGGGCTCGTCGTGCTCGCCGTGGTCACCGCCGTCATCGGGGCCGCCGACCGCGGCGAGCCGGCCTCGCGCCTCGACGCGGCGATCGCGCTCGCCAAGGCGGCCGGCTTCCTCGGGATCGCGCTCGCGCTCGGCGCCCGGTTCTCCCGCCGCCTCTTCGAGGTCGCGTCGCGCATCCAGGCCCACGGCGCCCTTCTCGCCGCGGGGCTCGCGTTCTGCTTCGCGCTCGCGTGGCTCGCGGATGCGCTCGGGCTCGCGGCGATCGTCGGCGCGTTCGCCGCCGGGCTCCTCCTGGAGGAGGTCCACTTCCGCGACTTCGTCGCCCGCGGCGAGCGGACGCTCGACGACCTCGTGCGGCCGATCGGGGAGCTGCTCGTCCCGGTCTTCTTCGTGACGATGGGGATGCGGACCGACCTCGCCACGTTCGCGGCGCCCGGGATGCTGGGCCTCACCGTCGTGCTGACGGCCGCCGCGATCGCCGGGAAGCTCGTCTGCGGCCTCGGCGCCGGCGGGCGGGTCGACCGGCTCGCGGTCGGGATCGGGATGGTGCCGCGCGGCGAGGTGGGGCTCACCTTCGCGAACCTCGGCCTCGGCCTCACGCTCGCGGGCGAGCCGGTGATCGATCCCGCGACGTATTCGGCGGTCGTCGCCATGGTGGTGGTGACGACGATGCTGACGCCGCCGGCCCTCGGCTGGCGCGTGCGGCGGCGCTGAGCCGGGCGCTCACCCCCGCGGCGCGAGCCAGGCGGCGCGGGCCAGCGCGGCGACGAGCGCGGGCGTGGGGGCATTTCCGGCGAGCGCCGCGGCGAGCGCGGGTCCGGC
>Ga0073934_10007756_pt1 | contig 14701 bp, 18 predicted proteins | sample LarsenN4metaG_FD_76834 | JGI IMG/M metagenome (GOLD analysis project Ga0073934, IMG submission 76834) | Hot spring sediment bacterial and archeal communities from British Columbia, Canada, to study Microbial Dark Matter (Phase II) - Larsen... ...
ATTCCAGGGGCTTCCGCATGCGGGAGCCCTTTTTTTGTTCGCTGCAGGGGTCATGGCTTTGCGTCCCCCCGATCCTGAGTTACAGGTACAGGCAACACGGCAGGATGGGAGGACCACAATGAATCTGCTAGCAAAACGGATCGGCCTGGCCTGCGGCCTCTTTCTGTTCCCCCTGACTGGCCTCTGCGCCGACTACAGCCCGGGCGTTACCACCCGGATTTTGCAGAAGACCGGCATCACCGGCAACGGCGGGAAGATCGTCTACCCCCGCACCGACAGGGCCGAAGTAACGGCCATGACCGTTGAGCTGGCACCTGGAGCACAGACCGGCTGGCACAAGCATCCGGTCCCGGTGTACGCCTACGTGATTGCCGGCAGTCTTGCAGTGGAACTGGAGAGCGGCACGACCCTTTCCTTCAAGGAGGGGGATGCCATCATCGAGGTGGTCGACACCCTGCACAACGGCAGGAACCGGGGAACCGGGCCCGCGAAACTGGCGGTCTTCTACCTGGGGGTCGAGGGGAGTCCCACGGTGATCAAGGGGGCGGCACCGGCCGCCACAGGGGGGAACTGATGGACGAGTTCATGGCAGCGGCAATCGAGGAGGCGCGGACCGGCCTGGCCGAGGGGGGAATCCCCATCGGCGCGGTCATCGTGCACAACGGCACCATCATCGGCCGGGGACACAACCGGCGGGTACAGCAGGGGAGCGCCATTCGCCACGGGGAGATGGATGCCCTGGAAAACGCCGGCCGCCAGCCGGCTTGCGTCTACCGGGAGAGCGTGCTCTACACCACCCTCTCCCCATGCCCCATGTGCAGCGGCGCCATCCTCCTCTACGGCATCCCGAAGGTGGTGATCGGCGAAAACCGGACCTTCATGGGAGAGGAGGAACTGCTCCGTTCCCGGGGAGTGGCGGTGACGGTGCTGCAGGACGAGCGCTGCGTCGACCTGATGGAGGAGTTCATCCGCACCCGGCCGGAACTCTGGAACGAGGATATCGGGGTCTGACCGGCGATGCTACGGCAGCTCCAGCGGCGGCTTCTCCAGAAGGGACAGCTGCTTCCGGAACGTAAATTCCTGGTGTTGCGCGCCTCCTGGGGGAAGACCAACCGGCGGTGGTCAACGATCTGCTGCTGCAGAAGCTGAAGGGGTAGCCTTCCGCGCCCTTAGGCCTTCTCCCTTGACAGGGGGGCCGCTCACGCCGTATGGTGAACCCCATCTTATGTGCTGGGGCCAATATGGCAAGTTGAGGGAAGAACAATTTACAGCCGCAGTACCGGTGATTGCCGGTGCTGCGGCTGTTCGCGTTGAGAGGGGGATTGCATGACTGGATGAGGTGCATCGGTGTCAGACCGTACACTCTTGACAGCATGACTTCTCGGTAAAAACAAAATGCCCGCGATGCAAAGAGCTTAATGAGGTAAAGGACGATGAGCCATAGCATGTCCGCAAGGCATGCGGAAAAAAGTGTGACAATCCGGAGTTTATTCCGCTGGACCTTGGCTATGGGTTAGAGTGATAACTGACGAGCCAGGAGATGAGTTGACGGCTCTCAGGCTCTTAGGAATTATGAGAACAGCAGGAGAGGTGACATTATGAGAACCCGACTGTTATTGCTGGTGCTCGCACTTGCGGTCCTGACCGCGGGGAGCGCGTGGGGGGAAGTGGAAGGGAAAGAGCTGGAGTACCGGGCCGGCGATACCGTGCTGAAAGGGTATCTCGCCCGGGACCCCCGGTTCACGGGGAAGCGGCCGGCGGTCCTGGTGGTGCATGAGTGGTGGGGCCACAACGACTACGCTCGCCGGCGGTCCGAGATGCTGGCCCGTATAGGGTACATCGCCTTGGCAGTGGATATGTTCGGCGACGGCAAGACCGCCAGCCACCCGGCCGATGCCGGCAGGTTCGCCGCAGAGGCCACGAAGAACAAGGCAGTGTCCGAGGCCCGCTTCACTGCAGCGGTCGACTTGATCAGGGCGCAGCCCACCGTGGACCCGGGCAAGGTCGCCGCCATCGGCTACTGCTTCGGCGGCGGCGTGGTGCTGAACATGGCGCGCCAGGGAGCGGGCCTGAAGGGGGTGGTCAGCTTTCACGGCAGCCTGGCAACCGATTCCCCGGCCCGGCCGGGCGCGGTCAAGGCCCGGATACTGGTCTTCACCGGGGATGAGGACGTGATGGTTCCTGCCTCCCAGGTGAAAACCTTCACCGAGGAGATGAAGACCGCTGGTGCAGATTTCCGGGTTGTTACGTACCCGGGGGTCAGGCACAGTTTTACCAATCCCGAGGCCAGCACCTACGCCCGGAAGTTCAATCTCCCTCTGGCCTACGACTACAAGGCCGACCAGGACTCCTGGGGACAGACCCTCCGGTTTTTCTCCGAAATCTTCCGGTAGCCTGAAAGGCCGGAATAGGAATGAGGGACAGAGGGGATATGGCCAGCATTTTCTACAACAGCTCCAGCGGCGGCTCCTCCAGGGCTCCCAGCTGCTCGCGCAGTTCCAGGATCTGCTCCCCCCAGTAGCGGACCGTGTTGAACCAGGGAAAGGTGCGGGGAAAGATCGGGTCCTGCCAGCGGCGAGCGAGCCAGGCGCTGTAGTGGAGCAAGCGCAGGGCGCGCAGCGGGCCGATCAGGCGCAGCTCCCGGGGGTTGAAGTCGCAGAATTCGCTGTACCCCTCCACCAGCTCCCCCAGCTGGGCGGTCTGGCGGATCCGGTCGCCGGAGAGCATCATCCAGAGATCCTGTACCGCCGGGGCCATGCGGGAATCGTCGAAGTCGACGAAGTGTGGCGCGCCGTCGCGCCAGAGGATGTTGCCGCTGTGGCAGTCGCCATGGGCGCGGATGGAGCGGATCTCGCCGACCTCCGCCAGGATCGTCTCGATGCATGCCAGCAGCTGGTCGGTGACGGCGGTGTAGCTTTCACGGTACTCATCCGGGATGAAGTGCTCCCGGATCAGGGCGACGCTGTCATGGCCGAAGCTCTGCACGTCGATGGCCGGGCGGTGGACGAACGGCTTCACCGCTCCGACCCCGTGCATCCGGCCGAGCATCCGGCCGAGAATGAGCAGGTTGTCCAGGTTGTCGAACTCCGGGGCATGCCCCCCCTGGCGGCGATAGAGGGCGAAGCGGAACCCCCCGTGGTGGAAGAGACTCTCGCCGTCCCGGTTGCGCCAGGGTGCCACCACCGGCAGCTCCTGCTCGGCAAGCTCGAAGCAGAAATCGTGCTCCTCCATGATCTGGTCGTCGTTCCAGCGCCCCGGGCGGTAGAATTTTACGATTAATGGCTCCCCCTCCTCGATCCCTACCTGGTAGACCCGGTTTTCGTAGCTGTTCAGGGCAAAGGTGCGGCAGTCGCAGAAGAATCCCTGACTCTCCACGGCATTCATGATGAAGTCGGGGGTGAGGGTCTGGAATGGATGGACGGTTTCCGGCATGGTGGATGTTCCCGTTTTCTGTTATAGATTGCGTCTGACAGCTACCATATCATTAACGCCGACCTGAACCAAGGGGGTTCGTTACCGCAGCTTCCTTGTCCTGCCCCCCGTGACCATTCACAAGGAGAAAACATGCCCAACCCACCCTGGTGGAAAAACTCCCGGGGCGAACTGTTCGTCCTCTGCCAGTTCGCCCTCTTCGCCCTGATCATTTTCGGGCCGAGAACCCTCCCCGGGCTCTCACCGTGGGGTGAAGCCGCCCGGCTGGCCGGACGGGTCGGGGGCGGACTACTCCTTGCGACCGGCCTTCTCCTCGGGCTGGCCGGGCTGCTGAACCTGGGGCGCAACCTCACCCCGTTCATCACCCCAAAGACCGGCAGCGTGCTGCTGGAACAGGGAGCCTACCGGCTGGTGCGTCACCCGATCTACAGCGGCCTCCTGCAGATGGCCTTCGGCTGGGGGCTCTGGGTAGGGGGGGTGCTCACCCTCGCCAATGCCCTGTTGCTGTTCCTGCTCTTCGACCGCAAGGCACGGCGTGAGGAGGAAATTCTCCGCACGGTCTTCCCCGGCTACGCCGCCTATGCCCGCCGGGTCCGCCGGCTGATCCCCTTCATCTATTAGCAGGATTTCGGCAGATGAACCTGCAGGACGAGATAGGACGGCGCTGGTTAAAAAACATTGACTTGCACCGCCCACGGTGTTTTCATGCACTATTGTGCAACATCAATCCCACAAACGGGGAGAGCGAACATGTACCGTCTTGTCATTGTCCTGATACTCTCGGCAGTTTGCATGACCAACGTAGCCCGGGCGGAGGAATGCGCGGCAACGGTCTATGAAGGCCTGGTGATCGAGGCCAAAAATGCCGATGCCAACCGTCTCTGGGAGAGTTCTGCGGCGATTTACCGCCGCATCCTGAACGAGTGCCGCTCCACAGTGGTGGAAGGGGACCTGCCCAAACTCCATGACGCCCTCGCCGTTGCCCTGATGATGCAGGAAAAGTACGGCGAAGCCATCGACGTCGCCAAAAAATGTATTGAACTGGACAGCCGCTACAACGCCTGCATGATGACTGCGGCGAGGGGGTACGAGGCTCTGGGGGAACGGGACATGGCCCTCCAGTTCGCCCGGGAGGCGATCGAGACCGGCGCCAGCGACGACTACTCGGCCGCGGTCATCATCGATGCCAGGGACTTTCTCAAGAAGCTGGAAAAAAAGCAGTCTCGCTAACCGGTGAATAAGGGAGATCCCGGGATCTCCCTTATTGCTGTCAGGGGGATGAAGCGCAGAAGATTCTCATACTGAATCAACTGAACGGGGGAATCGTGAACAACGTACTAGTGGATGAAAGTGATGTGGCGCAGATTCTGGATTCGAAACTGTTCCGTTACGTCACGGCCGAATCGAGCGAGGGGATTTTGCATGAATGCCGGGTCAGGGAGCTGGCCGCCGGCGAAACCCTGCTGGCCCCGGATCAGGGGAACGACCTCCTCTACATCGTCCTTTCCGGCTCGCTGAACATCTACCTGAACCGGGACAGAAGCGAACCGGTCGCCACCCTCGGCGTCGGCGAGACCGTTGGCGAGATGTCCGTCATCGATGGCGGCCGGGTATCAGCCTTTGTCATTGCCGCCGAGCCATGTCGTCTGGCGGTCATCAGGGAGGAGCTGCTCTGGTCGATGGTGCAGGTATCCCACTCCGCGGCATGCAACCTGCTTACCATCCTCACCCGGCGGCTGCGCCACGCCAACCATATCATCGAAGAGCGGATGGCGATGTTCGACAACTATCGCGAGTACGGCTCCATCGACGCCCTCAGCGGCCTGCACAACCGGCACTGGTTCGACCAGATGCTCGGCCGGCTGCTGCACCGGTGCCACATGGCCGGCAAGCCGCTCTCTTTGGTCATGACGGATATGGACAACTTCAAGGAGATAAACGACAGTTTCGGCCACCTGGCCGGCGACCGGGCAATTCACGGCGTCGCCCAGGTCATCATCGGCAACAGCCGCCCCGGACTCCTTGCCGCCCGCTACGGCGGCGACGAATTCGTCATAATCCTCCCCGAGATCGATGCCGCCAAGGCGACCGTCATTGCCGAACGCCTGCGCCAGGGGGTCATGCAGGCCACCATCGAGGATCATCACAATAACCCCCTCCCCGGCCTGACACTTTCCGTCGGGGTGGCCGAAGCGGGCCCCGGCTGCACCAGGGACCAGCTCCTCGCCGCCGTTGACGCCGCCCTCTTTCGCGCAAAGAACGGGGGCAGAAACCGGGTCTGCAGTTGAACCGCTCCGTCTCGTCACTCTGTATCGAGTGGACAGAACCGGAGCTTGCCGGGGAGGAGTGGGAATTTTCCCGGCATCCCGCCAAGCAGCCATTCTACCTGCGGCACGGCATCACCTGGGAAACCCTTGCCGCTGCCTTTCCCGGCGGACGATTCGCACCCTACCCCCGGGGGGGTGAAATCGCCAGCGTACCCGTCACCCTCTCACACCACAGCTATGACGACTATGCCCGCTATCTTGCCAAAGCCAAACGTGGCTACCGTCTCAATTACAACAGGATGGAAGAGGCTCTGCAGCGCGCCGGCAGCCTGACCCTGCCGGCACCCGTCATACTCCGGGCAGACGGTGAGGCGCTCCTCTTCTCGGGCTACCGCCGGCTCTGCCTGGCCTGGAACTACGGCATGGTCCCCCATGTCTGGCTGGTGACGCTCTGACCAGCGGAACCCGGGGTATTCTGCTATAATTGGCAGAAATCTCCGCTGTACGGTAACCGCCACATGGCCGGTGTCTGATGGGATCTCGGGGGCGACATGGAATCAGCCGGGAATAACAATCTCTCCCACGCCATCAAGGCGTCTCTGCTCCTGCTGCTTCTGCTGATCCTCGGCATCAGCGTCTGGCGGATGGCGCCGCCGGTCTTGTTCGACCCCGGCTGGATCGAGGATGTTCTCGAGGACCTCGGCTGGATGGCCCCGATCGCTTTCGTTCTGCTCAGGGTGGCCGCCATCTTGGTAACCGTGGTCCCCAATGCCCCTCTCGACATAGCCGGCGGCATGATTTTCGGCCCGTTCTGGGGTACGGTCTACTCCCTCCTGGGGTCCGAGGCCGGGGCCATCGCCTGCTTCCTCCTTGCCCAGCACCTCGGCAGGGAGGCGATCAGCCGCCTCCTCCACCGGGACATCACCTTCAAGAGCCCCATCGCCAGCCGCCACCTCGCCCTGGCCGTGCTGTTCGCCCGGCTGGAGCCGGTCTTCTCCTTTGCCCTGGTCAGCTACGGTGCGGGGCTGACCAGCATCTCCCTGCGGGCCTTCGCCATCGCGACGCTGATCGGCATGACACCCGGCACGGTGATCCTCAACTACTACGGCAAGAGCTTCTTCTCCGGCGGCCTGCTGATGCAGATCTGCTTCGGCCTTTCCATGGTGATCCTGCTGTTGATGATCCCGATCTGGCTCAAGCGGAAAGTTCACCGGGAAGAGCCGGACAAGTGAGCGCCGGCAACTCCCCCCTTTGACATCGGCCCATTCTCGGCTATCCTCGACAAAAAGCCACTTGATGATTATATTTCGGAAAACCAGTTACAAGGAGGAACCATGAAACGATTGCTGCTCCTGACATTTTCCCTGTTCTGCCTCTCCCTGCTCGGCGGCTGCGGCTACAACACCATGCAGGCCGCCGAAGAGGCGGTCTTCGCCGCCTGGGGTGACGTTGAGGCAGCCTACCAGCGGCGCGCCGATCTCGTCCCCAACCTCGTGGAGGTGGTGAAAGGGTATGCGAAACACGAGGCTGACACGCTCAAGGCGGTCACCGAGGCACGGGCCAGCGTCGGCTCGCTGAAGCTCTCCAAGGAGATGCTCGCCAACCCCCAGTCCTTCGCGAAGTTCCAGCAGGCCCAGGGGGAGCTGTCCGGTGCCCTCTCCCGGCTCATGGTGGTGGTCGAACGCTACCCGGACCTGAAGGCAAACCAGAACTTTCTCGACCTGCAGAACCAGCTGGAGGGGACGGAAAACCGGATCAACGTCGCCCGGGTGCGGTACAACAAGGCGGTCCAGGAGTTCAACACGAGCATCAGGACCTTCCCCAACAGCCTGACCAACTCGCTCCTGCTCCATCTCACCCGCAAGGAGCCGTTCAAGGCTGAGGAAGGGGCGAAAACCGCGCCGAAGGTGAAGTTCTAGTCCGGCCCTGACCGGACCTGGGTATGCGATGAGACTTATCGGAATTCTCGTGTTGTTTCTCACTCTGGCATCTTCCGCTCTCGCCGGGGAGCTGCCGCAGCTAGCCGGTCATGTGAACGACCACGCCGGCATGCTCTCCCCTGCTGCGGCCGCGGCACTGGAGCAGCGGCTGACGGAGTTCGAGCGGAGCGATTCGACCCAGATCGTGGTGCTGACGGTGCCGTCCCTCGGCGGCGAGCCGATCGAGGAGTTCTCCATCCGGGTGGCGGAAGCCTGGAGGATTGGCCAGAAGGGGAGCGACAACGGCGTGATTCTCCTGGTGGCCAAGGGGGAGCGGAAAATCAGGATCGAGGTGGGGCGCGGGCTGGAAGGGAAGCTGACCGACCTGGTCGCCGGCAGGATCATCCGTGGCGACATGGCGCCACGCTTCAAGGCGGGTGACGTGGACGGCGGCATCGTTGCCGGCGTCTCCGCCATCATGGCGGTGGTCAAGGGGGAATACAAGGCGGCACCCCGTGACCTGACCCGGGGGAAAAAGAGCGCACCCCCGCTCGTCACCCTGCTCCTCTTTCTCGGGGTTGGCTGCGTCTTCCTCGGCGCCATGTCCCGTTTCCTCGGCGGGGTTGCCGGTGCCGTCGGTCTGCCAATCATAGCCTGGCTGACCTTCCCCGGGCTCGCCCTTGTCCTGCTTGCCGGACTGGCGATTGCCGGCTTTTTCCTGGGACTTGCCATCTCCTTCCTCTTCGGCAGCGGCGGCTTCGGCGGGTTTTACGGCGGCGGACCCTTCATCGGCGGCGGCTATTATGGCGGCGGCGGGGGTGGTGACGGCGGATTTTCCGGAGGGGGTGGCGACTTCGGCGGCGGCGGCGCTTCGGGTGACTGGTGAACCGAAAACCGGCGGTTGGAAGTTGCCGGAAAGCGCACGTCAGCGCAAATGCAGGCGACTTTCAGCTGCAGAATCTGGGTGAAAGAGGGAAAAGGGGATGAGGGACGAAAGCGCAGCGGATTTTTTTACCCCGGAGGAAAAGGAACGGGTCCGGCTGGCCGTGAAAGCCGCCGAACTGTCGACTTCCGGTGAGATCGCCCCCATGGTGGTGAACCGGAGCGACAGCTACCGGGAGGCAATCACCCTCGGCGCCGTACTCGGCGCGGGGCTGGCCGCGGTGGTGGTCGCCATCGTCAGCCACCATGTGACCATCTGGACCTACATCCCCCTCACCATCCTCTGCTACCTGCCGGCACGGCTGCTCGTTGCCCGGGTGCCAAGCCTGCAGCGACCGTTCATCTCCCGGCAGCGGATCGAAGAAACCGTGCGGGAGCGGGCAGTGCGGGCGTTCTACGAAAAGGGTCTCTACCGGACGAAGCAGGAGACCGGCATCCTCATCTTCATCTCCCTGTTCGAACGGAAGGTCTGGATCCTGGGAGACCGGGGGATCAACGCCCGCATCCCGCAGGAGTCATGGCAGCAGCTGGCAGGAACCCTTTCCCGGGGGATCAGGGACGGCCGGGCCTGCGACGCGCTCTGCGAGGTCATCGCCGCCTGCGGAGAGGAGCTTGCCCGCCATTTCCCGCGGCAGGCGGATGACCGGGACGAGCTATCGAACGAGCTCCGGGTATGACCCTGGCATCCGTTTAACCTAAAGACGGCAGTTGGAAGTTGCCGGAATGAGTGCCTTAGGATTATTTCGTCGCTGTCGTATCAGGTTTAACCGTGCGCGAATCAGTGCAGCAGCCCCATGACTGAAAGAATCCGGTCAACCGACCGGTTCAGCGGGGCGGAGCCGTCCAGCGTCTGCCAGCCGGTTTCGCTCTCCAGTACCGGTTCGAACTCCTCCCTCTGGCGCAGGTAGACCTGCCACCCCGCATCCGATACCCCCGTACCCAGACGCTCCCGCTCCCCCAGTCTCTGGCGGACCGTCTTTTCCGGACACTCCACCAGGAACGGGTAGAGCACCGCACCATGCGCGTCGGCAAGCCGGCGCAGGGCCTGCCGTTCCTCCCGCCGCCTGCAGGTGGCATCGACGATGGCTCCCCTCCCGGCAGCCAACAGCCTCTCCCCCCTGGCAAAAATCTCCCGGTAGGTCGCCTCGTTCATGGCGCCGGAGTAAAGCCCTTCGCCGTAGCCGTCCGAACCTCGCTCCCCTGCCGGGATTCCTGCCAGCTCCTTGCGAATCCGGTCGGAGGAGAGGAACTCAAGCCCGAGCTCCATCGCCAGCTCGGCCGCGATGGTACTCTTGCCGCTGCCGCTCAGACCGCCGAGGACGACAAGCGCCGGGCTAAGGTTCTCCCGAAGGAGATACCCCCTGGCGAGGCGGAAGTAGCGTTTCGCCCGCTCCCCCGCTCCGCTCCGCTCCTCCGCCGGAATGGCCGGGTCCCGCAACCTGAAGCTCTCCACCTTCCCCCGAACAAAGGCACGGTAGAGGCTGTAGAAACCGATCAGGGGAAGCATGCCGTCATCAGCGCTGGCCTTGCAATACTCGCCCAGACAGACCTCGGCCAGGTCCCGCCGGCCGTGGTACTCCAGGTCCATGAGGAGGAAGGCGATGTCAGCGGCAGTGTCGGTGTAGCGAAAGCGGTTGTTGAACTCGATGCAGTCGAAGATGCAGATGGTATCGGAAAGGCAGATGTTCTCCAGGTGGATGTCGCCGTCGCAGGCGCGGATGAATCCGCCTGCCACCCTGGCATCGAACAGTCCGGCGTTCTCCTTCATGAAACTGTCAACCCAGCGGCGCATCAGACGCAGATCCGCACGGCTGAGGGTGATGCCGGCAAACGCCTCCGTCTGCTGGAAGTTCTCCTCCCAGTTCCGGGCGATAGCCGCTACGCTGCCGTAAGCGTCGATCTCCCCTCCCCGTTCGGCTGTCCGGTGGAATTCGGCAATCCTTGCGGCGATAGCCGCCACATCCCCGCCGGACAACTGACCGGAAACCAGGAGCCGGTCGGCCATCCGCTCCGCAGGCAGACGTTTCATCTTCACCGCATGATCGACCACCGTGCCGCTGCCGCGGAAGGAGACCCCCCCCGGAGCCTCCCGCAGCGGCACCACCCCCAGATAGAGCTCCGGGCAGAGGCGGCTGTTCAGGCGCACCTCCTCGTGGCAGTAGAACAGCCGACGATCCAGGGTGGAGAAGTTGAGAAAACCGAAGTCCACCGGTTTCTTTATCTTGTAGACGAATTCCCCGGCAAGGAAAATCCATGAGACGTGGGTCTGGAGCAGACGCACATCCTCAGCCGGTTCGGGGTAGGCCTCCGGCCGAAGGAGGGATTTCAGCTGTTTTGCGTCCACATTGTCCCCCAGTCATTGTCGGCAGCTATTAAAATACTATCATGCGCCCGGCCGTCCGCAAGCCAAAGCCGGCCGCACACAGAGCGGAGATTGTGTCGCGGGATTCACGCGGCTTCGAACGGCTGCGATGCATACAGCTCTTCCATAACCGAGGCGAAGGCTTTTGCGGCAGGGGACAGGGTCCGGCCTGCCCGTGCAGCCAGGTGGAAACGACGCGCAACCACCAGACCGTGCAGGTCAACCGCGACAAGATCGCCGCGATCCAGCTCCTGCCTGACGGAAAGATCGGAAACGAAGGAGACGCCGAGCCCCCCCATGACCGCCTGCTTGATCGCCTCGTTGCTGCCGAGAACCGCCTTTATCTTCAGGCTTCGCGGATCGACCCCCGCCTGCTCCAGCGCTTCGAGCACCGACTTGCCGGTGCCGGAACCCGCTTCGCGGAATATCAGCGGCTCGCCGGCAATCTCGGCGACAGTCACGTCCCCCCGACCCACCCATGGATGACCGGGGTTTACCACGAGGCGGATCAGATCGTGACCGAGGGGGGAGTAATCGACCCCCTCCAGGTCAAAGCAGCTGCCGACGACGCAGAGCTCCACCTCCTCTCTCAGAAGCTTGTCCAGTATGCCGCGGCTGTCCCCCTGGCAGACGGTTGTCGTCAACCCCGGAAACCGCTGCAGGAGACGGGGCAGGGCCGCGGGTATCATGTAATCGGCAGGGATGTTGCTCCCGCCGACCTTCAACTCCGCCTCCTCCGCCCCCCGGAACCGGTGCAGCGCCTGCTCCGCCCCCCGCATTTCGGCAATGATCCGCCCTGCATGCAGAGCAAGAAGCTTCCCCGCCTCGGTCAGGAGCGCCCCCTTGCCGGTCCGGTCGAACAGGGGGAGGTCGAATTCCCGCTCCAGGGCCGAGACATGCTGGCTGACCGTCGACTGGGTGATGTAGGTCGCGCTTGCCCCCTTTGAAAAACTCCCCGTCTGCGCAACGGCGAGAAAAACTTCAAGCTGCTTGATATTCATTGCGCCCCATTCATAAAAACGATTATTGCCATCTATCCCGTCAAAATAGCCAATCGGGCTGCCATTTGTCAACGGTCCGGGATTCGCCCGGCATCAACCCGCCGGGTGCCGGTCGTTGTGCTGCTGCGCTGTTTCGCCTTACGTCTCCTCCCGGCATCGGGAATCGGCCGCCTTGATTTTCGACCGCAGCCCCGGTATACTCCCACCCGTTGTGCAAAAAGTTCGGGCAATGAGCCGAAAGAGGAAGAGCGGGTTATCTGCAAAGTGGCCCGTGATAATGCATGAAAAGGAGACTGAGCATGAGGACGAAACGGATTGTGCGACTCATCACCGGAGCACTGGCGGTTGCCCTGCTGGCAAGCGGCTGCGCCACCAACCCCGACGGGAGCTACGAGTACAAGAGGTCAGCCATCGGCGCCCTGGGCGGCGCCGCCCTCGGAGCCGGAATCGGCGCCCTGGCAGGTGGCAAGTCCCACCGCGGCCGCAACGCGGCAATCGGCGGCCTGACCGGCGCGGTGGTCGGCGGCGGCGTGGGCCTCTACATGGACAAGCAGGCCGCGGAGCTGAAGAAGAACATGCCCGAAGCTGAAGTCATCCGTGACGGCGACAAGGTCTATGTCGCCCTCCCCTCCGGCATCCTCTTCGATACCGGCAAGGATGCCCTGAAACCGGCGGCAAAGGATTCGCTGAGCAAGGCGGCGACTACCCTCAAAACGTCCGAGACCAACATCATAATCCAGGGGCACACGGACTCCACCGGTTCCGACTCGGTCAACCAGCCCCTCAGCCAGCGGCGGGCCGACCATGTACGCGACTTCCTCGCCAGCAAGGGGGTCCCATCGTCCCGCATGACAGCGGTCGGCTACGGTTCCAGCCGCCCGGCAGTCCCCAACGACACCCCCGAAAACCGCACCCTGAACCGCCGCGTGCAGCTGGAGATCAGCCCGACGGAGAAGCTGAAGGAGCGGACCAGCGGCGACAACTAGCGTTGCCGGGTTTTCGACATGCGTCACCACTCTAACTTCCCCCTCGCCTGACGGGAGGGGCGAGGGGGATCCTGTTCAAACAAAAAGAGGCACCATCGGAAACGGCCAACCGGCCACCCGATGGTGCCTCTTCTTTTGCAAGTCCTGCCCCGGCGTCTGCCACGAGTCTGCTAGAGCTGCTCCACCGTGTACCCCTTCTTCTTCAGTGCCGCCAGGATCCCGTCGGCCCCCACCAGGTGGGCGGCGCCGACCAGGATGAATTCCGTTCTGGGGGTCTTCTGGTACCCCTCGATCAGCGGGAGCCAGTTGCGGTTACGGGCCGTGATCAGTTTGCCGTAGAGCACGGGGTGGCGCATTTTCATCTCGGCAACCATCAGCTCGTCCAGCGCGCCGCTGTCCCCCGTGCGCCAGGCATGGAGCAGGCGGGTGAACTCCTCCTTCAGCTCCTTCATCTCCTCGAGGGAACGGCTGACAAACTCGTTTTCCGATCCGTCCGCCATGGAGACGACATAGTCGATCTGCTGGTCGACCGATTCGAGCCCCTCGGTCCCCTTCCCGTCCTTGACCGCCAGCTCGTGGAAGTACTGGTCCACCCCCCGCTGGGAAACCCCCATCTTCGACAGCTCCAGCACGGTCAGGGTCACCATCAGCAGCGACGGCTTCATCCGGCTGAACGCCTGGAGCGGAATGCCGTTGGCGTCGCAGTACGCCTTCAGCGCGGCATACACCTTGGGCGACAGGTGGCGCTCGATGGTGCTGCCGTCGGCATACATCGCCTTTGCCAGCAGCTTCTGCTGGGTCGCCGGGTCGTTCAGCCGGGCGATGTCGGTCTCGAACACCACCACCTCCGCCGCCTTGTACGCCTTTTCGAACTCGGCTGGCAGGGGGTAGTCGGACTCCCGCAACAGATGGCAGGTGCCGCCGAGGTAGATGACCGAATCCCCCTTCTGTGCCTTCCAGACCGACGAAGCGGCAAAGGCCTGGCTGCAGGAGAGCAGCACCAGCGTGATGACCGTGATGAGTTTTTTCATGTCGATGCCTCCTGGTTGTGAGGAATGCTTTTCATTGTCTATGGCAAGCTTTTCTGGTCTAACGGCTCTCGGCGTGACCTGCGCGGCGCTTTTTGCCGCGTCAGTGTCTGCGCCGTGGTTAGATATTTCGCCATTACTTTTTCAAGATAATTTTGTAAGTATCGGTCGCTTTTTTACCTGAAATAAGGTCTTCTACCGTTCCTTCAACACGGTATACACCTGCAAGATCAGAAGCCTCTAGCACCAAGTCAAGTGCAGGGTCTGCCATGACAAAAGATGGTTTTATAGGAATCTGCCCTCTCCCTTTTGCATACTGAGGGACTTCAAAAATAATTATCCCATCTGGTCCGATTAGCCTAAAGCTAACGATAAAGTTATATTTGTTGTTTTTATCGCCTGTTAAACCAGTTACTAAAAAGGCGCAATAGGCAAGCTGTTCTGGTTTAATTTCAGTTATACGCCGGATGGTGATTGGTTTTTCTGACGATGTTGACACCCAATCTTCTATGTATTTCAGAGAATCAGATGCTGTCACGAGAAGTGCTAAGTCTCCAGCAGATCGAGCTTTTGGCCCTGGTGTCAATTCCGCACACACATTGAAAGGTAGCAAAAACAGAAGAATTCCGATTGTCAGTAATTTCATTTTTCTCCTTTATCTAACGTGACCGAGGCGCACCGGCGGAGCGGAGCGACGACCGAGTGCCGCCGAGTGGTTGGCGCAGGTTGGATTACCCACCAAAAATTATCTGCTTGCTGGCACC
>Ga0073934_10007757_pt1 | contig 14700 bp, 2 predicted proteins | sample LarsenN4metaG_FD_76834 | JGI IMG/M metagenome (GOLD analysis project Ga0073934, IMG submission 76834) | Hot spring sediment bacterial and archeal communities from British Columbia, Canada, to study Microbial Dark Matter (Phase II) - Larsen... ...
ACCCCAACACAACGGGCAACGAAGACGTCAACCCTGGCTGGACCCCACTGCACTTGGCCGCACAGGGCGCCAACAAGGAAATGACCGCCCTGCTGCTCCAGCACAAGGCAAACCCCAACGCGCAGACCGGCACTCCTTTCGAGGGAGTCGGCGGGCCAGGCTGGACACCCTTGCTCATCGCCGTCAAGAAAGACAACAAGGACCTGGCCGAACTTCTATTACGGAACAAGGCGGATCCCAATCTGGGAGCCGGCGAGATGACACCGCTGTGGCGGGCCGTGGCCTGGCCCAATCGGCCGATGGCCGAACTTTTGCTTAAGCATGACGCCAACCCCAACCGGGGCCGAATCGAGGATAAGCCATTTCTTTATCAGGCCTGTCTCAGTCGTGACCTGGAACTCGCGTCGCTCCTGCTGGCCCATGGCGCCGACGCCAATGCCACCAATAATAACGGTTGGACTGCACTGCACCTGGTTGTGCAGACGAGCGTGGAGGAGGCTTTGCCCTCAGCCCCCAGCCGGCTTCCGCCGCCGTCGGCAGTGTCGGCTGTCCCTTTGCTCGCGACGACAGGCCCCAACGCACCGTCCAGTCTTTCCCCCAAAGGGGCCCTGATGGACCTGGCCAAACTTCTGTTGGCTCACAAGGCCGACGTGAACCAACGCGACAAGGACGGCAAGAACCCCTTGAACCTCCTGGGCGTGCCCGCCAGGCCCGCCACCGACACCCAGCGCGAGTTGGTTGAGCTGCTCAAGAAACATGGCGCGCTCGACGAAATGCCGGAGCCGCCGCCGGACCCCCAGACCATCCGATTCTGGCGCTCGGGCTGGCTTGAGGGCGATGTGGTCTTTCGCAAGGACACGGCCGGTCGGAACCGCTTCACACTCATCGAAGCCCTGCTGGCCTACTACCGGCACTACCATGGGGCCGTCCACACCTATGAGCCGATGCAAAACAACTCCACTCCTGCCATCGGGCGGTTGAATAACCCCGATCTCACGCGACTCGTCATCCGGCGGCCCGCTGGCACCAACACCGTGCGAATCCCGGTGAACCTGATGCTCAGCCCGATGGACTTCGACTGCTCGCGCGATGTGCAACTCGAATTCGGCGACGTGGTGGAAGTTCCAGAGCGTGAAGGACCGGCCGCCCTGCGCATTGGGGCTGCGGCGGCGACGCAGCCCGGCGCTCCACCCATCGGTAGCGTGACCTACTCCAGCATCAATGGTCTCCCGGCGGGGCAGCGCCAGCAGTTGCAGCGGTGTGCTCCCTGGAACGTCCAATTTCGGGTTGGGGACCAGATCTCTCCGGCGGCTCCGATAACACTGGAGGCGGCTCAGCCCGGCGACGACCGCTATCTTTCGCGCACGCTGGCCCGGCTGGCCACCGCCGGGGCGCTTCCAGTCTCGGCGGATTTATCCAAAGTAAAAATCATCCGCCGCGATCCTCAAACGAGCGAAACTCGGACTCTCGAAGTGGACGTGCTGGCTTTCCGCAACAGCGGCCGACCCGTGCATGAGGATCTGCTTCTCCGTCACGGCGACCTGGTAGAAGTGCCGACGCAATAGTTCACCGCGCGAGCCTCGTCCGGCTCGGTAAAGCATGGGTTGACCCGCGTTGATGCTGCCAGCGGCAGCGTTGGAGATTTACGACACGCGCGCAACAACCGCTCGTTGGTGGAGCACTCCTGCCTCACCTCTGCTGAGAAGCCGGCGGGCTTGTGGTACGCGCGGGTGGATTGGATGCCGCGGGCGCGTTCGTCGTCAATCGCGCAGTAAAGAAAATCGGATATCGCGCCAGCACGACCCCAAAAGCGGGATGGCTGACAGAATAGGCCTGCAGCTTGCTCAGAACCATCTTCACCTGCGGCTCATCCAGTTTCTGGAAGTTGGTCACCAGCGTGCGGTTCTGGACGATCTGAAGATGCGCCACCCGAATCTGCCAGGCCAGCAATACGGACAAGCCAAAGCTCAGAATCAGCATCCCGCCAAAAGCCATGGCCAACAGGCGGTGCAAATCGTGGCCGTCCCCGATCACATCATCCGCCGCCGCCCCCCCCCAGGCCGGTTGCCCCGTCAAAAGCGACTGTCCCTCTTTGGAGTCAGGATTGGTTTCCATGGCTATCGGGTGTTCGAGGAAGGTTGTGTGGGCGCGGGTGATGCGTTGCGATGCACTGCATTGGTCGTCGCAACGGGTTCAAGGCTCTTGAGGACCGTGGCCAGTTCCGGGTCTCGTTTTGAGTACTCGGCGCAATCGGCCAACAGGCCGCGGATGCTGTTCATGACAAGGGTGGCGCGGGTCGCCTCCCCCTGGGTGATAAGGTTGAGCCGTGCCGTGTAAAGATACCAAACACAAAGCACGGCGGCGATACCGCAGGCAATCAGCGCCGGTGCGGCCAGCACGCGAGCCAGTCGTTTTGAGTTCATGGCGGAAGACTCTAGGCACAACCCTGCCCCAAACCAAGCCCGAATCGAGCCTTGATCGGCCGCCCGGCGCGCGCCACCCCGCGCCGGGCAATGCGCGCCTTACGGCAGCCGGGGCGTCACCACCCGGTAGAAGCGAAGTCCGGTCCCGACCGGCAACACATTGGTAACCAGCACCGGACCGCTGGCCGGCAGCGGATTCAGATTCATCAGAGGCTGCCAGGCACTGCCCAGGCCCGACGAGTAGAGCACGCTGTAATCGCGTCCTGCGACTCCCTGAAACTCGAGCACCACTCTTTGGTCTGAGGTCATGGTCGAGGAAACCACGACCACGGCAAGCGTGCTGGCCGGGTTGTTCGGAGCGGTCCCGGCGAGGTATTCCTGGAGGTTCGTCAGGCCGTCGCCATCCAGATCCTGCGCCGCGTCGGCCGGGTTGAATGGGTTGAGGCCGTAGAGCAGTTCCCAGTCGTCGGGCAGTCCGTCGTTATCCGCGTCACCGCCTGAAGCCTCCGGTCCGGGTGTGGGCGCGGCAGCGATCCAGTTGACCGGGTCGTTGCCATAGGCTGGACCATTTACGCGGTGGAGGGACGCCCCCTGCCCGTCGGCCAGCGCGTCCCAAGGCGGAACGTCGTCGTAGTTCACCCGTTCGACCACGGTGTAGGGCACTCGCATTGCCCCGGACGGGCCGTCAGGAACAGGGGCGAGCGGTTTGCGGAGTTCAAGCTCTTCGCCGCCGTTGTCCAGTTTGCCCGCAAAGGGACCGAAGAGGCGGGCGGATGGCGACACGGGGTAGGCGGCGCGGAAGCCGGCCAGCGAATTGGTATCCAACACCGGATCAAAGCTCACCAGCACGATGCGCTCGCCCGGCTGCAATGTCACCCCGGCGGGGAGGTCAAAGTCCACTCCGCCCCGCACCCGCCAGGTGTTGGTCGGGTAAGCCGGGTCAAAGAGTGGCACCGCGTTGCTACTGAGGTTCAGCAGCTCGACAAACTCGTCGCGCAGGTTGTCCACCCCTCCGCTGAAGTCGGTGGGATGATACATGATTTCCGAGAAAACCACCGGACCCACCTTCGGATAAGCGTTCGTCCGGCCCGTGCCCAGGCGGAAGTCCTCAACCGCGGACGGGTTGTCCATCCCGAACGTCCGGGCACTCATGGCGACGAAGTGCGCCTGGCCCACACTGTTGACGTAACGCCCGAATGACACCGCCGGCTCGGCCGCTCCGAAGTCCACCACCGCACGATAGCCCGTGAGGTTGCCGTTGGGGTCCGCCTGGCTCAGATACAACTGGTCGCCACTATCACCATTGAGGGCAAAACTGTTCTGGTCATCGGGATTACCGTTGAACTGATACTCGTAGAACACGGTGAACCCGCCGGCCGGCAAAACGATGTTGTTCGTGATGCGGAACTTCTTTGGCGTACGCAGGGCGTCGCTCAAGTACCACCCGGTGATGTCCACTGGCGCCGTGGAAAGGTTCCGTAATTCAATGGCGTCCTCCAGGGGCCCGCCCGTCGGTGAAGCCGAGAGCACTTCGTGAATCACCACGTTGGTCAAGGGCAGATAGTTGGCGTCGGCGGGCGTCGGTGTGGACGGGAATCGCACGATCAAGGATGCCCCGTCAGGCAAGCGCCCCTCGGAAACACCGCTCTGTTGCGGCCCGAAATGAAGGGCGTTAATGATTGTACCGTCCGGCGCCGAAATGCACAGGTCCTCGCCGCTGCCGCCATCGAGACGGAAATTGACGTGTTCGGGACCCAGAGCGGGCGAGTTGTCGGCGACGAACTTCTCGAACCCATAGAGGCCCGTGCCGATGAACGACAGCGGGGCGATGCGGAACTTCATCCGCCCGGCTGGGGTGCCGGAAACATCCGAAAGCCACAACCCGCCGAGCGCCACCGGGTCGGGATCGGGATTGAAGATCTCAAACCAGTCATCCCCGGAAACCGGCGCGGCCATCCATTCATTGACTTTCAACTGGCGCGCGTCGCCCATGCGCGGCACCGGGTTATTGACCGTGCCCGGCGTCGGCAGGCAAAGCACCCAGTTTGAACCGAGCACCGGGAAGCGGCCGATCGAGAAGTCTTTGGCTTGCACGCCGTAGCTGATCGAGTCGAGGAAGTTGCCGCTGGCGTCGAACAACCAGACCGCTCCGCCGTTGGCGCGAATGCCAAAACCGGTGTTGTTCGTCGAGGCGGGCAGGCCGCCGTCGCAGAACATCACCCGGTAACCGCCCGCGGGGATACTGACCCCGGCCGGGAAGACATATTTCGCCGGGTCGGCGGCGTTGTCAGTCAATCGCATCCCGGCCAGGCTGATGGCTGAAGCGGTGGGATTATGCAGTTCGATCCACTCCGGCGTGGATCCATCCACATTGGTCAGGCCATTGACATTCTTGGCCAGGACCTCACTCAGGAGGATCTGCGTGCCCAGGGCTGGCGGCGCAGCCAGGTTGGCCGCGCCCGGCGTCGCCGTGAGGAAGAAGACCACATTCGTTCCTCCGTTGGGCACCCGCCCCTGCGAGACGTTGTTGGTTTGCGCCCCGTAAGCGATCAGGTCAATCAGGGTCAGGTCGGAGTTATACAAGCCGATCATGCCTTGCTCGGCGGCCAGCTTGAAGCCCAGATGATCAGGGCCGGCATCCGTGTTCCCGTCGGCGGTAAACACGAAGTAGCCGCCTCCCTGCAGGAAGCTCAGAGCCGCCACCTGGTGCAGGCCCTGCTGACTGTCCGCCGCCTCGGTCAGGAACAGCCCGCCCAGCGCCACCGGGTTGGCGTCGCTGTTGTAGATTTCAACAAAATCCTCGTTGATCGGCGCCACGGCCGATGCCATCCATTCGTTGAGGCGCAGCGCGTAAGGAGACCCCATCGGGACGGCCCGGTTGGCACCGCCGAAGGTCGGCTGGGTCAGACCCCACTGGCCGTCCGCCAGCCGGCCAATCGAGAGGTTGGGAATCTGCGGCCCAAACCGCACGGTATCCACCAGCCGCCCATCCGGGGCAAACAGTGCGACATCATCGCCCTCCTGCCGCAGCGACCACCCTGTGTGCAACGCGCCCGGGACGGGGTTATTATCCGCGTAAATCACGAGGTACTTGCCCGCTCCCACTACCGTCCCGGGCGGCAGCGTGTACTTGAACGGCTCGCCCGCATTGTCCGTCAGGCCGTAACCGCTCAGGTCCACCGCTGCGCCGCCAGCGTTGTAAAGTTCGATGATATCCGGATAACGGCCCGCCGCGGGCACGCCGTTTTGATTGCTGGCCAGCACCTCATTGAGCCGGATATCCGGCGCTCCCGGCAACACTGTCCAGGTCCGTGAGGCCGTGATGACCGCGTCCACCCCGTAGGCCGGGTCGTCCTGGTAGAGCCCCGCGTCGCGCCGCCCGACCACCTCGACCTGGTGCACGCCAGCAGTGAGGTTCGTCAGAGCGATGGGCGTGTTTAACGGTGTCTCGGCGCTCCACGCGCCGCCATCCAGCCGCCACCGGTAATGAGTGTATCCCGACCCGTTGGGCCAGGCAGCGGCCGCGCCGCTGATCCCGCTCCCCGTGCGGTTGACGCCCACAGTCAGGGTGACGTTGCTCAGGCTCGTCACACCCAGCGGCTCGCCCGCGACGGACACTCCCAGTGGCGCCAATCCGCCGAGATTCTGGCCGTTCACACCGGAGCCGACGGCCGGCGAACCCGTCCGGAGAGCGAACCATTGCCGCAAGATCTGGGCCTGAGCCCAGTTGGTGAAGGCGGTTTCGGCCACCTGCGGCACATAGACCAGCAGAGGATCGCTCGTTGAGTTGTTGCCGCCTGGCCCGTTCCAGACCAGCGGCATGATATTGTTGGTGAATGTGACCACGGCGTTCACCACGTCGCGCGTCAAGGCCCCGATGTCGTAGCACACATTGCCCTCCAGGTACATCCCGGCGCCCTCCGTCATGCCGTTATCCTGCAGGCAAACAAGGGCCCCGGTCGTGTCCAGTCCGCCCACGTGTGTCTGGCGCACGATGGTATTGTGGATCAGGGTAAAGAAGTTGCCCTGCTTGGCCAACGCCACGTGGTCGCAATCGTAGAAGATATTATTGATCACCGTGACCTCGGAGGTGTTGCCATCATCGTTGCCTCCGCTGACCGCGCTCGAGGTGTCGGGCGATCCGTTCTTATGCACGTGCAGGAAGATGTTCCCCTCTACCCAGGCATCCGTGCTGTCGAGATCCAGGTTGTCATCCCCGGTTCCCGTGAAGACGTTGTTGATGAATTGCACGACGGGCCCCGGCCGTTGGCCACCCGAAAAGTCAATGGTGTCGTTGTAGCCGGTGTGCGCCCCGAAGTAGTTGCGGAGGAAGATCCCTCGACCCCCGCTCTTAATACCCCCACTGCCATGCACCGGCTCGAAGGACGCCGTCGTGGCCGGGAAGTGGCAATCGGCCACCACGAAGGACGAATTGTCCAACGAAAGGTATTGAACGTCTGTGCTGCCAAAGACCAACCGTTCCAGCCACACCGTCCCGCCACTGGAATGAATCGCGGTGTTCCCATTGAACTCGATGTAGGCGTGCGTGATGCGCGTCTCCGGTGAACCCGCCGCACCATTGATCCTGATCCCGCCCCACCGCACCGAAGTCCCGGGCGTGCGCGTGAATCGGATGGGCGCAATCGCCGTGCCCTCGGCCAGAAGCCGCCCGCCGTTCTGCACGGTGAGACCGGCGCCCGAGGCGAAATAAACCGTCGTGCCCGGCAGAATGGTCAGCGTCACACCCGAGGGAATTGTCAGGCTTGAACTCACGAGATAGGGGCCGGTAGCCGGGGCCCACGTCGAGCTGGTCGCCAGCGTGCCCGACACGCTTTGCGTGGAGCCATCGTCATACCAGATTTCCACCGTGGCGCTCTCGAAGGCCGCACCCTCCTGATTCAGGGACTCCACCGTAACGCGGTTGATTCCCGGCTGCAGGGCGACGGTGTTGGTCCACGCGGCATCAAAGGCCGACCACAAGGCCGGCTGGCCCGCCACCCGCACCGCGCGGGTCTCGATCGCGTTCGCCCGACCCCACAACACGACGTTCGGCGAACTGCTGAACAGGTATCCCCCTGAGGTCCCCAGGTTGTGTGCGATTGAAATCGCCAGCGGGATTTGCGACTTCAGGTAAGCCACGCGCGCCGTGTTGAAGTTCTTCGCCCGGGTGGCTTCCGACGCCGCCCAGCCTCCCAGCAGACCATCTACCACCGGGTTGAACAAGGCCGGCTCCAGGGCCGTATCAATCACGTGTTTGAGCTGCGCGTAGTAGATCGGGGCAAACTCCGGGTGTCGCATGAAGCGGTTGAGGAAGTTCGCCCGTTGCGCGGGATCGGTGGACGCCGGGTTCAGCAGCGCCTCCCAGATCGGCCGGGTGGTCGAACCGGCGGTGTCACCCAGGTTCAGAATGGTGTCGTAGTCATGCGGGATCAGCAGGAACCGCGGGTCCTTGATGCCGCGATACATCGCGTAATCGTCGCCCACCCCGCGGCAGATCGAAGTCTCCCGGTAGTCCACCGCGTTGCAGAAGGCGAAGTAACGCATGAACATCTCCACGTTGACCCGCCGCCGCACCTCGGAAACGTAGATGGAATCCGGGGTGTTGGTGGACAGCACGTAGGTCAGATCAAACAGGTCCGTCCAATCGTTGTCGCTCTGATTCGAGGTCTTGGAATAGCCCTCGTTCATGTAGGTGTTCGGGTCGGTCCCCCGATAATCCAGATTGGCCGTCCACGGATAGCGCGAGCCGCGATAGACGTTCCCATTGGGGTCATCCGGGAAATGCCGTGCCGCCCATTCGCCGCCGATCGGCTCGAGCACCGCGTAGCACCCAAAGCTGGTGGTCGGCGCGTAGCCCGACGGCTGGCCGCCATTCAGCCGGAATTGAATCGCCTGGGCATAGGCGCATGGCAGACCCGCCTGGAGCGACAGCGCGCTGCCAATGACCTGTGCCTGGACGTAGCGGTTGTTCAGGTTCACCTCCGTCAACCCATTCCAGGGCTGGTCGGTGGGGATGTTCACACGGAAGTTCTTTGGCAACGCCCCGCGACTGCCCGCCCCGCGAATGCGCGCGCCGCACGTGTAACGCACCTTGGTCCCCGTGCCATCCGTGGTGATGAAGGTGGCGTTCATCTCCGCATCGCTGTTCGAGTTCAGGCGAGCAAACTCGTTCGTCTCTGTGCCGGTGAAAATGAGCCGGTAGAAGGGCTTGTCCCCGGCGTAGTTTTCATCGTCCACCTGATAAAGGGCGTTGGCGGTCTGGGCGAAACTCCCGTTCAACTGGCGAGCCGGCGCCGGCCAGGTGCGCTCCAACCCTGTCGCGTCGGTGGCCGACACATAGAATTCCACGACCGTCATCGCCGGCCAGGCAGGCAATGTCGCCGTGTAGATGCCGTCGCCGGCCAGCGCGTCCCCCGCCGTGCCATTGTCAAACAGGTTCGTGCTCACGAACGCGCCCGGGTTCATGTCGGTATGATGACGGTAGAACAACTGCACGGTGGGTGGCGCGCCCAACTCATCCACCACCCGCGCGGTGATGGTCACCGTGTTGGTCGAACGCGGCACCGGCGGGTAATGGGCCACATCGTAGATCAGCGGCGCCACGTTGTTGGTGAGAGCCGAATTCGCCCGGCCGGGCGTGCCATTGGTGGGCCCGCTGGCCGCCCAGTTCTGGCCGTTGTCCATTGGCATCGCCGGGTTGCGCAATTCCAGCGAGCGCCGCCCCTCGTTGGCGCCGGTGGCGGTGTTGATCACGTTGCCGTCATGCGCGGCGAACCACTCCCAACCGTAACTGCCGTTGTCCAACGGACCGCGCTGACGCAGGGCCCAGTCGCCCTCGGTGGCGTAGGTCACCTCGCATACCACCGCGCCCAGGGCGTTGCGCAGGCGAATCTGGTCCGAGCGGTTGCTCAACCGGCCCGCCCAGTTGCCCACCACGTTGGTCGCACCCGGATAGCGCGCGCGGAAAGCGGTCTCGTTGGCCGCGATCACCAGGTAACCCCCGGCCGGAATGCTCACCGCCGGGAAGTCGAAATCCACCCCGCCGCGCAAGCTCCACCCGGTCAGGTTCATCGCAACCGTGTTGGTGTTGTAGAGCTCGATGTACTCCTCCAGCACGCTCTCCGAAGCCGGATGATACATGATCTCATTGATCAGCACCCCACGCTCGGCCAACGCCGGGTTGAGCAGGCAGTTCCACGAACCGCCGCCAAAGGCATTGGGCGCGCTGGCCAGGTCGTGAATGCCGTGCCCGGGCGCCCACGAGAACTGAACGATCCCGGAAGCTGGCGGGACAAACTCAAAAACGTAAGGGCCGGCCAATGACCCGCTGACCCGCGTGGCAGGCACGCCGTTGACCAGCAGGTCGTCCGCTTGCACGCCGCCGACGGCCTCGCTAAAGGTGATCTCGACCCGCGACAACGCGGACACGGCCGAGCCGGCCGCCGGTATCAGCCGCGCTATCGCAGGTGCGGCCACGTCCACCAGCGTGTAGCGGGTTGTCTCGCCGTCCCCGGTTCCGCTGAATGGCTTGGGCGGAAGTTCCCGATCCACGATTCCGTGCCCGGGTTTCCAGGACACCAACACCAGGCCTGCGGCCGGCTGGTCGAACGTGAAGGTGTAGGTCGCGTTGGAACCCGTCACTCCGGACGCCGGCACCCCGTTGATCAGCAGGTCGCCGGCATCCACACCCGAGACCGGCTCGGAGAAGTCCACTGTGATTTGACTCAGTTGCGTCACCACACCCGAAGCGGGCGCGAAGGACGCCACGGTCGGTGCGCTCGACACGGTGACGAACACCGTGGCCACGCTCGAGGTGCGGCGCGCGCCCTCGTTGTCCACCGCCACCGCCGACAACGCGTAGGTCCCCAGCGGCACGTTCTGCCAGGTAAAGCTGTAAGGCGGCGCGCTCACACTGGCCAGCAGGTTCGTCCCGCTCGAATAGAAATGCACGTTGGCGATGGAGCCGTCCACATCCGTGGCTGAGGCCTCAAGGAGAATCGCGCCGGGGAAGCCAAATACGGCCGCGTCCGGCGGGTTGACCAGCGTCACCGTCGGATAAGCGTTGGTGGTCACTCCGCTCAACTCCAGGTCGAAACTCACGTCGCTGCTGCCCGTGGAATTTTGATGAACTTCCACCGCCACCACGTTAGTGCCCGCCACCAGCAGCGCCGGGGCCACCGGGAAGGGCCAAAAGTTGTCGCCGTCATCCGGCGTCGAACCGTTGGCCAGGGTCGCGGAGGTAATCTCGCCTCCCGGCATGTTGTCCCGGGCGATTTCGACTCCGTTCAAATAGACGACCGCGCCGTCGTCCCGCTTGAGGCGCAGCGTCAGCGAGCGGAACGCTGACGGGTTGCTGACCATGAATTTGTGCCGGAAGTAGAAGGTGATACTGGGCTGGCCGTTCGTTCCGAACTGTTGAATGACCGTGGCCTCCGGTTTGCCTGCACCGGCATCCCCAAAGCCCAGTTCCGCCGGCCCGCTGGGCCAGGCCGAATCATCGTAGCCAAGCAAGCGCCAGGCCGTGCCCTGGTCCGAGCCGTCGTCCAGATACTTCCAGATCGAGCCCGCCGCGATCGCCGTGCCCGGCTCCACCATTTGCGTTAAATAGATGGTGACCGGTGCGCTCGTGCCCATGGCTCCCTGGTTGTCCATCGCCACCGCGGTGAGGACGACCGTTTGCTCCGTGTCATTGGACCACGTCAGGCTGAAGGGTGACGCAGTGTCGCTGCCCAGAACCGCCCCGTTGGCCAGGAAGGTCACATTGGTGACAGTGCCGTCCGGATCGCTGGCTGCGACGTTGATCGTCACCTCGGCCGGAACGGTGAAAAACGCGCCCGGGAATGGATCCGTAATGCTGACCACCGGCCGGTAGTTGGCCAAAATGTTCACGTTGACCACCGCCGAGGTCGAACGGGCGCCAAGATTGTCGGTAGCCACCACCTGGAAGGGATACGTTCCCCCGTAGGTCACACTCCAATTCTGCGTATAAGGCGGCGTTGTGTCCTCGCCCAGTAGGGTGCCTCCCTGGAAAAACTCCACTTTCGCCACCGTGCCGTCACTGTCCGAAGCGCTGGCCTGCAGAAGCAAATTCGTTGGGCCGACATGCGACGACCCGTTGGCCGGGCTTGTCAAAGCCACTTGCGGAGGCCAGTTGTAAAACACACCGGAGAGCTCCAAAGCCATAAGGATATCCGAGCTCGTCGGCAAGACCTGATGGATCTCCACAGCCAGCACATTCGTGCCATTAACCAGCAGCCCCGCCGGCGCCTGTCCGGGCTGCCAGTTCACCCCGTTGTCGCCGTTGCCCGCTGCCAGCGTCAGGTAATCCACGGGCCCCTCGGGGATGTTGTTGCGGAACACCTCCACGCCATTGAGATAGACGATGACACCGTCATCGCGCCGCACCCGCAGCGGCAAATCCACATAGCGGCTCGCGTTCGTCTCCACCCACGAGTGCCGGAAATAGGTAGTGATGTACTTGTTGTTCGAGTCTGGCCCGAATCCCACCGTGGTGACCACGCCCGCCGCGCTGTAACCCAGCGGCGCTGGCCCGGAGGACCAGGCGGAATCATTAAACGCGGGCGACACCCAGTTCGTCCCCAGGTTGGTCCCCGTGTCCAGATAACGCCAAGTGGCGTTGGCCGCCACGAGCACATTCGAGGATGCCTCCGGCATCGCCACCGAGATCAATACAGGCGCCGAGGTCGCGCGCATCCCCGCCCCGTCCACCGCGATCGCCTGCAGCGTGTGCCCCCCGCCTGGCACGTTGTTCCACACCATGCTGAAGGGCGCCGTGGTGTCCTCCCCCAGCTTGGAGCCGTTGGCATAAAACTCCACCACCGCGATCCCGTTGTTGTCCGGATCGCTGGCGGTGGCGGAAAGGGTCAGATTCGTCGGTCCCTGGAACTGGCTGCCATCGGCCGGCGCGGTCAACGTCACCACCGGCGCCGCGTTATTGGTCACCGTCACCGCCACCACAGCCGAGGTGGCGGCGAGCCCCACTGTATCGGTGGCCACGGCCCGAAGCTGGTAATGGCCCACCCCCACCCCGCTCCACGCGAAGGTGTAGGGACTGCGCGTTGCTTCGCCCAGCTTGTTCGAGCCGGCATAGAACTCCACGCGGCTCACGCCATCCAGGTCGCTCGCGGTCGCGGTCAATAGAATGTCCGCGGGTGCCGGGTAGCTCGCGCCATTCGACGGGCTGACCAGCGCCACCGTGGGCGCCGTGTTCACCGTCACACTGATGTTGGCCACAGCCGACGTCGTGCTCAGACCCCGGTTGTCCGTGGCCACCGCCCGCAAGGCGTAATCCCCCACAGCCGGCACGGTCCACGTCAGGCCGTAGGGTGCGGTCGTATCTTCGCCCAGCCGGTTGCTGCCTGCGTAGAACTCGACCCGGCTCACACTGCCATCAGGATCCGAGGCCGTGGCGGTCAGACTCAGATTCGTCGGGTAATAGAAGACAGCCTGGTTCGTGGGCGAGGTGAGCGCGACCGTCGGCGCCTGATTAGCCACGACCGTGATCGTCACCGGCGCGGAAGTGTGCCGAATGCCGCCGGACACTGTGGCCACCGCCGTCAGCACATGCGTCCCCACCGTGCTCGCCCACAGCATTCCGTAGGGAGCAGTCGTATCCTGAGCCAGCCGCGTCGCCCCGGTATAAAACTCCACCATGCTCACCGCGCCGCCCGCCGTGGAGACCGTCGCTGAAATCGGCACACCATCCGGCGCGATGTACTGAGCCCCATTGGCGGGGCTGGCCAGTTGCACGATTGCATTCTGGACGGTCACATTCACCACGGCTGAAGTCCGCACCAGGCCGCTGTTGTCCCAGGCCACCGCCCGCAAAGCGTAATAACCGGGCGCAGGCTGGTTCCACAAGACCTCATACGGCCTGGTCGGATCCTGGCCGAGCAGCGTCCCCTCTGCGTAAAACGCCACATTGGTGATCGTGCCATCCGCGTCCGACGCCGCCGCGCCAACGATGATGATGTTGGTATTGTAGAGGGTGGCGCCCGCCACAGGGTTGGTCAATGTGACACTCGGCGGCAAGGCAAACGGATAGCCCGGCGCCCACACCGGGCCGTTGATCAGCGTGCCATGAATCTCCCGGCCCGCGCTGTCATAAGCCACCGTGCCGCTCGTCTCGTCCAAAGCCCACCGCGCCACCAGGCCCGGCGCGGACGGGATCTGCAGGAAGCGATTGCTCGCGATCTGCGCGCCACTCAGCGCGTAATTCCAGATGCGCGCCTCGTCCAGTGTCCCTTGGAAGTAACCTTGTGGCTGGCCTGACGACGTCAACGCGCTGCCCAACGAGGCGTGTTGAATACTGTCCCAGGCCGCGGGCTGGCCTACGAAAGCGCTCGCCTCCAAGCTGCCATTCAAATAGAGCGCCCAATTCGTTCCATCATAGGTCACGGCGGCATGGTTCCATTGATTGGGCGTCACGCTGGTCGTGCCAACCACCGGATGGTTCAGACCCATGCTGGCGCCACCCGGTCCCTCCTCAAAGTCTGCCGCCAGCACACCATTGGGTTGGATGCCGAAGAAGTAGTTGCAGTTGTAGGTCGCCCCTTCAGACTCACCGCGCCCCTTGCAGACCAGCGGAATAGCATTAACCCCACCGCTGCCGGAGCTTCCCACCTGGCCACCACCTCTCCAATAAAACCACGTCTCCAACGTAAACCGCGCCAGCCCCAGATTCGTTGCCCGACCCGAGTTGCCAAAGGTCACATAGCTGCCCGTCCCATTGAAGTCCAGGCCCCCAAACAAACTTGACGGCTCCGATACCGTGATGGACACCGGCCCCGAAGTCGCGGACAAACCCCCGTTATCCACCGCCACCGCCCGCAAGGTATAATTGCCCACCCCTACCCCGACCCAACTAAACTGGTAGGGACTGCTGGCGGCCTCGCCCACCTTCGAGTTCCCGGAATAAAAGTCCACCCGGGCAATGGAACCATCGTAATCTGCAGCCCAGGCCGCCCATGACACCGTGGCGGGCGCGTAATACACGGCCCCGTTCGTCGGACTCGTCAGCCCCACCGTTGGCGGGTAATTGCCCGTCACCGTAATGTTCACGACCGCAGACGTGGCCGACGCTCCCAACGTGTCGGTCGCCACCGCCGTCAGCGCGTAGCTCCCCGCCACCACATTGGTCCACACCCACTGGTAAGGCGCAGTGGCATCTTCGCCCAACAGAGTCGTACCCGCGTAGAAGCGCACCCAGGCCACGCCGTTGCTATCGCCAGCCGTCGCGGCAAGGGACACATTCCCT
>Ga0073934_10007758_pt1 | contig 14700 bp, 8 predicted proteins | sample LarsenN4metaG_FD_76834 | JGI IMG/M metagenome (GOLD analysis project Ga0073934, IMG submission 76834) | Hot spring sediment bacterial and archeal communities from British Columbia, Canada, to study Microbial Dark Matter (Phase II) - Larsen... ...
CGCGACGAGGAAGGGCTCACCCTGCTCAAGGCCTATCGTGCGCGCGTCATTCCCACGGTGGCGGTGTTCCTTTCGGGGCGGCCCTTATGGGTAAACCGCGAGCTCAATGCCGCCGATGCCTTCGTCGCCGCCTGGCTTCCCGGGAGCGAGGGTGCGGGAGTGGCTGACGTGCTGTTCGGTCAGCGTCCCGCCACCGGCCGGCTTTCGTTCAGCTGGCCGGCACGATGCGACGGCACGCCGCTCAACGGAGCGGAAGGCGCGCTGTTTCCGCTCGGCTTCGGGCTCGATCTCGCCAGCACCGAACGGCTTGCGCCGCTCGACGAGACCTGCGCGGCGCTCACCAACGATAGCGGCGCGGCGTGGTTTGCCGCCGGACGCCTCGGCGCGCAGGTCCAGGCCGTCGCCGACAACGCCGTACTGCCCGACCTGCGCGGCACCGGCAACGGCATCACCGCAACGGGCATCGACCGCAAGGCGCAGGAAGACGCGCGCCGCATCGCCTTTGCGCCCGGTGCGCGTCTCACCCTGACCGGGCCGCAGGGTGTCGCCGGCTGGCGGATCGCCTACCAGGTCGGCGCGCGCCCCGAGGCCCCCGTCTCGGTCACGGCCGGCGGCGGCCAACCGCTCGACATTACCCAGGCGATGGCGGTGGCCGAAGGCAAGGGCTGGCGCGAAATGGTGCTCACCAGCGCCTGCCTCGGCGCGACCGGTGACCGCCTGACCTTCGCCTCGCAAGGGGCCTTCACCATCGCGATTAGCGCGATTGCCCGCGACGCCGGGGACGCGACGGCGCACTGCTCGTTCTGACGCGCTGACGGCGAAGCAAGCACGCGGCCCCTTTCCATGCGCCGCACCTTGGCCTAGGCGCGTGGCCATCGTGTCGCGCGCTCGTTCCCCTCTTGCTCGCCTGACCGTGATGGCCGCCGCGCTGGCGGCGCTGCTGCAGTGGGCAGTGCCGCATGGCTGGATGGTCGGCGATGTCCGTGCCGGCAGCGCGCTGCTGGTGCCGTGCCCGAGCGTTTCGCCCGCGCTCGCCGCGCTGGCCGCGCCGTCACCCCCTGCGGCGTCTGCACCGATGGCGATGGTTATGGCGATGGCGCCGGGCGGCGACCATGCGGCCCATGCCCACCATGCCGCCCATCATGCGGCGATGCCCGATGCGGCGGCGAATGATCATGCCGGGCACGGCGAAGACGCGAGTTTCGCCAGCGCGCTGTGCGATTTCGCCGCGCTTGGCGCGCCGGTGCTGCCGCCCGATCCGCTCACGCTCGATCTGCTGCCGCCGGTGCCTGCCGCGCCGACGATGCTTGCCCCGCTCAGCCTTGCCCCGGGGCGCGGCCTTGCCGCGCCGCCCCCGCCGGCGAGAGGCCCGCCGCTGCTCATTGCCTGATCTCAGCCGCGCCGCCACGAATCCCCTCGGGGGCTGGTTCAGCGCGTCCTCATGCCTTGACCCGGCCAGGCCGGGGCCGTTGGCGTCGTCCTCGATCGGAGGCGGCGCTGTGCGGCGCTATTGGAATTGTAACATCATGAATTTGCGTCTCTTCCGGCGGTGCCTCAGCGCCGCCACCATGCTCGCGGCGGTTCCCGCGCTGGCCGAGCACAACCCCCCCTCCACCGATCCCGATACGGTGCTGACCGACACCATCATCGTCACCGCCCGGCGGGCCGAAGCGATCGCGCTCGACGGGATCGCCCCGCCGCAGCAGATCGCGCTACCCGCCGATGCCGCCGCGATTGCCGCGCGCGTGCCGGGGGGCGACATCTTCGGCAATGGCGCGCTCTCGGGACAATTGTCCTACCGCGGGTTGGCCGGGGAACGGGTGCTGGGCCGGGTCAACGGCCAGCGCTTCGCCACCGGCGGCCCCAATGCGATGGACCCGCCGCTGCACTATGCCCCTTCGATTCTGGTCGAGCGGATCGAGGTCGCGCGCGGGGTCGCCCCGGTGGCGCAAGGCCCGGCGCTCGCCGGCGCGGTCAATGCCGAACTGGTGCAGGCGCAATTCGCCGATGGTGCCAGCCTTGCGCCGCAGCTGCGCGCCGCGGCACAATATCGCAGCGTCGATGATAGCTACGCCGTGGGCGGTATGGCCGGGCTTGCGAACGAAAACTGGCGGTTCGGGCTGATCGCCTCGCGCGAGGAGGGGGACGATTACGACTTCCCCGGCGGCACCGCCACCGGCACATCCTTCGAGCGCAATCTCTACGGCGTCCATGCGGGCTTCCGCACCGGGCCGGGCGAGCTCTTCGTCGAATATCGCCGCAGCGAGACCGATCCGTCGGGCAACCCGCCCTTCGCGCTCGACATCGTCTATTTCAACACCGATTTCGTGCAGGGCGGCTTTCGCGGCGAGATTGCCGAAGACGTGACCCTCAACCTGCGGCTCGGCCATGTCGCGGTGCGGCACCTGATGGACAATCAGACGGTGCGCCGTCCGGCAGCCCCGGCGATGCAGGCACGCGCCACCTTCGCCGATGCCGACACCAGCACCGCCGAGGCGTCGCTGCGCTTCGGCGGTCCGGGGCGCTACCTCCAGATCGGCGCCGATGCCGAGCTGACCGCGAAATTCGTCACCATCACCAACCCCTTCAACCCGGACTTTTTTATCGAGAGCCAGCCCGATGCCCGGTCCGACCGGATCGGGGCCTTCGTGCAGTGGCGCGGTGGGCTCGGCGCGGTGGAGTTCGAGGCCGGCGCGCGGATCGATCGCACGGAGCAGTCGGTCGATGTGCCGCGGCTCGGCGCGGCGGTGCCGGCGGGGCCGCGCGGACTGGCCGCCGCCTTCGCCGCCGCCGACCGCGAAGCGAGCGACACCACGGTTGACCTGGTGCTGCGCGGTTGGGCCCCGCTCGGGGCGATCACCCCGCGAGTGACGCTGGCGCGCAAGACCCGCGTGCCGAGCGTGCTCGAACGCTTCGGTTGGCTGCCGACAGAGGCCAGTTTCGGGCTCGCCGACGGCAATATCTATGTCGGCAACCTCGCGCTGGTGCCCGAAACCGCGTGGATCGCCGAGGCGGGGTTCGACTTCGATGGCGACTGGCTGACGATCCGCCCGACGCTGTTCTATCGCCGGGTAGACGATTACATCCAGGGCGTGCCCTTCGACGACACGCCCGGGGTGATCAACACCCCGGTCGAGATGGTCGCAAACATGAACGGCGATCCCACTCCGCTCCGCTTCGCCAACACCGATGCCGAACTTTACGGCGCGGATCTGGATTTCAGCATTCGCCCGCTGGCGCAGGTCGAACTGTCCGGCACGGCGAGCCTCGTGGGCGGCAAGCGGCGCGATGTCGATGACGATCTCTACCGTGTGCCGCCAGCCAACCTGCGGCTATCGGCGGTGTGGGCGAACGAGCGGCTGGCGCTGGGCGCGGAACTTTTCGCTGCGGCCGCGCAGGAGCGGGTCTCGGTCACCAATGACGAGGAGCCGTCCGAGGCCTTCGCCACAATCGGCCTGTTCGCGCGCTATGCCTTGGCCGATGGGCTGGCGCTCGAGGCCGGAGTCGAGAACCTGTTCGACGAACGCTACGCGCCGCATCTGGCCGGACGCAACCGCGCGGGCGCGTCCGACGTTCCGCTGGGCGAACGCCTGCCGGGCGCCGGTCGTGGCGGCTGGCTGCGGGTGACTGCGCGCTTCTGAACCAAAGGCCGCCGGCCGGGATGTGCAGTTCAGGCTTGCACGATCCCGGTCAGCGGCTTGGCGCTGCGACCCGGGAACAGTCGCGCGAGCGTCTCGGCCGGATCGAGCCGGAAATGTTCGGCCAAGGCGCCCGCCAGCACGCTTTCGAGCGCGATGGTGGGCGCCAGGTCGCGGCCCTCGTAGAGCTGGGCTGTGCCAAGCCCCGGCCAGTCTGCCACTACCCGCCCGCCGCGCACCGATCCGCCCAGAATCAGCGCTGCGCCGGCGGTGCCGTGATCGGTCCCGCCGGTGCCGTTGAGCCGCGCGGTGCGGCCGAACTCGGTCGCCACCAGCACCATCGTGTCGCGCCATGCCTCGCCCATGCCGGTGCGATAGGCGGCGAGCAGCGCATCGAGCCCGCGCGCGCTGCGGGCGAAAGCACCGCGCTGGTTGGCGTGGGTGTCCCAACCGTCGAGCTCGATCATCGCGATCCGCGCGCCGCGCTCTCCCTGCATCAGCGAAGCCACCAAGGCACCGTTGGCGCTGGCATCGCGCATGTTGCGCAGGCTATCGTCACCCGCCATCGCCCGGGTTTCGAGCGCGCGCGACCACAGGGCGGCCAATTCGGCATCGCCTTCGTAGAGCGCGCCGACGCGGGTCAGGAAATCCTCGCTGCCATCGGGGAGGGCCGAAGGGGCATAGCTCGATACCGGCGCGGTCCCGCGCAGCGCCAGCGGCACAGCGGGGGCGACAGCGAGCGCCCGCGGCACTTCGCCCTTGCCCGTCTCGCCGATCAGCCCGATCAGCCGGTTGAGCCAGCCGTCCTTGGTGGCATAGGGTGCGGTCCCGCCGGTCTCGATCAGGTTCTGCCCGTCGAAGTGCGACCGCTCGCGATAGGCGGTCGCGGCGGCGTGGACGAACAGTGCCTCGCCCGCCTGCGCCGCCTTGCCGACTTCGCCCAGTGCCGGGTGCAGCGCGAAGAAGCTGCCGATGCGCGGGGCATTGTCATAATCGGCAAGGCTTGGCCCGCGCAGCGCCGCGAGGCCCGGGTCGCCGACGGGGGCAAGCATCGCCATGCCGTCCGCCGCGCCGCGCAGCAGCACGAACAGAAGATTGCGCGTGCCGCTCGCCTGCGCCAGGGCGATGCGGGGCAGGGCAAGGCCGCTGGCGCCGAGCGCAAGCGTTCCGGCGAGCAGGGAGCGACGATCAAGACGGGTGAGCATTGGGGCTTACCTCCGCATCATTTCAGGAGCGACGAGCAGCAGTCCGAGCGCCTGGCGCCCGCTTTCGGCACGGGTCAGCCAGGTGCGGGTGGTTTCGCTCAGGGCATCGGGGAAGGCGGCTTCGGCGCGGGCGAGGACATCCTCGGCGGGCGCGGCCTGGGTTATGCGCTCGGCCAGTTCGGCGCGGCGCAGCAGCACGTCGGGTGCGGCCCAGCTGGCGGCGAGATCGTCATAGCCGGCGGGCGAAGGCGCGCGCCAGGGTGACTGGCCGAGTTCGTTGAGCGCGCGCGCGATCCGCGCCGGCTCAAGTCCCTCGATCCCCGACAGGCGCAGGGCGGCGATGAACCATTCGAACGGGGCGCGGAACTTGACCGGCCCGGCCACCCAGGCCTCGGGCGAGGCGATCAGCGTCCGGGTAAGACTGGCAAGGTCGCCGCCGGTCGTCATGAAATCGGTCTCGAGCCGCGCGACCAGGCTTGCAGGCGGCGTGTCGCCGGCGAAATGGCGCGCGAGTTTGGTGGCGACGTGGCGCGCGGTCGCGGGGTGGGCGGCCAGATCGTCGAGGATGGCCTGCGCCTGTTCGGGGCCGCCTTCGGCATAGCGGCGGCCCATGATCATGCGGGCGCCCGGCTCATGCGCCAGCGCGACGAAGGCCGCACCATTGGTCTGCTCTTCGGCAAAGCGCCCGATCCGGCCGATCCCCGGCACGGTCCAGCCGGTGAGCGCCCGCGCCAGTTCAGTCACGTCGGCCTGCGAGTAGCCGCCGTCAACGCCGAGCGTGTGCAGCTCGAGGATTTCGCGCGCGAGGTTTTCGTTGAGGCCCCCGCGTCCGCCCGGTTGGGCCTGCCGTCGGCCGCGCCGCTGCTGGAACGGCGATTGCGGCCCGGTCGACTGGAACTGGTCGAGGTAGAGCAGCATCGCCGGGTGAAGCGCGGCAGCCTTGAGCATGTCGGAAAAGCGCCCCAGCACATGGGGCCGGATCGCACCGAATTCATGCGGGCCGACTTCGAACTGCGTCCCCGGCTTGCCCAGCGAGACGCTGAAATGGTTGGACCAGAAATGCACCAGCCGTTCGATCATCGGGGTGGGGCTGGCAACCGCGACATTCACCCGCACCGCGAGATCGTCGATCGCCACGCGGCGCGCCTCGAGAAACTTGGCGCGATACTCGGGCGGCAGGCCGGCGAGGGCGGCGGCGCGCGGATTGTCAGCGCCGGTTTCGGCCATCATCGCGCCCAGGCCGGGCTCGGCCATTGTCGGATCGGCCGTTTCGCGCATCTTCTCGCGCAGGCCGCGGAGCAGTTGCAGCATCTCGCCGGTCTGGCCGCGGGTTTCGGTGCGCGCGGCGATGGCGGGCGGGGTCGGGTCGAAGGCATCGAACTGCCGCAACAGATAGCGCGACGGATCGCGCGGCGGCTGTTCGCCGCGAACGAGGCCATAACCGAAGCGGTTGAGGGCGATGCTGGCTGCGCTCATGTTTGTGCTCCGTTTCCGGCTATCCGGTGCCGAGTTCTACCATCCAACGCAGCCGGCGGCGATTCCCTTCGCGCGGATCACGGCTCGATAATGGCAAAGCCCTGCGGCATCGGATCGAGCGCGTCGACGAGGCCCTGAAGCGCCGCCGCATCGCCTTCGACCTGAAGCCCCGCCTTCTGCATCGCCGCCACCGGCTGTTTCAGGAACAGGAGCGCCAGCACCAGCGCGCGGGGCCCGCGCAGCGTCACCCGGGAGGAATCGGGCAGTGTGCCGACGCGGCCGATCAGCACCTGGCCATTGGCCTCCAGCGCCGCCTGCTCCTTGCGATCGGTCAAATCGAGCGCAACCGTCAGCGGCCCCGCCTTGAAACGCTCGGGCGCGAAGCGGGTAGCGGCCGAATCGAGCAGCTCCTGCGTTGCGACTGCGGCGATCAGATCGGTGCTCTGGGTCGCTGCTTGCCGCGCGCTCGCGCCGCGCAGATCGGATGCGGCAGCGAGGAACTGGTTGCGCCAGATCGCGCTTTCGGCCTGGTAGCCCTGCTGTTCATAGCTCTGGGCCAGCATGGCCTTGGCGCGCGGCGTTTCGGGCGCGGCAAAGACAAGGGTCTGAAGCAGCTCCGAGGCCCAGCGATAATCGCCCGCCGCGATCGCGTTCTCGCCGAGCGCCAGCACCCGTTCCGCTCCGCCCAGCGCCTCGACCAGCCGCTTGGCGCGCTCGACCGGCGGGTGCGGGTGGAGGTTGGCGGGGACGGCATCGTACCAGCCGAGATAGAACTGGTAGATCGCCTTCACGTTGTGGCTGATCGTGCCGTAATAGCCGCGCGTCGACCATTCCGCGGCAAGCCCCGGCGGGGGCGCGGCGGCAAGGCTTTCGGCGATCTCGGCCATGGTCTCGCCGAGGTTCATCCGGCGCACGGTCTGATCGTGGAGCCAGCGGTAGTTGTCGCGCTGCGCGGTGAGCCATCGGGCGCCGGCCTCGCGCCCGAAGATCGGCCAGCAATGGCTCGAGATCACGGCATCGCTTCTGGGGGCATAGCGCGTGGCGGCCTCGTCGAGATAATGTGCCCAGGCCCGCGCATCGCGCACCTTGGCCCCGCGTGGGGTGAGGATGTTGTGCAGCGTGCAGGTCGCGATCTCGGCGGCGAGAAAGGTCTTCTCGGGCGCGATGAAGACATTGAATTCGGCCGGCGCCTCGCTCCCCGAGACGATCTGGAATTCGAGCGTCACGCCGTCCACCACCCGCGTCTCGCCGGTGCGGGCGATGGTGTCGGTCGGCGCGATCAGCGACTGCGTGCCGGTCGAAACCGCCATGCCGATGCCGCTGCCCATCTGCCCGGCCGCGCCCGGCGCCATGCCGGTGGCGAACTGATAGGCCGCGCGCCGCAGCATCGCGCCCCCGGCCATCACGTTTTCCGAGGTCGCCTCTTCCATGAAACCGTCCGGGGCGAGCACCGCCACGCGGCCTGCGGCGACATCGGCCGGATCAATCACCCCGCGCACGCCGGCGAAATGGTCGGCATGGCTGTGCGAATAGATCACCGCGCTGACCGGGCGCGCTCCCAGCGTGGAATTGACCAGCTCCAGCGCCGCCTTTGCCGTCTCGACGCTGGTCAGCGGGTCGATCACGATCCATCCGGTTTGCCCGCGGATGATCGTCATGTTGGCAAGATCGAACCCGCGCACCTGCCACAGGTTCTCGGTGACCTGGTAGAGCCCGTGGTGCCTGAGGTGGGTCATGTGCCGCCACAGGCTCGGGTTGACGCTGTCCGGTGCCGGCCCCGTGACGAAGGCATAGGCATCGAGGTTCCACACCGGCGCGCCGACGGCGTTGCGGATCACCGGATCGGGCAGGGTGGCCAGAAAGCCGCGGGTGGAAAACTCCGCATCGCGCGTGCCCTCGGCGGGTAGTGCGGCGGCGGTCGACCGCTGCGCCGCAATCGTCGCCTGCGAGGGGGGCGCGCTGTCCTGCGCCGCAGCCCCCGTCACCGCCAGCACTGCGAGCGCGGCGCCCCATACTGATTTGCCCATGACCCTCTCCCTTCGTCTCCCACGCCTGTGATGCCCGCGCGGGTTGCGGGATTCAAGTGACGGCTGGGGACAGCCCTTGCGATAATCCTTGCCAAGCCCGGCCATCATCCCGACGAGGTCGTCCCATCACTACCGCGCAGGGAGGCAAGGCGGCACCATGGGCAAGCTCGACGGCATTCGCGTGATCGATCTCTCGCAGTTCCTTCCCGGACCGATGCTGACGGTAATGATGGCCGATCACGGCGCCGAGGTGATCAAGATCGAGCCGCCCGCGGGCGATCCGGCGCGCGAACAGGCGCCCTTCGATACTTATGACGGCGCCTCCCATTCGGTGTGGTTTGCCAACCTGAACCGCGGTAAGCGCAGCGTGGTGCTCGATCTCAAGAGCGAGAGCGGCAAGGCCGCCTTGCGCGATCTGATCGCCGGGGCCGACGTCTTCGTTGAAAGCTTTCGCCCCGGGGTGATGGCGCGGCTGGGGTTCGATTACGACAGCGTCAGGGCGATCCGGCCCGACATCGTCTATTGCTCGATCTCGGCCTTCGGGCAGCGCGGCGCGCTCTCGCATCACCCCGCGCATGATCTGGCGGTGCAGGCGCTCGCCGGGTTCTTGAGCGTCAACGACGGCCCGGATGGCACCCCGGTGGTGCCCGGCACCGCGAGCGCCGATCTCGCCGCAGGGCTCACGGGCCTTTCCGCGGTGCTGATGGCGCTGGTCGGACGCGAACGTTCGGGTGAGGGTGCCTATATCGACTGCGCCATGTTCGACAGCCTGCTGCCTTGGTGCGCGCATACCGCAGGCAGCGCGATCGCCGGCTGGCCGAGCCCGCGATCGGCGAGGCAGCGCAGCCTTGGCGGGGCGGCGTTCTATCAGGTCTATCGCACCGCCGATGATGCCCACGTCGTGCTCGGCGGGCGCGAATTGAAGTTTGCGCGCAACCTCCTCGCCGCGCTGGGGCGCGAGGATCTTTATCCCCTCGCCGATGCCCCGGCGGGCGAGCAGGGGGAACTGATCGCCTTCCTGCGCGAGACCTTCGCCACCCGCACCCGTGCGGAATGGGTAGATTGGTTCGCCGACAAGGATGTCGCCTTCGCCCCGGTGCTCGATTTCCGCGAGGCCTTCGACGAACCGCACGTGGCCGAACGCGGGCTGCTGGTCGCGGGCGAGGGCGGGGGCAAGCACATCGCGCCGGCGATCCGCTTTGCCGGCGAGGACTGGGTGCCGGGCCGGGTGCCCGGTCTCGGCGAGGGGTCGGCGTGAGCCGCGTCAGGTCAGCGTCACCGGCCGCGCGCTGATCATCTCCTCCATCACGAAATGCCCGGTGACGACCGACAGATCGAACCCGTCGACGAGCTGCTGGTAGAAGCGGTCATAGCCGCGGATCCCTTGTGTCACGACCTTTATGAGGTAGTCCCACTCGCCGCCGATGCGGTAGAGATCGACGACACCCGGCAGCCGCGTGACGTGCTCGCAGAAGGCCACCGCCCAGTCCTTGGAATGATGCGGGGTCTTGATCATCACGATCACCACCAGATCGAGCCCGAGCCGCGCCAGATCGATCACCGCGCGCTGGCCCTGCAGCACGCCTTCGGCCTCGAGCCGCTGAAGCCGCCGCCAGCAGGCATTCTGCGAAAGACCCACCTGTTCGGCGAGCGCGCGCTGGCTCAGCCCCGCGTCGGTCTGGAGCGCCGTGAGAAGGAGTCGATCAATATTGTCGATTTGCAGAATTTGTGTGGTCATATGACCCGAACATAGCGCAAAACTCGTAAAGATCGGTAATGAAATTGCATGGGGTTTCGCGAAAGAGAGCGGCATGAATGCGCCCCTTCCGCCCGCCGCCGATTCCTCCCCGTCGCCCGCCCGGCGGCTGTTCGACGCCTTCCGCGCCGCCATTCGCGCGCGGCTGGCGCAGGGCACGCTGGCGCAGTCGATCATCGGCAAGGGCGCGCTGGTCGACGGGCCGCTGGGGCCGCAGCCGATGCTCTATGCCGATTACGCCGCATCGGGCCGGGCGCTGCGCGAGGTCGAGGACTTCGTGATGCGGCACGTGCTGCCGGTCTATGCCAATCCGCATACCCAGGCCTCCTTCTGCGGGCGTTCGATCAACGCGCTGCGCCGCTCCGCGCGTAGCGAGGTAGCGCGTTTCTGCGAGGCAGGCGCGGAGGATGCGGTGATCTTCGCCGGTTCGGGGGCGAGTGCGGGCATCCACAAGCTCGTGCGCCTGCTTGGGGCCGATGCTCCCGATGCTGTCGGACGGTCCGCCCTTGTGCTGCTAGGCCCCTACGAGCACCATTCCAACCTCCTGCCGTGGCGCGAGAGCGGCGCGGAGGTGATCGAACTGCCCGAGGATGCCGAGGGCGGCCCGGACCGCGCGGCGTTGGCGGCTGCACTGGAAGCAGGCCGCGGGCGCAGGATCATCGGTGCCTTTTCGGCCGGATCGAACGTGACCGGCGCGCTGACCGACATCGCGGCTGTCTCGCGCATGGTGCAGGCGGCAGGCGGCAAGGTGATCTGGGATCATGCCGGGTCCGCACCCTATGCGCGCGTTACGATGCGGCCCGCGGGCGACGTCCACGTCGATGCGCTGGTGTTCTCGCCCCACAAGTTTCTGGGCGGCCCGGCCTCGTCGGGCGTGCTGGTGGTGCGGCGCGATGCCGTGGTGCTCGATCGGCCAACCGCGGCCGGCGGCGGCACCGTCAGCTTCGTCTCGCCGCGGGGGCACGATTTCCTCGCCGATCTCGAATCGCGCGAGGAAGCGGGGACGCCCAATGTCATCGCCGATATCCGCACCGCGCTCGCGGTCATCGTGCGCGAAGCCATCGCAGCGGCGGGGCTCGACCGGCGCGCCGAGGCGCTGTGCGATGCGGCCCTGGCACGCTGGGGTGCCCATCCGCGGATCGAGCTGCTCGGCTGCACCGCGGCGCGGCGGCTGCCGATCATCTCCTTCCGGCTGCGGGATGCGGAAGGGCAGGTGGTGCATCACCAGCTGGTCACCCGCATCCTCAGCGACTGCTTCGGCATCCAGGCGCGCGGCGGCTGCGCTTGCGCCGGCCCCTATGTCCACCGCCTGCTCGGCATCGACGAGGCGGCGTCGCAGGCGATCGAGGCAGCGATCCGCGCCGGGCGCGAGCTCGACAAGCCCGGTTTCGTGCGGATCAATGTCTCGGCCCTGATGAGCGATGCCGAAGTCGAGCGGCTCATCGCCAGCGTCGAACAGGTGGCCGACGATCCCGCGCGGCTGGCCCGGCACTTCGTTGCCGACCCGCACACCGCGATCTTTGCGCGGATCCTCGGCTAGGTTCCGTACCCCCAGAAGAAAAAGTTCGGGCGCCGGTCTGCTGCGGGGGGCTTGTTCAGACCGGCGCCCGCGCGCATCACCAGCCGAAGCGGAGCGATGCGCGAAGCGAGTAGCCGATTTCGCCGAACTGTTCCTCCAGTCCGACTTCGCCGGCAATCTTGTAGGAGCCGTCGCCGCCGAGGCCGCGTAGGCGGGCGAACCAGCCGCTGTCGCGCCCGTCCGGGGTCAGGGTGAATTCGTCCCCGTCGCCGTAGCGCGCGACCGTGTCGCCGAGGTCGCTCGTCAGCAATTCACGCCAGCCGCCTTCGGTCTCGATCCGGAACCAGCCCTTGTCGCGGGCCTGCATCCCCCACAGATCGAACCCGAGCGCAAGGCCGGCATTGACTGCCAGCTCCTCGCTCTCGCGCGCATCGACGGTTAGGTTGAGCGCATCGCCGCCGCCATCCTCGACATAGCCATCCTCGGACAGGCGCAGGTAATCGAGCACCACCGAAGGGCGGAAGAAGAAGAACTGGCTGCCGCCCTCGATCGACACGCCGCCGCTGGCCGAAACGAAATCGCCGCTCCAGTCGCGGGTGATCGTGAGATCGACCGCGTCGTCACCGGTGCCCCCGGCGAAGCGGCGCGAGCCCGAATAGTCCGAGCGACCGATGCCGGCGCGGGCGAAGCCGATCACAGGGCCGAACTTGCCGCGCCAATGGGCGCCGATCTCGTAGCTGTCGCCCAGCACTGACTGATCGGCCGGCGCCTTGTGCTTGCTCCACAGCCAGCTGCCGGTGACGCCGAACGCGCCAACGCCGGTGAGATATTCGAGCCCGCCGCGAAAGCCGAGGCCGTCGAGATCAAAGGCTGCCGACTCGCCGCGACCCTTTTGCGCGTTCCAGTTGGCGAAATCGGCGATGATCCTGAGCTTGCCTTCCTCGTCGAAGGGCGCGGTCGGATCCATGAAGTGACGGTCGAAGGTGCGCAGCCCCTGGCTCAGCCCCTCGAAGGTGCCTCCGGCATGATCGGGCAGGGTCTGCGCGACATAGGCCTGGAACAGCTCGCCATTGTTGATCGCAAGGAAGATGTCGGCGACGTCCTCGTCCTCGCCGAGTGCAATGTAGAGCTTGTCGAAAGCCGCCGCCTCGGAGGCGTTGAGGCCGAGGTCGGCGGTCGCCTTGCGATCGATGTCCACCGTGACGGCATTGCCTGCCACTGCCAGCGTTGCCTTGTACATGAACGGCACCAGCGCGCTGTCGGCGGCAAGATCGGCCGCGCCGGTGAGCGTGCCGGCCGTGAGCACGGTAAAGGTCCCTTCGGCATTGGCGATGTCGCCGAGCCGGATCGCGAGTTTGGCGCCCTTGGTGAAGGCCGCGGTTCCGGTCACGGTGATCGCGGTGCTGGTGTCGGCACTGCCGCCCACGGTTGCCCCGATGATCCCGGTCGCGCCCACTTCGAGCGAGGCGATGGTGGTCGGCCCGGTGAGTGCCAGCGTGCCGCTGCCGACCTTGACCGCGACATTCTGCGCGCCGGTCAGGCGGCCGCTGAAGCGCGACGAATTGGCAAGTTCGAGAGAACCTGCCCCGTTGCCGAAGGCGGCCGTCCCGGAAAAGACCGAGGTGCCGGCAAGCTCGAGCCGGTCGGCCTCGCCGCCGAAGTTCGCGGTGCCAGTGTAGACCGCATCGCCCGACAGCGCCATGCGATCGACGCCCGCGCCGAAGGTGACATTGCCGGTGACGGCGCCATCGGCGATGTCCAACAGGTCGGCGCCGCCGCCGAGCCGGATGTCGCCGCTGATCGCCGGCGCGGTGATCCCCGAGGCGACCGCGGTCTGGCGGATCACCGATCCGGCGCTGCGGGCCGACAGGTCGATCGCGACATTGCCGCCCGATCCGGCCTCGGCCCCGGTGGCGCTGATGCTGCCGCTGTTCTCGATGGTGCCGAGCGTGCCGCTCAGATCGCGGACGGCGAAGGCCGAGCCGTCCTTGATGGTGGTGGCGGTGATCGCCTTGGAATTCTTGAGCAACGGCAAGGATGCGCCTTCACCGATCAGCACCGCGGTGGCGCGTCCGGTGGTGGTGCCGGTGACAGTGGCCGAGATGGTGCCGGCATTGCGCAGTTCGGGCAGGCTGGTGCCCGCGGCGAGATCGAGGCCGGTCGCGTCCGCGCCGCGCGCTGCGCCTGCGATGGTGCCATTGACGAGCATACCCTTGGCGATCGCGACATCGCCGCCGCGACCGCCGATCCGCATCCCCGTGCCCGACTGGCCGGCATAGAGCCCGTCGCCCAGCACCGATCCGGCCAGGATGATGCCGAACTGACTGGCGGTCCCCTCGGTCGCGCCGATGGTGATGTCGCGGTCGGCTGCGCCGATCTGCACCGCAGGCGCGCTACCATAGGCAATGATCTTGGTGTTGCCTTCCTTGGCGTCCTCGATCCCGTCCTTGTCCTCGTCATTGTCGCTCGCAACGGAGTCAGCCGGTGCGATCTCGAAGATGATTCCCTTGGCGACATCGCCTTCGATCACCAGCGCGCTGCCGCCTTGCAGCAGATCGTCGGCGTCGAGCTTGGAAGGATCGGACGGGGCGGGCACGGTGCGATAGCCGCTGACCGTGATCGCGCTTTGCACGCGCAGCGCGCCGCCGAGATCGCCGCCCAGCACCGCGCCCTGCGCACCTTCGCCACGCACGGCGATTTCGCCCGCGAGCCGGACATTGCCCGAGATGGCGCCAACCGCAACGCCGACCGACTGGTTGCCGATCACCGAGGTCTTGCCGTCATGCGTAAAGCCGCCGGTGATCGGGCCGCTGGCGCGGATCCCGGCGGACTGGTTGCCTTCTACCGTGATCGTGCCCGAATGGACGAGATTGCCGGTCAGCCCGCCATCGATGCGGATCGCGGCGCGTCCCTGGCCGAGCGCGAAGGGCCCGTCCAGATCGCCGTCATTGTCGCTGTCGGTGGGAGTATAGGTCTCGTCGATGGTGATCGTGCCGGTGTTGGTCACGTCCGCGGTCCGCGGACCCGAGACCAGAATGCCGCTGGCATTGTCGGCATTGGTGATGGTGATCTTGCCGCC
>Ga0073934_10007759_pt1 | contig 14699 bp, 14 predicted proteins | sample LarsenN4metaG_FD_76834 | JGI IMG/M metagenome (GOLD analysis project Ga0073934, IMG submission 76834) | Hot spring sediment bacterial and archeal communities from British Columbia, Canada, to study Microbial Dark Matter (Phase II) - Larsen... ...
ACGCGGCTACCCCATGCGCGAAATCGCCGAGGCTTCTTACCGCTACCAGATGGCTGTGGACCGCAAGGAGAAGATCATCGTCGGCGTGAACGAATTCACCGGCGAAGAGCAGCCCATCGAGCTGCTCCAGATTGACGAAACCGTGCGACGCAAACAGGCCGAGCGGTTGCGCCGGCTGCGTGCTGACCGGTCGAACGAAGAAGTCCGCCGGCGGCTCGACGCGCTGCGCAAAGCCGCAGCGGGCACCGAGAATCTGATGCCGCACCTTTACGAAGCCATCAAGGCCTACGCCACGCTGGGCGAGACCTGCGCTGCCCTGCGCGACGTCTTCGGCACCTACGAAGAAGTCGCCGTGACGTAAGCGAGGCCGGGGTTTGTCCCCCAGTCGTGCCAGCCAACACAGCAGCCCGGGTGGGCCGGGGCTTGTTGCCCGTCCTGCCGGAGTCTTCAGCCCAGGGTTTGATTACGCCCGCCGGCATGCTAACTTACCTGCGGTTCTCCGGGGCCCGCGTGGGTGTGCGGGCTGACTTTTACGCTGCAGGATTGGGAGACGGCATCAGGCGCTCGGTGCTCGACCCTCCGGGTAACAGACAGGTCGCTCCATGACAGTGAGTACGCCGAGGCACAGAGAAGCGCACAGCGAACCTGAGCGGAAGATACGCGTAGTGATTGCCAAGCCGGGTCTGGACGGCCACGACCGCGGCGCCAAGATCATCGCCCGCGCGCTGCGCGACGCCGGCATGGAGGTCATCTACACCGGCCTGCGGCAGACCCCGGAGATGATCGCCGCGGCCGCCGAGCAGGAAGACGCCGACGTCATCGGCCTTTCCATTCTTTCCGGGGCGCACAATACGCTGTGCAAGCGCCTGACCGACCTGCTGCGCGAGAAACATATGACCGACGTCACCGTCGTAGTCGGCGGCACAATCCCCGAAGCCGACATCCCGGGCCTGAAGCAGATGGGCATCGCCGAGGTTTTTCTCCCCGGCACCCCCACCCAGCAGATCGTGGACTTCATCCGCGAGCGCGCAGCGCGGCGCCGCAAACTGACGCCGTGACTACGCTCACGGCTGAGCGCCACGACTCCATCCTGCTCCTACGACTTGCCAGCCCGGACAGCTACCCGCGCCTGACGCGGCCTGCCTGGCAATCCCTCGGCGAACAGCTCACACGCGGCGCGCGAGACGAGGCCATCCGCGCCATCGTGCTGACCGGCACGGATCAGGCCTTTGCCGCTGGCGCCGAGCTGAAAGAGGTCAGCACCTTGACCGCGCTCGAAGCCCTGCGCTTTTCGGCCATGGCGCAGGGATGGATGAGCCGCATCGAAAGGTCGCCGAAGCCGGTAGTGGCCGCGATTTGCGGCTGGTGCCTGGGCGGGGGTCTGGATCTGGCGCTGGCCTGCCACCTCCGGCTCGCTGCCACCGACGCCCAATTCGGTCACCCCGGAGGCGTGCTCGGCTTGGTGACCGGATGGGGAGGCACGGCGCGCCTGCCGCGCCTGGTCGGCTGGCCTCGCGCGCTCGAACTGCTCACGACCGGCCGAACCATCAGCGCCACGGAGGCCCATGCCTGGCACCTGGTGAGCGAAGTCCTGGAGCCGCATGCGCTCCTTGACCGCGCCGTAGCGCGGGCTCGCCAAATCGCCGACCTCATGGATGCCGGACGCTGATGCTGCGTTCGGAAACAAGCAACAGATGCGGCCCATGAGCTGTCACGCGTGCGCCACTCCTATCTGACGCGGCGCGGGCCGCCGTCGCCAACCATTCCAGCCGGTAGGCCCGCGGTGAAACTGCCAAGGCCGCACCAGGCCATGCTGAAAAGATTCTGCTAGGCAAGGGAGGGAGACTCTGCTAGTATCAGAGTGCGTTTGCTGCTGGTGTTAGCTTTGAGTTCGTTGGGAGGCTGCAGGCAGCGTGCTTGCGGCCTTTTTTGTTGACGGCTGGAGGCGTTCACATAGCATCAAACAGCTTAATCGAAGAAAAGGAAAAAAGACTTGAGAGAACAAGGAACAGTCAAGTGGTTCAACGCCAGCAAGGGCTACGGCTTCATCAGCCGCCAGTCCGGCGAGGACGTCTTCGTGCACTTCTCCGCCATCCAGAGTGAGGGCTATCGCTCGCTCAACGAAGGACAGGCGGTCGAGTTTGAAGTCGTCCGCGGGCCCAGGGGCCTGCAGGCCGCGAACGTCACCAGCCTCTAAAGGCATCCGGGGCGGGCGCCACAAGGTGCGCTCGCCCCTTTTTCTTTCCGTCCAGCTCGCCCCTTTCGCATTCCCGCCCGGCCCGCACAAAGCTCACCAGCACTTAGGATGGTGCTTCAGGTTGACGTCTACCTTCCGCCAGTTTTTCTCCTGTGCGCTCCGCGGAAACCACAGGAAACTCCAGCGCGTTTTCCTTCAACTCGGCCTTCCCTTCCCTGCGCTGACAGGATATGCTGGCCTGCTTCTGCGCTACGTGGCCTGCCGCCCCGAGTAGCCGTGCCCATCAGGAGAGAGCTGCTATGCGACCCGTATACATGATCTCCGGAGGCATCACCAAATTCACCAAAGCCGAGCCGCGCAAGTCATTTCGGGTCCTGGTGAAGGAAGCGCTCGACTACGCCATGCGCGATTGCCCGCGACTGACCCGCGACCACATGGACGGCACGGTGGTGAGCTACTTCAGCGACCACTTCACCCGACAACTGAAGGCCGGCGTGATGGCCGTGGACATGTGCGGACTGGTGCCCAAGCCCACCATCCGCGTCGAAGGGGGCGGCGCCACGGGCGGCCTGTGCTTCCAGGAAGCCTGGCGGCACATTGCCTCGGGCTGGATGGACTGCGTCGTGGCCCTGGGTTTTGAGACCATGTCGCACGTGGCCACCTGGAAAGGCAATGAGTTCATCGCGCTGGCCAGCGACACCAATTTCGACTATCCCGTCGGCGGGTTCTACACCGGCTACTACGCCATGATGGTCGTCCGTCACATGCACGAGTTCGGCACGACGGTCGAGCAACTCGCCCGGGTCAGCGTGAAAAACCACCGCAACGCCCTGCACAACAAATGGGCGCAACACCACTACGACATCACCATCGAAGACGTGCTGCGTTCGCCGATGGTCGCTTACCCGCTGAAGATGCTGGACATCTGCACCATGTCCGACGGCGCGGCCTGCGCCATCCTGGCCAGCGAAGCGGTGGCCGAAAAGGTCTGCGACCATCCCGTCCGCATTCTCGGCGTGGGCATGGGTTCCGACGCCATGCGCATGGCGGACCGGCCTCACGGCCCGGTCATCCTGCTCAAGCATGAAGACCCGAGCTGGTACAAGGGCTTGAAATACCCCGGCGTGCACAGCTTCCGCGCCGGGCGCACAGCCTGCAAGATGGCGTACGAAAAAGCCGGGATCGAAGACCCGCGCGAAGACCTTGACTTCGTCGAGCTGCACGACGCCTACACATCCAGCGAGATCCAGACCTACGAGGACATGGGCCTGTGCCGCTACGGAGAGGGCGGCAAATTCATTGACGCCGGCCACCCGGAGCTCACCGGCCGCATACCTGTGAACCCTTCCGGCGGGCTGATTGCTTGCGGGCATCCCGTCGGCGCAACCGGCTTGATGCAGGCCGTCTTCGCCTTCTGGCAATGCCAAGGAACCATCGCCAAGCACAACGACGGCGACGGGTTCATCCAGGTCAAGCAGCAGCGCGGCTTGGGCCGCCGCAGGCTGCGCGGAGCCATCCACAGCCACGCCGGAACGGGCACATACGTCACCGTCAGCATCCTGGAAAGCACAAGCTGAAAAACCGTGCGGGGAGCACAGGAGGAGCCCTATGGCCAAGAAAACGAAGAAAGCGAGCACAGTCCGCTCCGGGCAACGAAACCCTGCCACCACCGTGCGCGGTCCAAAGCCTGTCTACGACAAAGTGCGCCTGCCGGAAACGGACCAGGGCACCATCGTCTTTCGCACTGACCCGCTGGTGGTGAAAGACCACTACGAGATTGATTACATCCACAGCTATGCCGAGGATTCCCCCTTTTTCCGGGGCTTGGTCGAAGGCAAGCTGCTGGGCAGCGAATGCACCGGCTGCGGCTATCGCTTTGCCACGCCGCGCGCCTACTGCATGGAGTGCAATGCCCCGACGCGCTGGATGGAGTTGCCGCACGAAGGGCGCGTACACACCTGGACGACATGCTATTTCGGCTCGGAAGCCTTCCTGAAGGATACCCCCTTCAACCTGGCGCTCATCGAGTTCGAGGGCGTCAACACGCTTCTGCTGGCCCGGCTGGTGGGCGCCACCGAACAGGAAATCCATGTTGGCATGCCGGTGAAGGCGCGTTTCCGCCGATTGGCACAATTCAAGCCGACCGACGTATACTTTGTGCCGTCCGAAAAGGCCTAGGTCCCCCTAGCGCTCGGGCACAGGCTGATTCGCAAGGCACGAGGGCGTCGCATTGTCTCGTTCGGCCATCAAGACGCACATCCATCGCGATTCTCACGTCTTCCAGAACAATACGCGCCACATCGTTGGTCTCCTGACGGAGATCAAGAAGGAAGAAGAAAAAATCCGCCAGGGCGGCGGCTCCAAAGCCATCGAAGCGCAACACAAGAAGGGCCGACTCACGGCGCGGGAACGCATCGCCCGGCTGATCGATCCCGGGACTTCCTTTTTCGAACTAGGCCTCTACGCCGCCCACGAAATGTATCAGGAATGGGGCGGGGCGCCGGCGGCGGGAACCATCGTTGGTCTGGCCCGCCTGTGCGGGCGGCTGGTAATGCTCATCGCCAACGACGCCACGGTCAAGGCCGGCGCCTTCTTCCCCATGACCGCCAAGAAGGTCATCCGCGCACAGAACATCGCCATGGAGAATCGCATCCCCACCATCTACTTGGTGGACTCGGCGGGCGTGTTCCTGCCTTTGCAGGAGGACGTCTTCCCGGACGCAGACGATTTCGGCCGCGTCTTCCGCAACAACGCGGCGATGAGCGCCATGGGCATCCCGCAAATCGCCGCCATCATGGGCATGTGCGTGGCCGGCGGCGCCTACCTGCCCGTCATGTGCGACCACATCCTGATGACCGAGGGCAGCGGGCTGTTCCTGGCAGGACCGGCACTCGTGCAGGCGGCCATCGGCCACAAGCTTTCCGCCGAAGAACTGGGCGGGGCGCGGGTCCATGCCCAGGTGAGCGGAACGATTGATTTCTGCGAACCGGACGATGAGTCCTGTCTGGCGCGCATTCGCGCCCTGGCGGATAAGATGGGCGCGCCACCGGCTCCGCGCTTCAGCAGAAAGGCCCCTGAGCCACCGGCCTATCCTGCCGAGGAAATCTACGGGGTCTTCTCCAACGATCCGGCCAAGCAATACGACATGCGCGAGATCATCGCGCGCATCGTGGATGGCAGCCGCTGGGAAGAATACCGCGCCGAATACGGCCGCACGGTGCTGTGCGGCTACGCGCGCATTGGCGGCTGGGCCGTGGGCATCGTCGCCAACCAGAAAAAGCACATGCACACGGTCGCGCCGGGCACGGGCGAAAAGCGCGTCGAGTTCGGCGGCGTGATCTACACCGAGTCTGCCGAAAAGGCCGCGCGGTTCATCCTGGACTGCAACCAGAACCTGATCCCGCTGGTGTTTCTCCACGATGTGAACGGCTTCATGGTGGGCCGAGAGGCCGAATGGAGCGGGATCATCCGCGCCGGAGCCAAGATGGTCAACGCAGTGTCGAACAGCGTGGTGCCCAAGATCACCGTGATCTGCGGCGGAAGCTTCGGCGCGGGCCACTATGCCATGTGCGGCAAGGCCTACGATCCGCGCTTCGTTTTTGCGTGGCCCACGGCGCGTTACGCCGTCATGGGTGGCGAACAGGCCGCGGCTACCCTGGGGGACATCAAGCTGAAACAGCTCGAGCGCGAGGGCAAGAAACTCAGCGAAAAAGAAAAACAAGAACTGTTCGAATCGGTAAGCGCCACGTACGCGCGGCAGACTGACCCGCGGTATGCGGCCGCGCGCCTCTGGGTGGACGCGCTGATTGATCCAGCACAGACCCGTGAAGCCCTCATCTGGGCGCTCGAGGCCGCGGCTCTGAACCCGGAAGTCCGCGAATTCAAGACCGGGGTGCTGCAGACCTAGCTAACCGTTTACAGCCCGCAGTCCACGGTTCGTGCGGGGCACCTTGAAACCCCGCAAGAAAGGAGCCCGCCCAAGCCAGCCGTCCACGGCGAGCCATCGAACAACCATGGAAGCCGCGAAAATCATTGAATGCCCCCGCGATGCCTGGCAGGGGCTCGCCAAAATCATCCCGACGGAAGAGAAAGTAGCCTATCTTCGTGTGCTCCTGGAGACCGGCCTCGGGACGCTCGACGCGGTGAGCTTTGTCTCCCCCAAGCACGTCCCGCAGATGGCCGACAGCGAGCAGGTAATGGCGCGGCTGCGCGACGCAGGGACGCTGGAAAAATACCGCCCGCAGATCATCGGCATCGTGGTCAACGAGAAAGGCATGGAACGGGCGCTGGCCACCCCGGGAGTCACCGTCCTGGGCTACCCTTATTCGGTTTCCGCATATTTCCGCCGGGCCAACGCGAACATGTCCCGCGCGGAATCTCGCGCCCTGGTTGAGCAGCTCCAGAAAGCGACGCAAGCTGCCGGACGGGATCTGGTCGTGTACATTTCCATGGCTTTTGGCAACCCCTACGACGAACCCTGGGGGCCGGAGATTGTCGAAGAAACGCTGGCGTGGCTGAAGGCTACCGGCGTGCGCACCGTCTCGCTGGCCGACACCGTGGGAACGGCCACTGCGGAGGAAGTGGGCCGGCTCTACACGCTGGTGAAAGAAACCGCCGCGGGCATGGACCTCGGCGTGCACCTGCATAGCCGGCCTGAAGGCGCAACCGAGAAAGTGCTCGCCGCGTACGATGCTGGGTGCCGACGATTCGACGCGGCGCTAACCGGCCTGGGCGGCTGCCCGTCCGCCGGCGACGAGCTGGTGGGTAATATCGCCACGGAAACCGTCGTGGCAGCCCTGCGTGAGCGAGGCGCCGATCCCGGCCTGGACCCCTCGGCGCTGGCCAGGCCCATCCAGCTCACACGGGAGCTCCGCCGCAAATACGCCCACGCAGTGGTTCATTAGCCGGACGCCGACGCACTCTCTCAGAAGAGCGAGAACTTGACGCGCAGGAACTTCTTCGGATTCTGACGGAACTCCCCGATCAACAAGCGCAGGTCGCCCGCCAGCCCGCTCAAGTTGTCGTAGAACATCGGGTCCGTGAAGAACTTCCCCGCTGTGCCCTGGCCCTGACTGAGCTTCGCCGTGGCGGAATTGATGTTGGCGGCGGCATCGCGCAGGTTGTGGTAGAGCGCGTCATCGGTCACCAGCTTGCCCATGGTGCCCTGGCCTTGCTGGATGCCCGTGAGCAGCGTGTTGCCGCGCTCGAGGAACTGCTTGGCATTGTCGTGGAGCCCGGGGTCGTAGAGCATCTTGCCCAGCGACCCTTTCTGCGCCTGGATGTCAGCCAGCAAAGTGTCCGCGCGACCCACGGCCGAATTGGCCTTCCGGTAGATCTCGTCGGAAGCGACCAGCTTGCCGAGCGTGCCCTCGCCCGCTTCGACGCGCGTCACGATGTTTTCCGCACGACCCACCAAGCCCACGGCGCGCTGGTAGAGCGCCTCGTCAGCGAGCAGCTTGCCCACCGTGCCTTGGCCGCGTTCGATCCCGCCAATAATGTCGTTGACGCGCGCGGTCATGACCTGCAGATTCTGCGCCAGCTCGAGGCCGCGCTCGACGATGGCTTTCGTGCTGGCTTCTTCCACGCCGGGGACTTCGCCATCGGCCGGGATGGGTGTGCCGGTTTCGCCGCGCCGGATGCTGACGTAACGGTTGCCCAGCAGCCCCTCGGTGACCAGGGTCACGGTGGAATCCGTGCGAACGTTGTCCTGAAAATCTTTGTTGATACGCAACAGAAGTTCGATGTTCCGCGCGCGGCCCTCGTGGCGGGGATTCACCCGGATGCGCTCGACATTGCCCACTTCCACGCCGTCGAGCCGCACCGGCGCACCGACAGTCAGCCCCTCGACTTCAGGCAGATACGTGCGCAGGCGGTACTTGGGCGCCAGCGTGCCCGTCCCGGTGACGTAGAGAATCCCGACGGCCAGAATGAACAACCCCACCAGAACAAAAATCCCCACACGAAGATCCGTCCAGGTTACTTGTCTGCGTTGCGGCATCGCCCCCTCCTCAGCAGGTTCCTTTGCCTGCCGCCGTGGCTTGGCGGCATAAAGCCGCCGCTACCCTAGTCTGGCAGCCCGTAGCGGCGGGTTTATCCCGCCAGAGTCCTCACACCAGGAAACCCCGCAAGTAGGGGTCGCTCGTCTCGAGAAGCGCCTTCTGGTCACCCTCGAAATACACGCCGCCGTCGCGCAGGACGAGAAAGGTAGTGGCCGGGAGCGATGCCTGGGGCCGACCGCCGTTGCGCGAAGCGGGCACCACGCGCCCGCCGGCCGGATCGAACCAGAAGTTGGCCAGGCCGAAGGCATCCTGCAAACGGTGCGTGGCCAGCAGCGAGGTTACGTGGTGCAGGTCGCGCAGCCGCAGGATCAGCGTAATGATGGTCTGCGAGGTGACCGGGTCGAGCCCCGCCGTCGGCGAGTCGTACAGCACAATCGGCGGATGGCCCATCAGAGCCCGCGCAATGGAAACGCGCCGGCGCATGCCGCCGGAGAGTTCCCCCGGCAGTTTCTCGATCGCGTCTTCCAGCTCCACGAAGCGCAGAGCCTCGCGCACCAGCGCTTCGATTTTTTCCTCATCCTCGACGCCCTCTTCACGCAGCCGGTAGGCAACGTTTTCGGCCACGCTCAACGAATCAAACAGCGCTCCTTCCTGGAACACAAATCCGAGCTGGCGGCGGAAATCAAGCAACTCGCGCTCGCCCAGCTCGTTCAATTCGCGCCCTAAGACGCGCACGCGACCGGCATCCGGTCGCAGCAGCCCTGCCGCGAGTTTCAGGATCAGCGTCTTGCCCGAGCCCGTCTCGCCGACCAGCACCTTGGTCTCCCGCGGCATCACCTGGAAGGAGATCCCGCGGAGCACTTCGCCTTCCGCAAAGCCCAGCCCGACGTTCTCGAAGACGACCACCGGCTCGTCGGCGGGCGCAGCCGAAAGAGCAAGCGATGTTTCCCCAGCGGTGAGCTCCATGGCCACGATTATAGATGAACGGTGGGGGCAGAACGAGACGCTTCAGAAAATGTAGAGCAACAGGCGGGTGAGGAAGAAATTCACGACCAGAATGAGCACCGAAGAAAACACGACGGCCTCGGTGGTGGCTCGGCCCACTCCCTGTGTGCCGCCGCGCACGGTCAGGCCGAAATAGCAGCCGATGGTAGAAAGGATGTAGGCGAAGATCACAGGCTTGGTGAGCCCCTGCATGATGTCTCCGAATTCCAGCGCGTCCACCGCGCGGGTCCAGTATTGGACGGGGTTGAGTCTCAGCTCGAAGTGGCTGACCACGAACCCGCCGACCAGCCCGACGAAATCGGCGATGACCGTGAGCAGAGGCAGCACAAGCAGCGTAGCCACCACGCGCGGGGTCACCAGCTTGCGTGTTGGGTCGGTGCCCATGGCGCGCATGGCGTCCACCTGCTCGGTCACCACCATCGAGCCCAGCTCCGAGGCCATGCCCGAGGAGTTGCGCCCGGCCACCAGCAGCGCGGTGATGGTCGGTCCCAACTCGCGCACCAGGGAAATGGCCACCACGTCGCCCACCAAGGCCGTCTGCCCGAAGCGCTCGAACTGCGACGAGGTCTGCAGAACGAGCACGGCCCCGATGAAAAAACCGGTCAGCATTACGATGGGCAGCGAGCCCACGCCGATGATGTCCATCTGCACCAGGGTGTCCGCGTAGTAGCGCGGCGGGAGCAGTAGGTTGAGCAGGGCGCGGAAGCTGAGCAGCGAATAGTCCTGGATCTCCTGGACGCGCCGCTTCAGCGCGCCGCTGAGCAGATCTCCGAACGAGTTGGCGCTGCTGGCCATTTTCTGCGGTGCCGGCGCGGCCTTCCCCCTCGCCGGGGCTAGGCTCGCAAGCCTAGCCTCCGCCCTGCCCAGCGTCAAGGCTCCCGTCTTTACGTTGCTCGGAGCGTCCGGTACAATGCCGCGTTTTCGCTGGGCGGAAGCGATCATGCTGAGGTTCGTCACCGCGGGAGAGTCGCACGGGCAGGCGCTTGTCGCGTGGATTTCCGGGCTGCCCTCCGGTTTGCGCGTCAACCTCGAGTTCATCAACCGCGAACTGCACCGCCGCCAGCTCGGCTATGGGCGGAGCGGTCGGCAGAAAATCGAAAAAGACGCGGTGGAAGCGTTGGCGGGCATCCGGCACGGTCAGACCTTCGGCGCCCCGGTGGCCCTGCGCATCGAGAACCGCGATTGGCCCAACTGGGAGAAAGCCCTGCCCGTTGAGGATTCCGAAGGCGCCGCGGATGCCCGGCGACCACTGACGGCTCCGCGGCCCGGCCACGCTGACCTGGCGGGCGCGCTGAAGTTCAACCTGCACGACGCCCGCTACGTGCTGGAGCGCGCCTCCGCGCGTGAAACGGCAGCCCGCGTGGCGGCCGGCGCGCTGGCCAAGGTGCTGCTCGCGGAATTCGGTGTCGAAGTGTTGAGCCATGTGCTGGCCGTCGGCAGCGTCCAGCTGGCCCGCCAGGTGACTTGGGACGAAATCCGCGCCGCCTGCGGCAACCTCGACTCGCCCTTGCGCTGCGCGGACAGCGATGCCGAGCGCCAAATGGTGGCCGAAGTGGACCGCGCGCGGCACGCTGGCGATTCGGTGGGCGGCATCTTTGAAGTGGTAGCGCACAACGTCCCCCCCGGTCTCGGCAGCCACGCCCAATGGGATGAAAAGCTCGACGGGCGGCTGGCCCAGGCGGTGATGTCTATTCCGGCGGTAAAAGCCGTGGAAATCGGCAGCGGGGTTGCAGCCGCCTTATCGCCCGGCTCCGAGGTCCAGGATGAAATCCGGTACGACCCGGCGCGCCGCCGGTTTGCCCGCTCGAGCAATCGTGCTGGCGGCCTCGAAGGGGGGATCACCAACGGCGAAGACGTGGTCGTGCGCGGCTATCTGAAACCGATTTCTACGTTGCGCCGCCCGTTGCTCACCGCCGACCTCAAAACCAAAGAGGCCGTGAAGGCTGCCTACGAGCGCGCCGACATTTGCGTGGTGCCGGCAGCGGGCGTGGCCGGTGAAGCCATGGTGGCCATGGTGCTGGCCCAGGCCTTTTTGGAGAAGTTCGGGGGGGACTCCCTGGACGAGACGAGGCGCAACTTCGTGGCCTACCAGCGGCAACTCGACGAGTTCTGAGGGCATGATCTTTCCCATCGTCAAGTACGGCGACAAGCTCCTGGAGACGCCCGCCGCGCCGGTGGAAGTGTTCGACGACGAACTAGCAAAGCTCGTCGCGGACATGTTCGAATCCATGTATGCCGCGCAGGGCGTTGGGCTGGCCGCACCACAGATCGGCTTCCGCAAGAGGTTGGCCGTCATTGACGTTACGGTGGGCAAGAATCCGGAGGCCAAGCTGGTGCTGGCCAACCCGTCGATCATTCACAGCGAAGGCGAGCAGCGCGAAACCGAGGGCTGCCTGTCGCTGCCGGGCTTCCACGCTTATGTGCTGCGGCCCAAGTTTGTGACCATCCGCGCCCAGGACGTCACCGGACAGTGGTATGAAATGCGCAGCGAAGGGCTGCTGGCCCGTGCCTTCTGCCACGAGCTGGACCACCTGGATGGCGTGCTGTTCCTCCAGCACGTGGGCCTGCTCAAGCGCGACCTGATCAAGCGCAAGATCCGCAAACTGCAGAAGGCGGGCGAGTGGTAGCGCGGCGTGCGCAGCGGTTCTGCTAACATGGCGCGGCCATGCGCATTGTCTTCTGCGGCACCCCGGACTTTGCGGTGCCCACGCTGCGGCACCTGATGGCCGCCCCGGACATCCGCGTCGAAGCTGTGGTCACGCAACCCGACCGGCCGAGCGGCCGCGGCTTGGCCGTCAGCGCGTCGCCGGTGAAAGCCGTGGCGCTCGAGGCCGGCCTTCACGTCTACCAGCCCGAGAAAATCAAGGCCGATTCGGCTTACGACTTTTTCCACCGCCTTGCTCCGGAGGCTGTGGTGATCGTGGCCTACGGAAGAATCATTCCCGAGAGGCTGCTCGCGATTCCGCCGCTCGGCTGGATCAACCTGCACGCTTCGCTGCTGCCTAAGTACCGCGGGGCAGCGCCCATTCAGTGGGCCATCGTGCAGGGAGAAACCCGCACCGGGCTGACGACCATGCGGATTGATGCCGGGCTGGACACCGGCCCCATCTTGTTGCAGCGCGAAATGGACATCGGCCCGGAGGAAACTGCGCCGGAACTGGCCGCGCGCATGGCCGAGGCCGGAGCGCCGCTCATGCTGGAAACGCTCCGCAAGCTGGCCGCGGGGGAAATCGCACCCGTGCCACAGGACGACAGCCAGGCCAGTTTTGCGCCGATGATCGAAAAGGAGCAAGGACGCATGGATTGGACCCGGCCCGCGCAACAGGTCTACAACCACATCCGCGGCATGCAGCCCTGGCCGGGAGCTTTCACGACTTTCCGCGGGCAGCTTTGCCACCTCTGGGGGCGCCCCGCCGCGCCGCAGCGCCCTGTGGCCGCGGTCCCGGGGATGCTTGTGCCGGTGGGCCATGACCTGTTCGTCGCGTGCGGTGAAGGCACCTGGCTGCGACTGGAACAGGTGCAACTCGAAGGCCGCAAACGCATCACGGCTCGCGCGTTTTCCGCCGGTGCGCGATTGAAACCAGGCGAGAAGTGCGGCCCGTGATTTCTTCCCCGCCTTCCGGACTCCCCGTTTCCCGCGTAAGCTTAGGGCGGCATGGTGAGTTGTGCGCGACGGGCGGCGTTTGAAGTCCTGCGGCGCGTGGAAATGGAAGCAGGGTACGCCTCCGACCTCCTCCAGGCGCAACTCCCCGAGCGCAGCAAGCGCGAGGACGCCGCGCTGGCCACGGAGCTGACCCTGGGCGTGCTGCGCTGGCAGCGCCTGCTCGACTGGCTGCTGGAACAGCAAATGAAGAAGCCGGTGGCCCACCTGGATGGGGAAGTGCGTGTGGCGTTGCGCCTCGGGCTTTACCAGCTTCGTTTCCTCTCGCGCATACCTGCGCGCGCGGCCGTGCACGAATCCGTGGAACTGGTCAAGTGGGCCAGAAAACGCTCGGCAGCCGCGCTGGTCAACGCCATCCTTCGGCGCGCGCCGCGCGAACCCGCCGAAGAACTTGTGCCGCGCGAGCTGGCTCCCGCGGAGCGGCTCGGGGTTCTTTATTCCCATCCCACCTGGCTGGTCGAACGCTGGCTGGCTCGCTTGGGCGCGCCGCGCACCATCGCTCTGCTCGAAGCGAACAACCGGCCACCGCGGCTCGCGGGCGCGCTCCACGGCGCGGCGCCGCGCGCACAAGTGGTCAGCGCGCTGGAGCGCGCCGGCCTGCGCGTCACGCCCGGCCGCTGGCTGCGCAGCGCAGTCGCGGTGACCGGCGGGAATCCGAGGCGCACCTCAGCCTTCCGCCGCGGCTGGATATCCATCCAGGATGAAGCCTCGCAGCTGATCCCGCTTCTGCTCGACGTGCGCGCTGGGCACTCGGTGCTCGACGTGTGCGCCGCTCCCGGCGGCAAGACGGCGGCGTTGGCGCGGGCTGCAGGCCGCTCGGCCCTGGTTGTTGCGGCCGACCGCCACGTGCACCGCCTGAGCGCCGCGGGCAAGCAGCTCGCCCGGCTGGGCATCACCCATGTTCAACTCGTTGCGCTGGATGCTACGCGGCCGCTTCCCTTCGCGCGGCCGTTCGAGCGCGTCCTGCTGGACGTGCCTTGCTCGGGCACGGGCACGCTGGCCCGCAACCCGGAAATCCGCTGGCGGCTCCGCCCGGGAGACTTGCCGGACTTTCAGCGTCGGCAGACGGCCATGCTGGAGCACGCGCTCGCCGCACTTGCGCCCCGCAGCCGGCTGGTTTACTCCACCTGTTCGCTCGAACCGGAAGAAAACGAAGGGGTCGTGGCCGCAGTGCTCGCGCGGCATCCAGAGATGCGACGCGCCGACGCGCGAGCACTGCTGCAGCCCTATTTGATTGACCCGGCCGCAGTGGACCGCTTCTTTGACCAGGACGGCGTCTTCCGCACGTTTTCCCCTGAGCACGCCACAGACAGCTTTTTTGCTGTGCTGCTCGAGAAGGTGCGCGAGCGCGCCTAGGAATTCCTCACCCTTGCACCAGAAAAGATGGAGGCCCCCACCGCCCCCACGCAGCAACCGACCACCTGCGTGGGGAGGCTCGTAGCCCTTCGGTTCTGTGAAGCGTGGGGAGTTGTGCTTTGAACGCACCCGTGGCCTCGTGTTACCCTGCGCGCGATGGCTGCGCTGAGGAGCAAGGAACGTCTCCGCTGGCTGGCACGGACGGCACTAGCGGCATTCATTCTGGCGGCGGTGGGATTCCTGAGCGCAGTGACGGCCATCCGGCTGGCCATCCAGGGCCGCGAAGTGCAAGTGCCCAATCTGGTCGGCAGGAAAGCGGATGAAGCGGAACGGCTGCTGGCCCAAGCGCGGCTGGGCTTGCGGGTTTCCGACCGGACCTACAGCGACCTGCCAGCCGACCACATTCTGCGGCAGAGTCCGCCTCCGGGCACCACGGTCAAGGCCGGGCAACGCGTGCATGTGGCGCTGAGCCTGGGCCCGC
>Ga0073934_10007760_pt1 | contig 14697 bp, 11 predicted proteins | sample LarsenN4metaG_FD_76834 | JGI IMG/M metagenome (GOLD analysis project Ga0073934, IMG submission 76834) | Hot spring sediment bacterial and archeal communities from British Columbia, Canada, to study Microbial Dark Matter (Phase II) - Larsen... ...
CCGGCGCGACGCGAGCTGGGACGCGATGTCGTTCGATCTCGAAAAGGATCTCGCGCTGGCGCTCGCCAACGGCAGTTTCATCGAGGCGAGCGATCCCGACATCACGAAATTCAAGGCGCGCGGGGGGAAGCTGCTCCTGTGGCATGGGTGGGCCGATCCAGGTCCGGCGCCGGAGAACACCATCAACTACTACCTGCAGGCGACGAAGGCGACGGGTGGATCGCCTGACGAGTGGATGCGGTTGTTCCTGATGCCGGGCGTGGCGCACTGTGGTGGCGGAGTCGGTCCGGATCAGGCCGACTTCCTCGGCGCGATGGAACGCTGGCGGGAAGAGGGGATCCCTCCCGCGCAGATCACGGCGTCGCGCGCCGCCGGTCGCGGCGGGCTGCCGCCGATGGCGAGGCCGCTCTGTCCGTTCCCGCAGATCGCGAAGTACAAGGGCACAGGCAGCACAGACGAGGCGTCGAGCTTCCTATGCGCGGTGCCGTAAGAGCGCCCAGGACCCTGAGACTACTTTTGTCACCCTGCTGAATTCGGGCCGGAAACACGCTGCTCGATGACCGCTCGGCGACGCGGGAAAGCGCTCCGCCACTCGACCATACTTCCGGCCTGAACCACCGTATCAAAGGGCTCATCTTGTAAAGCGCTCACCGTTTCGTAACGAGTTCTCCTCACGACTCGCTCACTTCGGCACGAAATGACGCGGCATGCGGCTTGCCATCGTGTTTTGGACCGCTATGCGGCCCGAACGCGAATTTCGTACTCGTTGCATCTGACGGCATAGCGGTCCTGGCCGCGCGACGCGCGGGAAGGGACACTCGGAATCAGCCGAGGAGCTCCGCTGGGATATCGAGGGGCGGAACCCATGGCTGGTTGGATTCTGTATGCCGGATTACGACGTGAAGCCCGGACGTCACTGCCCCGAATGCGGCGCGCCCGCAGGCGAAGGGGCGACCGCGTGCTGGACGTGTGGTCATCAGATTGACGCGAGCGAGACGGCACCCGAGAACGGAGAAGCCGATCAGATTCCGCTCGTGGATTGGAAAGAGCCAAACGCCACGGCACTGACAGTGCCGCCGCGCGATTCGGTCGCTGCGAGCCCGGGAAAGGCATGGTCGCTGCCGCTCGTCGGTGTTGCCGCGACCGCCGCAACGGTCGCGGCTATCGTGGTCCTCGTGTCGCTGCAACCGTCGGCGTCAGAGCCGCCGGTGGCGCCGGCCCCCGCACCTGCGACGTCGGCGGCTGTTGTTGCCGCCCCGGTCGTGGCTGTTCCCGTTGTGGAGTCCCCGCCCGCACCGACCTGGGTCGGTGCCCGACAAGCGACGTGGGCGAATGACGGCTCGAAGACGATCTCGTTCGAGCTGCAGTCAACGAATGATGTGGACGTGTGGATGAAGCGCGTGCGGCCGCTGCTCGTGGTGCGGTGCCTGTATCGAACGACGGAAGTGTTCGTTGCAACCCGTTCGGCCGCGAGCATCGAAGCGGAGGCAGGCAACCACACGGTGCGCCTTCAAATCGACGACGACCCTGAACTGATTCAGCAGTGGTCGGATTCCGACAGCGGGCAGGAACTGTTCGCGCCGAACAGCGTCGCCCTCGCGCGCCGCCTGGCGACGGCGCAACGGCTGCGTTTCAGCTTCACGCCCTATAACGCGAAACCGGTTGCCGCCGAGTTTGCCGTGCAGGGGTTCGACGCGCTCGCGCCGCTCGTCGGCAAGACATGCGGCTGGAAACTCTAGGTCGAAGGTCGAAGGTACGTCAACGGACCTCGATCTCGATCAAACGGCTGTCGTCGTTGCCTAACCGCACCAGATGATGTGAATCACCCGCCGGCACCAGCACCCACTGGCCGGGGCGATCGATCTGTTTGAGGCCGACGGGTGCGGGCGCGTTCGCCTTCGCCTTCTCGTCGGGCCCTTCCGACATCACCTTTCCGCTCAACAGCACGACGAGGGTCGGCACCGCGTGCGTGTGTGATGTCTGCGAACGCTCTCGCGCAAGGGCCACGTTGTAGATGCGGAACGACCGTGATTCTTTCGCCAGGGTGGTGCCGCCGCCGGTGACTGCGGGAGAGGGCGTCCAACCGCCCGATTTCAGATTCTCGACTGCGAAAAGGTTGTAGGCGATTTTTCCGACCGTCTCGAGCCGATGGCTCCCCGGCTTGCCGCTGTATTCGCTGATCTCGACGTCGCCCATCGGGCGAGGCTTTCGGACCGCCCAGGGCTGACCTGGCGATTGGGCCCGTGTTTCAGCCCCGTTCGACATCGCGATGGTGGCGATGTCGAGCGAGTGGGAGTGCTCGAGCGTCATCTCGCCGGGCGGGACGTTCACGTCCATGATGCGGAACTGCGAGTTCTCGAACACCACGCGATGATGCGGTTCCTTGTTGGCGGGAGTCTGCGCGCTGATGATGGCGGTCGTCACACAGATGAAGAAGCCGGTCCAACGGAATGCATTCATGGCTCCCGATGATATCTGATTCAGTTGTATCAACCTACACAGCAGGCCTCGGCAGGGCGGTGCGGCTCTCTTGGACCCGGCAGAAACGCCGCGTCGGCAGAGCAGGACCCGGCCTACGTCGAGCGCGCGCGCCGCAGCTTCTCCAACTGCATCACGTTCGAGCCGAGCGACGAGGTGCGCTGGCGATCGATTGGCAGTCCGGCGGCGACCGCCTGCTCTTCGCTCAGTCCAGCGCGCTCGATCTCCAGCAGGCTGTAGCCGTCGGCGAACGCGACCTCGCGGCCGGAGATCGACCGCGGCTCGAGACGCACCTCAGTCCGGCCGAACCAGCGTCGAAGCACGTCCATCATTGCGCGAGCTCCGTGAGGGCTGTTCGTACGAGTGACTTCACGAGCGCCACCTTGTATTCGTTGTGCGCGAGCGGGCGGGCACCGGCGATCGCCGCTCGGGCCGCCGATTCGATCGTGACCTGATCCAGCGCCTTGCCCTCGACCTCGCGTTCCGCGTCACCGCTGCGCCACGGTATCGGTGCGACGCCGCCCATGACGATGCGGACATCGCGGGCGGCGCCGTTTTCGATCCGCAGCGCGGCCGCAACGCTGGCGATCGCGAAGTCCCACGAGCCCCGCATCGCGTGCTTGACGAACGTGGACCGCGTTCCGTTGCGGACAGGGACCGTGATGTCGGACAGCACTGCGCCATGCCCGAGCCGGTGCATGACCGTGATGTTCTCGCCAGGAGGCATGAACAGATCTTCGACGGGCATCTGCCGCGCGGCCGGACTGTAAACGGTCGCCGTCGCACCAAGCGCGACGAGAGCAGGCGCCGTGTCCGACGGGGAGACCGTGTAGCAGCGGTTTCCGCCGAAGATGGCGTGTTCCTGGTTCATTCCGTGCCGCGCGTCGCACTGGATGCCCCCTGCCCGGTAGCAGTACCACGGACCGCGAAAGTAGGCGCAGCGTGAATCCTGCAGCAGGTTGCCGCCCAGCGTGCCGGCGTTGCGGATCTGTGGGGTCGCGACGCGCGAGGCGGCCAGGCGCAGCGCGCGGCACGATCGATCCAGTCCGGCGTGCCGCTCGAGTTCCCCAATTGTCGTAAGCGCCCCGATCGAGACGTGGTCGGCGGCGGCGTCAAGCGTCCGCAGCCCGGGAATGCTCTTCAAATTGATCACGTATCGCGGCGTGCGCCGCTGCAGCTTGAGCTGATCGAGCAGGTCGGTGCCGCCCGCCATGAGCGCGCAGTCATGTCCATGACGCAGGGAGAGCTCGACGGCCTCTTCGATCGAGCCAGGTGAGAGCAGCTCGAAGGGGACGGGTTCATCAGCGGCGATCTGCCACACGCTACACCAGCTTTCCCGCTCGCTTGAGCTCATCGAACACGCGCGGCCATGTGTACGGAATCTCGCGCATGCGCACGCCGGTTGCGTTGTAGATCGCATTGCCGACCGCGGCGGCTGCGTTGAACATCGGGTTCTCGCCAAGCCCTTTGGCGCCGTACGGGCCCGCAGGCACCGGCGACTCCACCAGAATCGGCACGATCTCCGGCACGTCGAGCACCGTTGGCGGCCGATATTCGTACAGTGACTGCGTCACCGGTATCCCGGAGTGCGGATCGATGTGGAGCTCCTCGGTCATCGCGTAGCCGAGGCCCATGATGGTGCCGCCATCGACCTGTGCGACGGCGCCCGGCACGTGAATCACGCGGCCGCAGTCATGGGCGCCGACCAGCTTGAGCACGGTCACCCGTCCCGTTTCCATGTCCACTTCGACTTCGGCGAAGCTCGCGCCCCAGCTCTCCGCGGCGGGATTCCACACGTAGAACCCAAGCCCCACGAGGCCGCCCTCGGCGACGATCTGGCGCGCGAGCGCCTCGGTGTGCTCGTGCAGCGTCGGTGCGGGATTCTTCACCACCTGACCGCTGCTTTCGTCGAGGTAGGGATTGAGGTCTGTCCGGGGATCGAAGTACGGCGCGAAGTCGGTTCGCGGCTGCGCTCGTCCCCTGCGGAGCAACTCGATCTGACGACGGAGATCGACTGCGGCGTTGTACATGGCTTTGCCGTGACAGTGCACGGCGCGGCTCGCGTCGCTGACGAAGTCCCACGTTGCCGTCGCCGTATCGCCCCACGTGCAGTCGAGCTCTTCCACCGGCACCTCGAGCGCGTTGGCGACAATGAGCGCGATGCCCGTATGAGCGTTGGTGCCGAGATTTCCTGATCCGACCGGCACGTGGACCTTGCCGCGGCGATCCATCCACACGAGGCCGTTCGAAGCGTTTCGCCCGCTGTGCTCCTGGCTGAATCGCATCCCGATTCCACGCCGAACCGTGCCCGATTTCTTCGCCGGCGGCTGCCACCGCGACCACCCGATCGCGTCAGCCCCACTCGCGAGGCACGCCTCGGCGCCGATCGCCATCAGCGGCACGTTCGGGACGACGTCGGTGTCGATCAGGTCGCCTGCGTGCAGGCTGTTACGCCGGCGGAACTCGAGCGGGTCCATGCCGATCGCCTCGGCGACCTCGTCGATGTGCGTTTCGCGGGCAAACACGGCCTGCGGATGGCCGAAGCCGCGAAACTCCCCGCCGACCGGCGAGCTCGTGTAGACGCAGTAGCCGTGGTACCAATAGTTCGGGATGCGATAGGTTGCGACCATGCCCTGGCCGGCGACGCTGACCACCGCCGGACCGCTCGACGCGTATCCGCCGGTGCGCGCAATCGCCTTGCACTCGAACGCGGTCATGGCGCCGTCCCTCTTCACCCCGGTTTTCAGGTAGAACACGAATGGATTGCGCGTGTCTTCGGCGAAGAGCAGCTCCTTGAGGGTGTACTCGAGGCGAACGGGACGGCCGGTCTTGCGCGAGAGCAGTGCGGCAATGCCCTGATACAGCGTCTTCCCGAGCGTGTCCGTGCACTTGCCGCCGAAGCCGCCACCGACATAGGGCGCAATCACCCGCACGCGGCTGCGTTCCAGGCCGAGCGCGAGGGCCAGCATTTCCTGCGCAGCGAACACGCTCTGCTGCGAGTCCCAGAACGTGACCGTCTCCCCCTGCCAGGACGCGAAGACGGCGTGCGGCTCGATCGGCGCGTGACACTGAAGCGGTGTGACGTAGCGCCCTTCCACCACGACATCGGCTTCGGCAAAACCCTGCTCGACGTTGCCTCGCTTGTACTCGACGGTCGGCATCCTCGCCGGCTGGGGCCCGCCAAATCCCGCGACCGGGCCGTCGTGAATCGCACGGGAGTCGGACGCCAGATTCTGCTCGGCATCTGGCTGCGCCTCGTGCACGTCGTAGACGACGCGGATCAGATCGAGGGCACGCTGCGCCGTGTAGTCGTCCTCGGCTGCCACCGCAGCGACGGCATCGCCGACGTAGCGGGCTCGTCCATTCATGAAGAGCCTATCGCTGAGGCTGGGAGACCGTTCGCTGGCGCTGGTGAGGTCGCGATAGCCTGGAACGTCGCGGAACGTGACCATGCCGCTGTAACCCGGCAGCGCGCGTGCGGCCGAGTCGTCTATCTCTTCGACGTCCGCGAGCGCCCACGGCGAGCGCACGACCTTCGCGTACAGGATGTTGCGCGGCGGGTCGTCAGGATGGAATCCGATGTCGCCGGCGAACCGTGCCGTACCGGTCGCCTTGTCGCGCGCATCCAGGGCGGGAACGGTCGATCGCAATGCGTTCGCGGTCAGCCCTTCCTGGCTTTGGACGACGGCGCCCGGTCCGACGTCGCCGCACGACACGACGGTCGCCGCGGCTGCCGACCCTTCCGGTGTGCACCCCGCGGCAGACAAGACTGCCGCGATTTCATTGCGGTAGTTGCCGCATCGGCACAGGTTTCCGCTGAACGCTGCACGGACGTCGGCGGCCGTGGGTTGCGGGTTCGACTCCAGCAGCGCGACCGCAGCCATCACCATGCCGGGCGTGCAATGTCCGCACTGGCTGCCCATGTGCCGCACGAAACCTTCCTGCACGGCGTGCAGTGCTTCGCCGTTGCCGACTCCCTCGATAGTGGTGATCTCGTGGCCCGTCGCGTCGAGCGCAAGCATCATGCAGGCATAAACGGGAAGGCGGTCCACGAGCACGGTGCAGGCGCCGCATTGCCCGAGGTTGCAGGACTTCTTGGTGCCGGTCAGGCCGAGGTCTTCGCGAATCGCGAGCAGGAGCGTTCGCTGATGCGGCACGCGCAGCGTTCGCGGCTGGCCGTTGACGCGTAACTCGATGTCCGCGTACGTGACGGGATGATCGCGTTGCGACCCCTCGACAGAGGCATCCGAGTTCTCACGAATCACCCCTAACTGACGACCCGCGCCGACCAGCGCGGCAGCGCCCACGACGGCGCCGGCGCTCGCCTGGAGAAACGAGCGGCGCGACGGATCGCCGGGATCTGAAGCCGCCTCGAGGCGGGCTGCCGCGTCCGGTGCCTCAGCCGGATCTTGTCTCACTCGAGCCTTTCCGCGATCTCGGCGATCCCCGCGATGAACGAAAGCACGCGGGCGCCGCTCCAATGCGGCTCATTCCCCCCGAGGCCGCCACCGGTTGGCGTCGTGATACAGGTTGAAGCTCGACCCGCGGATGTGCCCCGTCACCATCGACACGAGCTGCGGCCAGTTCACGCGGATGATGCCGAAGTACACGTGTCCGATGAGTACGGCAATGAACGTGAACGCCGAGACGTCGTGCACCAGGCGCATGCGTCGCATCCAGGGGTGGCCGACCGTGCTCCAGGCCTCTGCGTTCAGGAAGAGCACCACGCCGCTGACGATCAGCGCGGCAGAGAGCACCGTGAGAATCGCGTGGTAGATCTTCTGAAGCGGATCGTACTTCCCGAACGCGGGGTAGTCGCGGGTGCGGCCGAAAAAGTTGGCGGCGATGACACGCAGGTCGCGTGCGTCCCGGGCCTCGAACCACATCGACCTGCCGTCGCCACGTCTGGGCGCAACCAGGGCGTGAAAGGCGAGCCCGGCTACGAAGACAGCCGCCAGGATTTCGTGGAGAATCAGCCACGCGATGCCGCCCAGTGAGCCAGGCGCGAAGAGCGCCACGCCGCTCAGCGCGAGTCCGAACACGACGAACGTGTTGCCCCAGTGGTACAGGCGGGCGCCGGGTTCGTAGCGGAGGAGGCGAGCACCCGGTGAGACTTTCGCGGCTGCCGCAGTCGACACCGGATGACCTGCGGAGCGTCGCAGCAGATGAACCGCGATCCAGACACCTGCGATCGCGACGATGAACCATGCGGCGGCAGCCAACAGTTGTTGAGCCGCCGCGTCGGTGTAGTAGTCACGCCCGTATCGGAAGGCTGACATCGACGCGGGTGATTGTACGACGGCGCATCCTCAGGGGCGGGGCCGGCGTTGCTGCGGGCGAGTGGGATGAGAATTGCAGGATCGCGCGCCATGTCTGCGCATGGCCGATGTTCGACAGAGTTGCTGGGGTTGAGAGGTGCACTGTGAATGATGACGGACCTGTTGCGGTCGAGCATGCTCCGCTCAATTTGAGGTTGCACCGCGTGGCGCCCCCAAAAGTGCGTCGCATGCAGCCGATCCCATCGAAGGAAACACTGCAGTTGCTGGGCTTGCTTGTACCCGGCGCACTCCTCCTCGCGGCCTGCCGTCGCGGAGGGCGGTTCGCGCTTCCCGCGGCAGTCGGGCTGGCGACCGGGAGCATTGCGGCGCTCGCGAGCGCCATCGTCTCCTCGCGCAGGCAGCGCGTGCGCGAGGACGTCATCGACGAGCGCCTCGAGGACACGTTTCCCGCAAGCGATCCGCCGGCGTTCTGATCCACGATCCCCGGCGGGCGTTCTGATCCACTGGTGCGGCCGCTGTCGCGGCTCGTTGGTGAATTGTTCTCCCCTGACCCGCGCAGCGGTCCCGGCCGCGCGGAGCGCGACCGGATGACACTGGCAACCAGCCGCCGGGCCGCGGGAAGCCACGAAGAACGCGAAGAACGCGACGACCACGAAGGAGTGCCCTTGGCGCGGGTACCGCGCGGTATGGTGACGCTGGCACTGACACGTGCTCAGGGCCCACAGTCCACCGTGGAAGAATCGCTGCTTGCTTCGTGCGCGCCGTGCTCTTCGTGGCCTTGGTGATTGAGAAGTGATCAATCATCAGGGCCATTCCGCGCTGAGGGATCAGTGAGCCATCCTACCTGCCGGCAGGACGGGCCATCGCATCGTGCACCACCTTGCCGTCCACGACGGTCAGCACTGATGTGATCTTCCTGATGGCATCGTCCGGCACACGCGCGGTGTCGAAATAGTCGTCGCTGAGGACGACCAGATCCGCGAGCTTGCCCGGCTCGATCGTTCCGAGCGTGGCCTCCTCCTTCAGGAACCAGCCGTTCTCGGCGGTGTAGAGACGCAATGCTTCCCTGCGTGTGAGCTGCTGCCCCGCGTTGATGAGCGTGCCGTCCAGCGCCTTGCCGGTCACCATGTAAGAGATCACGAGCCACGGGTTCAGGGTGGAGATCTGGGCTGAATCCGAACCGGCGCCGACTTTGATCCCGCTGTCCACGATGGTTCGCAGCGGCGGCCCGCCGCGTCCGCCGGCCAGGAACTGGAACGGATGGACCGCGATTGCGGCGCCCATTGCTTTCAACCGGTTGATCGTTGCCGCATCGACCGTTCCGACGTGTGCCAGCGACCAGCGCAGGTCAGCGATCGGTGTTTCCTTGTTAACGGCCTCGAACGTGCTGACCGTCAGCTCGTTCTCGGCCGGGGACAGGCTGTGCTGCTGGAACGCCCAGCCTTCTCTGGCAATGCGCGAGAGCGCCGCATGGTAGTTGTCGGGAGGCTTCTGCCCGAAGAGCGGCCAGCTCGACGCGAACTCTCCAATCCCCGAGATGCGCATCATGTCGTCGCCGAAGCCGAGGAAGTCGTTGCGAAGGCGCTCGGACAGGATGGGCACATCGGGTCGCGTATCCATCGTCAGGAAGAACACGCGCAGGCGTGTCTTCATCTGACCTTCGCGATGCATTGCAACCACGGCGTCGTACATCCGGAACTGGTTGGCGCTGGCGAGTGTATCGGCCTCGAATGACCCCTGCAGATCTGGTGTGCCTGGCAGGTTGAATGCGCCCATATCCACATTGGTCGTGACGCCGACGCTCGCCGAATACGCCATCGCGTCTGCGGTTCCGCGCTTGCGATCGTCGAAGGTCTGAACGGCGCGCAGCGCGTTGAGGGCGGCCATCGACGGCGCATTCGCCGCGATTGCCCCCGCGTCGCTGACGGCGACGCCCTTGCCCGCAAGAAACTCCCTGCCTCGCGTGTTTGTCGCCGCCGGCCCGGTGAATGCCTGGAAGACGAGCACTGGATGTGCGGAGGTTGCGGCATCGAGCTCAGCGAGCGTCGGCAGTCGTTTCTCGGCAAACTGCGCGGGATTCCATCCGCCCATCGAGGTGATGAAGCTGCCGGGCGGCACCGACTTGGCGCGCGCCTTGATCACCGCCTGCGCTTCTGCGATCGAGGCTGTGCCCTCGAGCGGCGTGTGATACCCGGGCCGGATGCCGAGCAGGACGATGTGATTGTGGTTGTCGATGAGGCCGGGCACGACCGTCCTGCCGCGCAGATTGATCTCGCGCGTGCACGGACTGAGCCGCTGGTTGCCGCGCGGGCCGACAGACGTGAACCGGCCGTCCTGAATCGTGACTTCGGTCGCCGTCGAACCCTGCCGGTCCATCGTCACGAACCTGCCGTTGGTCAGACGGAGGTCGCGTGCGCCGGCGCATGGATCCACCTGCCCCTGCCGTGCCTGACCGAACATCGCGACGGAGGAGAAGGCCACTGCCGCAAACACGGCGGACGCGCCGCACCACACAGCAAGACCCTTGATGTGGGACAACATGGGGGGATTGTAAGCGGAGGAGAGGTTGCCGGGTCCAGAGAACAGGACCCGGCCGTGTCGTGACTGGTGAGACTACGCCGAAGCGGGCGCGGGATTCGCCGCTGCGACCACCGCCGATTTCTTGTTCGCCAGCCACTGGTCGAAGTTCTGCAGGGCCGGATTGAGCTTGCGCGTGGTCTCGATGCTGCGAGCCGCGTTCACCTGCTGCTCAAAGTCGCGATAGACCTGGAACATGTTGCCGTATTCGTCGGCCCCGGGGAAACCGAAGCTGCGGAACACGTTGGCGTCCACCGGATTGAACTGCACCGGCGAGATGCCGATCTTTTCGAGCTTCTTGCTCATCTCCTGGAAGCTCAGGCTCTCGCCGGCGATCCCGACGGTCTTGCCGATGTATTCCGAGCCCGCCTTGAAGATGCCGAGGGCCGCCTTGCCGATGTCCTCGGCGGCAATGCCCGGCAGCTTGGCTTCACCCATCGGGAAGGTCCAGCTGTAGACGCCCTTGTCGTCCTTCTTCGGCGCCAGCCCGAACATGTACAAGTTGTCCCAGTAGAAGGAAGTGACCAGGTAGGTGACCGGCAGCCCGGAGAATGCCGCGTTGGCCTCCGCCTTCGCGTCGAAGTGCGGCACCCGGTACTTGCCCTGGAGAATCGGCATGCGTGTGTCGTCGGCCGGCATCAGCTTGCGCGTGTCCTCGAGCGTTGACCAGATCACGTGCTTCACGCCGGCCGCCCTGGCCGCCTCGGCGATGTTCTTCGCCTGCTGGATCTCCTTCTCGCCTGAGAAGTGTTCCCAGAAGTTGGTGACCGCATACACGCCGTAGGCGCCGGCGAACGCCTTCTTCAGGCTGTCCACGTTGTCCAGATCGGCGCTGACCACCTCGGCTCCGGCGGCGGCGAGCGCCTTCGCCTTGTCCTTGCTGGTGTCGCGTGTGATCGCACGCGCAGCGAACCCGCTTCCAGGATCGGCCACAATCGCGCGGACGAGACCGCCGCCCTGCGCGCCGGTCGAACCCACTACCGCAATGATCTTCTTGTCAGCCATGTCAGTCCTCAAATCAATTTACTGATTTGTGATCTTTGATTGTCGATTTGTTGTTGATTGACGATTGTTGACTGTTGACCGCAGCCTCTCGTGGCATGCGCCGCTTAAATCAATCAAGTCACCAATCCCGTCGATCAACAAACAATCCAAGATCATCCAATCGATAATCTTCAATGCTCTCTAGACGCCCGCGACTTCCTTGCGGACGATTGCCGCACCTTCGCTCAACGCATGGAGCTTCAATTTCGCCACCATGCGCGACAGCGGCTTCATGCCGCAATCCGTGCTGAGCGTGACCTTGTCGGCCGGGACGGCTTTCACCACCTTGCGGACGCGGTCGGCGATCATCTGCGGTGATTCGACGGCGTTGGTGCGGATGTCGAGCACGCCGACCTGCGCGCCCTGGTTGGCGGGCAGGTTCTTGAGGAACTCCACACCGTCCATATGGCGATTGGCGTAGTCGAGCACGAACTCGTCGATGCCCGCGGTGCCGAAGAAGTACGGGAGCACCGTCTGGTAACCCGTGGGGAAGGCGGCACTGAGAATGTCGTTGCCCCAGGCGTTGCCGAAACAGAAGTGCCAGCCGATCTTGGCGTTCACGCCGTCGCAGCACTGCTCGACGACTTCACGGATCCACTTGTAATCGTCCTTGTTGCCCGTGAAGAGCGGCAGCCAGGCGCCGAGATCCTCGAGCTGCAGATAGGTCGCACCCGCCGCGACCAGCTCTTTCATCTCCTGGTTGAAGATCGGCGCCAGCGCGAAGCTCAGTTCCTTCGCGTCCTTGTAGTGCTTGAAGTAGACGTGCCAGGCGAGGTTGATCGGACCGGCGCCCACCGAGACCTTGACCGGCCTGCTGGAGTGCGCCTTCGCGATCTTGTACAGGTCGGCGAAGCGCAGCCGGCTGTTCTTGACAGGTCCGTTGTTCACGACGCCGCCCCAGTCGTGCAGCATCTCCTGCGTCACGTTTCGTTCGGAGACGCCGACCGTCGAAGGATGCTCCTCCTTCGCCTGCTCGAATCCGTCGATGCGTTCGTACAAGTACCAGCAGAACGACCCGATCACGCCGACGTAGTCGTCGTACCACATGTTGCCGTCGGTCACGATGTCGAGTCCGGCTTGTTCCTGATCGCGAATCACCGTCGCGACGGCGTCGTGATACGCCTCTTCGTGCTGGACTTCCTTGAATGCCACGCGGATGTCGCGGCCGAGCAGCTGCTGCTTGAACCAGTGCGGACGTGGATACGAGCCGACCATCGTGGTCGGGAGCAGTGTGTCAACAATCTTCGTTGCCATGTAGTCCTCTACCTGTTAGGCGTGTCGATATCGGCGGGGGTGTTCCCGCGTAGCGGCCAGCGCGTGGCTGTCTCCGGCATCAGCCGGCGCCAAGCCGACGATTATTGCACTAGATCGGCGGCGGATGGTAGGCAAGGCCGGATCCTGCCATCTACCGCCCGCCGCACGCCTCCGCTATGATCGCGGTGACCGCGGTGCTCCGTTATCACGGACGCGAGCCGTCGGCCGGTTATAGCGCGCTCTTATAGCTCCCCTGGAGAGGTGAATGTTCATACGCGTTTTCGTTCGTCTCGTGCTCGTCATGCTCACGGTCGTGGTTGCCGCGTGCGGCGGAGGCGGCTCGCAATCCCAACCGGAGGGTGGCGCAGCCTCCGCACCAGCCGCTCCTCCCGCGCCGATCGGGGCGAGCACCATCAGCGGTACCGTCAAACTCGAGGGAACTCCTCCGGAAGCGCGGGTCATTCGCATGTCGTCGGACCCGCTCTGCATGCCGGAGGGGCCGACGCTTTCGGAAGTGGTCCTCGTTGGCCCCGATAACGGTTTGCAGAACGTGTTCGTCTACGTCAAGGATGGGCTCGGTGACAGGACGTTCCGGGCGCCGCAGGCGCCCGTGGTGCTCGACCAGCAGGGATGCAAGTACATGCCGCACGTCTTCGGCGTCCAGGTGGGCCAGCCCGTGCTGATCAAGAACAGCGACGGGACGCTGCACAACGTACACGCCGTGCCGAAGCTCAACACTGAGTTCAACTTCGGCCAGCCGCTCAAAGGGATGGAGACGACCAAGATCTTCGACAAGCCCGAAATCATGGTGCCATTCCGCTGCGACGTCCACGGCTGGATGGCGGCCTACGGCGGCGTCGTCCCCCATCCTTTCTTTGCGGTGACCGCCAGCAACGGCAGCTTCGAGATCAAGGGGTTGCCAGCCGGTACCTACACGATCGAGACGTGGCACGAGCGCTTCGGATTGCAGACGCAGACGGTTACCGTGGACGGCACGACGGCGGGCAAGGCTGATTTCGCGTACAAGGCGGACGCTCAGTCCTGAGGCGCCGCTCTTTGGTTCTTTGTTCTTAGTGCTTTGTTCGTCCGTTGGTCCCAGGTCCTTGGTCCTCCGATGGGGCCAAGGACGGATCACAGACTAAGCACGGATCAGGGACGGCCGCCCAGCCCAGGGACCAGGCGCAAAGAACCAAGGACCAATTTGCGTTATTGCTGCGCCTCCGCTTCTTCCTTCAACCAGGCCGCATATTCCTCGGGGGTCTGTATGCGATAGACCCCCTTCATTCGGTAATGCCCCAGTCCGCACAGCTGCGAGCAGGCGATGTCCCATTGCCCGATCTGGGTTGGAGTGAACCAGACCGGCTGGACGATCCCGGGAATGGCGTCCTGCTTCACTCGCATCTGCGGCAGGCCGAAGCTGTGCATCACGTCCTTGCTCGAGAGAAAGATGATGACGGGCTTACCGACCGGCAGATTGAGCTGGTTGTTGAGGACGAGATCGTCACGTCCGACAGCCTCTCTGCGATCCAGTCCGAGCGGGTTATCAGGGGCGACAAGGCGAATGTCGGTCCGGCCGAATACGCTATCCGCTCCCGGGTAATGCACGTTCCAGGCGAACTGCTCGGCCACCACGCGCACGACCGTGGCCTCGTTTTCCGGCGGCGGCGCGGCATCCACGTTGCGCGTCCAGAAGGGAATCGAGAAGAAGGCCAGCAGGATCACCTCCGCGACCAGCACACCACCTTCAATCCAGGTCGACCATCGCCCGCGCACACCACGATAGTCGGCATGTTGACGCGCGCCCCGCCGGAAGCGCACCAGCACGTAAATGAAAAAGATGCTCCACCCGACGAAGAGCACCACCATCAGCCAGTGCACGAGCGCCATGATCTGATCGACCTCGCCGGCGTGGGCGGAGGCGGCGACTGGGAGGCCTAATATATCCAGCATGCTCACGGTTCCATGTTCCTGGTTCCGCGTTCCGAGTTCGTTCCGCGTTCCGGGTTCCGATTGGCTCTCGCGGCCTGGTGCCTGACGGGCATGGTCGGCCTGGGGGCCGCCGGCA
>Ga0073934_10007761_pt1 | contig 14695 bp, 17 predicted proteins | sample LarsenN4metaG_FD_76834 | JGI IMG/M metagenome (GOLD analysis project Ga0073934, IMG submission 76834) | Hot spring sediment bacterial and archeal communities from British Columbia, Canada, to study Microbial Dark Matter (Phase II) - Larsen... ...
GCCGGCAGCAACATCACTTGGTCAGGTTCGTAGGGGCGATAGCTTCCAGCCATGCCCCATCAACGCATGCCACGTGCCAGCCGGCATCAGGAACTGCCCGGTTCTGCCGCGCAGACTCCTAGACGAGCGGCTTTTGCCAGCTCACGCCGTCCTCGGTGAGCATGGCATCGAGCACGAAGTCCGCCTCGGTGGGCAGCAGCAGCGGCAGGAAGCCGTGGCTGTAGCTCACGCCCACCGTCACCGGACGCGGCGAGATCGACTTCAGCGTGCGGTCGAAGAAGCCGCCGCCGTAGCCCAGGCGCACCCCACCCGGCCCATACCCCAGGCAGGGCACCACCAGCAGCTCGGGCACGAACTCCTCGGTGTCCTTGGGCTTGGGGATGTCGTAGGCGTCCAACTCCATCGGGCAGCCCGGGTACCAGACGTGGAATCTCAGCGCGCCGCTCTCGCGGTCCTTCACCGGCAGGCCGATGCGGCGCGTCACGCCCTCCGGCGCGCCCTCCGTCCAGCGGTAGAGCGCGGGCAGCGCGTCGAACTCGCCCTTGATCGGCCAGTAGGCGCCGATGCTGCGCTCGGTGCGGCCGACGAGCCACACGCGCAGCACGCTCTGCAGCGCCACGGCGCGCTCGAGCCGGTCGGGCAGGGCCTGGCGGGCGGCGACGAGACGTTGGCGCAGGGCATCGCGGTCGGTGGGCGTCATGGCGCGCGGAAGGCTGGCTCGGGGCCTGCATTGTGCAAGACTGCGGCCCCATGGCCGCCGACCGCGAACTCGTCGAACACTGCCGCGAACTGCTCGCGCCGCTGGGTGCGGTGCGTGCCCGCCGCATGTTCGGCGGGCACGGCTTCTACATCGACGAACTCTTCGTCGCGCTGATCGCGTTCGGCCGGCTCTATCTGAAGGCGGACGCGATCACGCGTGGCCGCTTCGAGGCGGCCGGCTGCGAGCCCTTCGTCTACGACGGCCAGGGCAAACCGGTGACGATGGGCTACTTCACCGCGCCCGACGACGCCATGGAGTCGCCCGCGCTCATGCAACCCTGGGCCCGGCTGGCGCTGGAAGCAGCCTTGCGCGCCAGGGCGGCGAAGAAGGCGCCGGCGAAGCCGGCCAGGCCCGGCCGCTGAGCCCGCGCCTGCCAGCGCAGCACGGCCCCTTCGCCGCGCCGCCACGACTCCACCACGGTGCCGGCGGCATCGGACAGCGCCAGCGAGTCGCCCGGCGAGAGCACGCGGTCGCTGTCGTCCCCGGGCCCGCAGCGGCCGGTCAGCCACACCCGGCCGCGCAGTACCGTCAGTTCACCCGCGCCCTCGCCGATGCGGCGGGCTTCGCCGGGGCGCAGGGACAGAATCCGTGAGTCTTGCGAATTCATCATCAATCTCCTTCTCGACACGCTACGATGATCGGCGCATCGACGAGGAAGATCCAATGACTTCGGCATGCTCGATTCATGCGAGATTGATATGAATGTACCGCGCCGCCGCCCGCTCTCCCTGACCAACCTGCGCGCCTTCGAGGCGGTGGCCCGCCTGGCCAGCTTCAGCGCCGCCGCCGACGAACTGTTCCTGACCCAGTCGGCGGTGAGCCGCCAGATCAAGAACCTGGAGGACGAACTGGGGGCGGCACTGTTCACGCGCGGCACGCGCCACGTCGAGCCGACGCAGGACGCGCAGATCCTGCTGCGCACGGTGGAGCCGTGGCTGGCGCGGCTGGATGCCGGCGTGCGCCAGATCCGAGAGCACCGCACGCGCCGGCGCGTGAACGTGCACACCTTCGCCTCGTTCGCCTCGCTGTGGCTGCTGCCGCGCATCGAGGCCTTCCAGCGCCAGCATCCGGACATCGACATCCGCGTCTCCGCGCACGACGCGATGAGCGACCTGGACGACCCCGAGGTCGACCTGATCCTGCGCTACTGCAGCCCGGCACAGGCGCCGGCCGGTGCGGTGCGGCTGTTCGGCGAGACGCTCACGCCCGCCGTCAGCCGGTCGCTGATGGAGCGCATCCGGGCCGGCGACGCGCCCCCGATGTCGCGGCCAGCCGACCTTGCGCAGCACACATTGGCCGAGGAGGACGACCACCGCGCCAGCGCCGAGTACCTGAGCTGGCGCCACTGGCTGGCTCAGCACGGCGAACCGGCGCTGCAGCCGCGGCGCTGGCTGTACCTGAATTTCACCTACCAGCAGGTGCAGGCCGCCCTGGCCGGCCAGGGCGTGGCGCTGGCGCGCGTCGCGCTGGTGGCCGACGCGCTGGAGCGCGGCGAACTGGTCGAGCCCTTCGGACGGGCCGGACGCATCACCAGCCCCTACTGCTACTGGCTGATCACCTCGCCAGCCAGCCGCGCGCGGCCGGACGTGGCGAAATTCTGCGACTGGGTCGAGGCGCAGGCCGCGCTCACGCGCGCGGCCACCGGCGAGGAAGCCGCCGTCCCTACTGCGCCACCCCCTGCTCGGTGACGATCAGCGTGAGCGGGATGTCGTGCGGCTGCGGCACGTAGTCCGCGTCGGCCAGCCGGGTGAAGCTCCACGCCACGCCCACCGTGGTGACGTGCGGATGCCGCGCGAGGTAGCGATCGAAATAGCCGCCGCCGTAGCCGAGCCGGTAGTTGCCGGCCGCGAACCCGACGCAGGGCACCAGCACCACGTCGGGCAGCACCACGGGGCCGGAGGCGCTGGCGATGCCGCACTCGTCCTTCACCATCGTCACGGCGCGGTCCCACAGCCGGTAGTCCATCTCGCGCGGCTCGCGGCGGCAGAACGGCAGAGCCCATGGCAACTTGTCGCACATGGGGTCGGCGCTCAATGCAACGGCTGCGTTAAATTCGGATCGTATGGACGTGTAGAGGCCCAGGGTCTCGGGCTCCAGCTGAGTGATGACTTGCGTCAAGTGCCCGGCCAGCGCCAGTTCTGCGCCGGCATAGGCCGGCGACAGGGCGAACTGCTGGCGCTGTTCGCGCAGGAGCTTGCGCAGCTCGGCACGGGGCGGAGGGGTCGAAGTCACGGGGCCGATCGGAACGAAGAACAGGAACGACGTTGTTGATTCGAGACCAGGAAGCGAAGTCAGTATATGGGCGGGCCTCGGCGCGCGACTGGAAGCGCACCGGCGCCTTGGCCGTGCTGGCCGCGAGCCTGGCCATGCCGTTGTCGGCCTCGGCCGCGCCCGGCGACGGCGCGATCGTCGAGGCGCGCGAGGCCTTGCGCAAGAAGGACCGCAAGGGCCTGGCGGTGGCACGCGCCGCGGCGATGGCATCGGGGCATCCGCTGGCGCAGTGGGCCGACTACTTCGAGCTGAGCAACCGCCTGGCCGAGGCGCAGCAACCCGAGCTCGACGCCTTCTACGCCCGTTGGGGCGGCACCTACGTCGAGGACCGGCTGCGCAACGACTGGCTGCTCGAGCTCGGCAAGCGGCGCGACTGGGCCAACTTCGCCGTCGAGTACCCGCGCTTCCGCATGAACGACGACCGCGAGGTGCGCTGCTACGCCCTGCTGCTGGATCACCAGTCCGGCAAGGACGTGAAGGACGAGGCCCTGTCCAGCTGGCTGGCCCAGCGCGACGTCGATGACGGCTGCGCACTCATGGCCGCCACGCTGGTCGACGCGAAGAAGTTCGGCGCCGCCGACGTCTGGCGCAAGGCGCGCTTCGCGATCGATGCCAACCGCCCGCGTGCCGCCCGCCAGGCCGTCGCCCTGCTCAGCACGGAGTGGGCCACCCGGGCCGGCGAGCTGGCCGAGAACCCGGCGCGCTTCCTCGCCCGCAGCGCCTCGGCCAATTCGCGACCGGGCGCCGAACTGGCCACGCTCGCGCTGATGCGCCTGGCCGGCAACGACCCGGACGCCGCCGCGCTGCAGCTCGACGAACGCTGGGACAAGGCGCTGCCGCCCGACCTTTCGGCCTGGGCCTGGGCCTCGGTGGCCAAGCAGTCGGCGCTGAAGCTGCTGCCCTCGGCTGCGGACCACTTCCAGCGCGCGGCCCTGCGCGCCAGCCGGGGCGGGGCCGAGCCCGACTGGCCGGACGACACGCTGGCCTGGAAGGTGCGCGCTGCGCTGCGCGCCGACGACGGCCGCGCGCGCTGGCAGCAGGTGGTGCAGGCCATCAACGCGATGTCGGCGGATCAGCAGCGCGACCCGGCCTGGGTGTACTGGAAGGCACGCGCGCTCAAGGCGCTGGCCTCGGCCTCGCAGGACGACGAAGGCATGCACGCCATGGCCGACGAGTTGCTGTCTCGCATCGCCGGCCGCCTGCACTTCTACGGCCTGCTCGCGGCCGAGGACCTCGGGCAGCCGCTGGCGCTGCCGGCCAAGCCGGCCCCCCTGACGGACGCGGAGATCGAGGCCGCCAGGAACCACCCCGGCCTGACGCGCGCGCTGCAGCTCATCGAACTCGGGCTGCGTAACGAAGGCGTGCGCGAGTGGAACTTCTCGCTGCGCGGCATGAACGACCGCGCGCTGCTGGCGGCCGCACAGCGCGCCTGCGATGCGCAGGTGTGGGACCGCTGCATCAACACCAGCGACCGCACGCGCGAGGAGATCGATGTCGACCAGCGCTTCCCGCTCCCGTTCCGCCGCGACGTGATCGCCAAGGCGAGCGAGATCGGGCTGGACCCGAACTACGTCTACGGCCTGATCCGCCAGGAATCCCGCTTCATCCTCGACGCGCGCTCGCACGTGGGCGCCTCCGGGCTCATGCAGATCATGCCGGCCACGGCACGCTGGACGGCGCGCAAGATCGGCTTGGACTACACGCACGACATGCTCACCGACCGCGACGTGAACCTGCGCCTGGGCACGAGCTACCTGAAGCTGGTGCTCGACGACTTCGGAGGCTCGCAGGCGATGGCCGCCGCGGCCTACAACGCCGGGCCGAGCCGGCCGCGCCGCTGGCGCGAGGGGCCTGCGCTCGATCCGGCGGTCTGGGCGGAGAACATCCCCTTCAACGAGACGCGCGACTACGTGAAGAAGGTTCTGCACAACGCCACGGTGTACGCCGTGCTCACCGGCTCGCCCTCGGCGTCGCTGAAGGCGCGCCTGGGCAACGCGATCGGCCCGCGCGACAACGCGGCGCCGGCGGCCGACACCACCCTTCCCTGACCCGATGATCCAGAACATCCTCGTCCTGGGCGGCACCGGATTCGTGGGCCGCAGCGTCTGCGAGAAACTGGTCGAGCGCAGCGGCGGCGCAGGCGGGCGCATCACCGTGCCCACGCGGCGCGTCGCCCACGGCAAACACCTCCAGATGCTGCCGACACTGCAGCTGGTCGAGGCGGACCTGCACGACGACGGCCAGCTCGCGCGCCTGGTGGCGGGCCACGATGCGGTGATCAACCTGGTGGCGGTGCTGCAGGGCGACGAACGCCGCTTCCAGCAGGTGCACGTGGATCTGTCGCGGCGCGTGGCGGCGGCCTGCCGGGCGGCCGGCGTGAGGCGCCTGGTGCACGTCAGCGCGATCGGCGTCGCCGAAGACGCGTCGAGCCGCTACCTGCGCTCCAAGGCGCAGGGGGAGAAGGCGCTCGCTGCGGCGGGGCTGGACCTGACGATCCTGCGCCCCTCGCTGATCTTCGGTGCGCACGACCGGCTGCTCAACCTGTTCGCGGCGATGCAGGCGATCGTGCCGCTGGTGCCGCTGGCCGGCGCCGATTCGCGCTACCAGCCGGTGTGGGTGGACGACGTGGCCAGCGCGGTGGTGCGCTGCCTGGACGACGCCGCCACCATCGGCAAGACGTACGAGTGCACCGGCCCGGACGTCTACACGCTGCGCGACATCGTGCGCTGCGCCGGCCAGTGGGCCGGCCACGCGCGACCGGTGTTCGCCCTGCCCGGTGCGCTGGCGACGCTGCAGGCCCTCGCGCTGGAGCTGCTGCCCGGCGAACCGCTGTTGTCGCGCGACAACCTCGCCTCGATGCGGGTTCCGAGCGTGGCCAGCGGGCGGCTGCCCGGGCTGGAGGCGCTGGGCATCCGGCCTGCGGCGATGGCGGCCATCGCGCCCGGCTACCTGGCCCGCGGCCAGGGCCCGGCGCGGCTGGACGCGTGGCGCGCACGCGCACGCCGCACCTGAGTCGCCGCGCCACGCATGCGCGGCGCGCATCGCGGCGATGACGCATGCTCACCCACCGTGCACGCGGCATGGCTAGCATGGCAGCTCCTCGACAGGGAGATCCGCGATGCAGCTCTACATCGGCAACAAGAACTACTCGTCCTGGTCGATGCGCCCCTGGGTGCTGATGACGCAGGCCGGCATCCCCTTCGAGGAGGTGCTGTTGCGCTTCGACGCCTTCACGCCCGACTCGGCCTTCAAGCGCCGGCTCGCCGGCCTCACGCCGGCCGGCCGCGTGCCGGTGCTGGTGGACGAGGGCTTCGCGGTGTGGGACACGCTGGCCATCGCCGAGTACCTCGCCGAGCGCGTTCCCGCCAAGGCCCTGTGGCCGACGGACGCGCGGGCGCGCGCCCGCGCGCGCAGCGTGTGCGCCGAGATGCACTCCGGCTTCTCCGCACTGCGCAGCCACTTCCCGATGAACATCGAGGCCCGGCTGCCCGAGGTAGGTGCCCGGGTCCTGGCCGAGCAGGCCGCCGTGCGCGCCGACATCGAGCGCATCGTGGCGATGTGGAGCGAGCTGCTGCGCGAGCACGGCGGGCCGATGCTGTTCGGCGGCTTCTCCATCGCCGACGCCTACTTCGCACCGGTGGTGATGCGCTTCGCGACCTACGCGCCGCCGCTGCCCGAGGCGATCACGGCCTACATGGCGCGCGTGCAGGCGCTGCCCGGCGTGGCCGCCTGGGTGAAGGACGCGCTGGCCGAGCAGGACTTCCTGGACTTCGAGGAGCCCTACCGCAGCCGCCGCTGAACGGCCCCGGCCGGCGCCTACACTGCGCCGCATGAAGGTCTATCTGGTCGGTGGCGCGGTGCGCGATCAGCTGCTCGGACGCGCCTCGGGCGACCGCGACTGGGTGGTCGTGGGCGCCACGCCGGCCGACATGATCGAGGCCGGCTACGAGCCGGTGGGGCGCGACTTCCCGGTCTTCCTGCACCCCGAGACACACGAGGAGTACGCGCTCGCGCGCACCGAGCGCAAGACGGCGCCCGGATACCGCGGCTTCGTGGTGCACGCGGCGCCGGAGGTGACGCTGGAAGAGGACCTGGCGCGGCGCGACCTGACCGTCAACGCGATGGCACGCGGCGCCGACGGCGCCCTGGTCGACCCGCACGGCGGCCAGCGCGACCTTGCCGCCCGCGTGTTGCGCCACGTCTCGCCGGCCTTCGCCGAGGACCCGGTGCGCATCCTGCGCCTGGCGCGCTTCGCTGCGCGCCTGCACGACTTCACGGTGGCGCCCGAGACCGTCGCGCTGATGCGCGACATGGTGGAAGCGGGCGAGGTCGACGCGCTGGTGGCCGAGCGCGTGTGGCAGGAGCTCGCGCGCGGGCTGATGGAGGCCCGGCCGAGCCGCATGTTCGAGGTGCTGCGCGGGTGCGGCGCGCTGGCGCGGCTGCTGCCCGAGGTCGACCGCCTGTGGGGCGTGCCGCAGCGCGCCGAGTACCACCCCGAGATCGACACCGGCGTGCACCTGATGATGGTGCTGGACATGTCGGCGCGGCTGCAGGCGGGCCTGGCCGTGCGCTTCGCCTGCCTCGGCCACGACCTCGGCAAGGGCACCACGCCGGCCGACGTGCTGCCGCGCCACCTCGGGCACGAGATGCGCAGCGTGAAGCTGGTGCGCGCCCTGTGCGAACGCTGGAAGGTGCCCGTCGACTGCCGCGAGCTCGCCGAGGTGGTGGCGCGCGAGCACGGCAACGTGCATCGCAGCGCGGAACTGAACGCGGCCGCCGTGCTGAGGCTGCTGGAGCGCTGCGACGCGCTGCGCCGGCCGGAGCGCTTCGACGAGGTGCTGCTGGCCTGCGAGTGCGACGCGCGCGGCCGGCTCGGCAAGGACGACGAACCCTATCCGCAGCGCGTGCGCCTCGCCGCGGCGCTGCGTGCGGCGCTCGCGGTGGACACGGCGCCCATCGCCGCCGACGCGGCAGCGCGCGGGCTCAAAGGCACCGCCATCGGCGACGCGGTGCGCGAGGCGCGCACGAGCGCCATCGCCGCAGCGATCGGAAGCTAGATCAGCGCTCCGATCGCCATCGCGATCAGGCTCAGCAGCAGGCTGCTCGCGATCGGCAGGTGCCACTCGCGGCCGCGGAAGCGGAACGTGAAATCGCCGGGCAGCCGTCCCAGGCCGATGCGGCGCAGCCAGCCGGCCAGGCCCTGGAAGACCAGGAAAGCGAGCAGGAACACGATCAGCCAGCGCATGCGGCAGCCCTCAGAGGGTGTGCGTGCGGTCGCCGTGCGCGAATCCGATCGGGTCGATGTCGATCCCCTTGGCGAGGCCGATCACCTTGAAGAGTTCGCCCATCTCGTGCTCCGTGAGCAGCTTCTGCGTGTTCGCCGTGGTGCGCAGGTCGGCCCCCTGCAGCAACTCGAGGATGCCGCAGTTCATCAGGAAGCGCGCCTGCGCGGTGTAGCCGATCACCTCCAGGCCCGCCTCCTGCGCGGCCAGCGCGATGCCGGTGAAGTCGACGTGGGCGGTGATGTCCTTCTCGCCCACGTCCGCGAGCGGATCGTCGTCGCTGCGATGCGCGCGGTGGCACATCAGCGTGCCGCCTCGGCGCTGCGGATGCCAGTACTCCGCCTCGGGGAAGCCGTAGTCGACGAAGAAGGCCGCGCCGCGCTCGAGCCGGTCGGCGAGCGTGGCGACGAAGGCGCGTGCCTGCGCGTGGATCTCGGTGACGGTGCCCGGCACGAAGGCCGCCTCGACCGGCGGCCGCAGCCGCGTGGGCCGGTCCGACCAGACGAAACGCGCGCCGTCCAGCGCCACGCCGCGCTCGTGCCACTGCGCGCCGTCGAAGTGCAGCAGTTGCACCGGCATGGCGTCGAGCACCTCGTTGCCCAGCACCACGCCGTGCAGGCGATCCGGCAAGGCATCGACCCAGCGCACTCTCTCGCCGAAGGCCGCGAGGCGCTCGCGCTGGCGCGCGCGCAGTGAGCCGGACAGGTCGACGATGGTGTAGCGCGTCGCGCGACTCCCCAGCGCCTCCAGCAGCTGCGCCGCCAGCGCGCCGGAGCCGGCGCCGAACTCCCACACCTCGCCGCTGTCCGACGCCTCCAGCGCCTGCGCCACCTGCCTGGCCAGCGCGCGGCCGAACAGGGGCGACAGCTCCGGCGCGGTCACGAAGTCGCTGCCCGAGGATGGCAGCGCGCCGAACTTGCGGCTGTCGCGGCTGTAGTAGCCCAGCCCCGGCTCGTACAGCGCCATGGCCATGAAGCGGTCGAAGCCGAGCCAGCCGCCCGCGGCGGCGATGGCCTCGCGAATGCGGCGCGACAGGGCCGCCGATACACTGTCGCCCTCGTTGGATTGCATTGCCGCATTGTAGGAAGCCATGTCCGCCGGTTCGTCGGTCCGTCCCGTCGTGCTCGTCACCGGCGCTGCCCGCCGCATCGGGCGTGCCATCGCGCTCGAGCTCGCGGCGCACGGCCACGACGTGGCGCTGCACTGCCACCGAGAATCGGCCGAGTCGGCCGCGACGCGCGAGGAGCTGCGCGCGCGCGGCGCGCGTGCCGAGGTGTTCGCCGCCGACCTGGCCGACGAGGCGGCCTGCCGCGCCCTGCTGCCGGCCGTCGCCGCGCGCCTCGGCCGTGTCGACGCCGTGGTGAACAACGCCTCGCGCTTCGCCTACGACGATGCGGCCCGCTTCGGGCACGCCGAGATGGAGGCGCACTGGCGCGTCAACACCGCGGCCCCGGTGCTGCTCGCGCAGGCGCTGCACGAGCACCTGGCGGCGCGCGACGGGCAAGGCTGCGTGGTCAACCTGCTCGACCAGAAGCTCGCCAACCCGAACCCCGACTACCTCTCCTACACCCTGTCCAAGGCGGCGCTCGATGCAGCCACCGTGATGCTCGCCCAGGCCCTCGCGCCGCGCGTGCGCGTGTGCGGCGTGTCGCCCGGCGTGACGCTGCTGTCCGGCGACATGAGCGAGGCCGAGTTCGCGGCCGCCCACCGGCTCACTCCGCTGCAGCGCAGCTCCACGCCACAGGACATCGCCGCCGCGGTGCGCTACCTGCTCGGCGCACGCGCCGTGACCGGCACCACGCTGCTGGTCGACGGCGGCCAGCACCTCGCCGCGCAGCCGCGCGACGTCGCCTTCCTCGTCAAGACCGCCTGAGAATGGCCAGCCTGCTGCACGACCCGCGCCTGCGCGACTGCCGCCGCCTCTTCCTGCGCAACCACGAGGTGCGCATGAACATCGGCGTGCACGACTTCGAGAAGCGCGGCGAGCAGCGCGTGCTGATCAACGTCGACCTGTACGTGGCGCTGGCCGACTCGACGCCGCGCCACGACGAGCTCGACGAGGTGGTCGACTACGACTTCATCCGCCGCAGCATCACCGCCCGCATCGCGCGCGGCCACGTGCACCTGCAGGAGACGCTGTGCGACGACGTGCTGGCGATGATGCTGGCCCACCCCAAGGTGCGCGCCGCGCGCGTGTCCACCGAGAAGCCCGACGTGTACCCCGACTGCGAGGCGGTCGGCTGCGAAGTGTTCGCGATGAAGGAAACCCCATGAGCGCCGTGCTCGACGACCCGAAGGCGGCGGCCAAGGCCGCCCACGAGATCAACAAGCTGTCCAAGCGGCTGCACCGGCAGGTGGGCCAGGCGATCGCCGACTTCAACATGATCGAGGACGGCGACAAGGTGATGGTGTGCGTCTCCGGCGGCAAGGACAGCTACGCGCTGCTGGACATCCTGATCGAGCTGCGGCGTCGCGCGCCGGTGTCGTTCGACCTGGTGGCGGTCAACCTCGACCAGAAGCAGCCCGGCTTCCCCGAGCACGTGCTGCCCGAGTACCTGGCCAGCCGCGGCGTGCCCTTCCACATCGAGAACCAGGACACCTACTCGATCGTCAAGCGCCTCATCCCCGAGGGCCAGACGATGTGCAGCCTGTGCTCGCGGCTGCGCCGCGGCATCCTCTACCGCGTCGCGGGCGAGCTGGGGGCCACCAAGATCGCGCTCGGCCACCACCGCGACGACATGCTGCAGACCCTGTTCATGAACATGTTCTTCGGCAGCCGCATGAAGGGCATGCCGCCCAAGCTGGTGAGCGACGACGGGAAGAACATCGTCATCCGCCCGCTCGCCTACGTGGCCGAGACCGACCTCGAGCGCTGGGCCGCGCACCGCCAGTTCCCGATCATCCCCTGCTCGCTGTGCGGCAGCCAGGAGAACCTGCAGCGCGTGCAGATGAAGAAGATGCTGCGCGAGTGGGAGCGCCAGTTCCCCGGCCGGCTGGACAACATCTTCACCGCGATGGGCAACATCGTCCCCTCGCACATGATGGACCGCAAGCTTTATCCGTTCACCTCGCTGCGCACGACCGGCGTGGTCAACCCGGACGGCGACCGCGCGTTCGACGAGGAGGAGGACTGCGCCACGCCCGCGGCGCAGCCCATTCGCATCCAGCGCGACGTCTGATCTCGGCCGTCGCAGGAGGAGCCCGCCATGTTCCGCACGCTCTGCATCGTCTCCGCCGCCGGCCTGCTGGCCGGCTGTGCCGCGCTGAACAGCGTCACCAGCGAGGTCTCGAGCTACAGCGCCTGGCCCGCGGACCGCAAGCCCGGCAGCTACGCCTTCGAGCGCCTGCCCTCGCAGCAGAGCCGGCCCGAGCAGCAGCAGGTGCTGGAAGACAGCGCACGCCGGGCCCTGGAGGGCGCCGGCTTCACCCCGGCCGCCGAGCCGCAGAGCAGCGAGTACGTGGTGCAGATCGGCGCGCGCGTGAGCGCCACCGAGGCCTACTACGACGACCCGTTCTGGTGGCGCGGCGGGCTGTACTACTACCGCTTCTCGCGTCCCTGGCCCTACTACGGCGTGGGCATGGGCCTGCCCACCGTCACCTACGAGCGCGAAGTCGCGCTGCTCATCCGCGACCGCAAGAGCGGCCAGCCGCTGTACGAGACGCGCGCCAGCAACGACGGCGGCTCGCCGTCGATCAAGTCGCTGCTGCCGGCGATGTTCGAGGCGGCCATGCAGGACTTCCCGGCGGGCAGCGTGACGCCGCGGCGCGTGACCACGCCGATCTCGCCCCCTTGAGACGGCTCAGTCGGGCGAGCCGGCGAGCGCTCGGAAGTCCGCCTCCCAGCCCTTGAAGCGAGCCGCCGCCGCCTGGCGCTGCGCCGGCGTGGTGGCGTTGTGCAGCGTTGCGGCGAGGCTGCAGTTGTAGGTCTCCAGCTGGGCCTGGTAGCGCCGGTAGGCCTCGCGCGGCGAACGCGCCATGCGCTCGCCGTGCGCGCGCAGGGCCGCCAGCGCAGTGTCGCGGTCGGCCGGCGGGTTGCTCAGGCGGCGCATCAGCTGCAGCGTCTCCTGCTGGCGTTGAAGACGCTCGGCGTACCAGGCCTCGGGGTCGAAGGGCGAAGCGGTCACGAGGCGCGCCAACAGGGCGCGCTGGCGCTCGTCGAGCGAGCCGTAGACGAACTCGGCGCGCTCGGTGGCGCGTTGCACGGCGCGCTCGAGCCGCCGTGCCGGGTCCGGATCGAGGAAGTCGCGGCGGAAGTCCTCGTTGACGCGCGCATAGCGCCGCTCGACATGCCGGATCTGCGCCGGCTTGAGGGTCACGACCAGCTCCGCCGCGTGCGGCAGGGCCTGCTGCGCCGCGAGTTCGGCGCGCTCGCGCAGCTGGCCGAACCAGCCGCAGGCACGATCCGGCGAGGTGTCGGCGAGCACCTCGCGCTGCGCGCGTGCGAGCAGCGCGGCGTAGTCCGGCAGCTGCGTGCGCCTATGCCAGGCGAACCACTCGCCGATGCGCTCGCGCACGCGGGGGGCCTGCGTGTCGTCGAAGTCGGCGTAGCCGTCCAGCCACCAGAACAGCAGCTCGGGGGCCTGCCCGTAACCGACGCGAAGTGCGCTGCATCCGGCCAGCAGGGCGGCGAGCAGGCCCAGCGCCACGATAATGCGCAGTCTCGACACCACGTTCCGCACGAACACAAGCGTCATGGCTCTGGACATCGTGATCATGGCTGCGGGCAAAGGCACCCGCATGAAGTCGGCGCGCCCGAAGGTGCTGCACCGGCTGGCCGGGCGCAGTCTACTGCAGCATGTCATCGACGCTGCCGCGTCGCTGCAGGCCCAGCGCACCGTGGTGGTGACCGGCCACGGCGCCGAGCAGATCGAGGCGGCCTTCGCCGACGCGGGACTGGCGTTCGTGCGCCAGGAACCGCAGCTCGGCACCGGCCACGCGGTGCAGCAGGCCGCCCCGCAGCTGCACGACGAGGGCACCACGCTGATCCTCAACGGCGACGTGCCGCTGATCGAGCCGGACACGCTGGCAAGGCTGGTGCACGCCTGCGGCGGCCAGGCGCTCGCGCTGCTGACCGTGGTGCTCGACGACCCGAGCGGCTACGGGCGCGTGATCCGCAGCGGCGACGCCGTGGGCGGCACGGTGGAGGGCATCGTCGAGCACAAGGACGCCACGCCCGCCCAGCGCCGCATCCAGGAGGTCTACACCGGCGTGATGGCGGCGCCGACCGCGCACCTGAAGCGCTGGCTCGCCGCGCTGAAGAACGACAACGCGCAGAAGGAGTACTACCTCACCGACGTCGTGGCCATGGCCGTGGCCGACCGCGTGCGGGTGGTGGCCACGCACGCGCACGACGAGACCGAGGTGCTGGGCGTGAACAGCCCGGCGCAGCTGGCGGAGCTGGAGCGGCGCTTCCAGCGCCGCATCGCCGAGCGCCTGATGGACGACGGCGTGCGCCTGGCCGACCCGGCGCGGCTGGACGTGCGCGGCGAACTGGTGTGCGGGCAGGACGTGGAGATCGACGTCGGCTGCGTCTTCGAGGGCCGCGTCGAACTGGACGACAACGTGCGCATCGAATCGCACTGCGTGCTGCGCAACGTGCGCATCGAGGCGAACGCGCTGGTGCGCTCGTTCACCCACGTCGACGGCGAGCGAGCCGGCGCCCGCATCGGCCGTGGCGCGGAGATCGGTCCGTTCTCCCGGCTGCGCCCCGGCGCGGACCTCGGCGAGAACGTGCACATCGGCAACTTCGTCGAGGTGAAGAACTCCACGCTGGGCAAGGGCGCCAAGGCCAACCACCTCGCCTACCTCGGCGACGCGACGGTGGGCGAGCGCGTGAACTACGGCGCCGGCAGCATCACGGCCAACTACGACGGCGCCTACAAGCACCGCACAGTGATCGGCGACGACGTGCACGTGGGCAGCAACTGCGTGCTGGTGGCGCCGCTGACGATCGGCGCGGGCGCCACCGTGGGTGCGGGCTCGACGCTGTCCAAGGATGCCCCGGCCGGCCAGCTCACGGTGGCGCGCGCCAAGGCGGTGGCCATCCCGGGCTGGACGCGCCCGGTCAAGGCGAAGAAGTAGTCACCGCGCCCCGCTCGGCCTCGCGGCGCCGCTGCGCCCAGGCCTCGAACTCCCCTCTGGGCATCGGCGGGCCGACCAGCAGCCCCTGGATCTGCTCGCAGCCCTGCTCGGCGAGGAAGGCACGCTGCGCCTCGGTCTCGACGCCCTCGGCGGTCACCGTCATGCCCAGGCTCAGGCCGAGCTGGACGATGGCACGCGTGATCGCCGCCGAGTCGCGGTTGCCGGGCAGGTCGTGCACGAACGAGCGGTCGATCTTGATCTTGTCGATCGGCAGCTCCTTCAGGTGGCCCAGCGACGAGTA